>Ga0302325_10000579_pt1 | contig 100992 bp, 84 predicted proteins | sample Palsa_T0_2_FD_201948 | JGI IMG/M metagenome (GOLD analysis project Ga0302325, IMG submission 201948) | Peat permafrost microbial communities from Stordalen Mire near Abisko, Sweden - Palsa_T0_2 | ecosystem: Environmental > Terrestrial > Soil > Palsa > Peat permafrost | place: Sweden: Abisko...
CCGTTCGGCGGCAGCCCGACTCATTTGATTGCCGACAACAATTACTACGGCTTCTATGCGACCGATACGTTCGATGCCACTGACAAACTTTCGATTACGGCGAGCGGACGCTACAATGTCGCGATACAGGATCTCTTCGACCAGCTCGGCACCAATCTCAACGGCGAAAACCGCTACACGCACTTCAATCCGGCGCTCGGCGCAACCTACAAGATAACGCCCGCGGTGACGGCGTATGCCGGGTACTCCCAGACCAACCGCGCGCCAGACGCGAGCGAGATCGAGTGCTCGGATCCACTCCTGCCGTGCCTGCTGCCCACCAACCTTGCGGGAGACCCGCCGACTTTGAAACAGGTCATCGCGCACACGTTTGAGGCCGGATTACGCGGCAGGTTCTCGTTGCCGGGCGATCCTTCCGGGCGATTCACTTGGAGTGCGAGCGCCTACCGGACCAACCTCGACGATGACATCTATGGCATCGCAACTTCGGTCTCGACCGGGTTCTTTCAGAATATCGGCCAGACGCGCCGCGAGGGGTTCGACGGCAGCCTCAATTATCAGCAGCCGCGCTGGTCAGCCTATCTCAACTACAGCTATATCGATGCGACATTTCAGTCGGCGCTGGTTCTAAATTCGCCCCAGAATCCTTTCGCCGACGTCAACGGCAACATTCAGGTCGAGCCGGGCGATCACCTGCCGCTCATACCGGGGAATCGGGTCAAGCTCGGAGCGGACTTTGCGATACTTCCGAACTGGACGGTGGGCGGATCGCTGGTGTTCGTCAGCGATTCGTTCTACAAGGGCGACGAATCGAACCAGAATCCTGCGTTACCGGGTTATCACGTGTTCAACCTGCACACTACAGTGCATATCACCAAGCGCTTCGATGTGTTTGCCATGATCGATAACGTCTTCAACGAGCGCTACACGACGTTCGGTCTGTACAGTGATCCGACCGGCGTGAATGCTCCCGGCGTGCCTCCTGGAGCGGTCACGAACGGACCCGGTGTCGATAATCGGTTTCAAAGCCCCGCCATGCCCTTCGCTGTATTTGGCGGCGTGCGCCTGAACTTCTAATCCGGCGCAGTTCGGCTGGGACGCCTCAGTGGCCCCCGCCGGCCGGCACCGCGGCGCGCTGGCCTCGCGGAGCGATCCAGATCGCGGCCGCGGCGAGCACGAATACGAAAGCGGTGACGAAGAACACCCGGTCGGTTGCGAGCATCACCGCCTGATTCTGCACCAACGCGTCGAGCTGGCGCAGCGCTTGCCCAGCGGTCGAACCCGCCCGCATGAGCGTGTCGAGCATCGCTTGGGCGCCGTTTAGGGATCCAGCGAGATCCACGCGCCGCGCGTCCGCAATATCCTCCCATTTTGTCGTCGTAATGGAGGTTGCGAAGGCTGCGGACGTTGAGCGCATGAAGGTGAGGAGTCCCGCTGCGGACGTCGTTTCACGTGGCAGGACTGAACCTAGAGCCACGGACATCAACGGTATGAAGAAGAATGGCATGGCAAACCCCTGCGCGAGCTGCGGCCAGACGATGCGCAGGAAGTCGGTGTCGGTGGTAAAGGTGCTGCGCCACAGAGTCGCCAGGCCGAAGACCACCATGCCGATCGTCACCAAGTAGCGCGAATCCCGCGTCACTGTCATACGCGCGACGATCGGCGACATGATGACGGCGAATATGCCCGTAAATGCCGTGGCGCGGCCCGCCCAGGTTGCGGTGTAGCCAAGGTTGATCTGCAGCCACAGCGGCACCAGCACTACGGTCGAAAAAAATGCGCCGAAAGCTATCGACATGACGACGGCGGCCGCGGCGAAGCCGCGGTGCCGAAATACCCGCAGGTCGACCACCGGGTGCGCATCCGTCAACTCCCAGATCAGAAAGGAAATGAATCCGACCAGGGCGATCACGGCGAGCGTAATGATGAAAGGTGAGTCGAACCAATCAAGGTCCTTGCCCTTATCGAGCATGATCTGCAGCGCTCCGACCCACGTGATGAGCAATGCAAGGCCGGTAAAGTCGACGGGTATACGATGGGTCGCCGTCTCGTGCTTGGCGAGGTTGCGCCAAACGAGGATGGCGACCGCGATCGCCACGGGCACGTTGATGAAAAAGATCCATGGCCACCCGACACCATCGACAAGCGCACCGCCCAGGAGCGGCCCGACGATGGGCGCAACTACCGTCGTCATCGCCCACAGGCCAAGGGCCGCGCTCTGCTGTCGCGGCGGAAAGATGCGCCTCAGTAGCGTCTGGGAGAGCGGCATCATCGGACCGCCGCAAACCCCTTGCAGCACGCGAAACAGCACCAGAAACCCAAGAGATGGGGCAAATCCGCACAGCGCCGAGCAGACGCCAAAGCCGATCATGGCAGCGACAAAGAGCCGCACCGCGCCGAAGCGCTGCGCGAGCCAGCCGCTCAAGGGAACCATGATGGCCTCCGCGACCGCGTACGAGGTGATGACCCACGTGCCCTGGCTTGGCGATACGGCAAGGCCGCCGGCGATGTTCGGAACGGAGACATTGGTGATCGTCATGTCGAGCACGACCACGAAATTGGAGATGGCGAGCAAGCCGCCCGCAAACCACAGGGGCGCACCGCTCATGGGTGAGAAGTCGCTCGTCGGCGTGTCGGCTCCGACTCGAGCGGGTGCGGGTGCAGCCATCGCGATCGATCCCGCGACTAGCGCTGCGCCACGTCGATGTCGGCGTTCATCGACAATCCTACGCGCAGCGGATGAGCCCGCAGCTCCGCCGGATCGAGCGCGATGCGCACCGGCAAGCGCTGCACCACCTTGATCCAGTTGCCGGTCGCATTCTGCGCAGGAATGAGCGCGAAGGCGGCGCCGGTCCCGCCGCCGATGCCGACGACCTTGCCGTGGTATTTGATCGACCCGCCATAGAGGTCGGAGGTCAATAGCGCCGGCTGCCCGAGGCGGACGTGGCGCAGTTGCGCCTCTTTGTAGTTGGCATTCACGTAAACCGCATCGATGGGCACGATGGTCATCAGTGTCTGGCCGGGCTGTACCTGCTGGCCCACCTGGACGGAATACTTGGCGATGACCCCATCGATCGGCGCCGTGATGCGTGTGCGCTCGAGATTGAGCTCAGCCTGCGCAACCTTGGCACGCTCCACGGCGACCTCGGGATTGGCCTCGGGGCTTGTTCCCTCGATGAGTGCGCTATTGACCGAGCGCTGACCGACCGCCGCTACTTTTTGCGCAATCGCCTGGGCGCGCGCCGCCTTGGCGCCCGCCAGCGCCGCCTGCGCGCCGTCAAACGCATTTTGCGCCATCGTCAACTCGTCTGCCGATACGGCTCCCGAGGCGCTCAACGCCTGACGTCGCGTCAACTCGACCCGCGCGCGCGTGAAATCTGCCTCCGCGCTTGCCACCTGGGCAGCGGCATGAGCGATGTCCGCATCGCGCGAGTTGACCTGGCCGCCAAGCGCAGCATCATTCGCAAAATATCCCTGCACCTTGCGCTCGACCTGACCGAGCTGCGCCTGCGCCTGCGCGAGAGCAAGTTTGGCGTCGGCGCTGTCGAGCAGCACCAAGAGCTGACCCTTCTTCACTAGGTCCGTGTTGCTGACGTACGACGCGGCAACCGGGCCGCCATATAAAGGTGTGACCAGGGCGACGTCGGCATCCACGTAGGCATTGTCGGTCGTCACCTGACCGGCGGTCATCCAGAAAAACGTCAGCGTGCCAAGCGTCGCGACCACGATGAGCGCACCCAAAATCATGAAGAGATGTTTGCGCTTGCTCGCGGGCGCTTTGGCATCGGCGCTCGCGGCATGATCCGCCGGCGCAGCCGCCGCAGGAGGCTCAGCTGCCGGCGTGCTGTCGAGCAATTTGACGGGTGAATTTCGAGCTGTGTTGGAGTTAGCCATGGAAGGATCCTGAGTAAAAAGCGCGTCAGCTCTCGACGTAGCCGCCGCCCAAGGCCTGCACCAGCTGCACGTCGAGCGTGAAGGCGCGTGCCTCGAGATCGGCAACGATCATGCGTGCCTGCAGCACGGCATCCTCGGCCAGCAGCACCGACTGATAATTGGCAAGGCCACCCTCGTAGCGCAGGCGGGTGAGCCTGTAGGCTTCCTCGTCTGCCGCCAGCGCCGCCCGGCTTTCCTGCAGTCGCAGCCGGAGTGCGCGCTCGCTGGCTGCCGTATCCGCGAGCTCCTGCAGTGCCTGGACGAGGGTCGCGTCGTAGCTCGCCACCGCGTCGTCATAGTCCGAGCGCGCGCCGCGATACTGGTCACGCAGGCGGCCGCCTTCAAAAATCGGCAGACTGACGGCCGGCCCCACACTACCGATCTGGGAGCTGTCCTTGAACAGCAGGCTCGCAAACAGCGCCTGCTGGCCGAGATAGGCGGACAGATTGATATTCGGGTAGAACTGCGCGCGCGCAACGTGAATACGCTTGGCCGCAGCTTCCGCCCGCCAGCGCGCCGCGACGACGTCCGGGCGGCGGCCGAGAAGCTGAGCCTGCAGCTCCCCGGGCAAGCCAAATGACTTCAAGTGCGACACTGCGGGACGTTCAATGCTGATGCCGCGATCCGGGCCCGCGCCCATCAGAGCCGCAATCCGGTTGCGCGTCTGCGCGATCTGTTCATCCACGGCCGCCATCTGCGCACGTGCCGCAGGCGCACCAGCTTCGGCTTCCTTCAGCTCCGCGCGTGTATCAAGCCCGTTGTCCACCCGCCGCAGGACCAGGCCCTCGGTTTCCTCTTTGTTGCGTACTGAGCGCTCCGCGACATCGCGCTCGGCGAACAGGCGTGCCAGATCCGCATAGGCCAGAGCGATGCCAGTCGACAGCGCAAGCCGTGCTTCCGCGGCATCCGCCTGCGCGGCGCGCAGGTCGGAGGTTGCGGCCGCAATCGCCGCACGGTTCTTGCCCCAGAAGTCGAACTCGTAGCCAAACTTCAGCGCCAGATAGCCATAGGAGTTGTAGCCACGCGGCAGATATTGGGCGAACTGCGGGGGGAAGCCCTGATTGAGGCTTTCTTTGACCTCAGCGTACGAGCCATCGCCTTCGAGCGTGGGTAAGCGCGCCGCCTGCGCCTCTCCGGCCGTGGCCGCCGCCTTCATGACGCGGGCCTGCGCCTGCGCCATGCTGGGTGAACCTTGCAACGCAGCGTCGATCAAACTTCCAAGCTGAGGATCTCCATAGACCTTCCACCATCCGTCTGACGGCCATTCGCTCGCCGGTGCGGTGAAGCTTTGCGTGGCCGCATAGTCGGCAACAGGCCTCGGATTGCGCACGCTGCCCATAGGCGGCAGAGATGCACACGAGGCGAGACCCAGGGTAGCTACGGCCAAGGCCCAGAGGTGCTTAGACTTGATGTAAGGCATACGGCATAAGTAAATAACTGACCGTACAGTACGGTCAGCTTGTGGTACTATGAAGCACCATCCAGGCAAGGTCAAGGAAAAACCGTACTGTACGGTCACACACATGACAGCATTACCCGCACCGCGAGCCCCCACCCGGGACGAGCGCCGCGAGAGCATCCTCAAAGTCGCCCGCGAGGTATTTTTCGAGCAGGGCTATACGGCAGCATCCATGTCGACCATCGCCGCGCGGCTCGGCGGCTCCAAAGGCACTCTTTATAACTACTTCAAGAGCAAGGACGAGTTATTCGAGGCGCAGGTTCGGGACCTGTGCGGCGCGGCTGCGGATCGCATCTCGGAGGTGTCGGCCGAAGGCGAGCCTGTAGATGCATTGACGCGTCTTGGCGAGCAGTACTTGCAGCACCTCTACTCTGAAGAGACCGTGCAGATGTTTCGCATCCTGGTCGCTGAAGCGCAGCGCAGCCCCGAGCTGGCACGCGTTTTCTACGAGGTGGGGCCGGCCCGCGGCCAGCAGGGGCTGCAGAGTTATCTGGAAACCGCCAAGGCGCGCGGCGCGCTCGACATTGCCGACTGCGCCCTCGCTGCAGAACAGTTCCTGAGCCTGTGCAAGGGCCGCGCGCACCTGCAGTTCCTGCTGAATCTCATCCCGCCGCTTAAGCCTGCGGAAATCCGCTTGCACATCGCGCAGGCGGTCAGCGCCTTCATGACACTGTACGGCCCGCAGCGTGTGCGCTGACCCATGCGCCGCGCGCCATCACGCCATCAAAATCTCTGGCTGAACTTGAGCCCGATGGTGCGCGGTTGCACCGGCAGGTCATAGACCGCGATCTGACCGCATTTCTCAATATCGCATTCAGCGTAGCGGCTCAGAACTCCGCGATTATCGAACGCATTGTTCAAATACAGCTGCGTGGTCAGACCGCCCTTTTCAACTGACGCCGTAAAATCCGTGATCACGTAGGAAGGCATCTCGCCGAGTTCATCCCGCGCCACGATGCGCAGATCCGCCCAGCGTGGTCCCACATAAACTTCGGAGGCCTGCAGGTTGCCCTGGTAGCCGCCGCCGAGTCCGAAGGTGTAGCGCGCCGTCAAATCGCCCTTGAACTTCGGCGTCGTCGGCAGCTGCGTCCCGGAGGGGGCGTAGTTTTCCGTGCCGGGTACGAGGCACACGGAGGGGCCTCCGGGGCAATACGCCTGCGTCAGCTTGGAATCCAGCAGCGAGAAGCCCCCGGACAGCGTCAATCCTTCCGTCGCGGCGAACTCCAGGTCGGTCTCAAGACCTTTGATCTGCGCCTGACCCGCATTCTCGATAATCGTGAGAGCGTTCGGACCCAGGAACGAAAACTGAAAATTCTTCCAGTCCTCGACGAAGAACGCGCCGTTGAAACGCAGCCGATGATTGTCCCAGGTCGTCTTCCAGCCCAATTCATAGTTCGTCAGGTAATCCGGCAAATAAGGCGGCAATGTGCCACCGCCGTTGCGATTGACGCCGCCGGGCCGAAATCCTTTGGAGTAGGTGGCATAGATCAGATGATCGGGGTCGAACTTGTAGGTGAGGTTGACCTTTGGCGTATTTCCCGAGTCTTCGCTTTTGCCATTGAGGTCAACGCACGGCGCTCCGCGGAAAGGCCCGGAACCCGCGAAGCAGGTGGCGTTACCCTCGCTCGACCCGAAGGCGAAGCCCGAGCCGAATCCATAGAAACCGTACAGGGTATTATCGTAGGTGTAATGGCGGACGCCGGCGGTCAAAGTCAGCTGCGAGGTGATATCAAATGCCGCCTCCCCGAAAACTGCCGAGTCACGATCTACACGTTGCTCATCGGTGAGCCAAACGCTTCCGGGCCAGCCGGGGACCGAGAGACTCGCGGCCAGAGGATCGCCGCCGTTGTCGACGACGTAGTCCTGCAGAATGTCGTGCAGCTGACGCTGCAGGAACACACCCGCGGTCATGCGGAATCGATCCTGCTTCGGTGAGCTGACACGCAGCTCGTTACTGACCTTGGTGTAATGGTCGCGCCCTATGATGTACTGCGCGGGATTGATCAGTTTGCCGGCGTTGTCGAGAAAATATTTACCGGTCGCGGAAGCCTGGTCATAGAACAGAGAATAATCGGTGTAGTCCTCGAACTCGTGCGTATTGCGCGCCAGATACGCGCCCGAATACACGATATCGAAGTCGCTGATCTTGCCTTCGACGGTGAGCGCCGACTGCATCCATGAATCGCGCGTGGAGTCATTGAACCACTGCCAGGTATCAAGATCACCGGCTGCCGGGTTGTAGGAAAACGGACCTGGGCCAGTCGTCGTGACCTGCCCCATGGCGGTCGGCGTGATCGTCCAGCTGTCGTTGATATCGAGCTTGAGTGCCATGCGGCCGCCGCGCGTGTCCACATAGTTGGCATCTTTTTTAACGAATGGATCATCGCTGAACGCAATGCCCGAACTCGGGAACGTGATCGTCTTGGGAACGACGTCGATGAATCCCGCTTTGTGCTCATCCCAAGCGACCAGGCGAATCGCCGCCTCCGGGCCCAAGGGGATGTTCAGGAACCCCTCGACGGAGTAACCCACGCCGCCGTGACTGACGTCGTTCACTCCCAGGTCGTAACCGGCTGCGAAGGCGGTCGGATCGGGCTTGTTCGTGATGATGCGAATCGTCCCGGCCTCGGAACTCGCCCCGTAGAGCGTGCCCTGGGGACCTTCCAAGGCCTCGACGCGCGCGATGTCATAGATATGGATATCGAGGAGTCCGTCGATGGTCGTGACCGGTTGCTCGTCGAGGTACACGCCCACCGTGGGCAACGAGCCCGAATGATTCTCCAGAACGCTGCTCGATACGCCGCGCATGTAGACGTGCTCGAAGCCGGGGCCGGAGCTGATGAACTCGACGCTGGGGAGGAACATTGCATAGTCGTCGAAGTTCGTGACATGCAGCTGTTCGAGTTTTGCGGTCCCAAGCGCTTGAATGCTAATGGGAACGTCCTGCAGATTCTCCGTGCGCTTTTGCGCCGTGACGACGATCTCCTCAAGCCCGGCGTTCTCGGCAGTGCGCTCCTGCGAGTACGCCGCGGGCACACACGCGAGTAGCGCCGACGCAACAGGCGTCGCCCTGAAAACGTACCGCCGAGCGGTTTTGGCTTGAATCCGCGCTAATTTTCGACGGCGGCTTCGCGTCATTAGTGAGTCTCCCCGTTGTCTTTGCGCCCCTCTGCGTCGCAGGGTATGCCATTCGGTGAGATTCTCAAAATTCCGGAACGGCGGGGTAGGCGTCGAGCACGGCGCCCAACGTATCCTTCAGCGGTGTAAGCCACGGCTCGTAGTGGCGCCAATGATCGACCGCGTCGCTGAAAATCGGCTGGCGCACCTGTTGCGAGCTTGCCGTGCGCACCGCGCGTTCATTCTCGTAGAAACGCAGGCAGCCCTCTTCGTACGGCAGCTCGCAAAACGCCAGCAGCCGCTGCACTTCGCGCTGCGTGTCCGCGACCATCGATTCGTAGATGACCCTGTGGATCCGGCCGGGCAGCACGGCGTCAAAATGCGCCATGAGCTCCACGTAGTCTCGATAGTAGCGGCCGATGTCTTCGAGGCCATAGGAGAAATTCTGGCCGCGCGCGAAATGCTGTTTGAATCCTGAGAAGCAGCATGCGAGCGGATGGCGGCGCGCGTCGATGATCTTGGCGTTTGGCAGCGCGAGATGAATGAGCCCGATATGCGCGAAATTGTTTGGCATCTTGTCGATGAAGTGCGGCGCGTCGGTCTTGCGTTGAATGCGCGTCTGGCTCAGGTACTGCTCGCCGAGCGCACGACATTCCTCGGCGGTGACTGCGACCAGCACTTCAGGATAGTTGGAACCGTGGGATTTGCCCCCGACTCCAGATAAGGTCTTCGCAATCGCGGGGATATCCGGCAACTCCATCGTGCCCTCAACCTGCGAATGGCTCGAGAGGATCTGTTCGAGCAACGTCGATCCTGCCCGCGGCAGGCCCACGATGAAGATGGGATCGGCCGCGGCGGCGCCGCGGCCGGCGCGTTGCTCGAAGAACTCGCGCGTCATGAGCGCCTTGCTGCGCTGCACGTGCGCCGTCATCTCCTTGGCGGCATATTTGCTGCTGCGGCGTCGTATGCGGTTGCCATGCACGTAGTTCTCGAACGACTCGGCGTAGCATCCGGCGTCTTCAAGCGCCTTGCCCATCGCAAAGTGCAGGTGAAAGCGATCCTCGTCCGCAAGCCCGTCGCGCTCGTGCTGCAGGCGCATTGCATCCAGCTCCGCCGACGTGAAGCGAAATGTCTTCAGATTCGCCAGGCTCCAGTACGCCTCGCCCAGGCTCGGCTGCAATTCGATGCTTCTGCGGTAAGCCGCGATGCTGTCTTCCTCGCGACCCTTGGTCTTCAATGCATGGCCATAACTCATCCAGATCTTGGGCTGCTCGGGATAGGCGGCCAGCACAGCCTCGTAGATCTCGATCGATTGCTGATACTCGCCAATCCTGACGAGGATCGCCGCCTTCAAATTGTTGTAGCCGGGATTAGTCGGCTCGAGCGCGAGTAATGCCTCGATCTCGCGCAGCGCCGCCGCCGGCTTGTTCTGCCGATGCAGGACAACGGCATAGTTGTGCCGCGCACCGGTAAAGCTCGGCGCGAGTTCCAGACACCGCACGAGCAGCGTTTCCGCGTCGCGGAAGCGCCGCAGCCGGGCCGCGACTTCGGCCAACATTCGGATCGCGGCGACGTCGGTCGGGAATTTCCTGAGGTGGGCGCGCAACAGCGCTTCGGCCTGCGGAATCTGGTTTTCGACCAGCGCCGCCGCCGCCTCGAGCAGGCGTGGGTCGCGCGTCGAGGTTTTGATATGCCAGGCGTACGCCTCGTCAGCGCCGGCCGTATCTCCGGCGCTCGTCAGCTCATCCCCGAGCGCAAGCCAGCCGTGCGTCAGGTCGGGCTTAAGCTTTACAGCGTGGCGCAGCGCCACGATTGCGCCTTCGGGGAAGCCCGCACTGCTGCGAGCGATACCGAGCTCGAAGTACGCAGCCGCATAGTTCGGCTGTTTGCGGGTGAGCGCCTCGAGAGTCGCAACGGCAGATGTCGCCTTGCCCGACGCGCGCTGCGCGCTTCCAAGGATCAGCACTGCCACGGGATGATCGGGTACGACCTTGAGGATTTCGGCCGCCTGTTCCGCGGCCATCGGTGGATCCGTCGCGAGCAGACGCGTGGCATGCGCCAACGCAACTTCAAGCGTACCGACGGGCTCCGACGCAGCGCTCATCGCGCTTCCTTCAAATCAGCATGGGATTCCTATCATCGTCGGCTTTGGCCGCGCTGACAATTCTACGCGGACGGCAGAACCGCGCTATGCCGCGGACGACACGGCTGATTTGACGAGCTCTTTATAATGCCGACAGCGCCTGCGTGCCACGAGGGAAAAGCCGATACGCGGATCGCAGATGCTCGCGATCCATACGTCGTGGCCGCGAAAACGAACCGCGACCCACTCGCCCCGGCTCAAGAGCGAATCGGATACTCTGGCATCGATGAGCTGCCCCGGCTCGTTGCTGGTGATGGTCCAGCCGGCGGAGCGCATGATCTTCAGGACCGCCCCGTAGTTTGTCGGTGCATCCGCATGCGCGGTGAAGCGCACGTAGCGCAGATCGTTCAACTGGGCCCTGAGCAGCACGGCGCCAAGTCCCGCCGTCACCACAAACCCGAAAATGCCGGCACCGGTAATGGCTTCGGGGTTGCGCACCTTCACCAGGAAAATTGACGTTAGTATGAGCGCCGTGCACAGCGCGGCGAGGTAACCGAAGAACAACGCGGGCGCGAAGTAGATCAGGCGGTCGAGCCTGGGCAACCTCATCCGGTCGATGGCCCCGCTGTCACTCGTCGAACTCACGCCTTCCCTCAAGTTGATCGCTCACCACGAGACTATGCCTAGACATCCCCGGCGTCACCCGTAACTGCTTCAAAGAAGACTCAGCCGCCAAGTCGACGCAGCTTCGACGGGCTCCGAGGCCCTGAAGCGCAACCGGCCCCCCGGCGGCGAAGCCTCCCGGCCAGACGCCAGGGCATCGCGGATATCGCCCGCTCCCATATCGCCGCAGCGCTCTTGAACCATCCGGTGCCGTGTCGCCCGCGATCACATGGGCCTCGAACTGAGACGCGCGTCCCGCCAAAGCCTGCACCGCGCGGGCAACCTAGTTAGGCCGCGGGTGAGGTTCTTATGTCAAATCCAACCCTGAAACGCCGGTTGGTTTTGGAAAGGACCGCCACGCTGTCGGGGGTCCTATTTCTCTGCGCCGCCGCTCACGCGGCGCTGCCCGATTGGACCTTCCATGTGACACAGAGACTCCTTGCGATATGGACGGCGGCGCAGACTGATTCGGCTGAGAAAACAGCGCAGCACATAGCCGGGCCCGAGGTGAGCGAGAGCGGATCGCCCGCACGATTCGATTCGCAGGGACGTCTGCAGATCGCCGTGCACTACGACTGCGCGTCACCGGCGCCCATCCGCGCGTTGCGCGCCGCGGGGCTGGCGATTGGTGCGTCAGTGCACGTTGCGCCGCTGTGCAGCATTGAAGGCTGGGTGCACACCGGCGACATTCCCGAACTGGCATCGCTCGGCAGTGTGCGCAGCATCGATCTGCCCAGGTACTCCCGAATCATCAAGCCAGTCACGCGATCCTTCCCTCGAGCGCAGTCGAGCGTCAGCGCAAGTATCGACGCCAACGCCGTGTCCATCATACATGCCGCTCAATTCATCGCAGCGACGGGCAAAAACGGTGCGGGCGTCGCAGTCGGCGTGATGTCCGACGATGTCGCAAGCATCGCGCTCATCCAGTCGCGCGGCGAGCTGCCGCAGGACGTCACGGTCCTCGCACCGGCTGTGCAGTCGGGCCCCGGCCTGCCTCCGACGGATGAGGGCACCATGCTGCTCGAGGAGCTGCATGCCGTGGCGCCGGGGGCGAGCCTCGATTTCTGCGCACCGCAAACCGACGTCGAGTATGTGAGCTGTCTCACCGAGCTGATCGCGGCCGGAGCCACGATTGTGGCGGATGATCTTGAGTACCCGGGTGAAGATGCGATGTCAGCCGAAAGCTCTCTGGCGCAAAGCGTCGCAGCGCTGCTGGCGCAAAATCCCAACGTCCTCTTGTTCTCGGCCGCCGGCAACGAGAATGAGAGCTTCTGGCAGGGACCCTACGCACCGACGCTGCTCGCCACGCCGCTCACCTGCAGCGCCAATGGTCAGGCGGATTTCTACGCGCAGTCCTTCGATGGCTCGCCGTACGAGGACCTGACGCTTTTTGACACGTTGACTGCGCCGCTCTACCTGCAGTGGGCGGATCCGTTCGGCCAAAACATCAGCAATTTCGATCTGTATGTATTGGATCAGAACCGGCAGGTGCTCGAGTGTGTTCCGGGCGCCGGCAGCCGCGAAGTTTTCGACAGCGATTCCGACCCACAGCTCTCCAGGGGGAGCTTTAATCTTGTCATCGGCACTCCGAATGCCGAGTTTGCGGGCAAGTTCCTGAAGCTCTTCGTGTACGGCGATGGCGCAGCCGTCCTTGGAACTAGAACTGCCGGTGGCATCGGCTCGCCGCAAAAGTTGCTGCCACGCGTTGCCACGGTAGGCGCGGTGTACGGCGGCGACGACGTCGGAGAATTTATAGAACCCTACAGCGCAACCGGGCCGATCACGCTTGAATATCCGACGCCTCAGAGCCTACAGGCGCCGGCCGTCGTGGCGCCCGATGCCGTCTATGTCGATGCCGCCGGCACCTACTTTGTAGTAGGCCCGGAGCAGCTGTTCTACGGCACTTCTGCGGCGACGCCGAATGCCGCTGCCATCGCCGCTCTGCTGCGCGCGACGTTCCCGACTCTGAGCGCGGCGCGCATCCAGGGCGCCCTCCAGAAGGGGGCCATACCACTGGGCGGGGCCGCACCGAACGGCGTATTTGGCTACGGTCGAGTCGATGCATTGGGCGCGCTGCAGAGTCTGCCTGCTCCGACGGTGAGCGCCGTCAGGAGTATCGCCATCGTCGGCGGCAGTTCCGCGCAGGTGCCAATTACGCTCGCCGGCACGGGCACCCTGCACCTCTCGGGCAGGAGCGATAACGCCGCGCTCGTCGCGTTTGGCACACCCGCCGCGCCGAAATTTGTGCCCGCTTCCTGCGGCAGCTCAACAAACTCTTGCAGTATTTTGATCACGCCCGCTCCCGGACAGGTGGGCGTCGCCCATCTGAGCGTATCGGTGGTCGATGGCGCCGGACGCTCGGCATCAACGAGCCTTACAGTGACCGTCACGAGCCCGCCGCCGCCGACGGTGCGCGTCACTTCGGGCGGCAGCCTGGTAATGCCGGCGGATGGCTCGGCAGGGACCGCGACGCTCTCGTTAAGCGGCGCGAAGACGCTAACCATGAGCGTATCGAGCAGCAATTCCACCGTGCTTCCGGCGTCGGCGGCCACGCTGAGCAGCGGGTGCGGCTCAAGCTCGTTCAATTGCGTCCTGAGAATGCAGCCGATCGCGGGACAGGCCGGCCAGGTTAGCGTCACGGTGAGCGCTCACGATGCATACGGGCAGTCCGCTCGGGGTATGCTCGCATTGAGCATCACCCCGACCGCAGGGGGAGGCGGCGGCGTTTTTGACTATGCGTCGCTCGTTGTCCTGGGAATGTGGCTCACGGGTTCAGTGCGCCGCCGGCTGAGACGATACTGAGCGCCGCGCAGTGCGCCGGCGGGGTGCTGAGCGTGCGCAACTGCCAAGGCGCGCCGCTCGCGCTTCCTTGCGGTTATTCACCCAGGCCGCCGCGAACAGGCCAGGGCCCGTGTGCGGGACCGATCGGCACGTTCCCGCCCGGCGCAGCCGCGCCGGTTAGGTGATTACGGAGTGCGCGTTGCCGTGCGGCCGTCGCTCTCGGAGATGATGACTTCGACGCGCCGGTTCTGCTGGCGTCCCGACTCGCTGTCGTTGTCCGCCACAGGCGAGCTCTTACCCAGTCCGCGTGTCTGAATGCGGTCGCTCGAAATCCCCATGCCGGTCAGCGCATCGCGCACGGAGTCGGCACGGCGCTCAGAAAGACCCTGGTTATAGTCGTCGGTGCCGACGCTGTCGGTGAAGCCTTCGATTTGGACGTTGCGCTGCGGATACTCGTGCAGGAAGGCCGAGAGCTTCTCAAGCGAACGGCGTGCGCCGGACTTGAGGTCCGCGCGCCCGGTCGCGAACAGAACGTCGCCCAAGGTGATCACGAGTCCGCGATCAGTCTTCTTCGCCTGGAGATCGGCCAATGCGTTTTCGAGCTCTTGGGCACGAAGTTGTGCCGCCGCGCTCTGCTCGGCGCTCGCCTCCGCGCTGGCTATCGCGGCATTCGCTTCGAGCGTCTTCGTCTGGGCATTGTCGTTGGCGCGTAGCATCTGCTGCTCACGGGCGGAGAGCAACACGGCGTTGCGCCGGTTGTTGGCGTCCGCGATCGATTTCTCCGACATCGAGAATTCCGCGCCCCTCTGCGCCGCGAGCGCAAAGCGCTCGGCGATGTAGGCCTCATGGTCGACATCCGCCTCGGGCTTGCCCGCCTGCACCATGGCATCGCCCTGATTGAGCGCCGCGACCGCTGTCGCAAGATCGGCGCGCGCCTCGCCCGCGACATTGGGATTCGACTGCGCGCTGATAACCGCAACGCGCGCGTGCTCAAGCATATCGTTGTGCTGCGGCGCGCTCGCGCACGCGGCCAGGATGACCGACACGAACACCGTGACCGCCGCGGTCGCAAGCATACGTTTGGATAGTGATTTCATACGGGAGTCTCCGGAAAAGGCTTGATGCAGATTCATGGCGTCGTCGTGCGACTGGCTTCGTCCTGCAATGTCACGATGCTCCTGTCCACATCCGCAGCAGCCTTCGCGGATTTCGCGCTCTGCGCCGAGATCTGCGCCAGGTGTGCGTCGGCGTAGGATTCCTCCACGAGTCGCGTTGCCTGTGCGTTATTTCCCTTAGCGCTCGCTGCCTCGGCCATCTCCATCTTCGCCATGCTGGCATTGAGATATTCGGTCGAGTATTCGCGCGCACCGGCGCGCTGGGCTTGCTCGATGGCCGCTTTCGCGCGCGTCATCTCAGAACTGGGTGGCGGAGGAGTCGTCGCACAGGCGCTCAGAATGACGGCCGCACCCACTAGGGCCGCGCTGGCGGCATGATTAGATTTCATAAGACCTCCGATGAATGCGTACAGGTTATGCGCAGCGTGTTCACACGTCTGTGCGCAGGCGTACACAGGTACACTCCATGGGGCGGCCGTGCGGGGGATCGCGACTCAATCGGTAAACGACGCTAGCGCCACGCTGGGTCCCTCAATGTCCCACGGCAGCGCGCGCGCCGCAGGCCCAGCCTCCGCAGGGGCTAGTATGTGCGCTATCGAACATACGCACGCTCCCACTGTGCGCTATAATCGAGCGTCTCAGCACCTCGGCTTCCGCCGGGATACTAAAATGATGCCCGGACCGTATAGCCCGCTCCAGAACCACATTCTGGGAGCGTTGGGGACAATCGAACGCGAGCGGATTTTCCCGGATCTGCAGCTCGTGCCGATGCCCCTGGGTCGCGTGTTGTACGAATCCGGCGATCCGCTGCTGCACGTTTATTTCCCGGTCGACTCGATCGTATCTCTCCTCTATGTGATGGAAAACGGCGCATCGGCAGAGATTTCGGTCGTGGGCAACGAGGGCCTGATCGGTATTGCCCTCTTCATGGGCGGCGAAACCACTCCCAGTCGGGCGATCGTACAAAGCGCCGGATACGCCTACCGCCTAGCGGCACGGCGCCTCAAGATCGAGTTCGGTCTGCACGGAGAGCTGCAGCTGCTGCTGCTGCGTTATACGCAGGCCTTGATCACGCAGATGTCGCAGACCGCGGTGTGTAACCGGCATCATTCGGTGGATCAGCAGCTGTGCCGATGGCTCCTTCTTTCTCTGGACCGCCTGTCCTCAAACCAACTGGTGATGACGCAGGAGCTTATCGCCAACATGCTCGGCGTGCGGCGTGAGGGGGTCACCGACGCGGCCGGCAAGCTGCAGAAGCTTGGTGTGATCCAGTACGCCCGAGGTCAGATCACCGTTCTCGACCGACCACGGCTTGAGAAGCTCTCATGCGAGTGTTATGCGGTCGTCAAGAGAGAGACGGATCGCCTGCTGCCCCCGATCGCCTCATCCTTAGCGGAGGCACGCGCAAGCTAGCGTCCGACGCTCAATCGCAGCGGACGGAGTTGCGCGGCGCTGCGACCTGCGCCGGCATAATGAGGGCATGCCCACCCACGGCAAGGCCTCTGAGAACCTGCGCGGAATCGCCGCCATGGCGTCCGCGGTTTTCGTATTCGCGATCATGGACGCGTCGATGAAGCGGCTGTCGCAGCATTACGGCCCTTTTGAGTTGTCGTGCCTGCGCTGCGGGTCCTCGATGGCCTTTATGACCTTGCCCATTGTCTGGTCGGGTTCGTGGCAGTCCTTGCGACCGGCGAATCCGCTGCTGCACCTCGTCCGTGCACTGCTCGGAATCGTCATGCTGAGTTCATTCGTGTATGCGGTGCGCCGCCTGTCAATGGCCGAAACCTATTCGCTGTTTCTTTGCGCGCCACTTCTGATGACCGCCCTCTCGGTGCCACTGCTCGGCGAGCGCGTACCGCTGCGACGCTGGCTCACGATTGCCGTCGGATTGGGTGGCGTGATCATCATGCTGCGGCCAGGATCAAAGGGCTTCGTGTCGATCGCCGCCGCGGCAGCCGCGGCAGCCGCGTGCTGTTATGCGCTGAGCGCCGTGACGGTGCGCAGATTGGGACGGACGAATTCAAGTACGGCCATGGTGGTGTGGTGGCTGCTCCTGGTCGGCATCGGTGCGGGCATCCTGGCAGCGCCCGAATGGCGGCGAGTGGCATCGGCGGACTGGATATGGCTGGGCGGCGTGGGTGTCAGCGGAGCTCTGGGGCAGTACTGGATCACGGACGCCTTCCGCCGTGCTCCGCCCTCCGTGGTCGCGCCGTTCGAGTATTCATCAATTCTCTGGGCGCTAGGCATCGATTGGTTCTTCTGGTCGGTGCTACCGAGTGCCATTGTCGTCATCGGCGCAACCGTAGTCATCGCCTGCGGACTCGTCGTCATCTGGGATGAGCGACGCCTGGCGACTCTCGCCGAGACCGCCGCAGCAAGCCCCCTGCCCTAGGCAGCCCTCCCGACGAAGATCGCTGCTCGCGAACCGCGTGCGCTGTTCGCGTTTCGAGAAGTGCCCCGGGAACTCATCCCGAACCCCCGCGTTAGTCACGATAGCTGGACCCGGCAAACGTTCCGACAGTTTGGCTTTGAGTATTACTTAAGGATGCGGTTTATGAAGATTTTAGCGACTGTATTGATCCTAGCGATCCCGGTGCTGTCAGGCTGTATCAGCAGCAGCAACCCGCCAGCGCCTGCGAAAACCACTACCGTGATCGTGCCGGCGTCGGATAGCACGACGACAGTGATCTGCTCGAATGGAACGAATCCGCCCTGCTAACAGGCGAATTTAGATCCATCGCGTCCGGAAGCGAACGCATCAATGTTCCATCGCAGCGGAAGGTGGAACGCTGCGGCTGATGAGCCCGGTTGCAGCATTTTCGATCCGGCGAGTCTGCCACCACAGCTGCGAGGCAAACACAACGCCTCGACTGTGTACCGGCAGACCCGCTGCTCGCAAGGCTTCAGCGACCCATGTATTGCAGGTGTGCAGCGCCGAATATTTTGGCACCGCGGCTAAATATAGACTCCCTTCATAGGGGCCCTTGCCGTCAAGGCGCGCCGCGCCGTTCTCGTGCAGTAGTGACTCCCACACGAATGCCTGCGCTGAGCGCGCCTCGGCGGTGCCGACCTGCAAGCGGATCACCTCCCCGCTGCCAAATGCCTCCTCAGGAGCCGCCCCGAGCGCGGTAACAAGCACTACCCCATCGCCGGGCCATAGCGCGCCCAACATGCCTGGGAAGTCCTTATTCTTTGCCATAAGATAGTGCCGGTCACCGAAGCCAAAAAAGAGATACTTCGGCGCCGTAAATTGCCCGCCCACCGATGCCAGCGGTGTTTCGATGTCCGCGGTGCTGAACCCGATATCGATATGCCAGCCGCGCCGCGCCACGTAGATAATTGTCCTGGAATCCGCCCGAGCAGCGACCGCGTGTGCCGGACGCTGCGGGATGCTGCTGCAGGCTTGCAACAGCATGAAGAGAAGCGGCAAGAATGCGGAGCGCTTCATTTGGGATCCACGCGCATGGGCCTGCCAGCGCAATGCCTGTCGGCCGATCCCGCTTGCCAGCGCGACCATCTTCACGGCCATCGTCAGTTAATGTTAGCCCGCAAAGAGCAATCCATATCGGATGCTATCACGCGTCCGGACGACGCCGGGCTGCCAGACTTGACCACTGGCGTCGGTTGGCAACTAGGCTTTTGCAGCCGGCAATTCCTCGCCGCGTTTCGAGTAACCGGGTGGCACGTAGAAGCTCAGAGTGCGAAGCAACGCGCGCCCGGTGCCCGAGAGCACATACAGCCACTGATCGGCGGCACGATGACGATTTGTTGGACCACCCTCGGCATCGCCCGGGGCAATCGTCATCGTTGCGACCTGCGCTCGAGCGTTCGACAGCGCAACGCGAAAACGTTTACCAAAGCGAAGCTGCTGCCTTTTCATGGTTGCTTTTTTCCGATCGTGGAGCACTTGCTAAGAGCATGATCCATGCCGGGCTAATTTTCTCTGCGCTTGCGAGCAACTCACTAGCGCGATCGTCGGCGCGATCCAAAGCGGGGGCGCCTTTAATAGGCATCGTCCTACAACCGAGTGCGCCCCAATGGGCTTGCTCGCACAAGGCGAGTGATTCACTGTTGGGCCACGTTGACGTACGCGCAGAGCATGCAGAATTCCGACCCCAACTTCAAAATCAGCGACGAGGAGGCTAAACGCCGCCTCATCGCAGACATCGCGTACTTGTCGGCCGAACAACGCGGCTTCGCCCCTGGATATGAACTCGACGACTGGTTACAGGCCGAGCAGGAAGTAGAAGCCTCGATGGAAGCCATTGAGCCCTCGGCGTTGGACGTTCATTCATGACACAGGCACGCGACTTGCGCGTAGATCAGCATCGAAACGGAGAAATCCCATGAGTAACAAGCGAACTGTAGTGACACTCTTTGCGCTGATGATTGCCGCCGGTAGCGCCTCGCTCGCGCAGGCGGCCGGACCGGGCGGTGGCGGCGCCGGCGGTACGGGCGGCGGAACAAGTGCTGCGGGAGCTCCCGCTGGCGTCTCGGCGCCAGGCGCGACGACACCGGGCAGTAACGGGGTCACTACACCGGGCTCACCGCAAAATCCCGCAATGCCGGGAGCTTCAACGAATCCCTCGGATACCGGTAATTCGGCCACTCCGGGTTATTCGCAGAACCCGGGGAATCCGACAACCCCGGCTGATCCGACGAATCCAGCCAATCCTGGCAACCCTGCGAACCCCGCCAATCCGTCAACTCCTGCGAATCCAGGGAATCCCGCAAATCCGGGCAATCCCCCTAACAACCACTGATTCGCGGCTTTGATGGGCACTGACGGAGGCTAATCGACGCGGCAGGCGGCCCCGCTGCGGCGCAGCCGGAAGTCAAGCCACAGCGGTGGACCCGACGGCGAATGATCTGCATTCGCCGCTCCGCGTCCGCCGTCTTCCGTGCCAAAACTTGTGAAACGGTAATCGCCCGCAAAGGAGCTCAGCGGCCGGAGAACAAGCGCGCACAGTCATCGCGTTTGATCCGCCACCAGGGCGGCAGAAGGCGACGCACTTCCCTGCGAGTGAAGCGGTCATCGATCAGATAAAGCACGCCGCGATCCGTTGGCGCACGAATCACGCGCCCCGCCGCCTGGATCACTTTTTGGACGCCGGGGTACAGATAAGTGTATTCATAGCCGGTACCGAATATTGCGCTCATGCGGCGCTCAATCTCGCCATTGACGGCATTGACGGGCGGCAGACCGAGGGTGGCGATGAAGGCTCCGAGGAGTCGCGAACCTGGCAGGTCGATCCCTTCGGCGAAGACGCCGCCGAGAACGGCAAAGCCGACCCCGCGGCCATCGAAAACGAAACGCGCGAGGAACGAGTCGCGTTCTGACTCTGCCATCTGCCGCTGCTGCGTCCAGAGCGGAATCGCGGGATAGCGATCCGCAACGCGCGCGGCCACGGCGTTCAGGTACTCAAAGCTGCTGAAGAAGGCGAGGTAGTTTCCCGGTCGCGCTCTATATTGCTCGGCGATGAGGCGCGCGATCGGCCCGAGCGAACGCCCGCGGTCTCGATAACGAGTCGAGATCGAAGGCACAAGCGTTACGGTGAGTTGCTCAGGGTCAAATGCCGAGCCCACGTCCAACTTGCCGGTGCCCGGCTGCAAGCCAAGCACGTCCCGATAGAAGTCAGGTGGAGCGAGCGTCGCCGAGAAAAGTACCGCCGCACGCGCAGCCGCAAAGCGCGGCGCGAGGAATCGTCGCGGCAGAATATTACGCAGACACAGAATAGAGTGCGGATGCGAGCGCGGCGCAGCGCCGGAGGTGGCCGTTTTCGTAATCTCAAACAGAGTACCGGAATCAAATGCTGCGGCCAGGCGGCAGAAGCGGACGGCGCCAAAAAAGACTTCCTGCAGCTCGCCCGCGCGACGTAGCGGATAGGCGCTCCAATAATCGCTCACTGCCGCGATGAACTCCTGCAATGCGGTCAGCAGTGCAGCGGGCAGGCTCTCGTATACACGGTAGCGCTCGACCTGCGCTTTGACGAGCTGCCGCCAGACGCTGCTGACGGCGGCGAATGCCTTTTTGAGAGCGGCGGGAGCGCGGCGGCGTGCCGCGTCGAAAGCGGAACCCTCAAGCGCCACCGTATACATTTTACGCGCGCGCTCGATGAGATTATGAGCCTCGTCCACCTGCACGCAGACGCGCCATCCATCTGCGGCCGTCCAGGCGTAGAGCACTGCATTGACATCGAAGTAGTAGTTATAGTCGCCCACGATCACGTCGCTCCAGCGGGCAAGTTCCTGACCCAGGTAATACGGGCAGATCGCGTGCCGGAGAGCAAGCTCGCGCACGGCGCGCTGATCGAGAGACTCGAGGGCCATTGCTGCGGCGCGCGCCGCCGGCAGGCGGCCATAAAAACCGCGGGCGAGCGGACAGCCCGCGCCGTCGCAGGTGTTGTCCGGATATTCGCAGGCCGTCTTGCGAGCTACCAACTCCAAAATCCTGAGCGGCAAAGCCCCCCTGGGCGCTGTAATTTCGCGCAGCGCATCGAGCGCCAATCGGCGGCCCGAGGTCTTCGGGACAAGATAGAAAACCTTGTCGAGGCGGGCTGCTGGCATGGCCTTCAACGCGGGAAACAGCGTCCCGATGGTCTTGCCGCTCCCCGTCGGCGCTTGCACGAGAAGAGATCGGCCGTGCAAAACGCCGCGGTACACGGCCTCGGCAAGCTGCCTTTGCCCCGCATGAAAGGCCGCATGCGGGAAGCGCAGCCCCTGCAGAGCCTTGTCGCGAGATACTCGATGCGACGCCTCGGATTCGGTCCACTCGAGAAAGCGCTGGCAATGCTGTGCGAAGTGCTCCTGCAGAGCGCGCGCCGATTGCACCTCGACGAGGACCGTCTCCTCTTCAGTTGCGATGTCGAAATACACGAGCGCCAGACGAACTTCGCTCAACTCTCGCGCGCGACACAGAAGCCACCCATAGATGCGCAGCTGTGCCCAGTGCAGGGCGCGATGATTCGCGGGGATGCGACTGATGTCGCCGCGGTAAGTCTTAAACTCCTCCAACTGGCGCGCGTGCGGATCATAGCCATCTGCGCGGCCGCGAACGACGAGCGCTCCGTAGTCAGCCGCGAGATTCACTTCCGTTTCATAATGGGCGCCGCGCCGAGCGCCTATGACGCGGTGACCCGCGACGCCTTCATCTGCGGTCGGCGCTGGCGTGAAGCGCATGTCCAGGTCGCCCTGCTTAGCGGTGAACTCACAGAGCGCCCGAACGGCCACGTCGTATTTGAGCTGCGAATGCGGGTGATCATCCGCCGCAGCGACTGTTCCGATATGCGCCATAATGTCGAGCTGCGGGCTTGCCGCGTCGGTGCGCGCAAGAATAAAACCGCGTTGCGTGCGCCGTCCATCCAGGCGGCCAGCGCGTTGACTACTGTATACGCCCGGAAGGCGCGCGCGGACCAGGCGACCGGCGCGCGGGTGCGCGGACCGCCGTGAATTGCGACGCCGTTCACGTTAGGAGGAAATACCGCCCAGTGCGCTTACGCCTGCACGGCCGCGCATGTGCAGGCTGACGCTTTCGTCACAACGGTAGCCACCGAAGATCAGTACAAAGAACATGAACATCACGGCCGCGGGGCTGCCTTTTGAGCCAATTACAAGCACGCGTCGCTCGAATTATTCGGGAGCACCCGCTGCGGTCAGTGCTGCGCGGCGCTTTGCTCAAGCTCAAGGAGCACGCGCAGAGGCCGGCTCTCAGCAGGGCATTGCTCAGTCTCAAGAAGTATTCGCCCGGGCCGGTGCTGCGCCGTGCATCGCCGAGGCTTCTGCAGCAGCCGCTCTGGCCGGTGCTGCGGCGCCCATTGCTCAAGCTTCTGGAATCTCCACTCCTGCGCCCCGGCATTGCCGTGCGCCTCGCCATCGCGTTTGTCGGGGTCGCGCTGCTGGCCGTGGCTGCGAATCTCATCGTCGAGCACGGCGAGTCGATCATTCAAACGACGACCATCCGCTCCTCGGCGCCGCCCGTCGTCGTCGAGCCGCCAGTGGTCGTGACGCCACCCCGCGCCGCCCCGGCCTCCGAGCCCGTTCCTGTGGTGCCGGTCGAAGTTGTTGCCTCCGCACACGCGGACTTCCTGCTTGCGGCAATCGTGCAGTTCGAACGCGCCGTAGAGCGGCGTGGCGAAGTCTCAAATACCGCAAACGCCGATCTTCTGCATACGACGGAAAAGCGCCTCCATGAAGAGATGAGCGACTTCGTCTTCAAAGCGGATGGCCCCAATTTCCGCGCCCTGTTGAAGAAGCTCACGACGCACTCAACGATGCTCTTCCACGATGGCGAAGAGGTCGTCCGCGATTCCGACGCGCGCCGCGCCATGGTCAGTGAATACTGGGAGCGTTTCGAGAACGTCGATCGGCGGATGAAGGGCTCGGTAGATCGCAGCTTTAAAATATTTGGCCGCGTCATTGCACGCCAGTCCCTCATTTCGCTCGGCCGCGATCTCGACGACGTTCGGCGGCGCTCGGAGCAGCTTACGCCCGGGGGCGGCTACGATCCGGCACTCCTTGAGGGACTTGCTCAGAGCCAGCAGCATTTCGCGATCACGCTCGAGGAAAACGCCGGCAATCTGGCAAGCTCGCAGGGTGAGGATTGGGTCAAGAACCTGAACGAAGAGCTCGCGCTCGTGATTGCAAGCCGCGAGCAGCTTGGCTCCCTCGACCAGCAGACGACGCACGCTCTCGCCAACCTCGAGAAGGACGCGGAGGAGCTGTCGGTCACCGCACGCGATGTTGCCGAAGCCACGCGCAAGCGCGCTGCCGCCGCGAATGCCGCTGCCGCTACCGCCGCTAATGCCAGAATCGCCGCCGAGCGCAAAGCCGCGGCCGCCAGAGCCGAAGCCGACGCGCTCGCCCGTGCGCAGGCTGCGCAACCCGTAGCCCCAGTCGTTCCAACCACGACCACGACCACCACCGCCGTAGAGCCGCACAGCTCCGGACGCACGATCATCGCGGTTATCAGTGCGGCCGTGCTCGTACTGCTGCTCGTGATTTCCGTCGCCACGGTCCGTAGCATCGTGGGCCCGATCCGCAAATTCATGCTCACGACCGCGCGGCTCGCGAACGGCGACGCGGACGCGCGCGTCGGGCGCGGCGGGATAAAGGAACTGGATACGCTGGCCCTCGCTTTCAATCAGATGGCCGATAAACTGGCCGCGGCCCAGGCGACGACGCTCGAGTATCAAGGACAGCTCGAGGCGCGCGTCGACGAGCGCACGCGCCAGCTGCAGCATCTTGCCGAGCATGACTCTCTGACCGGCCTGCCGAACCGGCGGCAGCTACTGTCTTACCTGAATATTTCACTCAAGAATGCGGCGCGCGACGGCACGCAAGTGGGGATCTTCTTTCTCGACCTCGACAACTTCAAGAACATCAACGACAGCATGGGCCACGCCTTCGGGGATCTCGTCCTCCAAGGTATCGCACAGCGCCTGCGCGAGGCGACCGAACTCGGTGGGTTCGCGGCTCGTCTGGGCGGCGACGAATTTACGGTCATCCAGGAACGCGCCGGGAGTGTGGAAGAGGTTGCGCGCGCCGGCGGCGCGCTCGTGTGCGCCTTTCAAAAGCCTCTGCTGATTCAGGAACGCGAACTCTCGATCAGCGTAAGCGTCGGGGCGAGCGTCTATCCGGACGACGAGGTTGATGCCGGCGCCCTGCTGCGCGCCGCGGACGCGGCGCTGTTTCATGCCAAGAGCCTGGGCCGCAGCCGTCTTTGTATGTTCCGCGTCGAGTTGCTCGAGGCTGCGGCGCTCAAATTCCGCATCGAGCAGGAATTGCGGCGCGCGGTGGATCGCGGCGAATTTGAACTCCTCTTCCAGCCCGAAGTGAATTTCGACGCGCTCGACACAAAGCTTGTCGAAGCCTTGCTGCGCTGGCGGCTGCCTGATGGACGGCATGTTTCGCCGGCGGATTTTCTGGCCGTCGCCGAGGAATCCGGCCTCATCATGAACATCAGCGACTGGGTGCTGCGCTCAGCCGTCCAGTCCGCTGCCAACTGGCACTATGGGCCGTGGCCCGACGTGCGAATTGCCGTCAACGTGTCGGCACGCCAGCTTCTGGATCCGCGCTTCGTCGAGCGCTTACAAGGCCTGCTCGGCGAATTCCAGCTGCCGGCGCGCTGCATCGAAATCGAGCTCACCGAGAATGTACTGCAGACGGGTCCGGCCACGATCGAGACGCTCCGGCAGTTGCGCGCCCTCGGGATCGCAATTGCGCTCGATGACTTTGGCACAGGCTATTCCTCGCTTGCCTCGCTCGAGCAGCTGCCGCTGACACGCGTCAAGCTCGATCGCAGCTTGATCCAGAGCATCGACACGAGTGATCGCTCGCTTGCCATTGCACGCGCGATTGTCGGGCTGTGCGGCAACCTCGGACTTGAGGTGACCGCTGAAGGTGTCGAGCGACCGGAGCAGCTGGCGCTACTACTCGCCTATCCCTCGATCTGCCTGCAGGGCTACCTCATCTGCGCGCCCGTAGGTGCCGACGAGGTGCCGCGTACCGTGGGGGAGATGCCGCAGCAGCTGCAGTCGCTCCTCCTTACTATGCCGCAGCTTAAGGCCGTGGGGCACTTGTCAAACCTCGAGGCTGACGTCCAAGAAGATAGCGACATGCCTCGCGCCCTGCGCTCCCCCGCTTCATAAGCCGCTTGCATTCTCGCGCAGTGGACGCGTAGTGATGCCTTGGGAAGGGGCACGCCGCCGTCGATTCCCGTCCGATAAGCGCTATCCACCGCCGATGAACTTAAGCGGATGGTGGGTGCGCCGGTCAGCACCATGAGCTTTACCCGCCCGTTACGCCAAGCTGCGCGAAATCCCACCTTGCCGGGGTCTTTGGGGGAACCACAACGGAGGGCCCGGAGTTAAAGAGCGAGCGCGCAGCGGAGTTCCTCATGAATGACACATCGAGCGTCGGCGGCCTCGACCGCCGCGGCTTCATTCGGCTCGCGGCAGCGGGGGCAGCACTGGCAGGCGGCCTGTCGACGGACGTCGCGCAACCGTCCGAAAGCCTCGCCGACATAACGCGTCAGCCCAACCGGAGTTTCGGCGATGACCTGAACACGGCCGACATCGTGGTCGAAACCTTGATCGCCTGGGGCGCAACAAACGTGTTCGGGGTCGTGGGCGACGGTATCAACTCCATCATCGAAGCCCTGCGCAAGCGCCGCGACCGCATTCGCAATGTCGGCGTGCGACACGAGGAGGCTGCCGCCTTCATGGCATCCGGCCATGCCAAGCATACCGGCCAGCTGGGCGTCTGTGTGGGCACGACCGGACCGGACGCAATCCATCTGTTAAATGACCTCTGTGATGCGTACTTTGACGGCGCGCCCGTGGTCGCATTGACCGGAATCACCTTTCACGACCTCATCGGCGTGCGCTACCAGCAAGGCGTCGATACCACCAGGGTCATGCAGGACGTGGCCGTCTACAACGTGCAACTGACCGGTCCCGAACACGCGGTCCTCGTGGCCAATCGCGCCTGCCGCGCGGCGCTCGGCGACCGCGGCGTGGCACACCTCGTCATGGCCAAGGACGTGCAGATGATGAAGCGCTCATCCGACAAGCGCTCCATGCGCAATCCGGGCGCGCGCAGCTCCTCTTCCTGGACGCCGGTGCTGTCCGCGCCTGCGCTCGATCAGCTACGTGCCGCAGCAGACGTGCTCAACTCCGGCAAGCGTGTCGCGATACTTGCTGGGCAGGGAGCCTTGACGGCGCGCGCCGAAGTGACGCGTTTGGCTGAGCTCCTGGGCGCTCCGGTTTCCAAGGCGCTGCTCGGCAAGGCGGTATTGCCGGACGACTCACCTCTCACCACCGGGGGCATCGACGACTTGGGTACGGCGCCCTCCTCCTGGGCCATGAAGGTATGCGACACGGTCCTGATCCTCGGCTCGACCATGCCGTGGGAAGAATACTATCCGACGCCAGGGCGGGCGCGCGGCGTACAGGTGGACTTGAAGCCCGATCGCATCGGACTGCGCTATCCTGTCGAGGTGGGCTTGACGGGCGACGTCAAGGCAACATTGCAGGGACCATCCCCCTATTGCACCGCAAAGCGGAGCGCAGCTTTCTGCGGGAAGCGCAGCGGCGCATGAAGGATTGGAATAGTCTGCTCGATTCGGTGGAATCGACTGCGCGCTCACCACTGCGGCCGCAGATGGTGATCCGCGCCCTGAGTGACCTCATGGCCGATGACGCGGGGATCTCGCTCGACTGCGGCGCAAACACGCATTTTGCCGCCCGTTGCATCCGCCTAAGGGAGAACCAGCGCCTGACCGGAACCGGCATGCTTGCGTCCATGGCGCCCGGGGTGTCCTTTGCAATTGCGGCACAGCTCGCCTATCCGCGGCGCCAATCGGTCGCCGTGGTCGGCGATGGCGGCTTTGCGATGCTGATGGCGGAGCTCTCCACTGCGATCGCACACTCGCTGCCCATCAAGATCATCCTGCTCAAGAACGACAGGTTGGCCGAAGTCAAATTTGAGCAGCGCGAGATCGGCAACCCGGAATACGGCTGCGATCTTCAGCCGATCGATTTCGTTGCATTCGCGCGCGCCTGCGGAGCTGACGGGTTCCGTTGCACGAAGCCCGAGGAAGTGCGCCCGCGATCCAAGCCGCGCTCAGCTCTGCGGGACCTGCGCTGGTTGAAGCCGTCGTGGATGTCAATGAGAAACCCGCCAAACCGGACGAACTGAAAGCATGACGCTGCCGCTAACGAGGCCTTGCAGATAATGCCCGCAAGTATCGGAGATGGAGTCATCGTGACCGATGCCGCCGGACGCGTCACGTTCATGAATCCGACTGCCGAAGAGCTCACTGGCCGCAACGCTGCAAGTGGACTCAATCGTCCGCTGAGCGAGGTCTTTCCTATCGTCAACGAGGCTGAGGGCGATGCCGTCGTCGATCCCATGGCGCAGATTCTGAGCGCCACAACCGCCGCCACGCCCACGCGGCCGTGCGTATTGCTGCGCGCGGATGGCACGCGTGTGCGCATCGATGAGTCCGCAGCACCGATTCGCCTGGCCGATAGCACCCATTCCGGCGGCGTCGTGATCTTCCGGCACAGCGGTGCCGGTCAGCAGGCGCAAGCAGATGCGCCCAAGGGCCGGCCGAAGGATGATTTCTTCGCGATTCTCGCTCATGAGCTGCGCAATCCGCTGGCGCCGATCCGCAATGCTCTGCAGATCATGCAGCTCGTGCAGGACGACGGCGATGGTGCGACGACGTCCGCGGCCCGCGTGATCATCGAGCGGCAGTTAAAGCACCTCACGCGCCTTATCGAGGATCTGCTCGATATGTCGCGCATCGCGCAGGGTGAGTTCGAATTGCGCAAGGAGCGCACCTCCTTGTGGGATATCGTACAGCTCGCCCTCGCCCGCGCGCGACCGCAGCTCGAGGGCAAACAACACAGATTGCAGATCGAGTTCGCTTCCAAGGAGTTGTATCTTGCGGCGGACGCCACGCGTCTGGCCCACGCTATCGCCAACTTGCTCCACAACGCCTCGAAGTTCTCCGCCACCGGGACAGTGATTCGCGTTACGGCAGGCACCGAGGAGAACCAGATCGTGGTTCGCGTGTCCGACCAGGGCGTCGGAATTCCGCCTGACATGTTTGAACGCGTTTTTGACCTCTACGGACAGGTCGACCGTGCAGAGGACGGGACGCACGACGGGCTTGGCATCGGCTTGACTCTCGTCAGACGCATCATCGAGCTGCACGGCGGAACCGTCACGGCGGCGAGCGCCGGACAGGGGCGTGGCAGCGAATTCATCGTGCGCCTGCCGCGCGATGAGTCCAAAGCAGGCTCGGACGCGGCGCGCGGGGCCGCTGCGCCGCCGGAATCGGCGCGCCGACTGCGCATCCTGGTTGCAGACGACAATCGCGATGCGGCGCACACTCTTGCGATGCTGCTCAGCCTCGAAGGCCACGAGGTGCGCGCGGTGCATGACGGCGCCGAGGCGCTCGCGACGGGCGACGAATTCGCCCCACAGCTCGTGCTTCTAGATATCGGCATGCCGTTGCTCGATGGCTATGAGACGGCGCGGCAAATTCAGGAACGACCCTGGGGAAAGCATGCGCATCTGGTCGCGCTAACCGGGTGGGGGCAGGAGGCCGATCGGCGCAAGGCGATGCAAGCCGGATTCCAGGATCACCTCGTGAAGCCGGCTGAGCCGGAAGCACTGAAGGCCGTGATCGATCGGATCGGCGCTGACTAATATCGACACGTTTACCTTTTCGAACCATCTCATCACGGGCAGCTTTACTGCGCCGCGCATCAGCGCGCAGCCACCATGCGTTGGCGCTAGCTCTGGACGACCGGGCCCCTGCATCACGCCCTCGGTACGCGCCAGGTGAAGCGCGCCGCCAAAATCCGCCATTCGGAGCGCTCAACTCTTGCGCGCTCTCTCACGCTCGCCAGCTTGAGCCTCGGATTTGGCGTGGTACAGCTTGACGTCACTATCGTAAACACGGCTCTCAACAGTATCAGCGCATCTTTGGGTGGCGGCGTGTCGGAACTGCAGTGGATTGTCAGTGGCTATACCATTGCCTTTGCTGCGTTGATTCTGACGGCTGGAGCTGCAGGTGACCGAGTCGGCGCGAAGCTCATCTTCATGGCGGGATTCGCCATCTTTACGGCGGCTTCGCTCGCCTGCGCACTTGCACCAACTTTCACCGTGCTGATTGCAGCGCGGCTGGTGCAGGGCGTCGGCGCGGCACTGCTGGTGCCAAGCTCGCTTGCTCTTCTCAACCACGCCTATCCTGATGAACACGAACGTGGCCGGGCGGTCGGAATTTGGGCGGCCGGAGCGAGCTTGGCTCTCACAGCGGGCCCGCTCGCCGGCGGCGTCCTGGTCACGCTCGTGGGCTGGCGCAGTATTTTTCTCGTGAACCTGCCCATCGGGCTTGCGGGATTGTGGCTGACGTGGCGCTACGCGAGCGAAACCGTGCGATCGCCGGATCGCGAGCTGGATCTTCCAGGACAGCTCGCGGCGATCGCAGCCCTCGGCTGTCTTGCCAGCGCAACCATCGAAGGTGGTGCTCGCGGTTGGCTGAATCCATGGGTGCTCGCCTGCTTCGCCGGCTTTGCGATATTCGCCGCAGGCTTCGTATTGCAGGAACGGCGCGCGCGCCAGCCCATGCTGCCACTCGTTTTATTTGAAAACCGGCTCTTCACGCTGACTTCGACGGTGGGTTTGCTCGTGAACATGGCTTTCTACGGCCTCATCTTTGTGCTCAGTCTTTACTTCCAGCGGCTGAACGGCTTGTCCCCATTCGCAACCGGCATGGCGTTTTTACCGATGATGGGGGCCGTGCTGCCGGCCAATCTATTAGCCGCGCGCGCTGCTGAGCACCTGGGCGCTCCCGTCACGATTGCGGCCGGCGCGGCAGTCACAGCCGTCGGCTGTATCGGGCTTCTCGGCCTCGAGCGTGACACAAGCTATTGGGCAATCTGCGCGCAGCTCTTGGCGATGGGTGCGGGCTTGGGATTGCTCGTTCCACCGCTCACGTCGACTCTGCTGGGCAGCGTCGACAAGTCCCGGTCGGGCATTGCCGCCGGCGTTCTCAACTCCACGCGGCAAATCGGCAGCGTTCTTGGCGTCGCTCTGTTCGGCTCGCTAGTCGGCAAGGGCAGCGCGTTTCTCGCGGGCACTCGAGAAGCGCTGTTGATTTCCACGGCGCTACTGCTGAGTGCCGCCGTGATGATGGCGACCACTGGCCGCTCAGCAACCAGCCGACGTGCGTGAGCGTCGTGATCTACGGTGTCGCGGCTGCCGTAATGGCCGTGATGACCTCGGAGTCGGTCGCTGCGCTGAATTGCAGCGTCAAGGTGCGCTGCGCCGGCAGGTCGAATTCCACGATCTTGCTCGGCCGCTCGCAACCCACGTGTCCCTGAAAATCGACGGATGGCACGAGCTGCGCGCCATCCACGACATCCACCCAGTGGCCGGTGGTGATGGAGACGCGGTAGCGTCCTGCTTTCTTGACACGGAACTGCGCAAGACCTGCGTGCGCGCCCGGAACACTGCGCGCTTTGGCAGGCCCCGCGGCAAATGTCACTCCGCTCTGATCGGCGAGCTTCAGAGAATAGAGTCTTCCGACATCAAGCTGCGGCAGGTGCGCCCCCGGCCCCGCCGCGGCCGTAATCGCCTGCGGAGTCTGCTGCATCACCGCCAGCTCATGCGACACGTCCCACTTGAAACGCTTGCATGCGTCGGCATCCGCCGCAGCTGCGGCCTGACACAGGGCCGCCGCCAGGAGCGCGCCGGTGAGGAGCTTGGATGCTGTCAATCGCGACATCTTTGATCTCCTGCGAGGGCCGATCTTAGCAGCCGCGTGGTGCGACCCCAATGGGACGTCAGATGAAGCGCGGGCGACCACCGGGCGTTCGATCCGGATCCGAACCGGCAGCGGCGCTCTTTGGCACTCCGAAGCCGCCGCCGCCTGGAGTCTCGATCACCAGTTGATCCCCGGCGCGCAGCTCTCTTTGATCAACGCCGGCGAGAACTTCCATCGATCCATCCGCGTGCTCCAGCCACTGCCGGCCAGGCGCTCCGCTTGCGCCTCCGGCCAGACCATGCGGTGCAACCGTGCGTCTCGAGGAGACCAGCACCGCGGTCATCGGCGCATTGAAACGGATTCTGCGCACTACGCCATCCCCGCCGCGCGTGGCGCCGGCCCCGCCGGATCCCGCGCGGATGGCGAAGCTCTCGATGCGAACCGGATAGCGCAACTCGAGCACTTCCGGATCGGTGATGCGCGTGTTGGTCATGTGCGTGTGAACGGCGGAAGCCCCATCGAAGCCCGGACCCGCGCCTGCACCGCCGCAGACCGTTTCGTAATATTGCCGCTGCTCATCGCCAAAGAGAAAATTGTTCATGGTTGCCTGAGATGCTGCGCACACGCCCAGAGCGCCTAATAGCGCGTTGCACACGGCCTGGCTCACCTCAGTATTGCCGGCGACGACCGCACTGCCGACGGTGGGCGATAGAAACGTCCCGGGCGGCAGCTCGATCTGCAGCGGGCGCAGACAACCATCATTGAGCGGGATATCCCGCCCCACAAGGCAGCGAAAAACAAACAGCACGACCGCGCGTACCACCGCGGGCGGCGCATTGAAGTTTCCTGCGCGCTGCGGCCCCGTGCCCGTGAAATCAATGGTCGCTGATCGCGCCTGCCGATCGACACGCACGGCGACGCGTAACGGCGATCCGTCGTCCATCACGTAGTCGAATGAGCCGTCCTTGAGGTGCTCGATTGCCTGGCGGACGCTCTCCTCACCGTTTTGCATGACGTGCGCCATGTACGCAGCGACGACCTCAGCGCCATAGCGGGCGACCACGGCGTGCAGCTCACGCACTCCGCAGGTGTTGGCCGCGACCTGCGCCTTTATGTCGGCGATGTTGGTGTCAGGACTGCGTGCCGGGTACTGCGCGCCCATCAAGAGGTCACGAAACCGCGCCTCGTGAAAAGTGCCATCCTCGATGAGCAGGAAATCATCGATTACAACGCCCTCCTCGATGAGCCGCATCGAGTTCGGCGGCGTCGAACCCGGCGTCAGACCGCCGATATCGGCGTGATGCCCGCGATTAGCCACGAAGAACAGAATCTCGTCGCCTGCGCCGTCGAACACCGGTGTGACGACCGTCAGATCCGGCAGGTGCGTTCCACCGTTGAAGGGATTGTTCAACACGACCGCATCTCCCGGACGCAACGTGTCGCGCCGGCTGCGTATCACCGTCTGCACGCTCTCCCCCATCGCCCCGAGATGGACCGGCACGTGCGGGGCATTCGCGATGAGCTGGCCGCGGCGATCGAATAGCGCGCAGGAGAAGTCGAGCCGCTCGCGCATGTTGACGCTCGTTGACGTGTTCTGCAGCACCGCTCCCATCTGCTCGGCGACGTTCATGAACAGATTGATGAACAGCTCGAGGAGCACCGGATCGACGGGATGGGGGTTGATCCTGCCGCGCTGCCCGTGCGCGCCTGCGCGCTGCAGCACGAGGTGACCGAAACGATTCACCTCGGCGCTCCAACCAGGTTCGATCACGGTGGTGGCGATGGTCTCGACGATCAGCGCGGGTCCGGCGATCCTGTCTGCGGGGTATAGCGAGCTGCGATCAAATACGGGCGCACGGTGGGTGCGGCCGTGGGTCCACAGCTCGATCTCGTCGATCGGCCGCGCCGCACCCCCGGCGCGCTGCGGCCGCTCGGTGTCGAGCACGCGTCGGTTCATCGCGGTGACTTCGACGGCAACGAGCGCCACCCAGATCGCGCGCTCCGGCGTCGCGAAACCGAAGCGCAGCCGGTGAGCGGCCGTGAACGCCTCGCGCATCTGCTCAAGAGAGGAAAACGCTACCGGCAATGCGGAATCAGCGCCCGCGTATTGCAGATGCACCTGGCAGCGCGTCTCGATCTGCCGGTCCTCGATGCCTTGCTGAACGAGCGCGGCGCGCGCATCTGCCGCAAGGCGCGCGGCAGCGTCGTTGAGGTGCGGCATTACTGCGCAGTCGAATGCACGCTCGATGGCGTGTTCGCGCTGCAGACTTTGATCGGCTAGCCCCATGCCGTACGCGGACAGCACTCCGGCGAGCGGATGGATCAATATGGTACGCATGCCGAGCTCTTCGGCGACGAGGCAGGCGTGCTGGCCACCTGCGCCCCCGAAGCACTGCAGTGCGAAGTCGGCGAGGTCATGGCCTTTCTCGAGCGAAACCTGCTTGATCGCGTTGGCCATGTGGGACACCGCAACGCGCAGAAACCCCGCGGCAGTCGCGCTCGCATCCAGCGTCATGCCGCTTGCGGACTGTACTTGCGCAGCAAGAGCCGCAAATTGCTCACGCACGACGCCAGCGTCGAGCGGCAGGTCGCCGCCCGGGCCGAAGATCGACGGAAAGTGCCGCGGCTGAATCTTGCCCACGCATACATTGGCGTCGGTCACCGTCAGCGGACCGCCGCGCCGGTAGCAGGCAGGCCCCGGATCGGCACCTGCGCTTTCCGGGCCGACGCGAAAGCGCGCACCGTCGAACTGCAGAATTGATCCGCCGCCGGCAGCCACGCTATGAATGGCCATCATTGGAGCGCGCACGCGCATCCCGGCAACCTCTGCGTCGAAGGTGCGCTCGAACGCGCCGGCATGCAGCGCAACGTCGGTCGACGTGCCGCCCATGTCGAAACCGATGATGTGCGTGAGTCCCGCCTGCGCCGCCGTGCGTGCGGCGCCGACGATGCCGCCTGCCGGGCCGGACAGCAGCGCATCCTTGCCCTGGAAAGCCGCAGCATCCACCAGGCCCCCGTTTGATTGCATGAAGAGAAGCGGGACACCCGCCACTTCCGCGGCGAGCTGCTCGACATAGCGGCGCAGCACGGGCGACAGGTAGGCATCGACGACAGTGGTTGCGCCGCGCGCTACCATGCCCAGGAGCGGGCTGACTTCGTGGCTCACCGATACGCGCTCGAATCCCGCGGCGCGCGCGAGCGCGGCAAGCTCGCGCTCCTGTGCGGGGAATTGCCACGCGTGGATGAGCGCGATCGCGCAGGATTGCATGCCCTCGCTGCGGGCGCGCCGGAAGGCGGCATGTGCCGCCGCAGCATCCACCGGCTCGATCTCGACCCCTTCTGCCGTAACCCGCGCGGCACTTTCGAATACGCGCTCATAGAGCGGGGTCGGCAGGCGGATATCGAGGTCGAAGAGCCGCGGCCGTGCCTGCGTGCCGATTTTGAGCACATCTGCGAAGCCGCGATTCACCACCAGCAGCGTGCGCGCACCCTTGCGCTCAAGCAGTGCGTTGGTCGCAACCGTGGTCCCCATTTTGATGGCGTCGACGCTTGCGGCGGGGATGGGATCGCCGAATGCGACGCCGAGAATGCTTTTGATCCCGGCAATCGCGGCGTCCGCGTAGCGCTCCGGGTGCTCACTCAAGAGCTTCAGTGTCTTAAGCTCACCGTCCGGCGTGACCGCGACAATGTCGGTAAATGTGCCGCCGCGGTCGATCCAAAACTCCCAGCCCATGCGCCCTCCCCGATTCACCGCGCGAGCAGCGTTACGCTAGACTCCTATGGTGCAGGGCCTCGTCACAGCGGAGCAACTGCGCTGCGCGAGCGCGGCGTACCCGGCAGCACACGCGACCGCCGCGCTGTAGTCCGCCGTGCTCGTGCTATCCGGCATCGCGATCGTCATTCTCGGCTTCGCCCTGCGCCTTAATCCCCTTGTCGTGGTCGGGGTTGCCGGACTCGTCACCGGTCTTGCCGGCGGATCGAGCCTGACGGGCGTCATCGAAACATTCGGCCGGGCATTCGCCGAGAACCGTTACGTCGGCATCGTGTGGCTCGTGCTGCCGGTGATCGGGCTGCTCGAGCGCGCGGGGCTGCGCGAACGAGTGCAGGCTTTGATTTCGACCGTCCACGCCATCACGACGGCGCGCGTGCTCCTGGGGTATCTGCTGCTGCGCCAGATCACTTCCGCCCTGGGATTGAACGCGCTCTTCGGCCAGGCGCAGATGGTGCGCCCGCTGATCGCACCGATGGCCGAGGCGGCCGAGGAACGGCGCGGCCCCATCACGGCAGCCACGCGCATGGAGATCCGGGCCTACGCCGCCGCGACCGACAACATCGGGCTGTTCTTCGGCGAGGATGTATTCATCGCCATCGGTTCGGTTCTGCTGATGAAGGGCTTTCTGCAGCAAAGCGGTTACGTGGTCGCGCCCATCGACCTTGCGTTTTGGGCGATACCGACGGCGATAGCTGCCTTCATGATTCACGGCGCGCGGCTGCTGCTCCTCGAGCGGCGCCTCAAACGCGCGCGGGCCCTCGCGCGATGATCACCCTCGAACACGTCTACTTCCTCACGGGGGCGATGTTTGCGGTGTTTGCGCTCGGCCGCGCACTCGATCGCAGGAGCGCACGCCGCTGGCGCAGCGCGGCATTCTGGGGCACCTACGCGCTCTCCTTCCTCGCGGGTTCTTATCTGCCGGATCTGCTCAACGGCATGATACTGATCGTGCTGGTGGTGCTCGCGGCGAGTGGACTTGCCGCGGCGGACGATGCTGCGCCAGTCGCAGAGCGCCGCGAAGCCGCGCGCCGCAACGGCAATCGCCTGTTCGTGCCGGCTCTGGCGATTCCCGTAGTCGTACTTCTCCTGACCGTATCTGCGAAGCATCTGCACATCGGCAACGCGGCCCTCGTGGATCCTGCGCACACCACTCTCGTCGCACTGGCGATTGCAGTACTGGTGGCGCTCGCGCTCGGATGCGCACTCTTGCGTGTGCCGCTGCTTGCGCCGCTGCGCGAAGGCCGCCGACTAATGGAGGCGGTCGGCTGGGCCGCTGTGCTGCCGCAAACGCTGGCCTCACTGGGGGCGCTGTTCGCCGCCGCCGGTGTCGGACGCGTGGTCGGCGCGCTCGTGACGCAGGCGATCCCCATGACAAACGGCTTCATCGCCGTCGTGACGTATACGCTCGGCATGGCTATGTTCACGGTCATCATGGGCAATGCCTTTGCGGCTTTTCCGGTCATGACTGCGGGCATCGGTTTACCTCTCATCGTCGGTCGCTTTGGCGGCGACCCCGTTATCATGTCTGCGGTCGGCATGTTGAGCGGCTTCTGCGGAACGTTGATGACTCCCATGGCGGCGAATTTCAACATCGTGCCGGCTGCCTTGCTCGAGCTTCCCGATCGCAATGGAGTGATCAAAGTGCAGATCCCCTCCGCAGTGCTGCTGCTCGCAGCCAACACGGCACTGATGGCCGCGTTCGTCTTCAGGCGCTGATAGGCTCTGGGCCATGGACTCAATTGTGCTCGACGCGGCACTAGCGCGACAGCTGGCGCAGATTGCGCTCGGGCACGTCACGAGCGAATACCCGAACAAGCTCGATCACCTTATGACGGGGCCCGCCGACGTTCAATCTCCGCGTGCGCTGCATCCGGTGTTCTACGGCAGTTTCGACTGGCACAGCTGCGTGCACGGCTACTGGTTGCTTGCCCGCCTGCGCTTGAGATTTCCGGCGCTGCCGGAACGCTCCCAGATCGACGCGCTATTTGATGCGCACTTGACGCCGGAAAAACTCGCGCTCGAGTGCGCCTATCTTGAGCGCCCGCACAGCGGCACGTTCGAGCGCCCCTATGGGTGGGCGTGGCTGCTGATGCTCGCGGCAGAGTTGCGATCCGGCGGCGGTACCGCGGCCCGCTGGGAGCGCGCGCTCGCGCCGCTTGCGCAGATCCTGGTGCAGCGCTTGCGCGCGCATCTGCCGAAACTCACCTATCCGATCCGCGCCGGTACGCATTTCAACACCGCGTTCGCGCTGGCGCTGGCGCTCGAATATGCCAGCGACCACGACAGCGCGCTCGAGGAGCTGATACGCGCCCGGGCGCTCGACTGGTTCCGGGCGGATGCGGGTTGCCAGGCTTGGGAGCCCGGCGGGGATGATTTTCTCTCGCCTGCGCTGATGGAGGCGGAATGCATGCGACGTGTCTTGGGCCCGGAGGAATTCAGCGACTGGTTCATGCGCTTTCTGCCGGATGTCGCCGCGGGGAAACCCGCGACGCTCTTCACCCCCGCCGTCGTCACCGATCGGGCTGACGGCAAAATTGCGCACCTCGATGGCTTGAATCTCAGCCGTGCATGGTGCTGGCGTTCCATCGCGAGCGCCTTCTCGCCACCACACGCCATTCGGGACTGCGCGCTCGCAGCTGCGCGCCGGCATCTGGCAGCCAGCCTGCCCTATCTGGCCGTCGACTACATGGGGGCGCATTGGCTTGCGAGCTTTGCGCTCCTGGCGCTCAGTGCCGAGATCCCGCCGTGAAGCAATCGGACGCTGCGGTCCGCGAGCAAGCCCGCTCGCCAGGAGCCGCCAACGCATGCTCAAGCCGGGGGGCGTCGAGCCGCGCGTGATTGCCAGAGCCGCAGGTCGTCGAGCGTCACGGGCTCGCCGCGCTTCTCGGGATGATGGTCAAGGTCCACGATCTTCGCAGCGGCCTCGGCGAAGTCCTCAGCAGCACTGTAGCTCGTGGGAGTGATGACGCAAGGCACTCCGGCGCGGCTGGCGGCGAGCAACCCATTGCGGGAATCCTCGAGCGCCAAAGCGTCGTAGGAGTGAACCTGCAGGCACTCGAGTACCCACTGATATACCGCCGGATCCGGCTTCTTCGCCGCCACTTCCTGCGCAGTGCCGACGGCCGCAAACCAATTCTCCGCGCCACCGCCCAAAGTGGTCTGCAGCAGCGCCGTCACGTTGGCGCGTGTCGTTGTCGTTGCAATCGCCAACCGCACTCCCTGCGCGCGTGCCTGCGCGATCACACGCGCAACGCCCGGACGCAGTTGCACGACTCCTCGGTTGACGCACGCGACGTAGTGGCGCGTCTTACCGATGTGGAGCTCATGTGCGAGGCCGAGCAGCTCCTTTTCGGACTGTGTCGATCCGCGGTAGGCGCGTGCGTAATGCACCAAACGCTCGATCCCACCCGCCACCTGCAGCAACTCCCCGTACGTTGCCTCATCCCAGATCCAGTCGAGGCCAGACTCGGCGAAAGCCGCATTGAATGCCACGCGGTGCCCGTCACGCTCAGTGTCTGCAAGCGTACCGTCGACATCAAAGATCAGAGCATCGAAGGCCATGCGTCACGCGGCAGGGATTGCAGCTCACCAACAGGGCAACGGCGCTGCGGCGCACACACATATCCGTCGGAAAACAAGGGGCGAGACGCAGCGCCGCGTTCGGTGCGCCCAGGCTGCGCTCGTCACGTGCAGCGCGATGGCTCAAGTCCAGTCATCGCCACCGCCGACATCGCCGCCGAGTGATCCGGAGCCGTCGTCCCAGGAGCTCGGGTCGGAAACGCCGAAATCAGGACCGCCCATGCCGCTGTTGTCCGGAACGCCGGCCGCATCGCTGCCGGGCGGCAGCACTCCAGGTTCCTGACGGTTACCGTCGAGGAAATGATGAGCGAGCTCCTCGCCGGCGACCACTCCTGCTCCGACCGCCAATCCACTCGCAAGACCCCCCGCGATTCCGGATCCCATGCCCGAACCAACTCCCGGACCGCCGTAACTCATCGGCCCGCCACCAGCTGCCGGCACCGCGCTCGGATACTGCGAATACAGGCCGCCCGGCGGGTTACGCCGACGCACGATCAGCCACAGGACAATGATACCGCCCAGCACCAGGAGCACCGTCCTTACGGGAAAGGGTGAGCGCACCTGCGAATAGCGCGCGGCTCTTTGCACCAATTGCCCGGGCGCCAGCTCCTCCTGCAGCTCCTGGACCGACTCGGCCCTTGCGAACGGCAGCCCCGGCGCGAGCGTCTGCGCGGTGTCGAGCTCCTGTCGCGCGCGCGGTGAGTTACCCGCCCGCGCGTAGATCTCAGCCGCGACGTAGTGAGCCTTGGCACTCTGGGGATGATCCTGCAGCACCTGATTCATCATCTGCTGCGCCTGCTCCAGATGGCCGGTGCGCGCAGCTTCGTACACTTGGGCAATCGTTGGATCGCTGGCCGCGAGCAGCGGTGCGGCGCACGTCAGTGCACAGAAAACCAGGAGAAAAGTGCGAACATTCTTGAGCATGGCTGTTCCTGAGTGTGCGGTCCCATCCGCCATATGCAGGCGCGGATTCATTAATCAAGGCCTAAAATGTATCCCCGCAGTGTAATTTGGCACTCACGCGGGCCCGGAAGTTCCCCGAACGCCCGCGAGAACGCGTGCGGGAACAGGTACTTGACGATGCTGTCGGTTCGTGCGCGAACGTACTGCGCCTGCGTTGCGTTAGTGCTCCCGCAGATCCTTAAGTATCGTACCGAGCTGCGTCACTTCGAGCTCGTGGGGAGCATCGCGCCACGTCTCCTTAAGCGCGCTCGCATACCACTCGCGCATGGCGGCGAGCTGCAGCAGACGCGTAGCGTACGCCGCGCTGACCGCATCGAGCACGAGTCCATAGGTCTGGATCCGAAACGCAACCGGGGCAAAGAACGCATCAACGGCCGTGTACGCGCTGCCGGCGAGGAACGGGCCGCCGAACCGGGACAGACCGTCGTTCCACAACGTGCCGATGCGGGCAATGTCGCGCTCGAGTGAGCTCGGAATATTATTGAGGCGGACCCGTACCCCGCAGTTCATCGAGCAGAAGCTGCGCAGTTCGATGAATCCGGAATGCATCTCGGCCGCGGCACTGCGCGCCCATGCACGCGCCATCGAATCCGCAGGCCAAACCGCACGATGTCGCTCGGCGAGATATTCGGCGATCGCCAGAGAATCCCACACCTGATGCTCACCGTCGACGAGGCAGGGAACCTTGCCGCTCGATGAGATCCTGTAGTAGCCGCGCCAGCTGGATGCCTCGCCGAAAGGCATCAGGTGCTCCTCAAAAGGCATCCCGAGCTCGCGCATCAGTCCCCAGGCACGCAGCGACCAGGACGAATAGTTCTTGTTGGCTATATAGAGAGCATACATCAACTCACCCCGCGCGCGCATTCACGACTCTGATGCGAATGATACTGACGCCAAAGCATTTCTTTGGAAAAGATTTCGGAGCATACGGCGCTTGCGTTGCGCGGCCGGAAAGGCAGTGCTGCTGCCCAAGATGTCCCGGACGCGAGCTCGCGCGCTGCGGCTGCGGGAGCTTGGTCTTGTTACTATCCGCGCAACGGGCGCCCCACGAGCGTCTTTCACCGTGGGCATGCCGCATCGACGCCGGAGGGGCCGCGAACCACATGATCGAACCTGCTCGGCATTTTCCGCGCGAGGCCTACACCGCCATGCCGTGGCGCAATGGTGCAGGCATCACGCATGAAATCGCCCGCGAGCCGGCGCACGGCGCGAGCTTCGCATGGCGTTTGAGCCTCGCGTCGCTGCAGGCAAGCGGGCCCTTCTCGGTCTATACGGGGTATGAGCGCTGCGTCGCACTCGTTGCTGGCCGCGGGTTTCGCCTGCATGTCGCAGGCGCAGGCGCCAAGATGCTCGCCGTCCGCGGCGCACATGCAGTCTTTGCAGGCGCGGCCGACACGCGCTGCGAACTGCTCGATGGGCCGTGTACGGACCTCAGCCTCATGGTGCACGAGCCTGGCACGATTGCCGGCGTAACCCGGCGGCTCATCAGCGCCGCGCAAAGTGTCGAAGTCCCCACGGGCAAGCAGCAGCTGCTCTTCGTGCTGCATGGCGCAATCCGGTGCCGATCGCTTGGGCCGCTTCCCCCGGGCGCATCGAATGGGGCAACATTCCATCTCAATGTCAACGACACTTTGCTGATGCGCGCAAGCGCTCGCTCGTGGTCGATCGATCGAACGACGAATGAAGCGGCAGAGATCTTGGTCATCGCCTTCGCGGCGCCTTGACGTGCCCCCGCAACCGGGCGTGCCGATCCTGCGCTCAATTGCGCGGTGCGGGCGAGCGACTCCGCAGCAGCGCTTACACTCCTACCAGATCCGGATGGCAGCCGCGCCGCAGGCAATCAGAACTGTTGCCCCGTAGCGGCGCAGACCCACCCGCTCCTTGAAGACGATCACTGCTATGGCAAGTACAAATAGCATCGAGGTCTCGCGCAGCGCCGCGACGACCGCGATGGGCGCCTGCGTCATCGCCCATAGGATAATTCCGTAGGAGGTCGTCGTCGCAAGCCCGCCAACGAGCGCGACACGCCAACGCCCCGCGGCATAAGAAAAGAGCTCCCGGCGACGAGTCAGGATCGTCCAGATTGAAAGCATGAGCGCCGTCAGCAGCAGGATCCACATCATATAGCCGGAGGATGCGCCCGACAGACGCACGCCGATGCCGTCGACCACCGTGTAGGCAGCAATGATGAGCGCATTCAGCGATGCGTACTTGACAACGTCGGTTTTCGTGGTCGCGCGGTAATGTGCCTCCCAGGCAAGGCCCATGACGCCGCCGCAGATCATGGTGACGCCGATCCATTTGCCGAGCGACAGCGCTTCACCGATCAATGGACCGCTGACGAGGGAAACCAGAAGCGGCGCGGTCCCGCGCATGATGGGATATGCGTGACTCATGTCGCCTGCACGGAAGGCGGCCGCCAACAATGTGTAGTAGACCACTTGCAGCAGTGCCGAGGCTGCGATGTAGAACCAGGCCTGCGGGGCGGGTTGCCTCAGGAAGGGCAGCAGGATGGCTGCGATCAGAGCCGCGCTATTGGCGACCAGGACGGCGTGCAGATACTTATTCGAGCCGCCTTTGACGATAGCATTCCAAATTGCGCTCAGGAGTGCGCCGAACAACAGAGCGGCGAAGACGGTTCCGGACATTGAGTACTCGGTGCGCTGCAGCGTCGTATGAGAATTTGATAATCATGGCGATGCGTCCTAGGGCCACACGGCCGAACACGCTACTTGACGTAGTAGCCAGCGACCCGCCAGGTGCCGTCGTTGTCCTTCATCGGCGTCACGGTTTCGATGGCCGCCGCCTTATTTGCGAACGATGCGCTAAAGAGGATGACGACGTATTCGCCCTCCGGAGCGCCCGGCAGATTATGCTTGAAGGTCGCGGACACTAGCTGCCGCGACTGCAGAGCTCCCAAGGGGCCTCGAGCGCGTGCGGCGCGCAACTGCCACTGCTCCTGCGCAACTGCGTTACGGAATCGCGTCGCGGAGGCATTCCAGCTGTCAGCGTAGTTTCCGGCATCAACGAGCGCGAGCCAGGCTAGGGCCGCCGATGTTGCGGCCGCCTCAGGATGTTCATCGCTTGCCGCAATCGATGCCACGCACGTGCAGGCAGCGACGGCGCAAATCATGCTCGCAAATCTCATGTCGGCAGCCCTCAGACAACGGTGCGATAAGGCCCGCAATTAAGCGTAATTGCAACGGCACACGAGCGCCAGCGACAGAGCTATGATCCGCCGATGGACCTCGTGACAGCCGCCCCGTCCGCTCGGCGATGACCGCAGCGCGACCACTGCTGTGTGGCGTAGAGCTCGGCGGGTCGAAGTGCGTGTGCCTGCTGGGAGCGGACCCCGAGGACATTCGCGCGCGAATAGCTCTACCCAGCAGCACCGACGCGGATGAGACGCTGCGACAGATTGCAGAGGTGCTGCGCGGCTGGAAGGAAACCTACGGTCCGTTTGGCGCCATCGGGCTTGCCTCCTTTGGCCCGCTAGATTTGCGCGCCGGCTCGCGCAGCTTTGGTCACATCGTTTCGACGGTGAAGCCGGGATGGGATGGAGTCGACGTCGTCGGTCGCCTCGGCCGTATTCACCGCGTGCCCGTCGGATTCAACACCGACGTCAATGGCGCCGCCCTCGCCGAGGGCCGTTGGGGGAGCGCGCGCAATCTTGCGGACTTTGCCTACGTCACAGTCGGGACCGGGGTCGGCGTCGGCCTCGTCGTTGGGGGCCAGCCGGTATTCGGCTGCAACCACTGTGAACTCGGGCATGTGCGCATCGCGCGCTGGCCGGGTGATCTGTGGCCGGGGATCTGCCGTTTTCATGGCGACTGCGTCGAAGGGCTGGCCTCCGGACCTGCGATTGCGGCGCGTGCGGGCTCGTTGGCCAAGGACATTCCCGACGACAGTCCCGTCTGGGAACTGGCAGCGCATGCGCTGGCCCAGCTCTTTCATACAATGGTGCTCGCCACTGCGCCACGGCGCATACTCGTGGGCGGTGGTGTCGTGCAAGCCCGGCCACAAATACTCGGGTACGTACGGCGGCTGCTCATTGAGAGTCTAAACGGCTATCTCGACCTGGAGGAACTGTCGGGCGGTATCGACCGCTACGTCGTTCCGCCCGGCCTGGGAGCGCTTGCGGGACCGCTTGGCGCGCTGGCGCTCGCAGCGGACGCGCACGCCATGTCGCGGGCCGCGCGGGCGACAGTGGTTTGAGTGCGGCGGCGTTGCTACGCCGCGCCGGATGGGGGTACATGCGAAAAACAACACGGCCAATTAATTTCATCGAAGCGCTGCGATCCGGGGACAGTGCCATGGCAGCCCTGCGGCGAGCGGCAAGGAATTGGCATTCGCTCAGCACAGTTACGTACGCAGCGCAGCAGGTCCATTAGTATGGTGCGAGAAGAAGAAGAATCCCTCATCGAGGCGAGGCTCGCGGCACTCTCGGGGCGGCTCCACGAATGGCTGGTCGGCGCCGCGTATCCGCTTTGGTCGCGCCAAGGCATTGATCCACGTAACGGCGGCTTCGTCGAAGCTCTGGGCCAGGACGGCACGCCACTGCGCGACCCACGGCGCGCGCGAGTACAGCCGCGCCAGCTGACAGCCTTCGCCAAGGCCCCACTGCTCGGCTGGCGGGGCGATGTAGCGGGGATCGTGCGCAGAGGGGTGGACTACTTCGTGGCCCATTACCGCCGCGAGGATGGTCTGTACCGCACGCTCGCCGGGATCGACGGTCAAGCGCTCGACGAGCGCGCCCTCCTCTATGACCAGTCGTTCGTACTGCTCGGATTTGCGGCAGCAGCGGTCGCGCTCGATGCCCGGGCGGAGTTCGAGCACCGCGCTCTTGATCTTAGGAATCAGATCGAGAAGCAGTGGCGCGGAGCAACCGGGGGCTTCCGCTCCGGAGAGGTCGATGTCGACCGGCGCGAATCCAATCCGCACATGCACCTCCTCGAAGCCTGTCTCGCCTGGGCGCAGATCGGCAACGATCCGGGCTGGGCCGCGTGGGTGGATGAGATTGCCGACCTTGCCGTTGCGCGCTTCATTAGTCCGGCAAGTGGAGCGCTGGGTGAGATTTTCACGCCCTCGTGGGAGGCGGCGCCCGGCACAGCCGGTCGGATCATCGAGCCAGGCCATCAATTCGAATGGGCTTGGCTGCTCCTGCAGTGCCAGCGGCGCAATTGGCCGGCGCGACGCGCGCATGCATTACGCCTGATCGCGGTCGGCGAAGATGCCGGTGTGAGCGGCGCCGTCGCAATCAACGCGCTGCTCGATGATTTTAGCGTCCACGATCCAAACGCACGCCTTTGGCCGCAGACCGAGCGCCTAAAAAGCGCGCTGCTGGCCGCATCGGTGACCGGCGATTCCAGATATTCGACTATCGCGGCGGAGGCAGCCGCCAGCCTCTTTCTGTATCTGGATACCGCGATTGCCGGGTTGTGGCTCGACCTGCGATTGCCGAACGGCGCGCTCGTCGACTCGCCAGCGCCGGCGAGCAGCTTTTACCACATAGTCGGCGGGATCGCGGCGCTGGGCGCATCGTTGCGGTAGTCGGCGGGTCGGTGCGCGGGATGGCGCGGCGCTGCGCCGTGCATGCGGCGATCGGGAGTTGTAGCGTGTACAAGATCAACGCCGTTCAGTCAGCTCCTTGGCTTGCAGTCTCGGAGCGGCCGTCCCACAGGCGCGAGCGAAAAGCGCTGAAGGCTATGAAAAGCAGCTGCGCTCCCGTGGCGCTGCTGTTCATGATTCTTCTGGCGTTAGTCCCCGTCGACGGGCACGCGCAATCCGCCGCATGGCCGGATGACCTGGTCGATCACATGACGGGTAGCTGGATCCTGCAAGAAAAGATCGTGGGCCGGGACGCACACCACGAAGTACGTGCCGAATGGGTACTCAATCATCAATTTCTCTACATCCATGAGCGCACGATTGCGGCAGCACCGACCGCGGAGCATCGCTACGAGGCTGGCTGGTTTCTGGGCTACGATGCGCTCAGCGAGCGTTACGTGCTGCATCTCCTCGACGTATTTGGAGGTCGATTCTCCGAAACGCTGGGCTACGGCATTCGCGATGGTGACTCGATTCGCTTCGTATTCGAGTATCCCGATGGCCCCTTCCACACCACCTACCGCTGGTCCGCGCAGAGTGACTCGTGGCAGTGGCTGATGGAGCAGAAAGACAAATCCGGCAAATGGACGACATTCGCCGATCTCAAACTCACGCATGCACCGCAGTAAGAACGCTCCAATTTAACTGGATACGCTATGGCGGCCGGATACTCGAATACCCCCCTTCCCAAGAAGCTCGGCATCAAGGAAGGCCACAAGGTGGCCGTGCTCCAAGCGCCGCAGGTGTTCGAAAAGACCCTGTGTGATCTGCCCGATAACGTTGTCATCCAGAGTCAATTAACGCCTAAGGCACGCTTCGACGTCATCGTCGCCTTCGTGACGACTCGCGCGGAACTTAAGCGGCAGATCATTGCGACCCGCCGTCACATGACGCCGGCCGCGGGTCTCTGGGTCGCATGGCCCAAGAAAACTTCGAAAGTCGCGACCGACGTCACTGAAGATGTCGTGCGAGAGATTGCCCTTCCCACCGGCCTCGTTGACAACAAGGTCTGCGCGATTGACGACACCTGGTCGGGTCTGCGCCTCGTAATCCGGCTGGCGCTCAGGTAGCCGTGCCGGCGCGGGCATTCGGCGTCAATTTGAGAAGACAGATCGGCCTGGAAGGCAAGCACGGGTGCTACGCAGCCCAGCGCGGGCGCTGGGCTGCCGTGCTCTGCGCCACGTCCGCTTTGCGGGTGGCGCGCAACTCGCCGTACTTAGAGCGGAGGCCCGCGTCTGCCGCGGTACCCGTTGAGAAGGTAGGCAACGACGATAACGAGGACGATGAGACCGATCGGACCGATGCCCCATCCTGCTCCCATCCCCCAATACAGGCCCCCGCCGCCGCCAAACAGCAGCAGGAGAATAATCAGAACGACGAGCAGATCCATTTAAATCTCCCAAAAAGATGATCGCGGGAATTCCCACCGTAACTGCGAGCAAGTACCATGCCCAAATGCCGTCCTGCGGCGCCGGCAGCGACGGCCGGGTATTTTGACCGCAAATTACAGGTTCTTCGATTTTAAGACTCCATGGCCAGCGGACCTCGATACGACAATAATCAAAACGCTGCGCCGGACAGAATTTTCGGGAAACATGCAAATCACCGGAAGCTTCCCCACACCGCGCGCACGGCCGGGCAGATCACTGCGCTACCGGCAGGCCAAGATCATCATGCTGCTATTCGGGGGCTACGCCGCCTGCTACTTCTGCCGCGCGGACCTGTCAGTCGCAACGCCATTGCTGGTCGATGAGTTGGGACAGCATGGGGTCAGTCACGCCGCGGCGATTGTTCGCGTGGGCGCGATGACTTCCTTTGGAGTGCTCGCCTACGCGCTCGGTAAGTTGTTCCTCGGCGGCCTCGGCGATTTTTGGGGCGGCCGCGTCAATTTCCTGATCGGGTTGGGCGGTGCGACTGTCTTTACGCTCTTATTCGCCTCAGGCGCTGCACTGCCGCTGTTCACCTTTGCGTGGCTCGGAAACCGGCTGACCCAGTCGATCGCCTGGGCTGGGCTCATCAAAGTCTCCTCGAAATGGTTCGACTTTTCCTCCTATGGCACGATTATCGGCATTCTGAGTCTGAGCTACCTGATCGGAGACGCCGTCGCACGGCAATGCATGGGGATGATGATCCAGCACGGATTCGGCTGGCGCGCGCTGTTCTACTTCGCGGCTGCGGTAGCGGGCCTGCTGCTGGTCGCAAACATTCTCCTGCTGCACGAGTCGCGCACCCAGGAGGGCTACGATGAGGCAAAGCCCAATCCGCTCAACCTATTCGCCGCGAACGAATCGCGCCCTGTCAGTGTGGCTGCGCTCCTGCGGCCACTGCTGCACAGTCACGCCTTCGTGCTGGTCTGTGTCCTATCGCTCGGGTGCACAATAATCCGCGAAACGTTCAATACCTGGACGCCGGTGTATCTGCGGGACTACCTGGGTTACAGCATGAGCAATTCTGCCGGCTTGAGCGCGATCTTTCCGGCTGTCGGCGCAGTCTCGGTGCTCGCATCGGGCTGGCTCAGCGATCGCCTGGGCGTGAACGGCCGCTCGCTCCTCCTGTTCCTCGGCCTTGCGGCAACCGCCGCAGCCCTGCTGACGCTGATGTCCATGCGATCGAGCGCCACAGGACCCCTGCTGCCGCTCGTCGCCATCGGGGCAATCGCCTTTTGCCTCCTCGGGCCCTATTCTTATCTGGGCGGCGCGTTCGCCCTCGACTTCGGTGGCAAGCAGGCGGGCGCAGTCTCATCGGGAATCATCGATGGAGTCGGCTATTTGGGTGGCGGACTTGCAGGGGACAGCGTCGCGAGGATCTCCGTGGCATTCGGCTGGCAGGGGGTGTTCGTGGTACTGGCTGCCATCAGCGCGCTCGCGGCGCTCGGTGCAGGGTTTCTGTACGCTCTGAACGCGCGCGCCGCCGCAACCGGGCAGCATCTGCCATGACGCATCCAAGCTCGGCCAAGCGCATCTTCGCGACGCCAGAATCGCTCACAGTCGAGTGGGTGAATGGCGCGGTCAGTGAGTTCGCAAGTATTTGGCTCCGCGACAATCTGCGCGAGGATCGCGATCCGCACAGCGGCCAGCGACTGGTCGACATTGCCGACCTGCCCGACGCGCCGAAGATTCGTTCCGCATCGACCGACGCCACGACGGTGCGCGTCGAATGGGAGAACGATGCGCGCCGGGCATCGTTTGACCTTGAATGGCTTGCGCTGCACGACTTCGGCGCCGCGCGTCCGCGGCCGGAATTTGCGACCCGTCTGTGGCTCGAAGGCGCCCGGCTCGATGCCGCGCGAGATTTCGCGCGGACGACGCTCGCCGAAGCATGCGGCAATCCGACCGTACGCCTCAACTGGCTGACGCGACTCTTGCAGGATGGCATTGCATTCTTGGAGGGCGTGCCGTCCCACGAAGAAGCCATCCTCGAGGCGATGTCCCTCGTCGGCCGCGTGGCCGAGACAAACTACGGGCTCGTGTTCGACGTGCGCTCCGTGCCGCAACCCGAGAACCTGGCGTACTCCGACTTGGGCCTGGGCCTGCACACCGACAACCCGTATCGCGAGCCGGTGCCGGGCTTTCAGGTGCTGCACGCCCTCATTGCATCCCGTGACGGCGGAGAGAGTCTCTTCGCCGACGGCTTCGCGCTCGCCGAGCATCTGCGCTCAACCGACCCGGACGCGTTTGCTCAGTTGACGCAGACTCCCGTGCCGTTTCTTTATCGATCCAAGGACGCGGAGCTCTACGCGGAGCGGCCTCTGATCCAGCTCTCATGCCGCGGCGCAGTGACGGCCGTACATTACAACAACCGCTCGATCGCACCGCTGCGTCTGTCTGCGCACGATGCGCGTCCGTTCTACGCAGCCTACCGACGCTTTGCGGCCCTCTTGCGTGAATCGCAGTTTCAGTTGACTTATAGACTCGCTACCGGAGATCTGGTCGCGTTTGATAATCAGCGCACGTTACACGGCCGCACGGCGTTCTCCTCGGCGAAGTATCCGCGCCATCTGCGCGGCTGCTACTTGACCCGCGACAGCGTCTATAGCCAAACAGCGCTGCTGCGGCGCGAACTTGAGCACGGAGCCGTTACATGAATACTGTCGATGAGATTCGCAGGATCTTCCATGCACGCGGCGCGGGGGCCTATTTCGGAGAGGACGTGTCAATGACGGAACACGCCTTGCAGAGCGCGTACTTCGCGCGGCAGGAAGGCGCGCCAGCGGCCCTCGTCGTTGCAGCCCTCCTGCACGACATCGGGCATCTCCTCGCCATTGTTCCGGACGACATCGCGGAGTGGACCTCGGATGTCCACCATGAGGAGCTCGGCAGCCGCTGGCTTGCGCAGCGCTTCCGCCCGGAAGTCTCCGAACCGGTGCGCTTGCACGTTCCGGCGAAGCGCTATCTGTGCGCGACCGATGCGAAGTACTTTGCGAAGCTCAGTAGCGCATCGGTCCATACGCTTAAACTTCAGGGCGGCCCGATGACCCCGCAGGAAATTGCTGCGTTCGAGAACGAACCCTATTCCAGGCACGCCGTGCGCGTGCGCCAGTGGGACGATCAGGGCAAGGTCGCGGGATTGACGACGCCGGCACTTGAGGATTACAGCACGCTGATCGAGAGCCTGACGATTCTCGAGAGCTGAGGGCCACTCCTCGGCCACGAGGTACATCGCCTCGCGCACGGAGTCGGCGGTGCCGCGCAGGATGCGCGGCACCTCCGCAAGTGAACTAATCTTTCATCTGCGCAACTGTCTCGAGCAGGTAACGAGTCTCAAGAATGGCGTCCCGGATCTTGGCCGACTCCGCAGCCGCCGCCGGCGTAGCGATTTGTGGCAGATAGCGGTTGATGATTTCGGCATCGGTGTTGGCCACGAGCACCGCCTTGCTCGCGGATATGGCGAGAATCGCACGCGTGAAGCGAATATCGTCCGGATACTTCATGTGCCTGAGGATGAGGCCCACGGGCGTTGCTTCCCCCACGACTCCGGTGAACTGGCGTCCCGCGTTCGCGACCTCATCCACGCTGCCGGCGTCAGCACCGTGCAGATCCTTTTCGATTTGGCCGAGGTTCGTGAGCGCCGTGTCGAGACGCTTCGTCTGCATCGACACTCCAACCATCACCTGCTCAACGGCCGCGGTGCTTTGAGCGCATGCAGAACTGCTGACAAACATAGCGGCTGCAAGGAGCGCCAAAGACGCAAATGCCTTCGCGTACATCACATTCCTCCTGAGTAAGTGCATGCCGCCCGCGGGCAGCGCATCGTTTGGCTCCGTCACGTGCCAGCCATTGACAACCGCGCCAAGAAAGAAACTGGATTGGGTTAACATCACGACCTGTTCACAAGTATTGGGACAGCACTGTAGGAACTTGACCCGCCGCCGACAAGCGAGAAATGCTGCACTGACGCGTGAGAGAAATTCATGGCGTCGCTCGGGTGATTTCCCTGCGGTGTCTACGGGCGCCTGGACGCTTATTGTCATGCACGGCGCCGCATGACCCCGAGATGCTTGGCGGCCGTCATCCGATCCGGCGCCACGCAACCGTACATTGCCCGACGAGGAGCTTGCCATGAGCGCTGATAGTACAGTTCAAGGACTTCGCATATTACCGACGCAGCACAGGGTCGCGGATGTGTTGGCTCGGATCGAGTCGCTGGCGCGGGCTCGGGGCCTGACCGTCTTTGCGCGCATCGATTTCAGCGGTGATGCGGCGCGCGCGGGGCTCGCGCTGCGCCCGACGGGGCTCGTCATGCTCGGCAGCCCGAAGGCGGGCACGCCCCTGATGATGGCCAACCCGACCGTGGCGATCGATCTGCCGCTTAAGGTGCTCGTCTGGGAGGATGCGGACGGGCACGCGTGGGTGGCCTATAACGAAGCCGAATACCTGCAGACCCGACACCACTTCCCGCCCGAGCTGACGAAGAATATAGCGGCGCTCGGCGCGTTGGCGGCGACGGCTGCGGGCGATGATCCCTGATCTAGGCAGCGCAACACATGCAGATCGCTCGTGGGCGCATCCGATGGCGCCCCATCGCCGCAGTCGCCGCGGGCGCGACTTTATTCACCACCGTGCAGTGGCTGAGCTACCCGCTCCAATGTCACACGACAGCGTATTAACCCGTCCCGGGTCGCACCACCGTGTTGCTCCATCGCAGATCGCGCAGGTAGGCGTAGCTTGCAGTGATGCTCGCAATCGGATCCGACGCCTCATCCTGCTCCACGAAGAAGTGCTTGACGCCTGCTTGCGCGCCATGCCCAAGCAGCACTCGCCAATCGAGCATGCCCGCGCCCACATCCGTCATGCGGTGCGGCGGCTCCGCAGCGGCATCCTTCACATGGACCATTTGAATGCGCCCGGGCCAACGCGTGAAGTAGTTAAGTGGGTTGGCGCCTGCCTTCGTAATCCAATACAGATCCATCTCGAAACACACATACTGCGGATCGGTCGTTTCGAGCAGCACATCGTAGGGAAGCTTCCCCGCCAGTGGCGCAAATTCGAAGTCGTGATTGTGGTAGGCGAATCGGAGGCCGGCTTTTTTCGCGACCTCGCCCGCCTGATTGAAGCGCTCGGCAATACGCCGATAGCCATCCAAGTCGGTCACGGTTCCGACCGAGGCCACCACGAGATAGCGATGCCCGATCGCAAGCGCGTTCTCGATTACCCCCTGCCAGCCATTGCCGAGCGCATCGAGGGGAATGTGCGCGGACGGCGCGCTGAGCCCCGTGCGCCGCAGACTGGCACGCACCTGTTGCGCGCTGTGCCCGAAGTAGCCTGCGAACTCGACCTCCCGGTAGCCGATGGCGCCAACGCGCGCGAGTGTGGCATCGAAGTCGGCTTCCAAGGCTGCGCGCACCGTGTAGAGCTGCAGACCGATGGATTTTATTTTTTGCTGTGGGCCGCCGGCAAAAATCGCACGCGGAACCGTCAGCGCGCCGAGGAGTCGCAAGGCATCACGGCGCAACATCAGCCATTCCTGCAGTAGAGCCGCGCTGCGGACGGAACGCGACGCCGAAGAGGACGAACACAATCAGCGCCGCCGTCGCAGGCACCGTCCACACATTCTGCCAATCGTGGAGTACTTTGAGGCATTGGCGCGCAGCGGCTGCCGCATCCGTGCAGGCGGGATTTGCAATCGCATAGCGATTCACAACCGCACCGGAGACAAATGCGCCGACGAAGTAGCCCAGGCCATTGGTCACGAAATTGATGAACCCCTGTGCCGCGGCGCGGATTTTCTCTCCTGCAAGCTGGTCGGTGTAGATCTGGCCGCCTACGAAAAAGAAGTCGTAGCACACGCCGTGCAGCAGAATCCCGGCGTAGATGAGCGCCATGCCCGGCCCTGCGTTGCCGCGCGCGAACGCGAAATACCTGAGCGACCAGGCAAGCATGCCCACCAGTATGATGATCTTGATGCCGAACCTGCGCAGAACGACGGGCAGCAGCAGCATGAAGGCAACTTCCGACATCTGTCCGAAGGTCTGGATGAACGCCGCTTCCGGCACCTTGATCTCGTTCAGAAACGGGTTCGCGAAGGTGTAGTAGAACTGCAGCGGAATGCACAGCAGGAATGAACCCAGCACAAACACGCTGAAATCGCGGCTCCTGAGCAATTGCAGCGCATCGAGGCCAAGCGCGTCGCGCACCCGAAATGGGGCGCCCGCCGCCTGCGGCGGCGTATGCGGAAGAGTCACTGAGTACACGGCCATGACGAGTGAAGCGGCCGCGGCAATGCGCATCGGCAGCACCAGGGTGTCGGCATGCAGTGCCTTGCCCACGAGGATGCCGGCGGCGATCCAGCCGATCGTACCGAGCACGCGAATGTACGGAAAGCGGGTCGAATCAGCGACGTTGTGGAATGAAATGGAGTTCGTGAGCGACAGCGTCGGCATGTAGCACAACGCGTAAAGAATGAGCAGTGGATAGAACAAGGCAAACGTCGTTTGGTTCGCGACGGCCCACATCAGGCCCGCGCCAATCAGGTGCAACAGCGCCAGGAGCTTTTCGCTTGCGAAAAAGCGGTCGGCGACGATACCCATGAAAAACGGCGACACGAGCGCCGCGATCGCCGTTGCGCCATATGCCAGACCGATTTCCCGATCAGTAAAGTGCAGCGTCTGCCCAAGATACGTGCCCATCGTCACGAACCACACGCCCCAGATGAAGTACTGCAGGAACATCATCAAGGCGAGACGCGTGCCGATCATGGCAACTCACGGATGCGAATGTTGCGCACCTCGAGGGCGCCATCGTGATCGCCCTGAATGCCGATGTAACCCCGTGTCGCAAGGCCGTAACGCGGGTACTTCGAGAACTTGGTCGCCGCGACGCGTGCCTTCCAATCGGCGCTCGCCAGCTCGTACTCGACGACTTTCACGCCGTTCAGCCAGTGCTCGACGCGCGCACCGTTTACGACGATACGCGTCCTGTTCCATTCGCCGAATGGTTTGACGACTCCCGCCGGGCTTGCGTAGACCCCGTACGCGGCCGCCGCCGACGTCAGGCGACTGCGGCCGTCCCGCGCATAGGCGTCGTCGAGGAGCTGATACTCCGGACCGCTCCAGTAAATGTGATCGTATTCGCGCGTGCCGCGGTAGAAGATGCCGCTGTTGCCACCCTTGCCGATTTTCCATTCGAGCTCGAGCTCGAAATTGCCGAACTGTTCACGGGTGATGAGGTCGTCGACCTCGCCCTGCTTTGCAAGCGTCCCCGCGACGATGTGCCATCCCGGTGGGATGCCGCGCGAGCCCCAGCCGCGCCACGCGTCAAGGCTCTTGCCATCAAAAAGCGCCCGCCAACCATCTGCGGAAGTTCCCGTTTGCAGCTGCGCGAAGGCGTGATTGTGCACCGTCGCGCCGGCGAGCAGCATCGCGGCCAGGAACTTGATCTTCACGCTCAGATGGCCCATCCGGCGCGGTATTCGCGCGTCAAATACTGATTCGCGTCGGCAACGTTGGTGATCCTCCCCTGCTCTCCGTCATAGAGAAGTGTTTTACCCTGCCCGGTGCGCAGCGCCGCGATACCGAGAAGCATGGTTTCGGTGAGCTGCGCCGCGTATTCGAAGGGCGAGCTTGCCTTGGCCTCGCCGCGAATCGCCTTGGCCCAGTTAAGTTCGTGACTCCATGGAACCCGTGGAATGCTTTTGGGTACCAAGGCAGCCTGATCCATCAGCGATTGCGGGTACAGCTGCGGGTTGTCGCCGTAGGTGCCGTGCAGGAGGATGCCCTTCTCGCCGATGAAGATCACGCCGCCTTCGCTTGTGAGCTCGACGTCGGCGGGCAGCATATCGGGACGGGGTGGATAGATCCCGCCGTCGTTCCAAAACAGTTTGACGGGCGGCTGCGCGCCACGCGCTGCGAATTGATAATGCACGCTGGTTGAGAGCGGAAACGAAACAGGTTTGCGCTGCGGCCGGCCGGCGGGCGTATTGGCGGGTGCATTGGGATCCAACGGCGCACCAGCCATGGTTCCCCAAGGCGTTGAGGTCGCCTCAATGCTCGTGGGGTACGTCAGCCCGAGCGCCCAGAAGGGATGATCGAGCAGATGGGCGCCCATGTCACCGAGGGCTCCGGAGCCGAAATCAAGCCAGCCGCGCCAATTGAAGGGGTGATACACGGGGTGATACGGAACATTCTCCGCCACCGGACCGAGATACAGATCCCAATTGAGCCCCGCCGGAGGCGCGCCCCCGCTGCCCATGGCACCTGCGAGGACGTCCTGCACGTGTCGGTAGGTCCACGGGTTGCCAAAGGGGCTGGCAACGTCGGCCGGCATCACGCCCGTCGGGCGCGGCAGTCCCTGCGGCCAGAACACTATCGGGCGATTGGTCCACACGTGCACCTCGTGCACCGGACCGATGAGTTCTGCTTGGATCCACTCGTTGATGAGCCGGGCGCCCTCGCTCGAATGCCCCTGATTCCCCATCTGCGTCACGAGCTTTGGGTGGGCAAGAGCACTCTGGCGCAGGACGCGCGCCTCATGCACTGTGGCGGTCAGCGGCTTTTGCACGTAGACGTGCTTGCCGAGATCCATCGCCGCCTTGGCGATGACCGCGTGCAGATGATCAGGCGTCGCGACGACCACGGCGTCGATACTCTTTTCTTTTGCCAGTAACTCGCGAAAATCCGTGTAGCGCTTGGCTTTGCGGTACTGCTCCTGAAGCTTGAGGCCCTCGGGACGCAACTTGCCGTCGGCGCCGGCAAGATTGTCGCTCACCTGATGTTCGCTATAGCCGAAGTCGACGTCGCAGACCGCGCCGATGTGCTCGGTCTGCGCAAGCACGAGCGCGTTCTGAGTTCCCATCCCGCCGCAGCCGACGATGGCGACGTTAACCGTGTCGCTCGGGGCGCGCCGGCCGCGTCCGAGCACCCGGCTGGGGACAATGAGCGGCGCGCTGGCAGCGACCATCGTGCCGAGGGTGGCCTTGCCCGCTTCCGTGACGAATTCACGGCGAGTCAGGTCTTTCGGTTCTGACATGTCAACGCTCCGAAGGAGGTATCCATTTGCCCTGCGCCACTGCCGGAACGAACTTATCGAGTCCGCGCGGCGGAAATGCCAGCGTCTTGCCCTGCTCGGCGCTCTGATAGGCGGCCATCAGGATTTTCACGACTTCGAGGCCATCATCGAAGGTCAACAACGGCTTTTCCTTGCCGAGAAACGCGCGCACGAAATGGCGATCTTCGTTCTCATAGCCGTAGGCTGCGGCTTCATTCGCCACCACGGGCATCAGGCCGATTTCCGCATTCTGTTTCTCGACGAGGTCTTCGCCTGCCGCCCCGCGCACCGCGCGCGAGAAGAAGACCTTAAGCCCGCTGTCGAGCGTGTTCCACGCCATCGAGTACTCCGGGCCCAGGAGTTCGGCGGACAGGCGCAGCCCCGCGCCAACGAAGCTCCACGACGTAGAGACTTCGCCGATTACGGTGTGGCCGTCATCCGTCTCGAACTCGAGCGTCGCGCTCGCGAAATCCTCGGCGGGAGTCTTGGTATAATCGACCTTGCGGCCGAAGGTATTCGCAAGCTGTTTGCTGTAGTGCGGGCGTGTCCATTTAAGGCTCGCGATGTGTGCCGTAACGCGCACGAGGCGCAGCGAAGAGAGCGCTGCGCCCGGACGGGTCAGCAGGTGCCGCACCAGCAGGACGGAATGGCACATCATATCGTTGAGCACGCCGCCGCCCTGCAGCGCGCCGCGCCAGAACCACGGCATGTGCGGACCGCTGTGCTCTTCGGCGGCGCGGGCAAGATACGGCCGGCCGGTTGTCGCAGCGCCGCGCGTCCACAGCAATGTATGGCCGGCCTGTACCTGCGGTGCAAAGACCTGGTTCTCGAGGTACCCGAGTGCAATGCCGGTGGGTTTGAGCGCTCGAGTGATTTGCGCGGCTTCGGCGACGGTACGTGCGAGTGGCTTCTCGCACGCGATTCCGCGCAGTGTGCCCGTGCCGCGCTCGAGCGCATGCACGATCTCTTCGAAGTTCTCGATGCGCGTATGGTTTGGACCGGTGACCCAGAGCGCATCGATCGCCGGATCCGCAATCATATCGCTGATTGACGCATAGGGCTGGGCAGCGCCGATATCAAGACTGCGCGCCAGCGCGGCCGCCGCGGTCGCATGTTTGGCATTCGGGCTCCACACGCCGCGCACATCTGCGTCGCGCACGGCGCGCAGCGCCTGCATATGAAAGCGCGCATTGAAGCCGCTGCCGACAAAGCCCACGCCAAGGCGGCGCGGCGGGTGTTTTTCCTGATTACGGCTCATGTTTCCTCAAGCGTCAGCCACGCGGCATTTGTTCCGGACTCAGACCGAGTTTCTGCAGCAGATCGAGCGGAGGCCCTTCGAACGACTTAAGCGCCACGTTGCCGATGTATTGCAGATCCTTGCGGCCGACAGGCGTCGAGTAATAACCGCCGGCGGTCAAGTCACGATAGCGGGCAAAAAAGCGTGCCGCCTGGGCGAAGGCGGGCTGCGCCCGTGGCTCGAAGCAGATATCGTCGCAGATCAGGTGCTGCTGCGTATCTTTGAGGGCGGCGAATTCCTTGCCGAAGCGGCGCAGTCCTTCAGCGTCCATCCAAGCGAGGCCGTCAAGAATGATCGGGCGGTCGGTTTGCTGATGCGGGTAAGGCGCACTCACCCACTCGGCGAGAAAGTCGACGACGCCTACGGAGGTGGCGCTGGGCGACACCGAATCCGCCGGGATGATGACGTCGCACAGGGCGGCGGCGGTGCGCCGTTGTGCGGGCGTAAGTATCAGCGGCCACAGATCGCCGGGTCGAAAGATCTTGGTCAGGTCGGGATCGGAGCCGTACCCCTGACCCTGCGGCAGTGCGCTCACTGCAGTCACGCCGATCACACCTCGTCCCAAGAGCGGCATGGAAACGGAAGCGGCGAGCATCCATTTGATCGTCGTGCGCCGATCCATCACAAGTCCTTCCTGCGCAGCATGTCGAGGATATGATCGGCGGCGCGCCAAGCAAGTGCCATGATGGTGAGCGTGGGGTTCTTATCCGCATTCGACGGAAAGACCGCGCCGTCAGCCAGGAAAACGTTCTTGACGTCCCAGGTTTGACCCCAGCGATTCGTGACCGACGTCGTGGCTTTCTTTCCCATGATCGCGCCACCGACTTCATGAATGATCGAGCCGCCGGCGCTAATCGCCTTCGCACCATCGGTTTGGGCTTCGCCGTGTACGCGGCCGCCCATTGCTTCGATGATCTCCTTGAACGTCTGTTGCATGTGAGCCGCCTGGCGCGTCTCATGCTCCGACCATTTCCAGTGGAAACGCAGCACGGGAATGCCGAACTTGTCTTTCATCTGCGGGTCGATCTCGCAGTAGGAACCCTTGTTCGCGATCATTTCCCCGCGGCCATCGAAACCGACGAAGGAGCCATAGTAACGCCTGGCGTCGTCCTTGAACTTCTTGCCGTAGCTGCCCCCGGTCAACCATTCGATACCGGCCAATGTGCCTAAGTCGGGCATGCGCCGGCCGCCGCCGAACTCGATGTGGTAGCCGCGCGCAAACCCCAGCTTCCCGGCCAACTGTTCCCGGTAGAGCCACCAGGGCGCATACACGTGGCTTTCGCTCGCGCCGTCCTCGTTGAGCGGCGGAAGATTCTCGAGCAGTGGAATCTGACCTGAGAGGCTGCTGCCGACCGTATCCATTAGATAGCGGCCGACTTTACCGCTCGAGTTCGCAAGTCCGCTCGGAAAGCGGGCGGACTTCGAGTTGAGTAAGATCCGTACCGTTTCGCAGGAGCTCGCGGCGAGAACGACCACGCGCGCGGCAGCGTGGTACTGCTTGCCAGTTGTCTTATCGATGAAGCTCACGCCGCTCGCGAGCCCGTGCTTGCCGAGTGTGATCTCGTGGGCCATCGCGTCGGTGACTATATCGAGATTGCCGGTGGCGAGCGCGGGTGGCAGATGCACGGTCGTCGACTGGTAGTTCGCACGGATCGAGCAACCGCGTCCGCACGGCGTCGCCCAGATGCACGCAGCACGTCGCTGCATGTCGGCCGCGATGATCATCTGTGCCGTGGGATTACCAGGATGCAAGCGGGCAGGCGAGGTTTTGAAATCCAGCTGCCGCGTGAGCACGGCGCGGTGACCGGCGATGACCGGCACGCCGAGGCGCCGCGCGCGTTGCGCGATCAGCAGATCGCTCACAATTGGCTTCGGCGGCGGCAGCAGGCACCCCGGCGCCGAATCCGGCGTGTTCTCCAACCCGTCGTTGCTGCCGTATATACCCACCAATAGCTCAACCTTGTCGTAGTAAGGCGCAAGATCCGCGTACGACAGTGGCCAGTCAAAACCAAGGCCATCACGTGTGTGGGCCTTGAAGTCGTAGGGGCCGTTGCGCAGGGATATGCGGCCCCAATGATTCGTCCGGCCTCCGAGCATGCGCGCACGCCACCAGTCAAAGCGTCCGGCGGCGTCGTGCGTTGATTGAACGTACGGCTCGCCGGGAACTTCCCAGCCGCCGTCGATGGTTGCATCGTAGAAGCCAAAAGGCTTATTTGGTGTCGAGGCACCGCGCAGCGGCCCTTGCTCCGGAGTCTGAAACATCGGTGTTTCGGTCTCAGGCGTGTACTTGCGGCCGGCCTCGAGCATCAGGACCTTGGCGCCTTCCATGCTGAGGGTGTAAGCGCTCTGCCCACCTGCCGCCCCAGAACCCACGACGATCACGTCGTATGATTTATTTAGCGTTGCAGGGGTGAGAAAGGGCAAGGACGCTGTCTCGCAGGTGTTCGATGAGGGAATTCGTGGGACAGTTTAACGTTCCGGATCTTCCCCTGTCTCCCGCGGCGACCCGTGCGTAGTAGAGGATGCGAGCGTCGCACTCGCTGCCTTAGCGGCACCGTTGTATTGCACCCGGACTGCCTCGACTGACGCCATCAGGCAGCTCAGCGAAAGACTCGCCCGACTGATACCGGCGCGAGCCGTTTGTCCAATAGTCCATATGCCGCCCGGGCGGCGTAGCCTCGGCGGTGATAGAAAGCGTGCGCGGCGTGATTGCCCGCGGCAAGCTGCAGCTGCACGCCAGTGCACCCCGCTTCAGCAAAACCTGCCTCGGCGACCTCAAGCAGCCCTGTTGCTATCCCGTGGCGGCGCGCGTGCGGCGACACATACAATTCGTCAATCTCGGCCAAGAGCCCCTGGTATTCAAAACTGAACACAAATACGGCCAAAAGATAGCCAACTACTTTGCCGCCCTCACGAGCGACCCAGACAGCGCCCAGGTGAGATTGCGACAGCAATTGTCGAAGTAACTCAGACACGCGCGCCACTTCGAAACCGGCAAGGCCTTCAAAGCTCCAGTAGTCCCGCATCAAGGCGGCGATCTGGGGCACATCGGCGCGTGCGCCGCTCTCGATGCGGTATCCCGCGTTCATGCGGCATTAGATCATATGAGCGATCAGCTATTTTGATTTTGAGTCTGGACGGACCTGAACCCATGCGGGAGCATGATCGCTCGCCTTTGGCAGGCCCCGCACCCAGATATGTACATTGGCGTCAACTAGGTGCGCCGCTAAATCTGGACTTAGAAGCAGATGGTCGATCCGCAGACCGCAATTACGCTGCCAGTGGTTGCGAAAGTAGTCCCAAAACGTATAGATCGGCGTTTCAGGATGTCGTGTGCGCAGCGCATCCGTCCAACCCTCGGCCAGCAGGCGCTGGTATGCAGCACGCGACTCGGGCTGCAACAGGGCGTCTTTTCTCCAGGACTTCGGATCATAAATGTCGAAGTCGGTCGGCACGACATTGAAGTCACCAGCCAATATCACGGGGCGTCGGGAAGCACGCAAAGTTTTAGCATGCTTTATCAGCCGCTCGAACCAGGCGAGCTTATAGTCGAATTTCGGGCCGGGCTGCGGATTGCCGTTAGGCAGATACAGGCATCCAATCACCGCGTCACCAACGCTCGCTTCGAGATAGCGGCTGTGTGTATCGTCCGGATCGCCCGGCAGGCCGCGGCGGATTTCAACCGGATCCGCACCTTTTGCCAGTATCGCGACTCCGTTCCACGAGGACTGGCCATGCCAGATGGCGCCGTAGCCCGCCTCGCGGATAACCGCACTCGGAAAGCTGCTGTCGGGCGCCTTTAATTCCTGAAGGCATGCGACATCAGGCGCCTCGTTGGCCAACCATTCAAGAAGGTGCGCCAGCCGACTTCTAATGCCGTTGACATTGAACGTCGCAATTTTCACACCGAAACAGCACCTCCAGCACCGACTCCTTTAAATCTCTTTCCCCATTTTTTTAACCGCACAACAAGATCCATCTACTTCCCGGTGCGTCAGCGCGGCAAGCCTTACGCGCGCACCACGTAAGGATTGGCAACGCCGAGAGCGACGCGTGCCCGCGTCAAGCTACGCGGCTCCCGGACTCATCCCGCAGGACCCGAAAAGTCCGCTCGTTTTCGTGGATTCGGCCGTGAAGCCTCGGTCGCCGCAGCGGCAATGCGTATCATCGATTCCTTCTCGTCAATGTCCTCACGATAGTTCAACTCCGCACGAATGAGACTCGTGTCGAAGGCAATGTTCTGCGCAAAATTTGCTCTTGGGTCGGAAAGCGGAACATTCGGATTTGGAGGAAGATATGCGAGCCGCTCGGCCACCGTGGGTGTGATTTCTTCGCCCAGGTTGTACGTTCTCCCGCTCGCTCGGTCATTTTCCACGGCTTGCACAACCGCTTGCGCAACGTTCTCCACATAGGCATGGGTCCAGCGCCAGTCAGGGTGGTTGCGAAAGCCATAAACCGTCGCCAAATTCGCGTTGTCCTCCGGCCCGTATACTTTCGGTAAGCGCAATATCGTTGCGGGCAGCTTTGAGTCCGCCGCCATAGCCCGCTCGGCGAGAATCTTCTCATAGTAGTACTCAAGAGCAGCTCGCGGTGTCTGTTGCGTCCTGTATGGAAATAGCTTTGTTCGCAGTGGCGATGACTCCGTGAGAAGCTGGCTTTCTAGCGGCCCGTCGTCGCAACCTTTGAATATGCCGTAAGCGCGATAGACGTCACCGCTACTCAACGCCACTATCCGGCGCGCGATGCCGAGGAAGGCTTTGCGTGCGGCTTCTGCGTCGCGTTCCCCCATGGCGATCATGTGCACCACGATATCCGGCGCGAACGCCCGCAGCTCCGCGGGGATCTGAGTCACTGGTATTGCGGCGCGGCGATCCTTAAACCGGCGCACGACCGTTGGTAGCGTAACTTCGTGCGCGCCACGATAAAAAACCCCCACCTCGTGACCCACCTTGACGAGACGCCGAACTACGCGCGGTCCGATGAAGCGCGTTCCACCGATGACAAGGACGCGCATGCGACAGCCCACTCCTTGTTGCGTCTTAGATAATGGCATTTTCCGCGCAAGCAGAAGCCGGATCGAATGCCGCGGGTGGCCGCCCGCACGCGGCACGCTGGCGTCACACGCACATGAACGCAGCGTCCGGCACGGCGCGCCTGGCACGCGCCAGAACCGGCCACCCGGTCAGTGCAGGTACGCGTCCGCCTCCCGCACAAGAGCGGTCTTCTCGGCCAACTTAAAGCGCGCCGTCTCCATACCGCGCGCGACCGCCGATGACATTTCCGCCGGCACACGCGCACGCACCCAAGCTTCGAGGTCGGACAGCGGCGTGGCATTCCAATAAATTTCAGGTACGAACTGCGCAACGATCAGGGGCGCAAAAGAGACCTGTTGCGCCAGCAACTTCTCGGAATTTTTGGTAAACGTGTTCCACGCAAGCTGCGGTTGCTCTCGGGCGAGCGCGAAGATCAGCTGCAGCCGAATTGATTCCGCCTGAGGCGGGATTTCGGAGGACAGCGCGATTTGCACGGACCGCGCGGCCAGCTGCGGATCACGGACCTGCATTAGCGCCACGTAATAGCGCCTAACCTCAGCTTGCGCCGTCGCAGCCTTCGCGATCACGTGCAATTGGTCGAAGGTTGCGGCGTCCGCATAATTCGCGACTACCGACAAGATAACCGCCCGGTAGTCGGGGGCAATCGCGTTGTGGTCGATGACGAATGCCCTGAAACGCTTGCGCGCCTCGTCTATGACCGCCGGGTCGCCCCAGGTCCCGAGATCGCCGATCAGCGTTCTGCGCAATCGCTGCACACCGGGAGTTTCGCCCGGCCTTGCGTCCCAGCCCAGCCGGTCGAATGCCGGCCTAAGGATCGAGCGTCCGTAGGCAGCAAACGCATCGTGCCTCGCTGTGCCTCTTTCGGCGTACTCGATCGTCTCGAGGGCGTGGGTGATCTGCTCCCACGCACGGGTATCAAGGTCAGCGCCCATCGAGGATGCCAATGCCAAGTAGCTGGGCAATCGCGCGATTCCTGATTCGACCAGGGCCCATTGATCATCCAGCAGCGCGATCCGATCGCCGTCACGCAGGTGAGCAAAGTTCTTGCTGTTGGTCGCAAGTGTCGTGGGATCGTACACGGCGCGATAGAACCCAATCGCATCGGCATTAACGCTCAAGGGTTCGTCACAGCGACCGGCCTCGACCGACTGGTCCTCCCGGGACAGCAGGACACTCTGTGGTGTACCAGCGGCGCCGGAGCGGATCTGCAGCGGGACCTTCCAATGGGACGACGCCGCATCGGTCCCGCTCAGGAGGAAGCGCTTCTGCGAGATATGGATCGTCCGCGCGCCGGCCGCATCGCAGTGGGCGCTCACTGCAACCAGCGGAAAGCCCGCCTGCTCGGTCCACTCGGCGGCAATCGCCGCAACATCCCTGCTGCTTGCTTGGCTGAGTCCGTTCCACAGATCCGCAGTAGTCGCATTCGAAAATGCCCGCGCTTTGATGTAGCCGCGAACGCCGCTGCGGAAGATATCTGGTCCAAGGTAGGCCTCAAACATGCGCAGAATAGCTTGGCCCTTGCTATATGTGATCTGCGGATCGAAAGCATTCGTCGCCTGCAGCTCATCAGTCACATGCTGTTGGATCGCATGTGAACTAGCGCGCGCATCGGCACTCATCGCGCCTTCTTTATCGCCGTCCTGCTCTTCCCACCATTTCCAATCTGGATTGCGCTGCGCAGTTTCCTTTGCGGCCATCCAGGAGGCGAAGCTTTCGTTGAGCCAGATGTCATCCCACCACGCCATGGTGACCAGATCACCATTCCACTGGTGCGCCATTTCGTGGGCCTGTACGCTGAAGACCTGCTGCCGATCGCCGACGGTGCTGGCCGGTGTCAGTAGTAGCAGCTGCTCGTTGTAAGTGATGGCACCCCAGTTCTCCATGGCTCCCGAGAATCCACCCGGTATCGCTATCGAGTCGAGTTTGGGCAGCGGAAAACGATAACCGAAGTAATCGTTGTAGTCGGCCAGAATCTGCTGCGCGTTCGCGAGAGCTGTCTCCCCGCCACTTTCCTGACCGCGCACGGCCCAGACTGCGAACCGAATGTTGTCCGCAGTGGCGCTGATCTGCGCAAGATCGCCGGCCGTGAATTCGACCAGATATGATGGCATCTTCGGCGAACGCGCGAATGTTGTGGTCGCAAGGCTCCCGTGCACGACACGCTGAGCGATCGGCATATTCGATACCGATTGCCATGCAGCAGGGACGGTCGTTTGCAACTGAAAGGTTGCGCGAAATGCGGGCTCATCCCAGCACGGGAACATACGCCGCGCATCCGTAGCTTCCATCTGCGTCGTCAGCAGCAGCCCCTGTGCGCCAGCTTGGCCGCGATAGCTCTGGGCAAACAGCCCACGCGGCTGCTCTTCTATTTTGGCGGTATAGGCGAATGTCAGCTTATGCTGCCCGACAGGCACCGGCGCGGACAGAGTCACCGTAGTCAGTTGCTGTGCATCGTCCGAACCGACGCTCTTGACCGCCCTGCCATCCAGGCGCACTTCGCGCAAAGTTTCATTGAGCGAATTGAATTTCACGGTTGCTGCAGCGGATCTAAATTGCAGCAGCACCGACTCGTGGCCGGAGAGCGTCAGAGCCTTGGTGTCGGGTACGATGTCGATGGTGTAATCGATTGGTACGACGTCCTTCGGCAGGCGCCCGGGGGCCTTGTCGAAGGAATACGGCTCCTCGGCCCAAATCGGTACTGCAAGCATCAGACAGCAGCTGGCCAAAAAAAGGCGCCGGACGGGGTAGCTCATGATTTCTTGCTCTTGATCGGTTTGCCTGCTGCTGGGGTGCGCTCGGTCGGCCGGCGCGGCAGCTTCACCCCATCTATGATGCCTGACTGGTCCGCCACAGGCTATCGTCCCGCAGAGCCAGAATCTCCTCAAGATGGTCGTAGCTCGCGGCGACTCCCCGCTCCACGCCGGAATTGAGAACGCCGTCGCGGGCCTCTTTTGATATATAGAGGATCGTGATCGTCACCGTAGTCCTGCCGCCATGCTCGGCTAGAGCGGTCGTTGTCAGCGCCTCCCCTGGATACCACGGCTCGTCGAACAGCTCGGTGCAAACGATCCGCTCCGGCGGGGCGACCTCGCGGTACACGCCCCTCATGCCCATCTCCTTGCCGTCGGCGTGCCGCCATATGTAGCGATAGGCGCCGCCCACTCTCAAATCGATCTCGCAGACCGGCATCGACCAGCCCGGTGGGCCGAGCAGCCACCGCTTGACGAGTTCGGATTTGGTGAACGCATCAAAGACTAAGCGGCGCGGCGCGTCGAATACGCGCGTCATTACAATTTCACGATCTTCACGGGTCGTCAAGCTCAATGTCCGGCTGTCATCCGGCGTTGAATCCTTATCCCTGCTTCCGGCCACGTTTTTTCTCCTTTGACTTTGTCTCATCCAGCACCAGATCCAGCCGCTGGAAGCGGTGCTCCCATAGGCGCCGGTACCTTTCTACCCAAAGTTCAAGCTGCTTGAGCGGCTCAGGCCGCAATGCGTAGATGCGCCGCTGCGCGTCCACGCGAACGCCGACGAGTCCAGCATCATGCAGCACGCGCAGATGTTTGGAGACTTGCGGCTGGCGCAGCCCCAGCTTATCGACCAGATCCCCGACTGGCCGTGGGCCATCGAGCAACAGCTCGACAATCTGTAATCGGTTCGGCTCCGCCAGCGCTTTGAGTGTTTCTATCAAGAACCTAGTATGCCTATTGCAGCATATGCTTGTCCACCTATATATCCCCTAGTGCATATATATCTTCCTGGGAAGTAACAAGGACTACGCCGCCAGAGCTCGTTCTGTGCCAGCGGACAGGCCTTCAACAAGAGATCGCTATCCGTGCCGAGCCACCTGCGTTAACGACACGGCGCAGGGTTCAAGCTGAAGCCGCGAACGAACCGGTGCGCCAAGACAATTACCGCAGATCTCGCGGAGCCATGGACGAGATTGCGCACTTGCGCGGCTAACCTGGAGCATCCGGCGGTTTCACAGCCCCCGCCGATGGGGCTTCTGATGACGAAAAGGGCGGCCAGTTGGCCGCCCTTGAGTCCGCAGAAGAACTTCATCCGCCTTGGCGTCAATACGCGCTACTTGAAAAATCGAACAGGTCGAACAGATCACCAATGGCTGGATTATTTAGTGGCACATACGGATTGCCTTCCTCAACGATGGGGTTGGGCCAATTATCCCGGCTGCGGTAGGTAACAGGCTGCAGGCCCCAGTTCCTCTCGATGAACTTGAGGATCGATACATGATCCGAATACTCATGTGAGATGTGCCCGGCCTTGGTGAAGCGAGACACAACGATCAAGGGAATACGGGTCCCGTCGCCGAAGAAATCCAACGGCTGGACAAAACCCGAGTCGTAGTAGCCTCCGCCCTCGTCAAAGGTGATGAAAATCGCCGTGTCCTTCCAGAGCCGCGGATTGGCTTGAACCGCATCGACAATCTTTTTCGCAAAACCTTCGAAAAGATCGAGCTTCGAAGAGGACGGATGGCCATCGACGAGGCCGCTGGGCTTCACGAAGGAAACGGCCGGGAGCGTGCCGTTTGCAATGTCTGCGTACAGATCCTTGGTGTCTTGGATGTGCGCTTTACGAACGTCCGCGTTCGCCATGATAGAGGTGTCGTACTGGAACGGATTGCAGATGTTGCAGTACTCGTCGCTCTTTGCGCCGATTGCGCCATAGTTGAGCTGATAAGGGTCTGGCACGTAGTTATCCCACTGGTCACCGTAATACTTCCATGAGATGTGCTTCTCAAGAAGACTGTCGCCGATGCTGCGCGTTGCTGACGGAGGAATCGTAAACACCGTATTGTTTGTACTGGTATCCGTATAAGCGTTGTTGCCGTTTCCGAAGTAGCCCGGGTTGTAATTGTTCAACAGGTAGTAATGGCCCACTTCACAGTGCGGGTCAACGGGATGCGGTAACGACTGCAGATATTGCACGATGGCCGAGACCCCAGGTTGCGTCGGGTCGGCACAGTTGCTGTACGAGCCACCACCATAAGAGGCCGAGCCATAGGAACCGCCGCCATAACCGTCTTCCGTGTACCAATTGTTGGTCCCGGAAGCAGGATTGGGATTTTCAACCTCGTCCACGATTCCCGCATTGCCGGTGCCCGCATCGACTTCGACGTTATGCGGAGGAGTCAATGCATGCCCTTTGCCATCACTGAACCAGATCGCATCGCCGTGACCGAGCATGATGTGGTTCGCGCCCGTTCCGCCATTGACGGACTGGTGGAAGTTGTCACTCATCGCATACCGGTCCGCGAGCTCCTTGAAGTAAGGAACGTCACCGCGTTGAACGTTGTAGAAGCCGAGCGAGGTGGATCCTTCCCCGGTTGTCTTGGCCGCAGCAGAATACTCAATGCTGAAATTCGCCGGCTGTGGTAGGCCATTGGTGCCTGCCCCAACGGTTACCTCCACCCAGGAGAACAGCCCGCCGTCGCAACCGGACGGACGCTCAGGGGTGGCGTGGTCCAATCCGCAGTCTAACTGTTGCCACATCTGGTAGAACCGGTGGACGGGGCTTGCGGCATAGGAGTTGTAAGTAAAACTTCGTCCATTCGTCAATTGAAATGGCCCGGGAGGCAACGAATTGACTGCTGTGATTCGGGTGTCGGGCGTCTTGGCCGCCAGACCTGAGCCGCCGGAGACCAAATATTGATAGTAATCTGCCGGCAGCCCGTTCTCTGACTGTTCGGCGAGGGTTAGGCTGTCACCTTCGACATAGGAATCGATGGGCCCCCCCACCAGCGGAGCTGGCAGAACGCCGCTAGGAAACTGCGTCTTCGCCGGATTCAGCAGAAATGCGTCGCTGGCCGGGTCCTGGGCGGCATGTTGCTCCGCCTTGTAGAAATTTGGCCCTGGGGTACCGTCGCTGTTGACGATTCCCTCAGACAGAAGGTTCCAGATCTGCTCGCCGCCGTGCGGCACGTAGGTCGCGAAGACGTGGTCAAAGCTGCGGTTTTCACCGATGATTACAATGACGTGCTTGATGGGCGTACGGGTCTTATGGCGTGGGAATAACACGGCTGCATTTGCCAATGAGGCACCGATCGAGAACTGGAACAGCGCAACTGCGGCCAACCCCGTGCGCAGGCTAGCGAAGGTGTAAGAGGCAACATCATTTAGTTTCATACGCAGTCTCCCTAATAATTTCTCGCTATATGCTGCGTAAACTTTGTACCAACGATTTATTGCATCGGCGTGATTGTTACGTGACGATCCACCACCCGGCAAAACCGCTGGACTTGCTAAGGCAGGCCCGTCGTTTGAAGCGGCAGGGCGGCGGAAACTGTTGTGCGGCGCGCTTTTGGATTGTCCGCAGGCTCCACGCGAATGAGCCCCATCATCCCGCCATCTTCGTGCTCTAGAAGGTGGCAGTGATACACGAATGTGCCGATAGTATTCGGATCTCGAAAGTCCATGCGCAGGCGCACACTTGGATATTTCAGCATTCTGCTGTTGAAGAACGGAACGTTGACGGTGTCTCGCAGAAAAGTTTCATTGACCGCGATGCCGGACCAGTCCAATAGGAGAAAATGAATCTGATGAATATGAAACGCGTGTAATTCCGTGGAACGGTTCTCGATGATCCAGTCCTCGACGTCGCCCTGCTTTACGACAATGTTCGGCACGGTTGACATGGGATCAAACGGAGCGGCCGTTTGGCCGTCGACCGTAATATAAAAAGTGGTGGCGCTGTTGGGATTACCCGGATCCTCCAGCCTTTCGGAAAAATACAACCGCCTCACGCGCGCCGGGGTGACGCTACCGAGCCAGGGCAGACCGGGCGGCGGCAGCGGCTTGGGTGCCGAGGACAAGGTTGAACGCGGCTCTGGCGCGTCTTCTGCGGCAACGATCGATGCAAGAGTCCGGTTCGGATCGTTCTCTCCGCCTTGTCCAGTATCGACCGTGCGCGTCACGAGCAGGCCCGGTGCTCCGGCGCCGGGGCCAGTGATGATGAATTCCACGCGCGCGCCCGGCGGCAGGCCGATGTGGTCGCGCCATTCGGTTGCGGGTCCGGAGCTGCCGCTTGCGTTTATGGGGACACCATCGATGGCGACGATGCCAAGCTGCTGCGCACTGCGCCCGAAAAGCACCGCTAGGTTCAGATAGGTGATCGCCGATGCATTCACGACACGCCAAAGTTGCCGCTCTCCGGGTCGCATGCTGATCCGTGCGGGCGGGTAGTCCGGATATGGCACGGGAACGAAGTTGACCGACAGATCCTTCGCGGGCTGCCCAAATCCCGTGCCGTTATTTGCCGAATCTCCGTCCCGGTCTATCAACATTCTGGGAACAACAGGCTCCGACTTTGAAGGCGGCGCGCCGGGGTTCAAAAGATCCTGATCGCGGATTACGATCACGCGCTCGGGCAGACCCGCAACTTCACGATTGGCGCGTTCAATACCCTCGATAATAAGTGCGCCCGAGGCTCCCCCTAACACCTGGGCTTTGCTAAAGCCATGAATGTGGGGGTGGTACCAATATAGGCCCGGTGGCTCATCCAGCGGAATGCGAAACCGGTATTCGAAGGGCGGATCGCCCGGCTGAATCGAAGTCTTCAAAACGTCGTCCTGATGACAAACCGGCGGCACGGTTAGGCCATGAAAGTGCAGATTTGTCGACGTAGGCGTCATCGCACTACTCGTGCATGGATCGGACCGCGGTTCCGACGTCGCGTCCGTGTGCGACTGCTTAGAATCTGCGACGGCAGGTTCGAAATCAGTCAGATCGTTCTTGAGATCCAACACCAGCAGCTCGCCGGGCTTTAGTCGCAAGGTCGGTGATTGAGAGCCGTCAGCGAGCAGGTAACAGTAGCGGGTCGAGCCGTCCTTCTCCTTGTCATTGTGGATGCTCAATGCAAGCGTCAAGACACCGTTGTGGCTTCGCAGGTCTTCCGGTTCCGGCACCGCACTCCCAGGCGCCGGACGAGGACACACAGTGTGTGAAGGTTCTTGGGCGTAGGCTGCGCCCTGTGACCCAATCTGCGCAGCTAGGACGATCAGACTGCAGCGCAAGACATTCGCCACGAAACGCATGAAACCACGACGCAGTGGAACTAGTGAAAGAGACTTGAGATCCAGAAGTCCCTGATTCAATTACGCAAACCCGCCGCAGTTTCGCCGCCGCAGGCTGCAGGCGCTAGATTACTTGGTGATCGTTACCGGCAGGTGACACCCGGTCGATCCAATTTTTTCGGTAGCCGCAAAATGCCACAGAGCTCGATGCTCGTGCGCAGCTTCGGGCATTGCATGGTGAGGGCTCTTCCGGAGACTTGAGTGCGGATAAAAGACACATTTCGTTCGCTTACGAGCTTCAACTACCGGATGTGGGCTGCTGGGGCGATCGTGTCCAATATCGGTACATGGATGCAACGCATCGCCCAAGACTGGTTGGTGCTCACCCAGCTGACCCACAAGAATGCGACAGCCGTGGGTGTGGTCATGGCGCTGCAGTTCGGGCCCCAGGTTCTGCTCCTGCCGTTAACTGGATTTGCAGCCGATCACTTCAACCTGCGCAAGCTACTGATCGCCACGCAAGCGGCCATGGGAGCGCTCGCCCTTGGACTAGGTATTTTCACCATCACCGGGTTCGTCATGTTATGGCACGTGTATGTATTTGCATTCTTGCTCGGCTGCGTCACGGCGTTCGACGCACCGGCGCGTCAGACGTTCGTCTCGGAGCTTGTCGGAGAAGATCGCTTGTCGAATGCAGTGGCGCTTAATTCCACATCGTTCAACGCCGCGCGGATGATCGGTCCGGCCATCGCCGGTGTCCTCATCGCCTCGGTGGGCTCGGGGTGGGTATTCCTGATAAACGCAGCATCCTTTGTTGCCGTACTGTGCTCGTTGAGTCTCCTGCGCGTCGCGGAACTTCATCGGAAGAGCGGAACTGCGCGAACCCGAGGGAGATTCGCCGAAGGCTTTCGCTATGTCTGGAAACGACCTGACCTGAAAGCTGCCCTTTTCATGCTTTTTTTGATCGGAACGTTTGGGCTCAACTTCCCGATCTTTATATCAACGATGTCTGTCACCGTCTTCCATGGCGGCGCGGGTCAATACGGCATTCTGACGTCGACCATGGCGGTCGGTTCTGTCACCGGGGCGCTACTGGCTGCTAGTAGGGCGAAACCCCACATCACGCTGCTGCTCGTTAGCGCAGCAGTCTTCGGATTCGCCTGCGCGCTTGCTGCGATCGTGCCCGACTTCAGGCTGTTTGGCGTCGCTCTGATCATCACCGGGATATCAATTCAGACTTTCACCACATCGACAAATGGCTTGGTGCAACTCTCCACCGAGCCCGCGGTGCGCGGGCGCGTCGTGGCCATCCTCCTCGCCATAGCCTTGGGCGGCACGCCGATTGGGGCGCCGATAGTGGGTTGGGTTGCGGATACGTTTGGTCCGCGCTGGGCGCTTGGCGTCGGCGCCGTCTCAGGCTTCGCTGCAGCGATCGTCGGCACACATTACCTGGTCAAGTACCGTCGCCTGCGCGTGCGCATCGTAGCTGGACGCATCCGCGTCACCCTTGACACCACTGATTCTTAAGGTTTGAGCCGGCAATTCTGCCGCAACTGCTCTCCCCGCCCATACCAGCGCTAACGCCCTAGATGCACCGTCATAATCCGGTCGAGCCCGAATCATGTTTGGGAGCGCCGGCCGCGGCAATGAGAATTCGTGCTCAGTGCTTTTGCGTACGCACCACGCCCACCGGCAACGATTTGATCTTCTTCATTTCGGGACTCTCGAATCGCCCGGGATCCCGTATGTAGTCGAGGACCATATCGAGCGCGTCATGCCCCCAAAAGACTTCATCGCCAATTACAAACGTTGGCACACCAAAAACACCTCGCTCGATCGCCCATTCCGTGTTCGCGCGGAGCTTGTCCTTGACGGCCGCATCGTTCAGTACGCGCTCGGGATCGGCCACGTTAAGCTTTTGCGCGAGCTCCGCAATGCTGGCGGTGTCTGTGACGTCGCGGCCGTGCAGGAACACAGCGTCAAAGACCGTCTCGACCGCCCGCCGATCGCTGCCGGCTGCAATGATCAGCCGCAGTGCGCGCAGCGGATTGAAGGGATGCGCTGGCGGCATACGCATCGGGATGCCGAGCGTCATCGCGCGCCACAGGACGAAGCGATAGGTAAATTGGCGCTTCGCTTCGATTTCGGCATTGCCAACTTGCCCGTAGTGATTCAGGAGCGCGGCAAACAACACCGGGACGAATTGGACTTCGATACCCGCAGGAAGTCGCGACAGCTCCTTGAAACTTAGATAGGCAAATGGAGATATGACGTCAAATACCCAGGATATCCTCACAAGATATACTCCCGTGTTGGTCGTCAGAATATGCAGCGCCGCACATCGGCACGCGCGCTACCCGGTTGCTGTGCGCGCCATCGCATCATCCAAGCACTTCACCAGTGTATCCGCATCTTGTGCATTGAACGGCATCGGCGGACGGATCTTGAGAACGTTATGGAACGGCCCATCAGTGCCGATCAGAACTCCTGCTTCGCGCATCCGGTTAATGATTTCGCTCGCTTCATGCGTGGCCGGTTCCAGCGTGTTGCGATCGCGGACGAGCTCGACGCCCAGATAGAGTCCGGATCCACGCACGTCTCCAATCAATGCGTGGCGATCCATCAGCGAATGAAGCCTGTGGAGCAGGTGCGAACCGACGCTTCGGGCGTGCGCCTGCAGGTTCTCCCTGTGCATAATTTCGAGCACGGCGACTCCTACAGTGCACGCGACTGTACTTCCGCCGAAAGTGCTGAAGAATTCCAGCCCATTGTCGAAGGACGCCGCGATCTCGCTCGTGGTGACGACCGCTCCAAGCGGATAACCGTTGCCGATGGGCTTGCCGAGCACGACGATGTCGGGGACGACGCGCTGCTGCTCAAAGCCGTAGAAATAGTTCCCGAGCCGGCCGTACGCAGTTTGCACTTCATCGGCTATGCATACGCCTCCTGCTGCGCGGACCATGGCGTACACTGCCGCCAAATAGCCCTCGGGAAACAAGATCTGCCCGCCGACGCTGGGGCAGCTCTCGGCGATATATCCGCAAAGCGCCTTGCGGTGCGACTGCAGTTGCGCGATGCACTCGCCCACGGCTTGAGCATACTTGTCGCCAGCGTGCGGATCAGTGGATTTGTGCGCCCCCCTGTATACATCAGGAAGTGGTGCGATGTGGACCCAAGACGGCCGTGCGGATCCTGCGTCGTCGGCCTTGTAGGGGCTGATATCCGTCAATGTCGTGGTGTTGCCGTGGTAGGCGGCATCAAGCACGATGAGATCTGTCGACTGCGTATGCGCGCGCGCAAGCCGCAAGGCGAGCTCGTTCGCCTCGCTTCCTGAGTTCACGAAGAAGCACACCTTAAGCGGCTCAGGCAGCGTCGATGTAAGGCTGTCGGCGAATTGTTCCAGGCTCTCGTGCAGATAACGCGTGTTGGTGTTGAGGAGCGCCAGCTGTTCGGTGGCCGCGCGCACGACTTCCGGATGGCAATGCCCTACGTGTGGCACATTGTTGTAGCCGTCTAGATAACGCCTGCCGGTCTGATCGAAAAGATACTGCATGGTCCCGCGCACGAGGTGCAGTGCCTGACGATAGCTCAAGATCACGCTGGGGCCGATCAGTCTGCGACGGGCGGCTAGAAGTGCGTGTGTGGACTCCACATTGACACTCATAAAGTCTCGGTGGCGCGATGAAACAGGTTGTGCACGGTAGCCTCCGGTATCGCGACCAGGTGCTGCAATAACATCCAAGCCGGCCCTGCCGTCACGAGTTGATACGCATCGCCGCGCTTCACCTGCGCATTGTACGCCGCGTAACACAGACTCATGCACAGGCGTGCCGTCATGAGAGGGTACAGCGCTGCGATTTCGCACTCGGTCAGGGTAAATCGAGCGTGGTAGGCTCGGATAATAGGGACCGCGGCGCTCAGCGGATCCGGCTGATCAAGCAGCGCGTAGGCAAGTGCAATAGCCAGATCACAAACGACGGCCGAATAGACCATGTCGCCGAAATCGAGTAAGCCGACCGCGCGCCCTGCCCTTACCAGCACATTGTAATCGTTGGCGTCGCCATGGATGAGGCTGTGACGCAAGGCTTTCCACTCGACGCCCTCCCATGAATGCATGATCTGTCGCACGATCGGCTGCTGTTCAGACGTCAATAGTGATAGGTGCGTAAGCGCCAGATCTGCGCGCTTTACGTCCCAGTACAGCTCGCGATGCATCGCCGGATGTGAGAATTCCTGCAGTGCCTCGTCGAGTTCGGCCAGTACCGCACCCAACGAAGCGAGTAACGCAGGACCGTGCGGCAACGCGCGGACGAAAACTTCTCCCTCAACCCAGGTCAAGAGCCGCATGAAATACGGTTTGCCCTGCGCGCTCCTGATCGTCGCCAGCTCCTCGCCCGAGAATGTCGGAATCAGCCGCGCGAGAGCGAGGCCCGGGGCACGCCGCGCCACATGCGCAAGCGCCGCGTTTTGCAGCCCAAGAACCGACCGGTCTTCATCGGCGTTGGCGATTTTCAGGACATATTTCTCGCCCGCGGCAGTCTCCAAGGCGAAGTTCTGATCGCGCTCGCTCGGAAGCATGGAGGCCGCAACGCCGAGGCCGTAAATATCGCGCGCGAAACGTACTGCATCTGCAATCGCGAATTTAGGGGTCATATCAGAGGTCACAGGCCTCTCGTGCGAATTTCAGGGAGAGTTGGGAGAAGATAAGTCGAGGACGCCTGGCTTTCGATAAAGTCGGAAAACGTGCAAGTTGCAAGGAACGCCGGTAACAATGGAAGCCACCACTGGCAGAACGTAAGCGACTCAAGCTCATAGGCCATTGACTCGTCAGACGAGCCTTTCGTCGTCTGTGAGATACTACTCGTTCGAGGAAGCAAGGCTCGCCGAGGCCAGCGTTATCTCTGTATCTAGGCGCATTACGCAACGTCGTCAACATGTGGCGTGTCCATTTTCGTCTATGAAATGAGCCGGAAATGTCCCTGCGTCTTCAGGTATCAGTGTGCTGTATGCGATGATCGCGCGCTAGTGCAGCGGCCGTTGCTCGAATGCCGCGCGGCGTGCCTCAGCAGTAGCCGCAATTCGTGCCCATGATTTCACATCCTGAAAAGCTCAGTCCGACCAGACCGGAGACTGCATGAAGACAACGCCATGGCTCCCATTCCTGCCGGCTTTTGCGCTCGCGGTAGGCGCGCCGGCGCTGGCGCAAATGAAGACACAGAATGTCGTACTGATCGTCAGTGATGGTCTGCGCTGGCAGGAGATCTTCAACGGCGCCGATCCTGCGCTTCTCAACGAGGAACACGGCGGCATCTGGGCGAGCGAGGCGAGTCTTCGGCAGCGCTTCTGGAACGACGATGTCAGTGTGCGCCGCCGGCTGCTGTTTCCATTCCTCTGGGACGTGGTTGCCAAGCAGGGCCAGCTCTTCGGCAACCAATCCAAAGGCAGCATAGCCCGGGTCACAAACGGGTTTGCCTTCTCCTATCCGGGCTACAACGAAATGCTGACTGGGCATGCGGACCCGCGCATCAACAGTAACGAGTATGGCCCGAATCCCAACGTCAGCGTTTACGAGTGGCTGAACCGGGCGCCCGAACTGCACGGACGGGTGGCCGCGTTCGCGTCCTGGCACGCCTTCACGGACATCTTCAACGAGCCGCGCAGCCACCTCGTACTGCAGGCCGGATCGGCGCGCCCGCCCGGGGACCGCTCCGGCCCGCGCGAAGCGCTGCTGAAGCAGCTTTACGAACAAACGACCGAGCTCGAGCCGGGCGACGTCTGGGACGCCTTCCTGCAGATCCCGCTCATCGAGTACGTAAAAACAGCGCAGCCACGCGTGCTGTTCGTCGGCTACGGCGAGACTGACTGGTGGGCGCACATAGGCCACTATGACCTCGTGCTCGAAAGCGCTCATCACATGGACGCTGACGTGCGCGAGCTCTGGGAGACGATGCAGGCCTTGCCCGAGTACCGTGGACGGACTACCTTCATCATCACCTGCGATCATGGTCGCGGCAGCGGTCTCGAGGAGTGGAAGGAGCACGGTGTCGCCCAGCACGGCTCCGAGAACATATGGATAGCGGTCATCGGTCCGGACACACCCCCGCTCGGCGAGCGCTCCGGCCCACCGGCCGTTACTCAGGCGCAGATTGCCGCCACTGTCGCCGCGTTCCTCGGTCGCGACTTCCGTACGGCGGTGCCAGAAGCTGCCCCGGCATTGCCGGTGCTGGGCGCGCCTCAGCCGGTGCATAATCGGCGGCCTAAATAGGCGGGACGCGCCATCATGGACATCGATCTGTCGCAGATCGCATATGCACCGACGACCGGCGTGCGGCGCATGCATGAAACCCCGCTCATTGCCGCGACCGAGACTAGTCTCAGCGGTTATGGCTGCCTTGTGGATGACCCCAAGACCTTCCCGATCGAGATCGTCCGCTGGCCAGCTCAAGGCTGGCGTCCAGTCGATGAGAATTCCGGCAATCAGGGCGGGATAGCCGAAGGTGTGTTTGAGTTTTGCTGGAAGGGAGAGACGCTGTACGCTCGAAACAACGCGGTGGGCGACAGCTACCTATTCGGCTGGAGCAACTGGCCGGAAGAGGCGGCGAAGAGCACCCCGGGCAGGCTGCGCGAACGCGCTCTAATCTGGCGCGCCAATTATCACCCGGACGGCGGCCAGCTTTTCTATCCGCTTAACGGTCACAGTTTCGTGGTGCCGCTGGCGCTGCCTGGGGACGATGTAACGCCGGCGCAGTTCGTCAGTTTCTGGTGCGCCGGTGACCGTGGTCTTTATCTGCATCCAAACGTGTGGCACGGGGCGATCGTGCCGCTGGACGACGAGGCGGAGTTCCTCGACCGCCAGGGCCGCGTTCATGCCCGCGTCTCCATCGATTTCGTGAAGGAATTCGGCTGCTACCTCGCGGCTCCGCTGCGACGCCTGTCTTCCCACGTTGCGGTCAAGCGGAAAACTTGAGTTCGCATATCAAGTAGAAGCATGTGGAGTGTGCCGACGACTGTGAGCCGGTTGGCAATACCGATTAGGCAAGCCGACCGGCCGGCTCGTCGCGCAGGGTCGGTCGAATATGCAGATTGCGCATCGGACACACGCTTCCCGTACAAGATCGATCATGTACATGACCGTTCTTGCGATTGGCGCGCTCATGCTGCCGATCATGCGCTTGCAATCGCAACCCGCCACGCCTGTTGATGGCCCAGCCGGATACGACATCGCGTGCTCGATTCAGATGTCAAAGAGGTTCCGCGCTTGTGACGAACTTCCGTCGGGCCGCTCCTGCGATTCCGAATCCAACTACGCCTCGCAGCCGTCGAAGGAAACTACAGCCATAACGTTCGTTAATCGCAGCGATGAGCCGGTAAAGATCTACTGGCTGAGCTTTCGGGGAGAACGAAAGCTATACCAATACCTGCCGCCAAGCGCTCGCCACACGCAGCAAACGTTCATCGGACACAACTGGCTGGCCACGAATCTAGCGGAACAGTGCATCGGAATATTTAACGCCGCCCCTCAGTCGATCGCATTTTTCTAGGATCCTTGGGCTTGCCGGAGGCCGCCCCTCCGGAACCGGGTCCAGTTCCAGGATGTCCTTGAGTTTTTCCCGGTAATCTCGCTTCTCGCCACCGTCGTAATCGGCCGGCGTTGCCCTCGAGCGGCTGCAGAGTGCGGAATGGGTCCTGAGCGACTAGAATCTTCGTAACGAAGATCGAGAACACTGGGGGGCTCCGTGGGGAATTCGCGACGCGTACGCTACAGCGCTTTGGCAGCGAGCCTCACACTACTTGGCGGCGGCGCCGCACTGGCTGACCCACCTGCCGGCTCAGATGCCGGCGCGTCGGCGAGCGATGCACCGAAGTCCCTCCCCGAGGGCAGTGTTTTCCTATCGCTGCAACAGTCGTTCAAGGAGAACCCCGATTCCCTGGCGGTGCGCGGCCATTTCGAGCTGGGATCGCCGCCCAAAGTCCGTCGATACTTTTGCTTGGTAAACACAAAAACGGGCAAGCCAGAAGCTTACGGTGTATTGGGCGAACTCGCCCCACGCAAGGACGGCATGACCGGCATCAAGAATATTGCCGTCTCGCTCTACAGCTGTTCCGACGCCCAACAGCAAGGGATGCTGGTCACGAGCGGATATGTGTTGCTTGGAGCCGCCGCCAGCGCGCCGCCACCCGCAGCTCCCACACAGAAGGCGGCGCAGACCTCAACGCCGCCACCCGCGCCCGTGGTCAGCAAGATCAAACTATCACTTGAGCAGATTGACATTGCCGGCGTGAAACTGGGAATGTCGCCCGATGAAGTGCGCGCGGTGCTCAAGTCCAAGAAGCTGCTTGACTACGATGAGTCAGCAGAAACACTGAGTTATCTGGACCCGGTCAAGAGCGTCATGCAGCCGATACCAAACGGGCGTTTTGTGAATGTCATTGCGGCGTGGTCTCCGGCGCCGCTCTCATCGGCTGGCGACACGTTTCAAGTGGACGGGGAGTCCTTCGAAGTCATGTTCACGCCCGTGCCCGGCAAGGAGCGTGCGATGGCAATTGTCCACTCAGTCGGATACTCGCCCGCAAACGCCACGCGCGAGACCGCCCTCGAGACTGGTCTGGTTAATAAATACGGCGGCTTTGGCGAATCCAGCGACCTGCCGGAGTCGCCCACGTGGCGCGTTCAAAGCGGCGGTAATGTACTGGTCGGTGATCCGTGCAACGGTCATGGAATATTTGGAGGGCTCGGTGGTCTCAACGTCGCAAAAACGGGACGGGAGAATCTTGCCCTGAAAAAGACGCCCGACGACTTCAAAACCCAGATCGACCACTGCGGAGTTGCGCTCATAACCGAAGACCATTTCACAGCCAATGGCGGGGCACTGCGTGCCGACCGCCTCGTCACGCGATTCACAGTGACCGCGTACAGCCCCGCGATTGCATCCGAGGGTGCCAAGACAGCAACGGGGCTGATTCAGGCGGCCGGCGGAAGCGTCAAAAAATCCGATCTGCCACAAGGAAAGGATCAGCCCGCGTCCAAGCTTTAACCCGCTGCGCGCTGGTTCGCGACCCGATGCTGTGGACAGGTTGTTGCCAATGCGGCGGCGTATCCTTAACGCGATGTGCGCTGGCGCACGAATGCGGGGATTCACGCTGAGGCAAAGCGCTCATCGCGGTTCGGTGGTATGGCCTAAATCAATCAGCTCGAGCGTGAGCCGGTTGCGCTGTCATTGCCCGGCTTGTTGGCCCGACGGTCCCGCAGCAGGGTGTAGAGACCGATGCAGAGCCACACAACGTTCAGTGCGGCAGACGGCAGTGCGCCATTCCATCCGCTGTTCACAACCAACCCCGCCGCCGCCGCGATGTTCATAAGTTGATAAAGCGCGGACCGCGCCTCGAGCTTTCCCGCTGAGATCAATGCATACGCTGCCAGGATCAGGAGCGCCCCAATCCAACCCATCGCCTCGATCCACACATTCATTGACGCACCATGTCGCTAAGTTTCAGCGGCGCCACCGCGTAGGGCGCCGGCGGCGCCCAAGCTTCTAGATGTGAGGTAGGCACGGCGGCAGCGCAACAGGATTGCAGTTGCTGCGGCGCCGATGCTGCAAGCGTCTCACTTCGACGGGAGTGCTCGCATCGCTCTGGCCATCCTGTGAAACGGGTCACGACACCAAACAGACCATCGTGACTTGATCTATGTGTGTCCAGGAATGATGCCCTTGTACAGGCGCCGATGCGAATCAAAGTCATCGACTTCAACGAATTCAAAACCCGCAAGGCAGCTGAGAAGCGGGACGCCTTTCCTGTGCCCACGTCAACCCGCAGATCGTACACGTGCATCATGAACCGATTGGTCCTCAATCCTGACACCAGCGACTGTGGTTGCGTCAACGGACAAGCAAGATGGTTTCAAACATGAACGACCTGCTTGTCGGCTCGTTCCGGTGCTAACGAGTTCAGCAAATAAGGTCCCACCGACAAGTTGCACGCGTAAGCGCGTAATCATTGGCGCACGGTGCAGCTCGAACGCATTCCCCTTGCTCGTCAGGGGCACCTTAGGAGAGCTTTGATTTTGTTAGTAAAATCAGCCCCGGCGGTCGGAAAATGCCATCAGTTGGGAGTACACGCAGCATGATTCTGAAGCCTGCGTTTCTGGTTCAGATCGTCGTCGCGTCCGGCGCGCACTAAAGCTTGCCGGATGTGACCAGAGCTCGTATTCGATCCAATGCCCCGATGTCGTCGACGGTTCCCAGATCGCCCGGATCGCCTTCTTCGCATAACGCTTGAATCACGCGCCGCAGGATCTTCCCCGATCGAGTTTTTGGCAATACGGCGACAAAATGCACCACTGCGGGTCGCGCAATGCCTCCCAAGTGCTGCTCGACGACCCGTAGAACTTCCTTGCGCAACTGCTGCTGAGCATCGCTGGTGGCCATCGCGACGTGGTCCTTTGCAACGACGAATGCATACGGGACTTGGCCCTTGACGGAGTCGAACACACCAACCACGGCAACCTCGGCAATGCCCTTGTGCGCCTGCATCGCCTCTTCAATTTCGCGCGTACCAATCCGATGTCCCGCAACATTGATGACATCGTCTGTGCGGCCCAAAAGAAAGTAGTAGCCCTCCGCGTCGCGCATCGCCAGATCAAAAGTCGAGTAGGTCTGGCGGCCATCGAAAGTTGAAAAATACGCCTCGACAAATCGCGCGTCATCGTTCCAAAGCGTAGTGAGACACCCGGGCGGCAGTGGTGGCTCGATCCCGACGACTCCACGCCCCGCGCCCTCCACGTCACGACCGGTGACGGGATCAATCAGGCGCACGTCATACCCATAGACGGGAAACGACGCGCTGCCGAATTTGCGGGTCGTCTCTTCGATGCCCGGCTGTGCCGATATGATCGGCCAGCCCGTCTCGGTCTGCCAAAAATTATCGATGATTGGAATTCCCAGACTGCCTGATGCCCAGCGCGCTGTGGGTTCATCGAGAGGCTCTCCGGCAAGAAACAGATAACGCACGGACGAGACGTCGTGCCTGGTCATGTATTGCGACTCGTAGCGCTTCAGCACGCGCAAGGCTGTCGGAGAGGTGAACATCACCGATACGCGGTAGGTCTCGACAATCTTCCACCAGATCGCGGGATCCGGGTTTACCGGAAGGCCCTCGTACATAATGGTGGACGACCCGTTGATGAGGGGGCCATAGACGATATAGGAGTGCCCAACGACCCAGCCCACATCACTGGTCGTGAACATCGTCTCACCCGGCGCCAGGGCGAATACCCGCCGCATCGACGCGGCCATGGCCACGGCATAGCCTCCCGTGTCACGCTGAACTCCCTTGGCCTTTCCCGTGGTGCCGGACGTGTACAGGATGTAGGACGGCTCCGAGGATTCGAGCCATTCACAGGGAACATGCGCTCCGCGATGACGGGTCCGAAGTGCCTCGAAGTCAGTATCGCGCCCGGCTTTGGGCACGAATCCCGGATCAAGTCCACGGTTGATGACGACGACCCTGGCGGGCTTGTTGACGGCTAGATCGAGCGCGTCATCGACGACCCGCATGTACGGTATGACTTTACCGCCGCGGGAACCTGCATCTGCCGTCAGCATTACCGTCGGCGCCGCGTCGTCGATGCGCGCGGCCAGGCTTGCTGCACCCATGCCCCCAAATACCACCGAATGGATCGCGCCGATTCTCACGCATGCAAGCATTGCGATCGCCGCTTCCGGAATCATCGGTAAATAGATGATCACGCGCGCTCCGCGCGTGACACCGAGTTCACGAAGCGCCGCCGCAAACCCGCAGACCTCCGCGTGCAGCTCTCCGTAGGTGTACTCTGAAGTGACCCCGGTCTCGGTTGATATATAGATGAGCGCGCGCTGATCGCGGCGGGTCGCGAGATGCCGGTCGATTGCGTTGTGGCAGATGTTTGTTACGCCACCGACGAACCAGCGCGCAAACGGCGGGCTCGAAAAATCGAGCGTGGAAGCAAATGGCGCCTCCCAGCTAATGGCCCGCGCTTCCGCGCTCCAGAACGCATCGCGATCGCGCAACGATTTCTGATGAAACTCTGTGTACGTTCGCACCGATTCTCGTTCTTCGGTTACCGGAGAAAGTAACTGCACAGGCACCAGAGGGGCGAAATTCCGCACCGTTCGACCCGCACGTACCTTTTTGATTCGTTAATGTAACCCACGTCCGGCGCCGAGCCGACGGCGCTCATGATCCAGAGCGGCTGGTATTCGGGCAGTGAGCTTCCGTCGACGGCTTCGAGTTGTTTTCCAGGCTGCGTTCGCAGGGCGACATGTCGGGACGGATAAGGCGTGGTCACGACGATTTCTCGGGAACACTCAATTCATCCTCGACCCATTCGAGGGCGCCGCGTTGATCGCTCGCGCGGCGCTCCGCTTCCAGCTGCCTGAGCGCAACGCGCCGAATCTTGCCGGAAATGGTCTTCGGAAGGTCATGGAATTCCAGGCGCCGGATGCGCTTGAACGCCCCGAGCGCTTTGCGCGAGTGAGCAAAGATTGAACGTGCCGTGTCGGCGGTTGGCAGGCTACCGGGTGTCAACGCGATGAAGGCCTTTGGAACCGCGAGCCGTAGTGGATCCGGAGATGGAACGACCGCCGCCTCGGCGACCATCGGATGCTCGATCAGCACGCTCTCGAGCTCGAAGGGGCTGATCCGATAGTCTGAGGACTTGAACACATCATCAGCGCGACCGACGTAAGTGTAGACACCGTCGGTGTCCTCCACTGCAACGTCCCCAGTGCGGTAAAACTCGCCGCCGAGCGGCTGGATCTGGTCTCCGATCCGATAGCCCTGCATCAGTCCGACGGGCCGAGCGGCATCGAGACGGACGGAGATTTCGCCTTCGTCGGCGGGATTCCCCTGAGCATCAAGCAGATCCACATCGAAGCCCGGCAGTGGTCGCCCAACCGCGCCCGGCGCGACGCTCTGCCCAGGCGTATTGGCGATCATGACCGAGGACTCCGTCTGGCCGAAGCCATCTCTGATGGTGATCCCCCAGGCCTGACGAACCCGGTTGATCACTTCAGGGTTCAATGGCTCTCCAGCCCCGACCAGCTCTCGCAGATCTCTGGACTTCCATGCGCTGAGATCTTGCTGAATCAGAATCCGCCATACCGTCGGCGGTGCACAGAACGTAGTCACCCGCTCCCGCAGTATTGTGTCCAGCGTTGCCACCGCATCGAAGCGCGCATGATCCAGCGTCAGAATCGTCGCCTCGGCGAGCCACGGGGCGAACAAACTGCTCCAGGCATGCTTGGCCCAGCCGGGGGAGGAAATATTGAGATGCACATCCCCCGGCTTCAAACCGATCCAGTACATCGTTGACAGATGTCCCACAGGATACGAGACGTGACTGTGCAGTACCAGCTTGGGCTTAGATGTGGTACCGGAGGTGAAATAGAGAATCAACGGATCGGCCGCACGCGTTGCCGCGTCAGCCAGAAAATTCGCATCCGCCTGCGCGGCATCGCCAAACCGATGCCAGCCCGCGACATCGGCACCGACCGCGACGCCTGTCCAGGTGCCGGGCGGAAATCGATTCGTATAGGCAGCCCCTGCAATCACCGTCCGCACGGCGCCGCGGTCGAGCCTGTCCTTCAAATCATCGCCACTCAGGAGTGGCGATGCCGGAATCATGATGGCGCCCAGCTTGGCGATCGCAAGAATGGATTCCCAAAGCGGGGCTACGTTGCCCAACATCAAAAGTACGGTATCGCCACGCCGCACGCCCAACGAGCGCAGGTAATTTGCCAACCGGTCCGACTCACGCGCGAGATCGGAAAAGCGCTTCGATACGATCGAGCCGTCCTGCTGGACCACACGCAGCGCTTCGCGATCTCGCTCGCGCGCGATCACGTCGAACCAATCGAGGGCGAAGTTGAATCGTTCGAGTTGTGGCCAGCGGAAGTCTCGTCGCGCCGTTGCGTAATCTTCCCGATGGGCGAGGAGGAAATCGCGTGCGGTCTTCACTGCCTCAGTCGGAGAAATTGCCATATTGCGGCTCGTTGCTGTCAGTAGATAAGCTTGCGTGGATTGGGTGTAGGCAAGCCACCCTTCCACCGCGCTTGCGCGCTGTTTCTCCGCCGTGAGTACGGGTGCGCTCTGGTCATGCTCCGGCGGGAGAGGTCCGCGGAGGCATTCTTAGAAGTGCCTGCCTGTAAGTCCGTGAAGTTCCGGAACCCTGCTGGCTCAGTTGGTGATTTACCGCAATGATGCGCGTCGACTGCCGAGCCGCCCGACCGCGTGCCCTTCCTGCAAGGGAAGAGAGAGAGCTTATGCGGACCGGGACAGCCTCTTACCCGTGCGTCCGCAACGGACGCCGATCTACCGGCCCGCCCTGGTAGATTTGACACTCCTGACCCCCTCGCCCGCAGGCAGCACCTCGGTAGGCTATAGCCAATTGATATAGAACAGCAATGCCTGTGAAGTTCGTCCGCCATTTCCGAGAGATATGCGCTTCAAGACATTGATCCGTCGCGACCGGCGCACCTGATGGCGGGCGCTTCCTTGGCGGGTGGTTTGTAGAGGCGGAGCGGCGGCAGTGCGCCGAGACACGGCATTCCATGCCTTTGGGTCCCGAGCGCGCTGTTAAGCAGCCCGCTCCGAGAACCCAGCGTCCTTTCTTTCCGGCCTGAGCTTGAATCGGCTGGGCCGGCTCCCGGTCTCGGCATTCTTCACCGCTTTCCGGAATTCGTGGTAGGCGCGGCGACGAGGGTGCGGCGGCACCTGCGCGGAATTACAGCTGCGGAGCTGCCGAGACTTATTAAGCGGCCTCCTCGGCCTCCGGATCGATCTCTGGCTCTGGCTCAGGCTCAGGCTCGGTCTCAAGTACTTGCTGCTCACCCGCGGGCTCGGCCTCTTTACGTGTCCCGTTGAGCTTGATATTCAGACGTAATTCGTTCGCCGAGTCGGAATTGCGGATGGCTTCGTCATACGAAATGGCGCCTTCGTTATAAAGCTCGAAAAGTGACCAATCAAATGTCTTCATGCCCAGTTCCCGGGACTTCGCCATGATCTGTTTGATCTCGTGAAATTCACCTTTCAGCAGCTTGTCCGCAACGATCGGCGTATTGATCAAAATTTCGATAGCGGCCTTGCGGCCTTTACCATTGGCGGTGCGGACCAGGCGCTGCGAAATGATTGCGCGCAGGTTGCTGGACAGATCCATAAGCAGCTGCTTACGGCGCTCCTCGGGAAAGAAGTTGATGATGCGGTCGATTGTTTGGTTGGCGCTATTCGAATGAAGAGTTCCTAGACATAGATGCCCGGTCTCGGCGAATGCAATCGCGTGCTCCATGGTCTCGGTGTCGCGAATCTCTCCGATCAGGATGACATCGGGCGCCTGGCGCAGGGCATTTATCAGTGCACTGTGCCAGGAATGTGTGTCGATCCCCACTTCGCGATGTGTAACAAGCGATTGCTGCGACTGATGCAGATATTCGACGGGGTCTTCCACCGTGACGATATGGCCCGCGGAGGAGCGATTGCGGTGATCGATCATGGCGGCGAGCGTCGTCGACTTGCCGGAGCCCGTCGCGCCGACCACGAGAACCAAGCCGCGCTTGGTCATGACTATTTCTTTTAGGCTCTCTGGCAATCCGAGCTTTGCGAAATCCGGTATCTCATTGGCGATGGTTCGGATCACCATCCCGACGTTCTGCTGCTGCATGAACACATTGACTCTGAAGCGCGCGACGCCGGGCACCGAAATGGCGAAATTACACTCGAGATCCTTGGCAAAGGAGTCGCGCTGACGCTGATTCATAAGCGAATTGGCGAGATTGCGAACCACTCCCCCGGATAGTTTTTGGCTCGTGAGGGGCCGCATGGTGCCCTGCAACTTTATGCTAGGCGGAAAATCTTTGGAAACGAAGAGGTCCGATCCACCCTTCTTGCTCATCGCCGTCAGCAGTTTGATGATGTGAGCTTTGGCTTGCTCTTCGGTTAGGCTCGACATTTCGTCCTCTACAGTCCGTCATTTCGTCCGATCTTAGCGAACCCGGGCGGTTGAATACGGTAGCACTTCTCACTGCGTGATTGTCAGGTAGCCTCCCCCTGCCCGCTTGCGTCCGAGCTTGCGGCAGTGTGCTTACTGCGCCCGGCGAGGCCCTTCGCGGCCGACTGCAGTCCCCAAGGATGCGCTGCCTCACGGAGGTGCGGTGGTGTGGACGGGAGCGATACTCAGAGCGCCGCGGATCGTAGTCGCACAAGGTTCGCGCCCTGACACTTTAAGTACTTCTCGGATTTGCCGGGTCATAAGCGAAACAAGGATCGGACCATGCGGAGATGGCCCTTCAGGACCTGACCCGACTTTCTGGAGATATCGACGAGAAATGTGCATAGCTGCCGGCAGCGTCGATCGCCATAGTGGACGCCGAAAGGGCCGGCGACTTCTATGGCGCGCAAACGCGGACTTTACCGCCGCAAGAACTCGCGGTACTGGTGGGTGGACCTCCGTCTCCCCAATAGTCGGCGCCAGTGTCACAACACGCGCTGCATCGGCCGTGCCGAGGCCGAAGCTTTTGTCCTTAGCCTGCAGGGCGTTTTGCGGGACGGCGGTGAGCATCCACAGCCTAATTCCTGCGCGTGGCCAAAAGCAGTCGTGCGATACCTCGAGGTATGTGCGGAGAAGAAGAGCCTAACTGATGATCGTGACCACCTGAAAAAACTCGAACCTTATCTGCGCTCGCAGCGGTTGGAAGCCATCAATATGAGCGCATTGCAGTTCTTCATCCGCGATCGGAAGGAAACGGACGGAGTGAGTAACGCGACGATCAACCGCGCCCTGGAGATAGTTCGCAGAATCCTAAATCTTGCGCATCAGGATTGGCGCTGGATCCGCGCGGTGCCAAAAATTCGCATGCTCAAGGAGCCGCGGCGCCGAGTTCGTTTTCTCAGGCGCGAGGAGGCTGGCCGCTTGCTTGACGCCTTGCCGCCTCATATGAAGCCGATCGTCAGGTTCGCGCTCGCGACCGGTTGTCGAGCGGGTGAAATCTTTGGACTCGAATGGAATCGAGTAGATCTCGCGCGCAAAGTTGCGTGGCTCGATCATGGCGCAACCAAGTCAGGAGACGGCCGTGGCATCCCCCTTAATGCGGATGCAGTCGCGGCGCTGCAATCGACATTCGGGCAACATCCACGTTGGTGTTTCACCTTTGCCGCAAGACGAATCAAGAAGAGTAGTACGGCTTGGGATAGGGCACGGCGGCGCGCCGGAATCGAGGACTTCCGCTTTCACGATCTCAGGCACACCTGGGCGAGCTGGCATGTGCAAAGCGGCACCTCGTTGCCGGAACTGATGGAACTTGGCGGTTGGAAATCCTACGAGATGGTCCTGCGCTATGCCCACTTAGCTCCCGAAAAACTGAGCTCAGTGGCAAGCCGGATAGAGTGGCAAGCGCCCCAATCCGAGTGAAACTCCCTCATCGAGGCAGGCTTCGTCAATTCTCTCGCCACGCAACCCAGTCTTACGTGCCAACACCGAGAACATCCGTGGAGCGTACTGGCCCGGATCCGCCGCAGGCCGAGCATGCCTCCAGGCGTCTTCGCAGCAGCGCCTTCTCTGCGCGAGTCGGCGCCGCGTCAAGCGCACGCGTCAAGTGCGCAATCGCGCGCTCGTGATTTCCGCAGCGGCGATAAAGTTCGCCGAGCGTCGCATCCCAGAGGTAATAGCCGAGGAGCCAAGCTGGAGGGTTGAGCGGCTCGAGCAGAGCAAGTCCTGCCTCGGGGCCTTGCCACTCGGCAACAGCGATCGATCGATTCAAAGTGTTGACGGGCGACGGAGCGACGCCTTCGAGCATCTGATAGAGACGCGCAATCTCGCCCCAACGTGTCTCTTTGTAGGTTGGCGCGAGACAGTGCTCAGCGGCGATCGCGGCTTCGACATGATACCGCGTGAAGATTTCTCCTCGAGCCGACCGATGCAGGTAAGAGATCCCGGTCTGGATCAGATCGCTATCCCAAAGCGTGCGATCCTGGTCCTCAACAAGAAGCAAGCCCCCGGCGCCGTCCACGCGAGAATCGAAGCGCGCCGCGTCGAGGTACATGAGTGCAAGTAACGCGGCGGTCTCGGGAGCGCCGCCAACCGGATGCTCGGCGAGCAACAGGCCCAGACGGATCGCTTCCTCGCACACTTCGTGACGGATCATCTCGTCTGGTTGGCCCGAGCTGTAACCCTCCGTGAAGAGTAAATAGAGGATCTCGAGAACTGCAGGAAGGCGACTCGCGAGTTCCTCGATGCCGGGCGATTCGAGTTCCTGGACACGTTCACGCAGCGCTGCTCGAGCCCGCTGCAAGCGCTTGTAGATCGCGTCATGACTGCGGAATAGCCGGAGCGCGATCTCCTCCGTGCTGAACCCGCAGAGGGTCTTCAGCGCGAAGACAATCTGCGATTCGCGCGGGATCCCAGGGTTGGCGCAGACGAACAGCATCCGGAGCTGGTCATCCCTCACCTCGTGCTGCAGGTAGACCGCTTCTTCTGTGCTGGCATCCACGGCCACTGGCTCGGTGTTGTCGCCGCTGGCGTCGGTGCGTCGCGCGCGCCGCAGTGCACCGAGCGCCTCGTTCAGGGCCACCCGGTAGAGCCATGCGCTCTTGTCATCCGGCAGCCCACGTTGAGACCATGACTGCAAGGCGCGCAGCAGCGCCGTCTGCACAGCGTCCTCGCAGAGCTCCACGCGATGCACGCCGAAACGGCGCGACAGCACCGAAACCAGACGACCGGACTCGTGGCGGAAGTAGTGCTCCGGAAGCGCGGGCGGCGTGGGTTCGGGATCGGCCACGGTCTCAGTACCCCAACTCCCGGATCTCGATGCTGGCGCCGGGTACCATGTTGATCGGGCATTCCTTAGCGATCTCAATCGCATTCGCGAGCGTGCTCGTCGCGACGAAGGCGTAGCTGCCCATGACTTCCTTGGCCTCGATGAACGGGCCATCGGTCACATTGCCGCCTTTGACGATAGCGCCCCCAGGCTTCAGGCCCTCACCGGGGATGACCTCCTTCTCGAACTTCGCCCTCCAAGCGGCCCATGCAGCGTATTGGGCTTGCATTTCCTCAGGAGACGGACGCTTCGGCGAGCCACCCGAGGGGAAGCGGAAGAGATACAGAAACTTGGCCTTGGTCGTGGACATGTGTTCCTCCGAGTTGGGGACCCACCGGTCGATCGGCGGGCTCTCATACCGAAGATGCTCGGGCTTGTTCAGATTGGACGCGGCGATGTGGAGATTTTACGACGTGGAGGTGCTGCACGAGGGTCCGCCGGCTGCCCCGCTTCTTGCCCGGATTTTACTTAATCCCCGGTAGGATGCGTTGCGTTCGTGCATTCTGAAGTGAATTTCTGGGCGTTTATCCGTGTTCGATCTAGGCCCGAAGGGTCGATAGCTGCGGATCGCCGGCGCCGGAAACCCACTACCCGCCAGGTATGGCGTGGGGGCCAAAACCCTCTTCCGATGCTATACGGCCTTTAAAGCCATGAGTCGCATCCCCATTACGACCATCCCGACCCCGCAAGTCTTCGCCTCCCGAGCGTTCTGATAAGCGTATGCCACGACTCCGAAATCTGTGGGTCCCAGCACTCCTCGCGGCCCTGCACGTCTACATTGGGTTGCGCATTTTGCCGTCGATGCCGGCAGGTGTTGTGCGGCTGAGTGGCATATTTTTGATCGTACTTTCATTTGGATTGATGTCACTGAGCCTGGCGGCACGATCATTGTGGTCAAGGCCATATGCGGATCAGATGGCGACGCCGGGATATTTCATGGCGGGGTTCTTTTCGTCGCTGCTGGTACTGACGCTGCTCCGTGACGTGCTCCTCGTGCCAGTCGTTCTTTTGGTATCTCACGCTCATCTGCATGAATATGAATCGGTATCGGCGTCCGTGGTCCTTGGCGCCGGTATCTTCGCGACCCTGGTCGGGTTCGTCGCGGCGCGGCGGCGTGCGCGCATCGTCGACGTGGACGTGCCGCTGCGAAATCTCCCCCTTGCGCTGCACGGATTTTCAATCGTGCAGATCAGCGACATCCATGTCGGCACGACCATCCGCAAGGGGTACGTGGAAAAGATCGTTAAGGCGGTCAACGCCCTGAAGCCCGATCTGATCGCTGTTACAGGTGATATGGTTGATGGCCCGGTGCGGGAGTTAAGTGCGCACACTGCGCCGCTCGCAGGGTTGCAAGCGCTGCATGGAGCATTTTTCGTCACGGGTAATCACGAATACTATTCGGGCGCAAGCGCCTGGACGGCGGAATTTGTGCGCCTTGGACTGCGAGTGCTTCTAAATGAACATACCGTGATCCAGCATCAGGGCGCTTCACTTGTCATCGCGGGCGTGACCGACTTCGGCTCAGCGCGGTTCAATCCGTCACATCGTAGCGATCCTCATATCGCCCTTGCGGGTGCGCCGCCAGATGCAAGTGTAAGAATTCTGCTGGCGCACCAACCGCGCTCCGCGCCAGCGGCGGCAAGCGCTGGGTTTGATCTGCAGCTTTCGGGCCATACCCATGGCGGTCAATTCTGGCCCTGGAATCTGTTCGTGCGATTTCAGCAGCCGTTCACGGCGGGACTGCACCGGTTAAACCGGCTATGGATATACGTTAGCCGCGGCACCGGGTACTGGGGCATTCCCAATCGGTTTGGTGCGCCTTCCGAAATCACGCGTCTGCGGCTCATCGCAGCGGAGACGCCCAGCAAGAGCAGCCGACGGTGCATGCGGCTGATGCAAGCTGCGCCATCGACTGCCTAGCAAGCTAAACAGCCGGGCGCGCCGCAGATCTACATTTGAAGGCCGCCCTGCGCGGCGAGTCGGAGCGCTTGATTTGTCTGCTCACAAGCTGCCTGAACCCGCCGCCAAATTTCGTGCCCGGTCCATTGCGAGCGCGCACGTGCCGCGCAGATCGCCGCCGCCGGAGGCGCCCGATCGGATCGGGCGCCCTTACGGTCCCTATCAGGCGTCGATGCTCCTTCTGAACGTTTCCGGCAGAAAGAGTAGACCAATTACCAAGGCCACGGCTGCTGCGACCACCGGGTACCAGAGCCCATAGTAGATGTCGCCGGTTGCCGCCACCATGGCAAACGCAGTGGTCGGCAGGAATCCTCCGAACCAACCATTGCCAATGTGGTAAGGCAGTGACATCGCGCTGTATCGAATTCTGGCGGGAAACAGTTCCACCAGCAGTGCGGCAATGGGACCGTAGACCATGGTGACGAACACCACCAGCACGAACAATATCAATACCACCATCGGTTTGTTGATGGTGGCCGGATCGGCCTTATCCGGATACCCGGCCGCCGTCAGAGCAGTTTTGGCGGCAGCTTGGAATTTCGTGATGGCGGCCTTACGATCTTTGCCGGTCACCTTCTTGGGATCTGGAGCGACCAGCGTGGTTGTGCCGCTGCGGATTTCAGCCACGGCGCCACTGGGCGCGTCCACTCGATTATATGAGACCGCCGCTTTTGCGAGGAAGCTCTTTGCGATATCACATGAGGTCGAATCAAATTTATTCTTGCCGATGGGATCGAACTGAAACGAGCATTCGGCCGGATCCGCAACCACCGTTACCGGCGCCGAAGTTTGCGCCGCATACAGGGCGGGATTGGCGTAGTGAGTCAGCGCGTGGAACAACGGAAAGTAAAACACCACGGCGAGAAAGAATCCGGCCAACATGATTGGCTTGCGGCCGATCTTGTCCGAGAGCCACCCAAAAAAGATGAACCCAGGAGTCGCCAGAATGAGGGCGATTGCAATCAGAATGTTGGTCGTTGCGCCGTCGACGTGCAGGTTCCTTTCCAGAAAAAACAGCGCGTAAAATTGGCCGGTGTACCACACTACTGCCTCACCCATGACGGCGCCGAACAGGGCGATCAATACAATCTTCAGATTGCTCCACTGACCAAAGGATTCCTTGAGCGGTGCCTTCGACGTGGTTCCCAGGGCCTTCATTTTGACGAATACCGGACTCTCAGCGAGTTTCAGCCGGATCCATAGTGAAACGGCCAGCAACAGGATGGAGATCAAGAACGGTATGCGCCAGCCCCAGGCCTTGAAGGCATCCTCTCCGATGTAGGTGCGGGTGCCGATCACCACCAGAAGTGCTGCGAAGAGACCGATGGTTGCGGTGGTCTGTATCCAGCTGGTGAAGAACCCGCGTTTGCCCGGGGGAGAAAATTCGGCGACATAGGTCGCTGCCCCGCCATACTCACCCCCAAGTGCCAGTCCTTGCAGGAGGCGCAGCGCCAGCAGCAGGACGGGTGCCGTAACACCGGCGGTGGCATAGCTCGGCAGGATGCCGACCGCAAACGTCGCGATACCCATGAGGCTCATGGTGATCAAAAACGTATGCTTGCGGCCGACGAGGTCGCCGAGCCGTCCGAATACCAGCGCCCCGAAAGGCCGAACTGCGAACCCCGCTGCGAATGCGGCCAGCGCGAAAATGAAACCGGTGGTTTCGTTGACACCCGAGAAAAATTGGGCGCTTATGATGCTCGCGAGCAAACCGTACAGGTAAAAGTCGTACCACTCGAACACGGTGCCGAGCGAGGAGGCACCGATCACCAACCAATCGCTTTGTGACCCTTCTGCGCCTTTCGGCAATGGGCCTGCTGTTGTGCTGATAGCCATGTCGTCCCCTCCCGTTCAATATGTATTCGGCGCACGCGTAACGCAGCGTCGGGGCGCTTGGCGCGCTAGGTAAGTCGCGCCAGCCAAGGCACCCAAATTATCCAACAGCGGCCCAGCCCATCCCCTGCTTGGCGCACGGGTAGCCCCATCGGCTGTAGCCGCTACCAGTCCCGCTTCAGAACTTCACTCGGCCGCCCATCATGAACGTTGTCGAGTTTTCGCTGCCGGCGGTGCCGACGGTGGTGCCACTAAACCCGTTGGCCAAACCGTCCTTGACCTCCGACCAGTTCATGCCGGCATACAGGTCATAGTGCTTGTTGAAGACGTAGTCGACGACCACGGAGGCTTCATCAAAGTCGCCCGAGCACAATAAGCCCGCGGCGGCGCAGCCGATGCCTTGATTGCCGACTGGCGTAAGACCGATTGTCCAGCTGTTCTGCGTGATGTGATAGTACGCGGCGACGAAATTCCAGTTGGTGTTGAGCGTGTATCTCGCGCCCAACCACTCCATGTTGTAGACGGCGGGGGCATTGATGTTGATCCCGACATCAATCGGGTAACTGCCCTGGCCGCCGCCGGTGGTGTAGTCCCCGTGCGCCTTTTGGATATGCGAGTAGCCCGCGTAGAACGTGACCTTGTCCTTCTGCGCCGCATCGCCGAACTCAAGGGCGTATTTGCCCATGATGTTCCACGAGGTGTCATCGGAGATGTAGGCGGCCAATCCCGGCGTGGGCAGCGGGTTCGCCGTACCATCATCAAAGGAACTTCTCAGGTTGACGGCGTTGTTCGCCTTCTCATAGACGGCGTCGACCGACGCTCCCATCCAGGTCGCCCCGATCTGGCCGCCGTAGGCTCTGCCGAAGATACCCGTATCCTGCCCGCCGCTGGAGTACATGCCGGAAACATGGAAGTAGCTATTGCGGTACGCATAGAGAACCGAGTTATCCCAGCGTGCCGCCTGAGTGCTGCCCGCGCCGCCGTTAAAGCCCGAATAGCCCAGAAACGAGAAAGCGTAGGACAGCTGCTGCGGGTCGTATTGCAAGAGTGCCGCAAGCTGGAGCGAGTTCTGACGGCCGAACGTGAGCGTGCCGTAGTCCTTACTGCTCGTACCACCATAAAGAACGCTGTTGAAGGCCTGTCCGCAACGGCTGCTGTCGGCGTTCGCCGTCTGCTCACCCTGCGGCTTGCCCGCATTTGTCGCAATACTGTTACAAGCGTCCGTCAATTGGCCCGACAGCGGATTGAACCCGGTCTCGGCTTGCGCAACCAGGCTAAACTCATCCCCGATCGGCTCCGCCACTCTGATCCCGACCTTGGATTGCTCAAGGCCGCTTTCGGCGACCGTCGACACCGAGCCTTGGAAATTTCGCGTGGTCGTGAATGCCTGATACTCAAGGCCCCCGGGCAGCTGACCGTTTATCGGAACACCGTGACTCTGATACGCGTACCCGACATCAACCGTTCCATACACCGTGACCCCGCCCAGCGATAAGCTATCCGGTAGCGGGTCTTTCAACTGCGCTTGCGCAGCTGTGCACGCCAACCCCAGACCCATCGCCGCTGCAGTCAAATAGCTTAATCTTTTCATTTTGTACCCCTCAGTAAAAATGACTTGCCTAGAGCTCACCGGCCTGAGCGCGAGCGCCATCAGCCCTCCAGCGAGATCTGCTTTCGCATCGGCGCAAGTTCTGGGAGCGCGGGCCGGGAATGATCGCATCCCAGTCCACCATGTCGGGTGTCGGCATGATCGCCCCCTCCCGTTGTCGTTCTTGATGCCTCAGTGTCGATAATACTACGTCCCGGCGAGCTTGCTATGTTATTCGACCTTGGTCGTAGATACGGGATCGACGGCAGGCACAACTTTTGCCGTTTCAAAAACCGGGACTTACGGTAATCTCTGCCGGTGCGTCTCAACATTTATTGGTAGATGGGTAATGTTTACCAGCATCCGTTGTACAGACGCAACAATCGCCCTGGATGATACCGGCAAGGGTGACCCCGTTCTGCTCTTGCACGGCTTCCCTGCCACTCGCTATCTATGGTCGCGCGTCGCCCCATTGCTGACGGATGCGGGATTTCGCGTCATCGCCCCCGACCTCGTCGGTTATGGTGCATCCGAGGCCGCAGCGGGTGTGCGGGTTGACATGGCCAGCCAGGCGCGCTGGATGCTTGAGATCCTTGACGTGCTCGGAGTCGCCCGCACGGCGGTCGTGGCCCACGACGTGGGCTCGGCCGCGGCACAAATTATGGTGACTATTGCGCCGCAGCGCGTCCGCGGCCTTGCTGTGCTCGATGGGGTATTCGCGCGCGAGTGGGCGATGGAGGCCATCGCCAGTATTCAGGAATGGGATCCAGCCGATGCGCGTCGCCTCTTCCCGGTCCTTGCGCGGCGCATCGGGAAAAGCGGTGAATTGCGTCAAATGCTCACCGCATATGAAGGCGAGCAGAATGGGCGACGCCTGATCCGCGCCGCACGCGACCTCGACCCACGCCAGACAGAGCATATCGGAGAGGCACTACGCGCCAGCGGCGTTCCCGCACTCGTGCTCTGGGGAGAACACGACGCGTTTCTACCCGTCAACACCGTGGCGCGGCCACTCGCTGATCTGCTTCGGGCCGCCTTGGTCCTACTCCCGGGGGGTCATTTTACGCCCATGGATTGCCCGCTAGAGGTCGCGACCGAATTGCGCGATTTCCTCCTGCGCCTACCACCAGAGCTCTAATCGCGCCATTGGACGCCTCGACGCGTCGCATCAAGGCCGACCTAAGGTTGGCAATCGGCGAACATGCTGCACGGCAATATGCTCGCGGTGGTATCTTCCTGGCCTCCGTCTGACCAACAGAGAACTCGCGATCGTCAAGGCCGCAGTGCGCGGGAAGCTCGGCGAAAGCACGAATCATCGCTCATAGCTACTCTGTGGAATGTGGGTTACGGCCTACCTCTTTCCTGAGCTTCCGTTGTGGGTGGCTTTGATCATGCAGCAGCGGCTATCCGTCACGGCCGTCACAATGAAAGGCACTAACAAGATGAGCCCGAATGAGTCGATGATCTCAGCGCGGGATGCACTCGAGCGCTTGCGCGCGGGCAATCGTCGATTTGTATCTGAGGACCGGGCCGGCGACGCATTGACGAACCAGGCACGCCGCCAGGCGCTGGCGGCAGGCCAAGAGCCGTTCGCCATTGTTCTCGGATGTTCCGATTCGCGTGTGCCGGCGGAGATCGTCTTCAATCAGGGACTTGGTGACCTGTTTGTCATCCGTGTTGCAGGCAACATCGTCGCCCCTTCTCAAATTGCTAGCGTCGAGTTCGCCGCGGAACGCTCCGGCACACGACTCGTCGTAGTGCTAGGGCATTCCAGGTGCGGGGCTGTTCTAGCGACCCTGGAAGAGCTTGGGCGTCCGTCGCAAGATCAGTCACGGAATCTGCATGCGATCGTTGACCGTATCCGCCCTGCCGTAGAACCGCTGCTGGGGACAGATCTCGGGCGCGACCCCGACGCGCTCGTGCACCAATGCGTTCGCGCGAATGTCCGTATGTCAGCAAACCAGCTCCGCCATGGATCGGAAATCCTTGAGCAATTGATCCAGAAGGACGGGCTTCAGGTCGTCGGCGCGGAATATTCGCTGGATACTGGAGTAGTAGAGTTCTTCGATGGAGTTCCACCTGCCTCAGGCTGATGCTGTCGGGGCGATATGGTTGGCAATATTTGTCCCAGTCGTCGCGGCCCGCACGCCAGCGGAATCCAACATCGCAATTCTCACAAAAGCGGCCTAAGGTGAGCGCCTCTGCCGCCTATTAGACTCTGGCAAGCCCGCGCAGCAAATGTGGGCGTAGCGAAGCTTAAAGCGTTGCGGCAGCCTCAAATAATCGAGCCCAATTGAGTGCAGCCCAGCATTTGTTAGGCGTGCGGCGTGGGTCTTCGCCCGAACTGATATCTGGCAAGCCTTGTGCGGCGCGGGCACTCCGGAATTCACTCAGTGACGGCTCCCGCCATTTTGCTGCGGTTCAAGGGTGCTGGGCGCAATAGTATGGTTCTTGCGTACTTGCTATTATTGCGCTGCCGGCGGCAAACACCGATGCAAATACAAATGTAAATGGGGTAAAATCATGAAACGCTTTGCACTCATACTCGTTCTTCTTGCAGCCACAGCAAGCGCCGCGTCGGCCGCCGACAGCCCTTTCGTGGGCTCCTGGAAGCTGAATCCTGATAAGAGCACGCTTGCCGGACAAACTTTCACCTATACGGCGACGGCTACGGGGTTCCGCTATTCTAATGGTAGCACCGTCAATTTCGATTTCGCCGTTGACGGAAAAGATTATCAGGTAATTCCCGGCCGGACGGTTTCGTGGACAAAAAATGGGGACAACACCTGGGACAGCGTCTACAAGGACGGCAACGGGAAAGTCGTCAGCAAAGTCCACAGGACGCTCTCCGCCGACGGCAAATCGATGACTGTGGTCGCGACCGATTACCGCGCGGATGGGACAACATCACAGGAGACCGATGTGAGAGCACGCATCTCTGGCGGTCCGGGGCTGGCGGGGAAGTGGAAGGAAGTGCAGGTCGGCCGCGCGTCGGACACGACGATCTACTCGGTTCCCTCGGCAGGCCATATCAAATACGAAATACCCAGCCAAAAGATAATTGTGGAAGGGGTGGCAAATGGCAGTCCATTGCATGTTCAGGGCCCAAGCGCGCCGGACGGCGCTACGATGACCTTCAAGCAGGTGACCCCTGCTGAGCTGAGGTGGTCCTACGTCGTCAAAGGCGTCGTGCTGCAGAAGGGCACGGACACGGTGTCGTCTGACGGCACGTCGCTGACGAGCGTCAGCTGGGCACCAGGCAAGGAATCGGAAAAGACAAGCGAAGTCTACGACAAGCAATAGTGATGTTTAGACCGTATTCCCAACCGGGTCGGTCGGCTCTGAGCCTGCGACGGAGGTGAACGCTACCTCCAGGGCGACCATTGCAGCGTCAGTCCCGAGGACCGTCATACACGCCCAAAAATCGTCGAACCTCTGACCGACGACGATGCCGTCCAACAATCTCTGCGGCCCGGGCCGTGAAGAGCGGTGGTTGAGCACCGCGGGTGCTGGAAAAACCCATGCGCCTGCGACGCGGGGCTGGCCGGGGTGCGCGGTCGCTCAAGCCCACCGTTAGACCGTGGAGTTTGGCATCGCGCCCTTATGAAGTTCCGCAATGTGCTCGCCTTTACATCACTTACTGTGGGACTGTCTTACGCGTCATGCAGGATTCACTCATTTATCCCGGAGCGAAGAACCGCGTAAATCCTGTTCCGCCGCACGCTCAAGGCGTTCAGGTTCTCAAGATTTCAACATCTAAAGGTAATATTGAAGCGATCTTCCTGCCCGCTACCGCCGAGACTGCTGTAACCCAAAAACCAGTCGTGATTTTTGGCCATGGCAATGGCGAAGTCATAGACTATTGGCTTACTGCTGTGCACGGGTTTCGCGAGCGCGGCATTGGGATTCTCCTGGTCGAGTACCCTGACTACGGCCGTTCCACAGGATTGCCATCCGAGGGGGCAATTAGAGCGGCGATGGATGCCGCCTACGATCGCATAGCAGCGGATCCCCGCGTCGATCGCACTCGTATCTTTGGTTTTGGTCAATCGCTCGGTGGTGGCGCGATTTGTCTCCTCGCAAGAGACCGATCATTGCGAGCTCTGATCCTGCTATCCACGTTTCCCTCGCTCGACATCTTTGCGGCTGATCATTGGGCTCCATCTTTTCTACTTCATGATCACTTCGACAATCTTGCGGCAGTGAATAACCTCCATGGACCGGTATTAGTCATTCATGGCCGCGATGATCAGCTTATCCCGTGGAAGCAGGGACAGCGGCTTGCTGCTGCATCGGCGAATTCGGCTTTTAGGCTCTACAACTGCGGACACGGATGTTGGGACCCGGAGCATCTTCCATTTTGGCAAGATGTGATGCCTTTTCTGCTAGCAGCTGGAATCGTTCAGCGAGCGAGCGCGCCCCTCGGGGGCTAACAACGCCGCAGAACGTGCGCCGCACGCTCAAGCTCTGAGCGGCAGCCAATGGTGCGCTCCCAATTTTCTCTATTCCGCGCAAATGGTGCGCGTCTAAGTGTGCGATTTCATTGAGCCAAGACCCTGGTTCACCACCAGATCCCCGCTCAGGAGCTAGAGTTTAATCAGGCGGCTACCGGCCCAGAAGCGGGCTTCGGGGGCTTAGAAACCCCCACCTATGAGCGGTCACTCGCAGCTCGGGCATCGGAATGCGAACCTGAGTGACCACGTATACTGGCCGCAAGTGCACAAAGGGCGCGGTCAGGAATCGTGGAGGCCAGCGATGATGCTATATGCGCGACATAGTCTGATCCCCGCTCTTCTACTTGCGAGCTCGAGCGCCATCGGCGCAGAGCCCGCGAAATTGTCGCCTGAAGTTCAGGCGTTTGTGCGCGTGCAGGCGCCCACTGTGGTGCTCGCGCATGTAAGAGTCATTGACGGCACCGGGAAGGCGCCAGTTGATGATCAGAACGTGGTCATCGAACACGGGCAGATCACCAGAATCGAGTCGGGCAACACCCCTGCGTCAGGGCCCGATACGACTGTTCTCGAGATGCAAGGCTACACGGTGATGCCTGGAATCGTCGGTATGCACAATCACCTCTTCTACATTGCGCGTCCGAATCTCGAGGCGGGCAGGGTTCCGAGTTTCGACATGCCACTTTTGGCACCCCAGATGATGTTTTCGTCGCCGCGGCTGTATTTGGCGGCCGGCGTCACGACGATGCGGACAACCGGCAGCGTCGAACCATATGCCGATCTGAACCTGCGGGACCAGATCGACGCAGGCGTGCTTCCAGGTCCGCATATCGACGTGACTGCGCCGTACCTCGAAGGAAAGGGTTCGTATTTCATTCAGATGCACCAGCTTGCGGGCGCAGCGGAGGCCAAGCAATTCGTCGATTATTGGGCGAAGGTGGGCGCTACCTCATTCAAAGCCTACATGAACATTACGCGTGCCGAGTTGAAGGCTGCCATCGATGCTGCGCACGCCCATGGACTCAAGATCACGGGACATTTGTGCTCGGTTACCTATGCCGAAGCGGCTGAACTGGGGATAGACGATCTTGAGCATGGATTCGCTGTCAATACCGAGCTCGACCCCGGCAAGAAGCCTGATGAGTGCACGGAATCGGACGGCCAAGATACCCTGAAAATCATGGATCCGGATGGGCCGGAAGCGAGCAAACTGATTAGGCTGCTGATATCCCACCACGTCGCGATCACTTCAACGCTGCCGGTATTCGAACCCATGAAGGCTGGGCGGCCGCCGCTTCAGACCCGGATGCTCGATGCCATGAGCGCGCCGGCGCGCGAGGCATATCTATATGCTCGCAACCGTCGCTTTGAAAACCCCGTCGCCGACGCAGATCTCGCGTGGTCGCACTTGCTCAAGATGGAACGCAACTTTGTCGCTGCTGGGGGCCTCCTGTTGGCCGGCCCGGATCCCACCGGTAATGGTGGCGTGTTACCGGGTTTCGGTGATCAGCGGGAAATCGAACTGCTCGTCGAGGCGGGATTTACCCCAGTGCAGGCCATTCGCATTGCCACGTTGAACGGCGCGATCTTTGAAGGCAAGCAAGCCAGCATTGGCTCCATTGAGGCCGGTAAGAACGCGGATTTGGTAGTCGTCAAAGGCGATCCTTCCCAGCGAATTGCCGACATCGAGAATGCGGAAATCGTTTTCAAGGATGGCATTGGATACGATTCGCAGAAATTGCTCCGATCGGTTGCCGGCAGGTACGGTCAGTACTAGTCGCCGGCTGAAAGGTGCTCATTGCCGACTCTTGCCATCATGTGGATCGGTGCAGCTGATGGATATCCGGCCTCCTTGGTAACACGATCGTCGTTGCGGGCGCGTACCTTTGCCAAAGCGAGTTCCATGTGAGTTCCAGGCAACTACCTCCCAACCCGGTGATTGACGATCAGGGAATGGCCGCCGGCAGCGGCTGCCCGCAGCTTGCGGTACGCTAGCGCAACGCCACCAAGAGCCCATGAATGGCTGACCACGCCGGACCAGAGAATGCGCAGCGGCGCGCCAATAGTTTGGAAGTTGCGGTGCCGCCGGTCGCCGAAACACCCG
>Ga0302325_10000580_pt1 | contig 100886 bp, 81 predicted proteins | sample Palsa_T0_2_FD_201948 | JGI IMG/M metagenome (GOLD analysis project Ga0302325, IMG submission 201948) | Peat permafrost microbial communities from Stordalen Mire near Abisko, Sweden - Palsa_T0_2 | ecosystem: Environmental > Terrestrial > Soil > Palsa > Peat permafrost | place: Sweden: Abisko...
CGTTGTGCCCGTGCCGCCGGTAGCAGAACATGTCGATGACCACGTCCTTCTTGAACTGCTGGCGGTAATCGAAAGCGATGTGCGCCACGCGGATGGCGGCTTCGGGGTCGTCGCCGTTGACATGGAAGATGGGGGCTTGCACGCCGCGCGCGACATCGGTGGAATATGGCGTGGAGCGAGCTTCGTCAGGCAGCGTGGTGAAGCCGATCTGGTTGTTGATGATCAGGTGGAGCGTGCCACCCGTGCAATAGCCATCGAGCTGCGAGAGGTTCAGCGTTTCGGCCACTACGCCCTGCCCCGCGAAGGCCGCGTCGCCGTGGATGAGCAGCGGGATCACGCGGGCGCGCTCGCGATCTCCGAGGCGGTCCTGCTTGGGGCGCACGATGCCTTCGACCACCGGATCGACGGCTTCCAGATGGCTGGGATTGGGCGACACGGAAACCAGAATTTCGCGGCCGGTGGTGGAGCGATGCACGCCGCGCGCGCCCAGGTGATACTTCACGTCGCCGGAGCCTTGCGTGCTGGCCGGGTCGAGCTCGCCTTCAAACTGCGCGAAAATGTCGGCTACGGGCTTGCCCACCACGGTAGTGAGCACGGTCAGCCGGCCGCGGTGGGCCATCCCCATCACCACTTCGTGGACGTTGTGATTGGCGGCGCGCTCGAGCAGCTCTTCGAGAATTGGAATGGCGGTTTCGGCGCCCTCCAAAGCGAAGCGCTTCTGTCCCACGAAGCGGGCGTGCAGGAAATGCTCGAACTCTTCGGCTTCGAGCAGATGCTCCAGGATGCGCACGCGCGTCTCGCGGTCGAGCGGCCAGTTATTAGCCTGCGGCTCCATGCGGTGCTGCAGCCAGCGCTTCTGCTCCGGATGCTGTATGTTCATGTACTCGCAGCCGATTTTGCCGCAATAGGTCTGGCGCAGGGTTTCCAGGATTTCGCGCAGCGTGGCCACGGGCTTGGGGCCGTCGCCGCCGATAGCTTCGCTCAGGGTGCCGGTGAGAAACTGGCGGTCAAGGTCCCATATGGTCAGGCCATAGGTGACCGGGTCGAGCTCGGGATGGTAGCTGGGCTCGCCGCCGAGCGGATCGAGATCCGCGATGAGGTGGCCGCGCACGCGGTAAGCGTTGATCAGCTGCAGGACGCTGGCTTCCTTGGCGATCTCGGCGGTAGGACCGGCCACGCCAGGCAGCGTGGCGTGGCGATCCGTCTCCCAGCGCACGGGCTGGTGAGGCATTTTCAGGTGCGCGAAGATCTCTTCGTAGAAGCCGTCCTCGCCATCCAGCAGCGCCTGGACTTTGCCCAGGAACATACCGGATTCCGCGCCCTGGATGATGCGGTGATCGTAGGTGCAGGAAAGCGCCATGACTTTGCCGATGCCCAGCATCGAGCGCGTTTCGGGAGCGGCGCCCTGGTATTCGGCGGGATAGTCGATGGCGCCGGCGGCGATGATGGCGCCCTGGCCGCTCATCAGCCGCGGGCTCGAAGCCATGGTGCCGACAGTGCCGGGGTTGGTGAGCGAAATGGTAGTGCCTTGGAAATCGGCGGGCGACAGTTTGCCTTTGCGCGCGCGATCCACCAGGCCGTCGAACAGGGTGACGTATCCCGCGAAATCGACCTGGCCGGCGTTGTTAATGTTAGGCACTACCAGGTTGCGATTGCCGTCTTTGCCGGCCACATCCACGGCGATGCCCAGGTTGATCTGCGAATGCACCACGCGCACGGGCTCGCCGTTGACCTCGGCATAAGCGTCATTGAGGCCGGGAAAGTTCTCGAGCGCTTTTAGGATGGCCCAGCCGATCAGGTGCGTGTAGGAGACTTTGCTCTTGCCGACCAGCGTGCGGTGCTGGTTGATAATGCGGCGGTTCTCGTCCATCACCTTGACCGGGATAGTGCGCTGCGAAGTAGCCAGCGGAATGGCCACGCTGGCGCTCATATTCTCGGCGATCTTGGCGGCGATGCCGCGGAGAGGCTGGAGCTGCGCGCCGACGGGCGGGGCGGCCTGCGCGGGGGCAAGCGGGCGCGCGGGCGGGGTAACCACGGCGGATTGCCCGTTGGGCGCGCGCTCGAACACACGCTTCCAGCTCTCGTCTACGGCGCCTCTGTCGTGCAGATACTGTTGATACAGCTCGTCTTCGAGCCAGCTATTGATACCCGGATCCGGATCGGTTTTCTGTGGCATGGTGCAGGTGGGCCTTCTTATCTATGATACCCCGCCCAGTGACATACAATAGCCATAAGCAACCTTAGGCAGGCATTAACAAAGATGGCCACCCAGCTTCAGGGCAAAGTGGGACTGCTCCGCCAACTCGGATTCGTGAGCGCCACCGCTCTGGTGGTCTCGAACATGGTGGGGATGGGCATTTTCGGCGCCACCGGGTTCATGGCTGGAGACCTCGGCAGCGCGCCGCTGATCCTGGCGGTCTGGCTGGGGGGCGCTCTGTTTGCCCTGGCAGGCGCCCTCAGCTATTCCGAGCTGGGCATCAACTTTCCGAGTTCGGGCGGCGAATATGTGTATCTCACGCGCGGGTTCGGTCCGGCCTGGGGCTTCATGACCGGATGGATTTCTTTCTTTGCCGGTTTTTCCGCGCCAATCGCGGCGGCCTCGTTGGCCTTCTCGGATTACCTTGGGTATTTTTATCCGTCGCTGAAGCAAGCGAATGCGCCCTATGTGTTCGGCTCCGGCGCCTTTTCCATTCGTCTCGGGTCGGGACAGGCGCTGGCCTGCCTGTTGATTGCGGGCTTCAGCATTCTGAACTGCCTGGGAGTGCGCCGCACCGCCAGAGTGCAGAACGCGCTTACCGCAACCAAGCTGGTGGTGATCGTCGGGTTTATCGCGCTGGGATTCATGATCGGCACGGGAAGCTGGTCGCACTTTTCCGAGCGGGCCGTGCGCACGTCCACCGCGCCGCTGCCCGCGCAGTTCGTGATCAGCCTGCTTTGGGCAATGGTGGCGTATAGCGGATGGAACGCCGCTACCTATGTAGCCGAAGAACTGCGGCGGCCCGCGCGCACGCTGCCTGCCGCGCTGGCGGCCGGAACGTTACTGGTGACCGCGTTGTTCATCGGACTCAATGTCATCTTTATTTACTCGACACCGCTCGAGTCCATGAAGGGCGTGCTGGCCGTCGGATCGCTGGCCGCCTCCAACCTCTTCGGCCCGCAGGTGGCCGGAACTTTTTCGGCGTTGATGGCGGTTTCGCTGATGGCCACGGTGAACGCCGAGGTGACCATAGGGCCTCGAGTCTACTACGCCATGGCCAAGAACAAGGCGTTTTTCAAGGCCGCCGCGATAGTGCATCCGGAGTGGCACACCCCGGTGGTGGCCATCCTGAGCCAGGGCATCTGCGCTATGCTGATGACGCTGACGCCGTTTCCACAACTGGTGCTCTATATCGGCTTCAGCCTGACGTTTTTCACGGTGATGTCGGTGGCATCGCTGTTCATTTTTCGCCGCCGCCCGGGCTGGCAGAAGCTGCGTCCGGTGAGTTTCTGCTTTCCGGCGATTCCGCTTTCCTACATCCTGGTAGGGGTCTGTATGATCGGCTATGGCATCATTTTGCAGCCGGCGGCATCCATTACCGCGCTGGCCACCATTGGGGCCGGGGCGGCGGTCTATCATGTGTGGCTGCGGCCGCACTAAGGTTGATAGTTCACGGCGTACTCAATGTGCACTTGGGCGGCATTGTAGCCGGAATATATGACTATCGCATTTCCCGAGGAGTTCACGGCGGCGGCTTCCGGCCCGATTTCGCTGCTACCCGGTTGAGAGACAGTGACCGGACTGCCCCAGGTCCCATTAGCGGTGGCTCGAACGACGGCATGAATTTCCGGAGTCGCGCTGCTTGACAACCAAACGGCCAACGCGGCGCCATTCGGAGCGAGAGCGAAATATACCTGGCCGACACCCGTGTCACTGCCGGACAGAACCACGGGCGGCGACCACGCGTTGTGGCTAATGGAGCCGCTGACCGCAAGCGCCTGCGACGTGGAGAAGCCGATGGCCTCGTAGACCATGGTCACGTTCCCCGCATGGTCGCTTGCCAGATCGGAAACAATGGCGATGTCCTGAACAACCACAACCGTGTTGAACGGGCTCCAGGCGCCGCCGGAGACGCCCTGCGTGGCGGAGATATAGACGCCGGAACCGCTCAGCCCCACGAGCATCGCCCGCCCGGCGGAATCGAGGGCCACTCGCGCGTCATGCGAATTGTCGTCGGGCCCCAACAGCATGGTGGAGTCCACCCAGACACCCGTCCCCGCCTCCTGCCGCGCGGCATAGAGACGATAGTTGCTCAGCGCGCAGAATCCGTCGCTGCAAACGGCCGTGTAGGATTCCCAGGTCACGATTGCATCGCCGTTTTCCCCGATTCCTGCGTGATCGGCGATAATATGCACGCCGCTGGCGACCGTCTGTTGAGAGGTCCAGGATCCCCCGGCCGGCCGCACCACAGCAAAGACGAAACTGTTGGGATCTGTCGGGCCGCCCACAGTCCAGACCACGGCGGCATCGCCTTGCGAATTCATTACAAAAATCGGACCTGACGCGCCAGGGACCAGAAGTTGAGGCGGATTCCATTTCGAAGCGGGCGGGCGATCGGCTGTCCACACGCCATTATCGTCGCTCCATACCGCTGTAGCGAATCCGGCGGCGCTTATCCGCACTACGGGAAATACGGAGGTTGTCTGGAGTGCGGGCGAGACCTGCGTCACGCGCCCCCAAGTGCCGCCGCTCGATTTCGAGCGTGACCAGATGTGGTCCTGGCTGGTGCGCTCATCCCAGAGCGCGATCGAGTTGCCATTCCCGTCCATGGCCGCGGCTGCCTCCGAGCCCTGACCGCCCGTGCTGAGCGCCACGGGTAGAGTCCAGGCGCCGGACTGTGTGTACGCCGCCGGTGCTAGAAATGTTAGCGCGATGTAAACTAATCGAGCTTTCGTATCGATCCGGATCATCTCTGAGTCCTTATACTTTCAAGCCTCTAACTGGTTTCGATGAACAGCTGTTCGAAACGAGAGCGGCGGAACGTCGATTGTTAGGCGTGAGTTGCGAATCGCGACACTCAACCTCATCTGCTTCCCCCCAAATGATAAGCGCAAAGTAATAGGAACAGATGTGAACTGTTTGTAAGGACTAGTTAACTTGAATACAACGTTAGAGCGCTGATCTCCATTCTTTCGCGGTTTCCGGAAGCAGGAACTCGCCAGCGCCGGCATTTTGCAGCAAGATGCATTTTGTGTCAGAATCAAGCACCAGCATGCCTCTGATTCAAGTAATAGACGTTCCGGACCATATCTATCGGCTTCTGGCCGAGCAGGCCGGACGGGAGCGCCGCAGCCTCGCTCAGCAGGTCGTGGCTGTGTTAGCCCGCGGACTTCAGGTTGAAGTAGACGCTAAGGCTCGCCGCCGGGCATTGATCGAAACCCTGCGATCCGGTTCTCAAACCGCCCGACCTGTTCGTTCCGGAGGTGATGAACACGATCTGGAAGTATCACCAGTTTGAACACTTAAGCTTGGATACCTGCGATCGCGCTCTTGAAGCCGCTCTCGGTTTGGTAGATGCTTTGGTTTCCTCGAAAGAGATTTATGCCGAGGCATTTCTCCTGGCGAGAACTACCCGTCGGTCCGCGTACGACATGTTCTACCTGGCTCTGGCGCGCCGCGAGGACGCCGCCCTCCTCACTGCCGACTCCCAGTTGCGAAAGGAGTCGGAGCGCCAAGGCGTTCGGGTGGCGTAACCTAAGCCGCCTTGAGCGCGGCGCCGCAGCTTGCGCAATGCGACCAGCCCGGCTCCACGACGCGCCGACATTGCGGGCAGGCGTGCCCCAGGGCCGCGCCGCAATTCGGACAGAAGGCATGGCCTGGCCGCACCAGCGAACTGCACCGCGGGCACGGCACCATCAGCGGCTCCCGCAGGATAAAGTACAGAATGATCCCGATGGCGTTGGGGATGAAGGTCGCCAGCAGCGTCCACATGACATAGCGCATGCCGCGGCGGCGCGCGTCGGCATTGACATAGCCGATGAGCAGGACCAAAACTAACAGCGGCAATCCCGGTAGCACGGCGAGCGCCAGTTTTCCAGCCAGCGGCCAGTAGCGGGCTTCGGGATCCAGCCGGAACGGCACCAGCATCATCAGCAGGAAGAAGCCCAGCCACACGCAGTCAGCGATCATCCACGCGGTCCGTGGGATCAATTGCATTTCCTGACGCAAACGATTCATATAGCTCTCCTTAAATCGCGGCGGCGCTTTCCCAAAGCCAGGGCCGCCGCCGCCGCGGTCACCCACACCAAAACGGTCGAAAACGCGGACCAGGTCCCTAGCCTGACCAGGTTGGCTCCCATGATCACCAGGTCGCCGCCGGTAAAAATGCGCAGCAGAAACCAGAAGCTCAGGCCCACGGTCCAGGCAAACAGGGCCAGCGCCCCGAGCATCAAATCGTTCCAGCGGCGATCGGCCGCGACCGCCCGTTCCTGCAGGATGCGGGCGCGGGTGCGCTCCGTCAACTGGCCGGGGACTGGCGGTTGCGGGAGCCGCCGCAGCCCTTGCGAATAGGCGCTCCAGATCTCCAGTTCATGTCGGCAGATGGGGCACTCGCGGGAGTGCTCATCCAAGCGCCGCTGTTGTTCCCCATCGAGCGCCCCGGCCGCTGCCAGCGCCAAAAACTCTCGCATCGATTCGTGCTCGCTCATGCTCCCCCTTTCCTCGGGAACCGCGCCTCGAGCGCCGCCCGCAGCGCTTCGAGCGCCCGCCGCAGACGGCTCTTCACGGTGGAAAGCGGGATGCCGGCGACTTCCGCAATCTCCTCAAGCTTCATGTCCTCTTCAAAACGCAGCGTCAGCACCTCGCGATGGATGGCTGGCAGTTCGTTGATACACGCCGCCAGCATGGCGCCGCGCTCGAAATCCAGGAGTTGCTCGAGAGCATCCGGGCCAGCGGCCGGAAGGCGCTCGCCGGGCGTGTCATTCTGATGATCGTGATGATGTGCATCGGCGGCGGCGTCCAGGCTGTCGCCGCGCTTGCCGCGCCAGAAATCGACAGCCAGGTTGTGGGCCACCGAAAACAGCCATGACTCGAAATTGCGGCGCGCATCATAGCGTCCGATTCTTTCCATCACCCGCAGCCAGGTCTGCTGAAACAGGTCGTCCGCCGTGGCGGGCTCCCGCACCAGCCGCAGCAAATAGCGGTACAGGCGGTGCTGATACCGCGAGATTACGACGCTTAACGCGTCGGGGTCGCCCCGCCGCATACGCACAAGGGTGTCTTCCACGCCGCTCAACGCCTCCGGATTCATAGCCGCCGCGAGGATCATACCACCAACCTGTATACGAAGCGGACTCCCGAAAAGACCCATCCGGCATATACTGGATCTGACAAAGCCCGATGCCATTGGAGATCAATCAGAGGGAAGTCGCGCCCGGCACCGCGGTGATCTCGCTGGAGGGCAGCGTGATGCGCGGGCCGGAAGGCGAGCGGATTGAGACGGCGCTCAACGGCTTGCTCGGCCAGGGTTATCGCAACATCATCTTCGACCTTAGCGGAGTCAAGCGCATCGACAGCACCGGCGTTGGCCGGTTCATCTTCAGCCTCAATAAAGTGCAGCAAAACGGGGGGAAGTTGCGGATGGCGGGAGCCCAGGGCTACGTTCGCGAATGCTTCCGGGTCACCCGCCTGGATACGATTTTTCGCTTTTGTCTTACAGTCGAGGAGGCATCGGCAAGCCTGGCGAGTTTATAGAACGTCCACGACCACCAGAGTGATGTCGTCGGTTTGCGCGCCGCGGGACGATCCCGACCATTGCGCCAGTCGCGTCAACAGCGCATCCGCGAAGGCATCGGCCGCGAGGCTTTCGCCATCTTCGATGAAGGCCTTTAGACGATCCTCTCCGAAGAATTCAGCGGCGCTGTTGGACGCTTCCGGAATACCGTCGGTGTATAAGAGAAACCGATCGCCAGGCTGTAATTCGATGGGGATGTTGGAATAGTTCTCGGCGGGCCGCACGCCCATCAGCAGCCCGTTCTCGCGGAATTCGCGCAGGGTACGATTGGCTTTGCGCCACAATAGCAGCGGCGGATGTCCGGCGCCTGCGTAGAGCGCCCTGCGGCTTTCTACGTCCACATACAAGTAGCCGGCCGTGGTGAACTGGCCTTGCGCCTGCCGGCAGATCATCTGGTTGAGCGCCGCGATGACCGGCGCGGGATCGGCGGCATTGCCAGCCTGCGAGGAGGCCGTGACTTTCACCATCGAAGCCACCAAAGCGGCAGGCACGCCGTGTCCGGTCACGTCCGCGACCAGGATGCCGATACCGCCTGGGCCAGCTGCCAGGAAGTCGTAAAAATCGCCGGCGACCGCCGTCATGGGAATGTATCGAACGGCAATCCGAAGTCCCGGCACGTGGGGAACTCCGCGCGGCAGAATGGACGCCTGAATGCGGCTGGCGGATTTCATTTCTTCCGCGATGGCTACCAGTTGCTGCTCGTTGCCGACGAACCGTTGGACCGCGACGTATCCCAGACAACCGAGGTTGATTAGAAATCCAACCGGCTCAATTGAGACGGTCCAGGGCACCAGGCCGGCCCTGCTCAGGTGGTCGAGGATCACGCAGAGCAGGAAGATCGTAAAGCCGGCGAAGATGATCCCGGCCATGGCGGACTGCGGCGGGCGATAGCTAAACGCAAGACCGGCGAGGAGGATCAGGGGAAGGGCGACGATCAGCAAATTGGAGGGATCGGGCACTTTGCCGGGTTCCCGCGATGCCGCGTTCACCACGATTGCCACGACTCCCCAGGCCGCCTGCGCCCATAACAGCCATCGCAAACTGGATTTCCACCCGCGGCCATAGAACGCTTCAAAGAACAGCAGGGCCGGAATCACAATCACGTCGCTGACAATGTTGTCGAAGTAAGCCCAGAGGGCGGGCGATGCATCGAAGAGCACACGCGTGATGGCGTGTCTCGAAATCGAGCGCAGTCCATAGAGGGCGACAAAAAGCCCGAACCACAGCAGACTGCGGTCCTTCGATTTGAGGCGTAAGAGATGCACCGCCAGGGCGGCCAGGCCCACGAAGAGAACGAGCAGGCTCAGGACGAAGCCGGTGATATCGCCTCGCAGAAAAATGGTCAATTGGCGATGGGCATCGGTCATGGAGGGCGATCTGAGAGAATAGCACTTCATGAGTCACGAAGAGAGGCTGCGGGCGTTCCGCAAGAGTTATCCGAATAAATCGCTGACCTTCGGCGGCCGGCTGTGGCATTACAGAATCTGCGGAGCAGGCACGCGGACCTTACTGCTGCTTCCCGGGGGCGAGTTAGTGAACGATCTGGGCTTCGACCTCGCCGGCGTGCTGGCGCAGCGGTTCCGCATCGTGTATCCGGCCTATCCGCGCGCGGATGCGCTGGCCGAGCTTGCGGACGGAATCGACGCGATTCTGAGAGCGGAGAATGCGCCCTCGGTCTGGGTTCTCGGAGCATCGTTTGGGGGCGCGGTGGCGCAGTGCCTCGTCCGCCGGCATCCGGAGAGAATTGAGCGGTTGATCCTATCCAACACCGGGGTGCCGCAGGAGTATCTGGTGCGCACGCGAAAGATCGTCAATGCGACGTTGGCGATGATCCCTTGGCCGGCGCTGCGGACGCTGCTGACCCGGAGCCTGACCAAGGCATTGGGCGCGCCCGCCGTCGAAATGCCATTTTGGCGGGCCTATTTCAAGGAATTGTTCGAAACCCGGCTGACCAGGGCCGATGTGCTTTCCAACCTGCGGAATCAACTCGAATATCATGCGCGCTACCGCTTCTCGCCGGACGATTTGGCGGCGTGGTCGGGGAAGATCTTCATCATCGAATCGGACAACGATATATTCAGCCCGAAGCGGCGGAAGGCGCTGCGCGACACCTACCCGCAAGCCCCGGTGTACACTTTCCACGGCGGCGGACATGCTCCGGCCTTCAGCCGGACCGGCGAGTATCTGGAAGTGCTCGATCGATTCCTGGAATAGGTGCGGGGACGGCCGGTGGTGTTACGATGGGCTAAGAGCCTATGGGCGGTTAGCTCAGTTGGTTAGAGCGCCTGCCTTACAAGCAGGAGGTCCGCGGTTCGAGCCCGCGACCGCCCACCATATAAATCAAAAACTTCTCTCGATGGACCGGTGCGCTGGCATTACCGCTGGCGAATGGTGAATACTGCACGCCCGGAAGTAGTTCGCCAGATCCATGATTTCCTCAGGCCATACACCGGCTGATGCCATCCTCGTTCCATTCCACGCCGCTGCCAGCCGCATCCCGCGGCATTGCCATGCCACACTCGACCCGCAGCGGATTGGACACAATTGCGTTCCACCAGTCGGCATATTCAAGCCAATGGGCCGTCGCCGTCAGACAGAGCAGTTGCAAGCTTATTTCGGGCCAGAGATGGTTTGAGACCGGAATTCCATGTATCTCCGCCAGAGATGCCGCGCGCATCCATCCGGTGACGCCACCGATCTTCATCACGTCGAGCATGACGTAGTCCGAGGCGTGTGCGTCGATGGCATGCCGAAGGTCCTGCATCCCCCACCAGTTCTCACCACACTGGATGGGCACCCTGGCCTCGCGGGCAATCAGAGCGTGCCCCTCATAATCGTGTGCCAAGGTAGGTTCCTCGACCCAGGTCAGTCCCTGGTCGTCCAGCACACGTAGACGCTGCACGGCATCGGCGGGCGTGAGGCATTGGTTATAATCGACCATGATCGCCACGTCGTCCCCGGCGGCTGCGCGGATGGCGCGTATCACCTCCAGATCCTCCTTGATATCCGGGTACCCGATTTTCGCTTTGATTCCTTTGAAGCCGCGCCGAGCCCAGTCTTCCGCGACCTTGGCGCAACCGCGTGCGCCATCATAGCCCACCGCTCCGTATGCCCGCACGGGCTTCTCCACTCCACCCAGCAGCCGCAGCAAAGATGTATTGTGGCAGCGTGCCAGCGCATCCCACAACGCCATGTCGATGCCCGCAAGAGCCATGCCGACCAGGCCCTGGGTCCCTAGCAATCGGAATCGGCGAGCGAGCTTGCGTTCGATCTCGCCTGGGGCGAGTTGTTCACCTTTCAAGAGTGGTTCGAAGTTTCGAATCAGATCGGCCGTCGGTCCAAGCGCAGCCGCTGTGTAAGTGAAAACGATGCTGTGGCCGGTCAGCCCCTCGTTGGTAAGGACATCCGTCAACACCAGGGGCGACTCAGTGACGATGCCGCTGGCCGTCCGATGTGGCTCCCGCATCGGTACGCGCACTGTCCGAACGCGAAGCTCCCGAACTGTCGGTAGCCCGGTACTCATGCTCCGAGATTATCGCATTCCCGTCCTAACCTTGTGTCCGCAGGTTCGTCCAACTGGTCATGTGGTGATGCCACATGGGAGAATGAGGAACAGCCATGGGCAAAGACAGACTCGAACTTCTCCAGGGAACGCTGGACCTGATGGTTCTGCGGACACTTGCGGGCATGGGCCCGCTGCATGGGTACGGCATTGCACGCCGCATTGAACAGGTGAGCGGCGAGGAGGTGCTGTTGAACCAGGGAACGATCTATGCCTCCCTCGTCCGCCTGCAACAGCGGGGCTGGATTTCCGCCGAATGGGGCGTCTCCGAAAACCACCGCAAGGCCAAGTTCTACGCCATCACCTGCCACGGCCGCAAGCAGTTGGCCCAGAACACCGCCTACTGGCGAAGGTTGACCGACCTCATGGGCCGGATGCTTGCATTTCCCTCGAAAGGAGCCGAAGAATGATCGATGCGTTCCGCCGGACGTGGAACCGTGTTCTGGCCATGTTTCGCCGCGACCGGCTCGATACTGACCTCGATGCAGAGATCGCTTCCCACGTCGAGGCCGCGACCGAGGAGAATCTCCGTCTGGGCATGGGCCTGGAAGAGGCGCGCCGGCGGGCGCTGGTCCGCTTTGGTAGCGTGTCGCGGGCGATGGAGCAGCATCGCGAAGCGCGTGGTTTGCCGGCGCTGGACGTCCTCGGTCAAGACCTGCGGTTTACCTTTCGCACGTTGCGGCGCGATTCAGCGCTGGCCTCTATCGTCATTTTGGTGCTGGCCCTGGGCGTGGGCGCGAACGTAGCGGTCTTCAGTGTGGTGAACACCATTCTGCTGCGCCCGCTTCCTTTCCACAACCCGAACCAGTTGGTCTGGCTCGCGACCAACGGAGGCAAGGGCGGTCTCTCGGACCAGACTTACACGGTGTCTGCATTCGAGGAGTTCCAGCGCCACAACCAATCGTTCCAAGAGGTGACGAGCTACCAGACGTTTTTCAACTCCATTCAATACAAACTCGCGGGCAAGAGCGATCCGGTGCCCATCGTAGCCGTTGAAGTCGCGGAGAACTTCTTTCCACTGCTGGGCGTGGAGCCCCCGCTGGGACGGCTTTTCACCCCGGATGAGTGCCGCAAAGGCGGCCGCCCCGCGGCGCTGCTGAGCTATCCGTTCTGGAAGCGCCAGTTTGGCGGCGACCCTTCCATCGTCGGGCGGACGGTCACCATCAACGCCGCGCCCGCCGACATAAGCGGTCCTGTCACCGTGATCGGCGTCCTGCCCGCGTCTTTCGACTTCGGGTCGGTCTTCTCTCCGGGGATGCAGGTGGATGTTTTCGTCCCGGCCTACATGGATTTCTGGCGCACTTGGGGAAATACGCTGGCGGTGATCGGCCGCCTGAAGCCGGGCGTTGCTCTGGCGCAGGCACAGGCGGAAGCCGATATCCTCTTTCCCCAGCTCAGGGCCATCCACCGTCAGGACTGGTATTCGGACTACAAATCCACTCTCTTCGGCTTGCAGGATCGGGTGAGCGGAAAGTTGCGCCGATCGCTCTACGTCCTTTGGTGTGCGGTCGGGCTGATGCTGCTGATTGTGTGCATCAATGTGTCAAACCTGTTATTGGCGCGCGGCATGTCACGCGGTAAGGAGTTCGCGATGCGCACCGCGCTGGGCGCCGGACGCGGCCGGCTGATCCGCCAGTTGCTCACCGAGAGTCTGGTGCTCTCGGGCGCCGGCGCGATGCTCGGCCTGGCGTTCGCCTGGGCGGTCACATTCTATCTCGCGCGCCAGAATCAGATGGCGCTCCCACTGCTTTCCACTGTTCGGGTGGATGTCGCCGCGTTCGCCTGGACTATGCTGACTGCGATCGCCGCTGGCGTGATCTCCGGCCTCCTCCCGGCCTTCAAGGTCTCCGGCAGCAATCTACAAGAGTCGCTGAAGGATGGGGGTCCGGGGATGACCCACGGCAGGCGCCATGAGCGACTACGATCCACACTGGTAGTCTCCGAAATGGCGCTGGCGTGTGTGCTGCTCATTGGCGCCGGCTTGCTCGGGCGCAGTTTCCTGCGCCTGCTCGATGTCGATCTGGGCTTCGCCCCCACTCGCGTTGCCGCCATCAAGATCGAAGTCGCGGATGGCGGAAGCAGGGAGCGGCGCGGGCCCATGGTTCAGCAAATCCTGGAGCGCGTCCGCGCTATACCTGGCATCGAAGCTGCCGGGACGACTGACATGCTGCCGCTCGACCGCAACCGGAGTTGGGGCCTGGTTGCCAAAGAAAACGTGAATGACAGGCAGGATCACGGCACGTTCGTCTACGTGGTGTCGCCCGGCTATCTCGAAACCATGGGGATGCGGCTGCGCCGCGGCCGCGATATCTCCTGGCACGACCGCTCCGACAGCGAGTGCGCTATCGTCATTAACGAGGTGGCCGCCCGGCGCGAATGGCCCGGTCAGGACCCAATCGGACGCCTGGCATACGGCATCTGCAAAGGAGAGGCGCGCGTTGTCGGCGTTATCTCGGACGTTCGCGAAAGCAGCCTCGAGGAGCAGGCCAGCGTCCAGACGTACATCCCGCTCACCCAGGCTGACCCCGAGGGCGCGGAACTGGTGGTGCGCACACGGCTGCCCGTCGCCGCTGTCGAACCGCCAGTTTTGTCCACGCTCCGGAGCCTCAATCCCGGGCAGCCCCACACGCAATTCCGCGCTATACAACAGATCGTGGACCATGCCGTCTCTCCGCGGCGCTTCCTGATGCTGCTGGTTACCTCTTTCGCGGCCTTCGGCCTGGTGCTGGCTTCTCTCGGCATATACGGGGTGATCTCGTATTCGGTAACCCGGCAGTCGCAGGAGATCGGAATCCGCATTGCCCTGGGCGCGAGCGCGGCCCGGGTTCAGCTCGGCGTGGTCGGGCAGACCCTGCGTCTGACGCTGATCGGCATCGGCATCGGAGGCGCGGCGTCGTTCGCCGTGGCCAAAGGGATCGCCTCCCTGCTTTTTGGGACCGAACCGAGCGACCCTCTGATTTTCACGGCGATGATGTCGCTGCTCGGAGCGGTTGCCTTGCTGGCCGGGCACATCCCGGCGCGGCGAGCCTCACGCATCGACCCGATGGCCGTCCTGCGAGGCCTTTGACGTATGCCCGCGGGTTCTTCGAGACGTGGAAATCGCGCAAGCGATAAAATTGGTATTCCCAATGAGCCCACTTCGAATCGCACTCGCCAACATCCGTTTCCCGGCGACTCCCGAGGAGTCGGTCACGTTGGCGGAAGACGCCATCGCTCAAGCGGCCATCGAGCGCGCTGATATTATCTGTTTCCCGGAATGCTTCATTCCCGGCTACCGGGGAATGGGCAAGGCGGCGCCGCCCGCCGATCCGGTGTTCCTCGCACGCGCCTGGTCCGTCATCGCATCGGCTGCCGCGAAGGCAAATCTCGCGGTCGTTCTCGGCACTGAACGCGTCGTCGATGGTGCGCTGTTGATCACTGCACTAGTCATCAATCGGGACGGGACGGTCGCCGGTTTCCAGGACAAAGTGCAGCTCGACCCTTCCGAGGAGGGCGCCTATTCGCCCGGCTCAGGGAGGCGCGTTTTCGAGACCGGCTCCGTGACATTCGGTGTCGCCATTTGCCATGAAGGTTGGCGCTATCCTGAAACGGTCCGTTGGGCCGTGCGACACGGTGCGCACATCGTATTCCATCCTCATTTCCACGAAGCCGAACCCGGCGGTTACGCGCCCTCGACGTTCGCCGATCCTGCGAACTCGTTCCATGAGAAAGCAGCCTTGTGTCGCGCCGCCGAGAACACCTGTTTTTTCGCGACTGTGAACTATGCGAGCGCTGGATCGCCGACCACTTCAGCGGTGGTGCGGCCCGACGGGACGCTGCTGTGCTACCAGCCCTACGGCCAGCCAGGGTTACTCATCGCGGACGTCGACATCACTGAGGCCACCGGCCTACTCGCGGCGCGCTGCAAATCTGTCTAGCGCGTCGTGACTCTCGTGGCCCACCCCAAAGAGCGCGCCGCGAGTCAGCGGCCGCGCTCAATTGCTCCCGAACCAGCTCTCGCTCAGGGAACGCTACAGGAACGAACAGCCACGTATTATTCGTAACAATATCTCCAGTGAGCTCTCCACCGAAGAGCACCAATCCGCCGCTCAACGGATCGAAATCCATCGGGGCAATCCACAGTCCGGTCGGCTGGGTGGCCTTTAGCTGCTTCCACGTCTGGTGATCGCATCATATGCCAGCGGTGCGTCCCGCGGCGACGGGCTCGACGTCGGAAACCGCTGGGTCCAGGTCTTCGTCCTTCCATTCCATTCCCAGGTATCTCCGAACACATGCCCTCCGTAATCGTCATTTGCATTGCCTTCGCCACCAAACAGCACGACTGTCTCTGTAACTGGGTTATACGCCATCCCCTGGCTGGAACTGCGTGCCGGCGGAGACACCGGCGGGAATTGCTGGGTCCACGTGGCTCCATCTCAGGTCCAGGTATCCCCGAAAACGACTCCATTGGCGTTGCCCCCTCCGAAGAGCGCCACCGTGCCGGTGGTCGGATCATAAGCCATTCCGCTAGACACTCGCGCGGGTGGCGAAGCGGCTGGGGAAAGCTGACTCCAACCGCTGCGCCAGATCCGCATCAGAGGCAATGCCCGGTTCGGCGCGGGCCGAAGGAGCAGACGATAACGTCGGTTCGACCCAATCCGGCACGTATTGGTTAAATTGAAAAATCGCGCTCATCGATCCGGCATTGTCGGAATAACAACCCGGAACCGTGGAGGTCAGAGTGCACGAGTCCACGAAGCCAAGGTAGAGGTGGGTCGCCGCCGGAGGAACCGCGAAAATTTGGACGCTGCCGCTGCCGGTCCCCGTCAAGCCATCGCCGATAAAGAAAACCTGCCCGATCACCGGGCTGAGCGTCTTAAAGTCAGTTTGAATTCCACTAAGAGAGTTGTTGCTGACGTAAAAGCGCAAAGAAGGTGGCGCCGAGGCCGGTAGCGTATCCTCCAGGAACATGCCGACCATGGCGCCGGCAAAGTCAGTGAGGTTGTAACCTGAAAAGGGGCCCGTCGGATTGGCGATGTTCCGCCCGTCGCAGGGGAGTGTAGTCGTGCCGTCGGGGCCGAATTCCGCAATGGCAGTACTGCACGTCACATCCCGTTAACACCTGAAAACGTCAGGGTCTGGAATGGGTAAGCCGGGAAGCTGAAAAACCACGAGCGGGATCCCATCGCTGCCGTCGTTGTAATCTCCAGCGCGATAAATATCCGTAGTTGCGTCGACTGTCAGGGTTACCTGACTGAGTAGTGGTGCTGCCAATACCAGAGCCAGACTTGCGGATATTAGTGCTTTCAGACACAGCATGCCATCCCCCCTCGATTGCATTGAGCCTCGGCTGGAAGTTCCACCCGTCGGTCTCCGGTCGCCCGTCGCCTCTAACAGCTTATCCCACGTGAAGCGCCGAATACATACGCACAAAGCAGGCGGCCGCAAATGAAGACGCGGTTTTGAGAAAGAGGAAGCCCATGAATCGACAACTCGTGGCGCCTGCCGCTTCGCGTGTTGCATGATTTGAAGATGAGTTCCGATGATCGCCGCGGTCTATTCGAGGCATTAGTCGGGGATGGCCGCCCGCTTCTTGCCCTGACAGGCATAGCCTTGTTTGCAAGCGGCGGTTTCGCCATCCTTCAGTCGATCACGGGACATCTACTTCCGCACGATTCCCATGCGCTCGGCATGGACGCCGCGGGCCTGACCCGCGTCGCGAACGCCCAGCTCACCATGTTTATGTTTCACGATCGGGTAGCGTTCGGGGGAACACTGCTCGCCATCGGAGCCGCCTATTGGTGGTTGTCAGAATTCCCGCTTCGAGCCAGGCAGGCTTGGGCCTGGTGGGCTTTCGCCGTATCCGGGCTTACCGGATTCGCAAGCTTCCTGGCGTACCTCGGTTACGGATACCTGGATACATGGCACGCGTTGGCGACCGTTATTCTTTTCCCGATTTTCCTGGCAGGCCTCTGGCGATCCCGCGGATGCATTCCGGGCCGGCTCCGCCTCGATCAATCATGGCGAACGGAGTTGCCCGTCGAGGCCGGGGCAGCGCGGTATGGCCGCTACGTTCTAGAGGCATGCGGGCTTGGACTGGTACTAGCGGGCGCTACCATCGTGGGCGTCGGAATGACCACGGTCTTTGTGCCCCAGGACCTTGCGTTCATCGGGATGACTCGGGAGCAGATCGGGGCTATCTCGCCAATGTTGATTCCGGTGATCGCGCACGACCGCGCCGGCTTTGGCGGGGGGCTGCTCTCGTGCGGGCTACTCATCCTGATCATCACTCGCCATGCCCTGCTGACTCGCAGCTTTCTCGAGGTGATGGCGCTGATGGGACTCTTCGGATTCGGCGCGGCGTTGGGCGTTCACCGCGCGATCGGTTACCTCGACTCCGTCCATCTTGCGCCGGCGTATGCCGGACTGTTGCTTTTCCTCGTCGGCTTGGCGCTATGCGTTCGCGCGTATAGTCGTGCGCCGGATGTCGTGCCCCAATCACTGCACGGCGATAGTGACCGGAGGCGATGACACCGGCGGAGCGCCCTTGCTGGTTACGGTGAGCACGACGCTCACGGCATCGCCCGTCGGCACATTCTCCGGTACCTGCACGTTCACCTGAGATAGAGCCACAAAGCCGGGCGCCAGCCCCGAGAACAACACTGGCGCATTGATCCCGCCAATGGTCACGCTTGTGGTGGCTACCGTCTGGTATAGCGGATTCCCACTGGCAGGCGCCTCCACCCCGTCCGCCAACTGCGTCCCATCGCTGGCTTGCGACAGCCCTAAACCCGTGCTGTAAATCTCCAGATATTCGCCCGGCTGCACCGGACGTTCATTCGGAACAGGTCCGCCGGCTGGTCCGGCTACCACCTCCGGGCCGTGGATCAAGACGGCCCCTTGCCCGCTGCCTGTCCCCGTCGTCGTGAATATCCCCGGCTGCAATGCCGTCAGCGTCACTAGCACCGGCGCCGACAACGTATTGTCACGCTGGATGGTCAAAGGATATTCCGTATTGACATTCAGCTTCTGGGGAATCAGCGCGTTTACCTGCGTTGGACTCACATACGACAGCGGCAATGGCAAATTGCCCAAGAACAACTGGGTGTTGTTCAGATTCCCCGGCAAGGGAATCTGGGTGGCAGCCAGAACCCCATCCGCCAGCCCCTCCCCAAAGATCGACACGTAGCTGCCCGGCGCCACTACCCCTTGGCTATTGAAACTCGCCGCATTCGCTACGCTCCCAGGGACGGGCGCCGCGCCGGCGGCTGCCGGGAGCACCTGTACCTGCACTTGTGACGCGCCCGGAAACGGGGTCGAGGTCAGCCCACCGGTCTGCGCCCACACATCCACACTGACCTGCCCTCCTGTCGCTCCCGGCACCCAGGTCCCCTGCCAGATCCCGTTCCCCGTATCCATCAGATTCACCGGTGGGTCCTGGCTGCTGAAGGTCACCTGCGCCGAGCCTCCGTTGGCCGCCGTTACCGGGTTCCCGCAACTATCCACGATCTGCGCCTGCACCGGCTGCGCCTGCGCCGCCGCCACCATCTGCGATGGCTCGAGCGTCTGCAGCACCGCCACTAGTCCGCTCGCCGTACATGTTGTGGCAGTGCCCCTGGGCCGCGACCGTCCAGCGCCGCTCACCACCGCCCCACTGGGCCCCCCCACTACCAGCACCACCGCAATCGTTTGTACCGTTCCGGCGCTGAACACCTGCACCGTGCCGAAATACGCGCCCGCGGCCAGTCCGGCCAAGTTGGCCCCCACGGCAAGGGTTCCCGTCTGGTTTACCGTGCCGTTGGACGGACTCACCGTCAACCAGTTGCTCCCGTCCTGCGTGAACAGGGCCGTCGCGTAGCTCACCGGAGTTCCCCCCGGATTCACCAGGTTCACATTCTGCGGCGTGGCTGTCGTACTCCCGGCCGCCGCTCTTAGCACCACTCCGGTAGGCCATACTTCCAGGTTCCCCGCCGATATCACGTTCAGCAGCACCGAGACGCTCTGTGGAGTGTTGGTCGCTCCCGGAGCCGACACACTCACCGACCCGTAGTACTGTCCCACCGTCAGTCCCGTCTGATCCACCGAGACCGTCACCCCCTGGGGCGAACCGGGCGCGGAACTGCCCCCCGGCGCCGCCTGCAGCCAAGTCAGATTACTCGGAATCGTCTGCGCCACCGTCGTCCATGCCATGGATCCTTGCCCCTGATTAATCACGGCAAACGACTGCGCGGACGCCGGGGACCCGTTCACTACCGCCGTGAAGGTCAACCCTGTCTGCGATAGCGCCATGGCCTCTGTCTGTGGCTGGCTTACCGAAAGTCTCACCGTCACCAGAGCCTGAGTCCCGGAGATCAATTCCGTCACTGTGATCTGGCCCGTGTAGGTCGCCGGATTCAGCCCTGCGGGGTCTACAGTGAAGGCCACCGCCGCCGATGCCGACGGCGTCGCCGTCCCCGCGCCGGTGCCCGTCAGATTCAGCCAGTTCCCCACATCGGAAGCCGCCTGCGCTGTGAATGCCAGCGCGCCTCCTCCCGTGTTCGACACCGCCACTTGGCCCGCGGCCGGCGAGCTCCCCTGCACCAGAGCGAAACTCTGCGTGCTCGCGGAAACTGAGAGTATGGGCGCAGGCGGTACGATTACCGTTAGCGTCACATTCACCGTGGTGGTCGACGGCGGCGTCGCACCCGGCGCAGCGATGGTCACCTGCCCGGTGTAGGTATTCGCCGTCAGGTTTCCGGGATTCACCGATACCGCAATGCTGGCTGGGGCCGAGCTGCTCTGGCTAAAGCTGGCGGGAATACTTAGCCAGCTGCCGCCGCTATTGGTGGAAGCTGCCGCGGTGAAGCTGATGTTCGCCGGGCTGCTGAACACTCCAATGCTCTGCGCCGGGGGCGGAGTGGAGTCGCCCTGTGAGTAGGTGAAGGTCAGGGAAGCGGGAAATACGGTCAGAGAATTACCGAGACTGATTGTCCCGGTGTATTGGCGCGTGGCTGTAAGTGCGGTCGGTATGCTGCTGTCGGTCACTGTGATAGTAACTGCAAACGTACCGGCCGCGGTAGGCGTGCCGCTGATGACGCCTGTGGAACTGTTCAGGGATAGCCCGGCCGGCAGCACACCGGTGCTGATCGACCAGGTGTACGGAGGCGTGCCGCCGCTGGCCTGTACCGTGGTGCTCGGATACGCCACGTTCACTGTGCCGTTGGCCAACGAGCTTGTCGTGACGGCCAAGGCGGGGACGATCGTGCCCGTGTAAAGCTGGGCGGCGATCCGCGGCGCGGGCCCGCTGCTGTCGGTGACCTCGGCCATAAAGCTAAATTGACCGGCCATGGTAGGGATGCCGCTGATGACGCCAGTGGAACTGTTTAGCGACAGCCCGGCCGGTAGCCCACCGGCGCTGATCGACCAGGTGTATGGAGAGGTTCCTCCGCTGGCCTGCAGCGTGGTGGTCGGATAGGGCACATTCACCGTCCCACCGGGTACCGAGGCGGTGGTGATGGTAAAGCCTGCTGCGATCGTCCCGCGGAACGATTCGGTGGCGGTCTGCGGCTTGGGCACGCTGCTGTCGCTGACCGCGGCGGTGAAGCTAAATGGGCCGGCCGCGGTAGGGGTGCCGGTGATGACGCCTGCAACAGTGTTTAGCGACAGCCCGGCCGGTAGCGCACCCGAGACGATCGCCCAGGTGTAAGGAAAGGTGCCCCCGACGGCCTGCAGCGTAGTACCCGGGTACGCCACGTTTACCGTGCCGCTGGGTATGGTGGTGGTGGTGATAGTCAGTGGACCGCTGACGGCCAGAGTGAAAGCCTTGCTGACCGTCGACGGGGGCTGGCTGCTGTCGGCGATTTGAATAGTGAAGTTAGTCGTGCCGAGCGTGGTGGGAGTGCCGCTAATGACGCCAGTGGAACTGTTTAGCGTCAGCCCGGCGGGCAAGGTGCCGGCGGTGACTGTCCAGGTGTATGGCGCCGTGCCGCCGATCGCCGCCAGCGTCTGCGAATAGACTACATTGACCATACCCGTGGACAGCGGCGAGTTGGTGGTGATAATCACGTTTGCGCCAATTGTGTTGAGCAGGCGAATCACTTCATTCCCGTCATCCGCAATGTATATCTGGCCGCCACTCACCGCCACGCCGCTGGGGTAGTTGAGTTCGGCGGCTTGTGCCAGGCCGTTGTCGCCCGTGTAACCACATCCCAGTTGGGCGTTGCCGGCGATAGTGGTGATGACGCCATTCGGCTCGACGACGCGGATCACGCAGTTGTCCGTATCTGCAATGTACAGATTGCCATTGGAGTCCACCGCGACGCCTTGCGGCTCCGACAGGGACGCCTGGGTGGCCGGTCCTCCGTCGCCCGAATAGCCCTCGATGCCGTTGCCGGCCACCGTGGTGATTACGCCAGTCGCCGCCGTCACCTTGCGGATCACCTGGTTGTCGCTGTCGGCGATATAGAGGTTGCCGGCGCTATCCACCGCCAAGCCGTTCGGATTCTGGAGCTGGGCGAGGGTGGCCTGGCCGCCGTCGCCGGCATAACCAGGACCCGCGTCAAAATTGCCGGCATAGGTGTTAATCTCACCGCTGGTACCCCCCCAGGCCGGGCAGGTGTTAGCGCAGACCTCGCGCACGACGTCGTTGCCGGAGTCGGCGATGTAGAGGTTGCCGGCGGCATCCAGCGCCACATAGGATGGAGTGCTCAGTTGCGCGCTGGTGGCCGGCCCGAGGTCGCCCGAAAAACCAGAGCCATCGCCATTGTTTCCGGCCACCACGGCGATGGTGCCGCCCGTTATCTTCCAGACCACATAGTTGCCGAAGTCCGCGATATAAAGATTGCCGCTCGAATTAAAGGCCAGGCCCGCCGGGCTGTTGAACGCGGCGCTGGTAGGTGGGCCTCCATTCCCGCTATATCCTTGAGTGCCGTTGCCGGCAATGGTCGAGATGGCGCCACCCGATACTTTGCGGACCCGGAAGTTGCCCAGATCGGAGATGTAGAAATTGCCCGAGGAATCCAATTTCACGTCGAAAGGGCCGTTCAACTCGGCACTGGTAGCCGCGCCCCCGTCCCCGCTAAATCCCTGGGCGCCATTGCCGGCTATGGTCGAGATGATATAAGTCGGCGGGGTCTGCGCGCGACCCAGAGCCGGCAGAAACAGCCATGCCGTGGCGATCAGATGTACGATCCAGCTTCGCTTGCAGACCGTAATTGAATACCGATTCACTGAATGATCTCCGATTCCTCGCTGTCTATTCTCAGCGAAGACGGCATTTCTGCAGGGGCTGGTAACCGGTACCAGCCGGCTTTAATAGCGAAAGGATGGCCACAGCCAGTTCCGCCATAGAATGAGGCCACAGCGCGACGGCGACGGCCCTGTTCCATGAGCCAGACTGAGCCGTCCGGCGTGATGTCGGATACGTTTCGTATCCACCCCCCTATCGAGATTTTAGCAGCAAGGCATTTCGATCGGAAGGCGGCCCGACGATGGGTCAGATGCGTCGGTGCATGGTCAGATCAGCTCGCTATCCATCTTGTAAAAAAATTGTGAACTCTCCGCGGAGATCCTTCCTTCGGATCGGGCTCCGGTGCGATACTCCTTTCGCGAGGTGAGTCCATGCAACGGATGCTTATATCTTCCGCGGTGGCGTTGCTGCTGCCTATTTTCTGCCCAGCCGACACGCTGAAAGTGTTGCATGCGTTCGGCGGTAGCCCTGACGGCTCCGCGCCAGAGTCGAATCTGATCGTTGATGCCAAAGGTAATCTCTACGGCACCTCTTATGAAGGTGGCACCGGGACAGCATGCCTGGACGGCTGCGGCACTGTTTTCCAACTGACACCTGACGCAAGCGGAGGCTTCACCGAGCGTGTGATCCATAGTTTTCAGGGTCCCTTGATCGACGGGCAGAATCCGCAGGCTCCCTTGATCTTCGATGCGCAGGGCAATCTCTATGGCACCACGTATAGCGGCGGTCAAAGTGTCAGCCGGGCGTCCGGTACCGTGTTCAAGCTGTCTCCCAACCCGGACGGAATTTGGACTGAAACCGTGCTCCATAGCTTTAATGGCGCTTTGGATGGCGGCGATGACGGTGGTGGTCTGCAAGGGGGCTTGGTCTTCGACCGGGCCGGCAATTTGTACGGTACAACTGCCGGGGGAGGCACCGGCACCGGTTGCGGCGCGGGGCCGGCGACCGGCTGCGGCACCGTCTTTGAATTGACCCCTACGCCAAGTGGTAACTGGCAGGAAACTATCCTGCATAACTTCACCAACAATCACAGTGACGGCTGGAGCCCGGAGTCCGGTCTGATCTTCGACGCGGAAGGCAGTCTGTACGGCACAACATTCTATGGCGGCGCGGCGCCCATGGGCGGAGGCACGGTTTTTAAGCTCACGCCTGTATCCGGCGGCTGGCAGGAGAGCGTGCTATACAGCTTCAAGTGCGCGGCCGATGGTTGCAGTCCGTATTCCGGCTTGGCCTTCGATACCGGAGGCAACCTCTACGGTACAACCGTCGGCGGCGGCGATACGGAAGGCGACGGCACTGTTTTCAAACTCGCTCCTAACCCGAACGGTAGTTGGACGGAGACCGTGATACACACCTTCGCAAGCGGCCAGGATGGAAGATACCCTTACGGCGGCCCGATCCTTGATGCTGCCGGTAACGTCTATGGCACAACCCTCGATGGCGGTGGCGGCACTCTCACTGGATGCAGTAATGGCTGTGGGACAGTGTATGAGCTAATACCTGTTTCAGGCGGATACAGTGAGGTTATTCTCGCTCGTTTTGGCAACGGTGACCGCGGCATTGGCCCGCTTGCCGGTCTGGTGAACGCGCGAGGCACTCTGTATGGCACGACTGCCTTCGGAGGTCCTGATGGCGCCGGTGTGGTATTTGAGATTGTCCCATAGTTGCGTATGAGGGAAAGTGTGGCGACGTTAACGGGCGGAATTCTTTTGACCGGACACATAGCCGTGGCGCCAACGGCGGCCGTCAGTTGGCTTGTGATAAGCTAAGCGGAAACCAGTAGCCGAAATGGAAATCTCGGGTTAACTTAAGCGGAGAGAACTTATGCGAGGTCGGAACGCCTTTAGCTATCTTTTGGTCGGAGCGCTGGTTGCCTGCGCGACGTCTGTGCCCGTTACAGCGCAGTCGACCTCGTTTTCGTCGAAAGTGACCTCAGCACCGGCGAGGCCGGTCGAGGCTGCATCCGGATATAACCGGCCGCCGCAAAACATTCTGGATGTGATGCACGCGCCCTCGCCGCCATTTCCCGTGGTGAGCCCGACGCACGACGCGATTCTTCTGGTGTCCTGGCAGGACTACCCGTCGATTTCTCGGGTGGCGACGCCTTTCTTGCGCCTTGCGGGCGCGCGCGTCGAGCCAAAGAATCACAGCAAGCACGACACCCCCGGCGGGTACGGCATCACGCCCTGCGCCACGAACTTCGAACTGGTGCACATCGCCGGTGGCGCGCAAATTCATGTCGCGCTTCCCGCGGGTGCGTGCCCTGGCGAGCCAATGTGGGCCGCGGACGGAAAACGATTTGCGTTCGTGAATATCGCTTCCGAGTCGGTCGAGCTCTGGATCGGCGATGCCGGGACCGGCGAAATACATCGAGTACCCGGAGCCCGTCTCAACCCGATGTTCGACGACGAGATGCACTGGATGCCTGACCAGAAAACGCTTTTGGTCAAGCTGGTGCCCAAGGATATGGGCGCGCCGCCGCCCGAACCAATCGTGCCGATTGGCCCGAGCATACAGGAGACCCAAGGCCAAAAAGGACAGAGCAGCACCTACGAAAACCGCGACACGCTCGGCAGCAAGCACGACGAGGATCTCTTCGATTACTTCGCGGCCTCGCAGCTCGCCTTGATCAATGCGGCCACCGCGGCGATCACGCCCATTGGAAAGCCGGGAAATTACGAATCGCTCGATCCCGCGCCGGATGGCCAGCACATCCTCGTCACCGCGATCCACAAGCCCTACTCGTATGTCACCACTTATGATCGCTTCCCGCGGGAAGTCGAGGTTTGGGATGTATCACAGCGCTTACATGTTCTTGCTCATACCATCGCGTCGCTTCCACTGGCGGATCGCGTTCCCATCCATGGCGTTCCGGTAGGTCCGCGCGATTTTTCCTGGCGTGCCACCGATCCGGCGACGCTCGTCTGGGCGGAAGCGCTGGATGGCGGCGACTGGAATGTCAATGTTCCGGCTCGCGACAAGATCCTGCTGGCGAAGGCGCCTTTCAACTCACCCGCTGTCGAAATCGCGCGCACCGAGCAGCGCTATGTCGGCTTCGATTGGAGCGAACAATCGAGCGTCGCTCTTTTGACCGAGTACGATAACAACCGGCACTGGAGACGTAGCTTCGTGATCGACGTCGATGATCAACAACCGAAACCTCGCTTGATTTGGGATCTCTCGACTGACGAGAGCTACAAGAATCCCGGCTCTCCAGTGAGACGCCAGCTCTCTAACGGGTACTGGGTGGTTCGCCAAGACGGTGATTCAATCTACCTTGCGGGAGCCGGCGCTTCGCCCGACGGAAATCGGCCTTTCCTCGATCGGCTCAGTCTCAACACGCTAAAGTCCGAACGTCTGTTTCGCAGCGATAAGACGTCCTATGAACGATTTCTTTCCTTTACCGGACCGGACACACGGACTTTTCTTACCTGGCATCAATCGCCGACCGACCCGCCAAATGCGTTCACGCGAACGCTTGGAAAATCGCTGGATGCGCCCGCCGGGGAAGCGGCCTTTGCTTCAACCAGCGTCGCACTCACTCACATTCCCGATCCCACGCCGGAGGTGCGCGCGATCAAGAAGCGCCTGGTCAAGTACAAGCGCGCCGACGGGCTTGACTTGTCGTTCACGCTTTATACGCCGCCCGGCTACCAGGAGGGCACGCGCGTCCCCACCATTCTCTACGCGTATCCTCTCGACTACGCCGACGCTTCGACAGCCGGCCAGGTTACCGGCTCGCAGGAAACCTTCACGCAGCTGCGGCAATACAGACTATTGCTCCTCGGCGGTTACGCGATCATCGACAACGCTTCGTTCCCCATCATCGGCGATCCGAAGAAAGCCTACGACACCTATCTGGACCAGCTCGTCGCCGATGCGAAGGCCGCAGTCGATGAGGCGGTGCGCCTTGGCGTTGCCGACCCCGACCGCGTAGGAGTCACCGGACACAGCCACGGCGCTTTAATGACCGCAAATCTGGTGGCCCACTCCGACCTGTTCCGGGCCGGTGTCGCTACGAGTGGATCCTATAATAAGACGCTCACGCCTTTCGGTTTCCAGAACGAGCGGCGATCGGTTTGGGAGGCCTCGGATGTCTATCTGAAAGTCTCCCCGTTTTTCTTCGCCGACAAATTGAAGACGCCGCTTCTCATCATGCACGGCGCGGAAGACGCGAATCCTGGTACTACGCCACTGCAAAGTAGCAGGCTCTACGAGGCAATTCGAGGCAACGGCGGTACCGCTCGCCTGGTGATACTCCCGCACGAGCCGCACTGGTATACCGCAATGGAGTCGAACGAACAGCTTATTTATGAGATGCTTCGCTGGTTTGACAAATACGTGAAGAACGCGCCGCCGCGCCCCGTGACCGGAGCCGAGTAGGATCTTCCAGCCAGTAGAGAGTGTCGCCAGGCTCAGAAGCGTTTCATGCGTGCTCCATTCACCGAAATTTCACCTGGAGTTGACGCCGCGTCTATTTACACGCCCGCTTTACCGCTCCAAAATGCTGTTCGTGAAGAGCAAAATGATGATGCAAGCTTTGAGTGCGATGCTGCTGTTCAGTACGGCGGCCGCCGCACAGATTCCGGGCCTTTGTAATACGGGCCAAACCACTAAGACCGCCGTGACAGGATGCACGGGCATCCTGGTGACCCCAAGCAATACTGCCCGTGACGGCAACTGGGGCTTAGCCTACCCCTACCCGACGACTCTTTCAGAATCTCAGGACCCGTGTCTTTTCACGTTTATCAAGAGTTCGGTAGTCCCGCCTAACCTCAATTGGCTTCCGAATAGCGTCAGTACCGCCTCAGAGTGGGTGGCGCCCTATGATGGAGAGAATAACCTAAACGCAGGATATTATCTTTACGCGACTTTGTTCCCGGTTCCCTCCAAGCTGCCTAATGGCAGCGCGCCTACCGGCGTGACCATCAGCGGTCAACTTGCCTCTGATAATGACACGGTTGCGATCTACCTGCAGAGCCCGGTGGGGAGCGGCGCGTGCTCCCCGGTTTCCGGCCAGTCACTTCCGGTGAATCCTCCGCCCCCTCCTCCCGGGAACGGAGGCAATGACTTTTCGCAGTGGTGGCCGTTCAGCTTCACCAACTCACAGGCGATCACACCGGGAACGTCGGCTGCCTTGTATTTTGTCGTGCAAAACTCATACGACTACGATTCCCAGGACGGCAGGAGTCCCGCCGCTCTGAGGGTGGAGTTTTTCTCGTCATCTGCGTTCCAGTAGACTTGTCGCAGAACCGGCAATTGACAGCGGATGTAGTACTGGTTTAGTCTAGGCATAGAGCAACCAACTATCCTATGGACTTCATCCGCCGTCACCGTGTGGAACGCGAGCTCGCTCAAGAAGTTGAGTCCCATCTGGAGGAAAAGGTCGCCGACCTGATGGAAGCCGGCATGGCGGAACAGGAGGCCCGTCAGAAAGCCAATCGAGAGTTCGGAAACGCCGCTCTCTACAAGGAGGCCAGCCGCGAAGTATGGGGATGGGTCTGGCTGGAAACGCTGTTGCAGGACCTCCGCTACGCCCTGCGCGTGCTGAGCGGGAATCCGGGATTCACCATCGTTGCCGCCACCACGCTGGCGCTGGGAATCGCGGTCAACACCTCGATTTTCAGCGTGTTCAGCGGCTGGGTGCTCAAGCGACCCGCGGTGGCCGACCCGGATCGCGTGGTCGTGGTGGTTTCTACCAATACGAAGAGAGCTGTGGAGCGGGGCTGGATCCCCGCGTCGGATTTCTTAGCGTGGCGCGACGGGAATCGCGTTTTTCAGAACCTCGCCGTCGCGGATGTCTACCACGACGTCAACCTTACCGGAGCCAGGGAGTCGGAGCGCATTCCAGGGATGCGCGTCTCCGCTGGATATTTCGAGGTTCTCGGAGTCAGGCCGATGCTGGGCCGGACATTTTTGCCGGGAGAAGACCAGCCGGGCCGCAGCCGGGTAGTGGTGTTGAGTCACGCCATTTGGCAGCGGCGCTTTGCTTCGGATCCTCGTGTGATAGGGAAAACGGTAGCTCTCGATGGCGAGACGTATGTGGCGATCGGTGTCATGCCGGCTGAATTCCGGCTCAGCCTGTTCCTGACGCAGGTGTGGACGCCGCTGGCCTTCAGTCCCAAGGATCTGGCGCCTCAGGCGCGCGACTCACGTTCTTTCCTTATTTTTGCGCGCCTCAAGGCGGGCGTCACCATCCAACAGGCGCGCGCTGCGATGGGCACACTGGCGCGCCGCGCGGAGCAAAACAATCCGGCATCGGAAAAGGGCTGGGGCGCCAATGTTTTGACCCTTCAGGAGTACTCCATTCAGGAACAAAACGTCCGGGCCGGGCTGTGGCTGCTAATCACGGCGGTGTCGCTGGTTTTGTCGATCGCGTGTGTCAATGTCGGGAATCTGATCCTTGCCCGCGGATCGGCCCGGCAGCGGGAGATCGCCATCCGCAGGGCGCTGGGGGCCGGACGTAGCCGGGTGATCCGGCAGTTGCTGGTCGAGAGCTTGCTGATTGCGGCGCTCGGGGGCGCGGCCGGTCTGCTGCTGGCGTACTGGGGCGTCGATGTGCTCCGCGGCACGCTCCACTTTAATGAGGGAGTCAGCGCGATTGCCGATGATGTCGCGCTGGATGGCCGGGTGCTGGCGTTCACCTGCCTGATTTCGATGGCGACAGCGCTGGTGTTCGGTTTGGCGCCGGCCATCCGCGTCTCGGCCGCGGACCCGCAGAGCACGCTGCGGCAAGGCGGACGATCGGGAGATCTGCGGCGCGGATGGGGGCGCAGCGCGCTGGTAGGCGCCGAGATTGCCTTGGCCGTGCTGCTGGTCTCGGGCGCGGCCCTGATGATCAAAGCCTTCTCCCAGGAAATGGGCGGCGACTACGGATACGACCCCGAGCGCGTATTGACGGCCGATCTCCAGTTGACCAGCGTGCGTTATCAGGATCCCTTGCGCCGTGTTGCGTTCGTGCGCCGCGTGATGGAGAAGTTGCAGGCGCTGCCCGGTGTGGAGGCAGTGGCCGTCTCCGATGCCATACCGTTCGATGCGGGCAAGCGCACGTTTCGCATCCAGGGGCAGCCTCTCGTGCCGCCCGCGGACCGGCCCGGAGCGAGATACGGTTCGGTGACTCCCGGGTACTTTCTCGCGCTCGGCGTACCGTTGAGTCAGGGCCGCGCGTTTCGCGAAACCGACGCGGACGCCGCGCCGCCGGTGGCCATGATCAATCGGGCGTTTGCGCGGCGCTTCTTCGGCGGCCAGCAATCCATCGGCCGCTACATCAGTGTCGATAGCCGCGAATCCGATGAACCGATTTGGCGCGAAATTGTCGGAATCATCCCGGACGTGAAAGCGTCCTTTGGCCCGAAAGAGAACGATCCGCAGATTTATGTGCCTTACCTGCAGATTCGTTCGGCTGACGTGGCGTGCATGGTGCGGGTGGCGGGCGACCCGAACGCGCTGGCGGCAGGCTTGCGGCGCGCGGTGTGGTCGGTAGATCCGGACCAGCCTGTCGGGGAAGTGGGGACCATCGCGCACCGGGTTCAGCAACTGGAAGGCGGCGATCGGGTAATGAACGCGCTGCTGGGTGTCTTCGCCGCGATGGCGCTGATGCTGGCGGTAGTGGGGATCTACGGCGTGGTTGCGTACACCGTGGCGCAGCGGAAGCACGAAATCGGCATCCGCATGGCGCTGGGCGCGCAGCGCAGCCGAATATTGTGGTCCATGATGGGCAATGGGACGCTGCTCGCGACAGTCAGCGCGGGCATCGGATTGGGTGCCTCAGCGCCATTGCCCGGCATCTTCGCGGCCATGTTCCAGCAATGGAGAGTGCACGGCGCGGCGATTTTTCTATATGTCCCGGTCCTGCTGTTGGGTGTAGTGCTGGTGGCGATTTACATTCCCGCGTCACGTGCGGCGCGCACGGATCCGATGGAGGCGCTGCGCTACGAATAGCCGGCTCCTGCTCTACGAAACCTGGTCGAGCAGCTCGATCAGTTTCTTGCGGACCTTTTCGGCGGTTGCGTTGTCGGCAGCGATCACCAGGATGGTGTCGTCTCCGGCGAGAGTCCCGACCACTTCGGGCCATTCTTCGGAATCGAGCGCCACGGCGACGGAATTGGCGTGGCCCGGAGAGGTTTTCAGGACCACTAGGTTCTGAGCCGCGCGCACGTCCTGCAGGAACTCCCCGGCCAGCATTTTGAACGCCGGGCCCGCTTCATCGGTTTGAGACTCACGGTAGCCTTCGCGAGTCTTGACCAGCCGCATCTCGCGTATATCCCGGGAGAGCGTCACCTGTGTGGCGGGGATGCCTGCCTGTTTTAACTCGCGGGCCAGTTCTTCCTGCGTGTGAATTTTTTTGGTGCGTATGAGCTTAAAGATCTGGCCGTGGCGATAGCTCTTGCTCATACCATTTGCGTCAGGCGGGCGCGCGCCTGATCGAGAGCCTGCGCCACGGCTTGGGGACCGGTGCCGCCCGGAATCTCGCGCGACTGCATGCCTTCCCGCGGGTCGAGCAGGCGCGCTATGTCAGGCGTGAATTGCGGAGCGAAGGCCTGCAAATCCTCGGCGCTCCAATCGGCCGGACGCCTGCCTGCCCGGACGCTTTCAAGCACCAGCCTGCCCACCAATTGATGCGCCTGGTGGAACGGAGTTCCGGCGCGTGCCAGCGCTTCGGCGAGATCCGTCGCGACCACCCAGCTTTCGGCGGCCGCTGCCAGAGGCCGTTCGGGATTCAGGCGGGCCGATTCGATTACCGCGCGCGCCATTTCGAGCGAGCCCGTCACCTGCGTGGCCGCGTCGAACAGCGGCTCCTTATCCTCCTGCATGTCCCGATTGTAGGTCAGCGGCAGACCCTTCATGGTGACCATCAGGGAATGCAGGCAGCCCAGCACGCGGCCGCTCTTGCCTCGTATCAATTCGAGCGAGTCGGGGTTTTTCTTCTGCGGCATGAGGCTCGACCCGCTGGTGACTTCGTCGCCCAGTTCCAGCCAGCCGAACTCTTCGCTGGAATAGAGGATCCAGTCTTCGGCCAGGCGGCTCAGATGCAGCATGGCGACCGAAGCGGCATAGAGGAAGTCGAGCGCGAAATCGCGGTCGGCGGAAACGTCCATGCTGTTGGCAGTGAGGGCTTCGAAGCCGAGGTCCTGGGCCATGGCTTGGCGATCGAAGGGGAAACCGCTACCGGCCAGCGCTCCGGAGCCCAGCGGCATCACGTTGGCCCGGCGACCGGCCTCGGCGAAGCGCTCCGCATCGCGCGCGAACATCTCGAAATAGGCCAGCAAGTAATGCGGCCAGAGGACCGCCTGCGCGCGCCGCATGTGCGTGTAGCCGGGAATGACTGCGTCGGGATAGCGGCCGGCCAGGTCCACCAGCGATTGCATCACGCCCGCGAGCAGCGCGCGCACGCGCCGGCATTCATCGCGCAGCCACAGGCGTATATCGAGCGAGACCTGCTCGTTACGGCTGCGGCCTGTATGGATCTTGTCGGCCACCGCGCCCGCGCGCGCCTTCAGCTTGCGTATCACCAACGTGTGTACGTCTTCGTCGGTGGCGCCTTCGAAGAACTCGGGCTCGGCGGCTTCTTCGCGAATCTGATCGAGAGCTTCGACGATGCGTGCGCGCTCGTCCGCGGTGAGGATGGCAGCCCGTTCCAGGGCGCGCGCGAAAGCCTGCGAGCCGCGTATATCGGCGCCGATCAAGCGCCGGTCGAACGCCAGAGATCCGGAGAACCGTTCGAAGATTTCCGAAGGGCCCGTTTCAAACCTCCCGCCCCAGAGCTTCATGCCGATTTCGCGGCGGCCAGCGCGGCGCGCACTTTAATCGGCAGGCCGATCAGGTTGATGAAACCCAGCGCATCTTTCTGGTCGTAAGAAGCGCCCATGGTAAAGCTCGCGATATCGAGCGAGTATAGCGAATAGGGCGACTTGCGGCTGGCCGGCTCGATGTTGCCCTTATAAAGCCGCAGCGTGACTGCTCCAGTGGTAGTGGCGCTGGTGGCCGCGAAGAAAGCGTCCAGGGCTTCGCGCAGGGGCGTGAACCAGAGGCCGTTATAGACCATTTCGGCGTAATCGAGCGACAGGCGCTGCTTGTAGTGCAGCGTGTTGCGATCAAGCGTGAGCGCTTCCAGCTCGCGGTGGGCGGCATAGATCAGCGTGCCGCCGGGCGTCTCATAGCAGCCCCGCGATTTCATGCCGACGAAGCGATTCTCCACCAGATCGATGCGGCCAATACCATGCTCCCCGCCGATGCTGTTGAGCGTTTCGACCAGGGCGACACCGCTCATGCGCTCGCCATTCACCGACACTGGCACGCCGCCTTCAAAACCGATCGTCACTTCGGCCGGCTTAACGGGCGCGGCTTCCGGGCTGCGCGTCAGCATCCAGATATCGTCGGGCGCCGCATTGGCGGGATCTTCCAGAGCGCCGCCTTCGTGCGAGATGTGCCAGAGATTGCGGTCGCGGCTGTAGATCTTGGTGGTGGATTGGGCGATCGGAATGTTGTGCGCCTGCGCGTATGCGATGGCGTCCTCGCGCGAGACGATGTTCCACTCGCGCCAGGGCGCGATCACCGGCAGGTGCGGCGCGAGCGCCTTGTAAGTCAGCTCGAAACGGACCTGGTCGTTGCCCTTGCCGGTGCAGCCGTGCGCCAGGCCGTCGCAGCCCGTGCGCAGCGCCACTTCCACCTGTTTCTTCGCCAGCAGCGGCCGCGCGATGGAGGTGCCCAGCAGATACTTATGCTCGTAAACACCGCCGGAGCGCACCAGCTTCCAGAGGTATTCGGTGACGAACTCCTCGCGCATGTCCTCGATGTAGACTTCCGAGGCGCCCGTGCGCAGGGCTTTCTGCTCGAGGCCCGCGAGCTCGTCGTCGCCCTGGCCTATATCGCCACAGACTGCCACCACCTGGCAGCCGTAATTCTCCTTGAGCCAGGGGATGATGACAGAGGTATCCAGGCCGCCCGAATAGGCGAGGGCCACTTTCTTCGGTTTGTCCATATACAGGTGATTATGCCAGCATCATGAGCAGCAGCGCCTTCTGGGCGTGCAGGCGGTTTTCCGCCTGATCGAAGACCACCGAGCGGCTGTGCTCGATCACGGAATCGGTCACTTCTTCTTCGCGATGGGCGGGAAGGCAGTGCATGAAAACAGCATCCGGCCGCGCCAGGGCGAACAAGGCATCGTTGACCTGGTAAGGCGCAAAGGCCTTGCGGCGTTTGACAGCTTCTTTTTCCTGCCCCATGCTGGCCCAGACGTCTGTGTAGACGGCATGCGCGCCATCGATGGCTTCGGCCGGGTCCTCGGTGAGCAGCAGCGTGGAGCCGGTGACGGCGGCCAGTCCATCGGCCTGCGACACGATTTCCGGATTCGGCTCGTAGCCGTGCGGCGTGGCGATGGCGAAATCGGCTCCCAGGCGCGCGGCGGTCAGCATGAGTGAGTGGGCCACGTTATTGCCGTCGCCGCAGAAGGCCAGCTTGAGGCCGGCGAAGTTCCCGAAGCGTTCCTTGAGCGTGAGGAAATCGGCAAGCGCCTGGCAGGGATGATACATATCGCTCAAGGCGTTGATGACCGGGACGGAGGACCAGCGCGCCAGCTCTTCGATGGTGCGCTGCGAGAAGGTGCGGGCCACGATGGCGTTGACCCAGCGATCCAGGTTGCGCGCGACATCTTTGATGGGCTCGCGCGCGCCGATGGGGCCTTCGCTGAAGACGGAATCGCCGCCGAGCTGCTTGATGGCAAGCTCAAAAGTCAGACGGGTACGGAGCGAAGCTTTCTCGAAGAGCAGGGCGATGGATATGCCGGCGAGCGACCGGGCGTAGTCGCGGGGAGAGTGTTTGACATCGAGAGCCAGGTCTAGCAGGTAGGAAAGCTCGTCGTTGGTGAGGTCGAGATCCCGCGACAGATCGGGAGCGGAGATGCGGGTGATCTGGTTGGGAGCGATGTAAGCAGCCATGGCGACACCTCTCGGTGAATTTTTATTCACTACAATGAATAATTACACGGGAGGGGGATGGGTGTCAAGGGTCAAATCTGCATCCGCATGGTGAGGCTCTGGCGTTCCACGTGGGACGTGCAGATTTTCTCCTGGTCCGGGCTCACGCTAATTACGACTTCACGGCTCTTGTACATCCCGCATCTTAAGCCTCTTTTTGCAAGGGGTTGCAGGATCAGGAAGACAGTTTCGCGCGGTAATAAGAAAAAATCTGCGGATGACTGGATCTGGTGGGTACGGTGCGTTGCTGGAAATCGAGGCCCATTCAGTAAATTCTAGGTGGTCTCCGCGTAAGGCAGGCGGGACAGGTACACGTGCCGCCAGATCGAGTGAGATGAACCAAACCGTGTATCACACCATCATCTGTGTCGAACTTAGAAATAATCTTATCGAGCAACCTTGTATCCCCGCGTTCGTACCTGCGGAAAACCGCATAGGCAACTAGATCGGCCAACTGCAAGAGGCGCGTCGCCTTTGAGTTCGCAAAGAATGGGACATCCGCGAAGTTCTTGAACGTACTGCCATATCGGGTACCAAGACTTCTATATTCAGCCAGCAACGTTTGAAGACTGCTCTCGTAACGACTTTCATCGAAGATTATGAGAGCGCGTTGCGTGTCGCCTCGCGAATGCAAGCGCCGTAAGAATAAATCGCAACGGTTGCAGATCTCTTCAAAGGCGCGGGCAATTGGATCACTCGCCGTAGCCTTCTCAAGCGCTATCCCAAACAATGTCACGTGACGCGAAGATATGGTACTGCACAGTTCGTCGATGATCTGATTACGTTGTTCCGTTGGGCACGAATGCCACGGCTCATCTCTATGGGAAGCGATTGCCTGTGCATGAAATTCGATTTGGGTGTTGGGGAAATACTTACCGGCAATCGTGTTGACCTGTTCATTGATCCAGTAGATCTCACGTTCAAAGACAGCGACCCCGCCCAAGACAAAATACTTGTCCTCCGCGCCGTCAGGGTTGCCCGACTCGTCAACGTAGAGCAAATGCATTTGGGTTCAGGCAGGAAAAAAAATAGCCAGGCGGGCGTGAACCCAACGAGCCACGAAAAACGTAGCCCTACCTAGCCAACCTCAGCATACGATATCTATCTGATGGTGTCAATATAGAAATTATAACAGTTTACAGATCAATACTTTAACGCTAGCAAGCCGCGGCGGTTTCGGCGAGCTTTTCGCTAGCCTTCTTTCGGCATCAATGCAGAACCACTTTAGCCAGCCCCGCATTATTAGCGCTATCCAGCACCCGAATCACAACCAGATGCTCCCCGGGGCTAAGCTTATCCAGCGAAATCACGAACTTCTCACGCTGGGAGTCGATCACGCCGTCGGCCGCCTCCATAGGCACCCAACCAATAGCATCCAGCGAGTATTCGCAGCGACGCAGCGGCGAAGCGGCGTCGGCGGCCTCGAACTCGATCGTAGCCGTGGAACCCGAGTGCCGCACAGCGCCGATCGTCACCACGGGCGGCGTATTATCGATCAGCACCGGCGAGCTGGTCATCTCGGCATCCCGCGCCGTGGACGGTGGATTCACTTCATTGTCCGAGGCGACCACACGAAAGTAATATTTGCCGTCGGCCAGCACGTCGCCGTCGAAGGTGAAGGCACTGTCGTGCAGGCCGCCCTTGAGCAGCTTCCACTGGCGCTCATCCTCACCGCGGAAATAAAGATTGTAGACCAGGCGATCCCCATCGGGATCTTCGGCCTGCCAGCTCACCACAATCTGCTGCGCGGCCGCCCGCGAAAGGGTCTGGGTGGGGGTGCCGGCCGGGCTTGAGCTGCTGGTGTCGCCGGTATCGCTGACCGTGACGGTATAGGGTGAGAGCGACTGCTGCTGGGACGCCTTGGAACCCAGCACCGGCGCCATTTGCAAGGTCACGTTAATGCTCTTCAACACCGGCGGCGAGTTCTGCGGCAGGTAGGCCAGCGTCACATTGTCGAGCACCGGCGTAACACCGCCGGAACCCGAGAATTCCGCCCGCCACTGGATAAAGCGCGCGTTGGGGCTCGAAATGCTGGAAGCGGCCGAGTCCTTGAGGGGCGCCGACCAGTCGCTCCAGGTCCTGTCGGGCTTGGCGGAGTTGCCTGCGCGGGTGCGAAAGATCAGCGACGTGGAGGGGACCATATCGGCGCGCCAGCTCAGGCTGCCCCAGCGGGCCGCGGTGCCGGCATCGTGTACGGGCGATTCGTAAGAGCCGGCAGTGCCGGGGCCTTCGCCGACGCGATAGATGCGCCCCATATCCCCGGTGGCCACCAGCACCGATCCGGCGGAAGGCAGCAGGCGCGTGGCTTCGCCCTCGTTGGTTTGCAATACCAGGGTAACTTTGCGGTCGTGCGAAAGCCCGTAGATGCGGCCGTTGCTATCGGTCGAAAGCAGGAGCTGATTGGATAGCGACAAAAGGTCGTAGACGTTTTCTTCCTTCGAGCTCCAAAGGGTCTCCACTGTGTTATCGGGGTTGATCCTGTAGACCGCCGACCGCTCCACGCCGGCAAGATCCGGGGCGGGGGTGAACTGAGTGGTCACCTGGGGCGTGGCGGCCGGTTGAGTTGGCCTGGAGGGATCGTTCTGCGGCTTGATCTCGGCGCCGGGCTCGGTATTCTGCGCCTCGACGGTGATGGAGGCGGGCGCGGACTGCACCGTGATGCCACCCACGCCGGCTTGCGACGCCTGGGTGGCAAGCTGGGCGCGCTTAGCCAGCGAACCGCCCAGCGCGGCCACATATACGGTACCATCCGCCTCGGGGATGATGGCGCGGATCTCCGGCAGGCTGGCGTCGTACAGCACGAACGCCTTGTCCTTTGCCGATACGCGGTACAGAATGCCGTTCGGCTCGGTTCCAGCCAGCAGGCGCCCTTGCGAATCGACGGCCAAGCCGGTCACGTGCGCTTGGCCGGTATCGTAATACAGCTCGCCTTTGCCCGCGGATTCCACACGGTAGACCTTGCCCTGATCGCCGGTGCCCACGTAGAGCGCGCCGGCGGGCCCGGTGGCCAGCGACCAGATGTAGCGGGCCTTGGGCGCGAAGTACTCGGTAGCCTTGCCGTTTTCGATGCGGTAGACCTTGCCGTCTGGGGATGTAGCGGCGTATAGGACGCCTTTGCTGTCCGTGGCGATGGCGAAGACTTCGGGCTGCTCGGCGGTCCAAAGCAGGGAGCTCTTGCCCGAAGGATCGACCTGGTAGACACGCCCTCGATGGCCGGTGGCGACGTAAAGAACGCCGTTAGCGCCTTGGGCCACGCTCCAGACGACTGCCTGATCGGAGGAGAACAGCGTATCCATGCGAGGCGCGAGCGTAAGACGGCCGTCGCGGCTCAACGAAACCCCTTGAAACTGGCCGCGGATGAAATCCGTGTAAGTGTTCATCTCCCAAGCGGTGGTTCCGGAGGCGAAAGCGCAGGATGCCGCGAATAAGACAAGAGAGACGCGGAGCACCAACTCGCCCACTCGCCCCCTCGCCCCCTCGCCCACTCGGCTCATTCCTTCACCTCCACTTGGATGGTTTTAGACCCGCTAATGGCGCAGTCGCCGGCGCCGATCTCCAGTTCCGCGAGCTTGGAATTGCGCGTCTGGGTGACGCTGCCGAGCGCCGTCTGGGCACCGGCCAGGATCAGGGCCACCGAAGGAGGCGGGTCCGGAAAGTCCTCTCCTTCGAGTTGAAAGGCGGGTTCCGGACGCCAAACCCGCACGTAGGCCTTGGTGTTGGCTCGCAGGTTGTTGACCGTGGAGATCAGTTGCGAAATCGACTTGGGCTGGGCGCCGATGATCTGCCGGAACTCGGTCAGGTTGGTGGTCATGCCGTCCGCCACCGTGAAAAGAAGCGGCCCCGGAGTCGCGCCGAGCGGAACCTGATATTCAACCTTGCGGGCCGTTTCGCTGCCATTGTCGCCGACCAGTATGGCGGTCAGCTCAACCTTTTCGCCGGGCCGGACCTCGCGCCTGTTCACAAAAACGTTATCGATCTGGAGCTGCATTTTCGCGTCGAAGGATTCAATGTCGAGCGATACCTTCTTGACCTGCAACGAGTCGAAGCCGCTTTGCAGGACGTAGGCCAGCGGAATGGCGGTGGAAAGCGAAGCGATCATGGCGGAGCCTGTATCGGCAGCATACATGTTGTTGAGCTTGAGGGGGGCGGCGGAGCCTTGGAACTCCACTTCGCCGGTCACCCGGAAGCTGGAAGCGCCGACCGTACGCTCGGTTGCGTCGATGGTGGAGAACACGGCCATCTGCAGCAGCAGTGGGGAAAGGAAGCGGTCGTTGACCATTTCCATCTGGTAGCTGTCCAGGCGGCGGCCGGCGCGCGAGACGGAAATCGAAACCGGAGCCATGGCGGCGGCGCGCCCCAACTCGCCGGCTATGGCGGTGTTGCGGTCCTGCAGGATGGCGCCCATCATTTCCTTCGGGGCGGAGATTTTGAACGACGAGGACATCACCGGCAGCAAGGCCAGAACCTCGGCGCGCGCGAAAGGCAAGGCGGTTGAGCCTATCGCCAGGAAGCGGTGTCCGAAAGCGTAAATGCGGCTGCCATCGATGTAGGTGATAGTGCCGTCGGCGCCAATGCTCATATCGCCGGTCATCAACTCCACGCTGATCATGGAACCGGGCTTGAGCGTGGAAGGATCGCCCATATGAGGATCGGCGTGGCCGCCGGCGGCAAGGCCTTGCGCGGGCTCCAGGCCCAAGGCACGAAGCTGCGGCGCGAAACGGTCGAGCGTCTCGCGCGTGAATCCGGCGAAGGAGACCGGCGTGGCGATGTCCAGCAGCTTGGTATCGCCGGCGGAAACCTCCTGCCGGCGCGGCAGTATGCGCGTAAGATCCCGGCCGGCCAGCAGCGAGGCCAGCGAAACCTCATTACGGGCGACCTGGCTGGGCGCCGATTCGCGGCCGGCCTCGGTAACCCGGACCATTTCCTCAATGGGGCGAATGCCGGCGATGGGCTCTTTGGCGAAAGGGAAGGCCAGCGCCACGGCTCCGGCCAGCCTGCCGTCGATATAGACAGGGCTGCCGCTCATTCCCTGTAGCACCCCGGTTTTTTCCAGTGGGCCACCGGATAGCCGGGCCAGGATCAGGGACTGCTTGGGTCCTATATTTTCAAGCACACCGAGAACTTCCACCTGGAACTCTTCGATGCGGTTGCCCGAGAAGACGGTCTTGCCGATGCCGCGCAGGCCGGGTGTGACGTCTTTCAGAGGAAAGAAGGCGGTCTGAGCGTGCAAGGCGGCGGCCAGGGCGAAAACCGCAGGGACAACAAAACGCGGCACAGATCCTATTCTAGCGTGGATGGGAACCACGCTTATAATTACTATAATGGTGACGCCGTAATGGCGCGCGAGGTTTCCGCCCTGATCTCGGGGAATCTGTGTCCATCCGCGGTTACTTCTTCTTTTTCTCGACCTCCAGTTCCGGGATGTTAAAGTGGCCGCCCAGTTCGCTCAGGCTGTCGAGGTCGATGGGGCCGACGATGTTCACCAGCGTCAGCTCCTTTGGTTCGGCGGCGATGATGGCCAGGCCGCCTATGCCCTTGGCCTCCGGCTTGATATAGACGTCCACGTCTTCGCCCTCTTCTTTGCTGTGGACGCCCACGATACGCTGCCATTCTGGAGAGCGTAACTGCGCGCGGAAGGCATCCACGTCGGCAGGCGAATATTCGCCGGGACTCTTGAACTCGAAGGTCTTGACATAGATACCTTTCAGACCTTCCACCATTTTCTTGACCTTGGCCTGGTCCGGGTCGTCGCTCGAAAGGAATTTCGCCGCGAGGCGCAGCAGCGAGCCATCCAGGTCAACATCGACCGAATCGGAGGCACGCGCCGCCAGCTTTTCGTAATTCCACTTCACCTGCTGACCGGCGGCCAGGCCGGCGAACATCACGAATGCAAGCGGGAATCCAGCGGTCTTCATGAGTTATTCCTATGAGCGGCATTGAGCATTTGAACCTTTTTCTGCGCCTTATTCAGCTTGCCGCCGGCGATGCGGAGAGCCAGCAGCACCTGGGACCTGGCCCGCTCGCCCTGATACTGCCGGTACCCCATGGCGCCCGCCGCCAACAGAATGGAAGCGGCCATCGCGGCGACCCAGCGCACCCAGGGGCGCGACGCCCGCCGCAAGGGCCTGCCGGCGACCCGCGCCAGCACCCGCTCCGTGAACTCCGGCGAGGGCTCCTTTCGCCGCAGCGCCGACCTTAATTCGTCTTCCAGATTCATAGACCAACCTCTCCCCGGCTGCGAGACAGCTTCCCGCGCAACAGCGCGAGCGCGCGCTGCAACTGACTCTTCACCGTACCGATCGGAATGCCCAGAATAGCGGCAATTTCCATCGGATCCAGATCCTCCTGGTAGCGCAGAACCACCACCATGCGAGCCTTGGCCGGCAGCGCGGCTACCAGTTTACGCAGCGCCGCTCCCAACATGGGGTCTCCCTGCGGCGTCACCGCCACGGGCTCAGGCGCATCTTCCAGCCTCACCATCGGCCGGCGCTGGCGGCCGCGCGCCACATCCAGCGCGCGATGGGTGGTGACTTTGCGCAGCCAGAATAAAATGTGCTCGGGCGATTCGAGCGTCCCCAGGTGCTGGTAGAGAGCCAGAAATACCTCCTGAGCCAGTTCTTCGGCCACCGCACGATCGCGCAGGAAGTGCCACGCCACGCTGAAGACCATAGCCTGGTGTTGCCGGACCAGGCTCGCGAACTCCCCTTCGCCCGCCCTGAAAGGGGCCTGTACGGGCATTTGCAGCAGAGTCACTTTCCACTCGTATCATACGCGATCCTGCTCGAGACCTTGGCGCGCGTGAAGCCGGTATTGACCATGGAGATCGACATGTTCCGGGAGTAGAAGAAGACTACCCGCACGTGAAACTCGCCGCCATAGCTGACCGGGAACCACAGCCCGTCGTCGAATTTCTCGTAGCTGACCGCGAATCCCAGGCCCTTGATGTCGGTTCCCAGCAGGACTTTCACCGCCACCGGTATATGCGTGGCGAACCTGGTGCTGACCAGCAGCGGCTGGCACTCCCCCACGTCGATCAGCGCTTCTCCTTTCCAATCCGCATCCTCTTCGTGGGGCTTCGGACGGAAGCTGATGCGGTAGATGTTGCGGCCGCGGTAGACGTCCTTACCTTCCAGGGTAAAAATGTATTTCGCCTGTTCGCTGGCGGTTAAGGGGAACAGATCGTGGCCGATGCCGTCTTTGGACTCTTTGTCGCCAGTCATGTCATTGACCATGTCCTGAATTAAATCGCCGTCAACATCGATATTTTTATATTGCTTGCCCGGCTCGTCGTAAGAAATGAACTGGCCGTTCCGCTCGTATTTTCCCTCGAAATGCGCGAGCTTCTTTTCGATTCCACCGGGAGTGGGGGTAACCACGAACTCCAGCTTCTCTTCGCGGGCCAGCTTTCCATTGGTGCGATGAAAGCGCGCCACAACCTTCTGGTTGTAGATGTATGCGCGGCGCAGGTCCTGGGCGCGAGTCTGGTTTTCGGCGACGCGCGCCATGATCTGGCCGACAGAGGGGTCTTGCGCCAGTGCGAAAGGGAGAATCGAAAGTAAAGCAACCGGCAAGAGATTCATAGAATTTCCGCTCATTAAGTAATACGCCGGAGAAGGCCGGGAGAATGCAAAAAGACGTTCCGGGCAAGCCGCGGTGTATCATAACGTATGATGTCCGGCATATCATCGGCCGCGGAAACAGACCGGCGCGCGAGGCAAATCTCCTGGTTCGTCCTGGCCTGGCTGGGAGCTCTGCTCCTGTTTTCTTATGCCCCGGTGCTCTGGCGGCTGGTCGAGCAGTGGGACTCGGACCCGGACATGGGGCACGGCTTCTTCGTGCCGGTGGTGGCCGGCTTTATCGTCTGGCAGAACCGGCGCGAGCTGCTGGCGCTGACGCCTTCGCCGAACTGGTGGGGACTGGCCGTAGTGCTCTACGGGGCGCTGCAGCTCTATATTGCCACGCTGGGCGCCGAGTTGTTTCTGGCGCGGACGGCCTTCGTGATTTCCGTGATCGGCATCGTGCTGCTGCTGGGCGGAACGGCCTATGTGCGTCGTCTCGCGTTTCCACTCTTCCTGCTGTTTTTCATGATTCCCATTCCGACCGTGGTGTACAACAGCATCACGTTTCCCTTGCAGATCCTGGCCAGCCGGGTGTCCACCCAGGCGTTGGACGTGATGCAGATCCCGGTGCTGCGGGAGGGCAACGTGCTCGAGCTGGCCCAACAGAAGCTGTCGGTTGTGGAGGCTTGCAGCGGCATCCGCTCACTGCTTTCGCTCACTTTTCTTTCGCTGGTTTACGGATATTTTTTCGAAAGCAAGATATGGATGCGGGTGGTGTTGTTCCTGTCAACCATTCCCATTGCGATCGTCGCCAATGCCAGCCGCGTGACGCTGACCGGCGTATTGACCGAGTATAAGCCTGAGCTGGCGGAAGGCTTTTTCCATACCGCGTCCGGCTGGGTGATCTTCATGGTGGCCCTGGCGATCCTGATTGCGCTGCACCAGATACTGAACGGGGGGTACCGGCTGCTGCATGCCCGGCGATAAAGGTTTCGGCTGGCTTCATCACTGGATCCGCTACAAGTACCTGGGCGTCCTCACCCTGGTACTGGTGGTGCAGGCGACGCTGTTCTACGCGGCATCGCGGGGCGAGAAGGTTCATGAGGGAAAGCAGTTGGCATTTTTCCCGGTGCAGATCCAAAACTGGCAGATGGTCCAGGAGGTCCCCATCGAGCAGGAGGTGCTCGATCAGCTCAAGGCCGACGACACGCTCAACCGCATGTACGTAAACGCGCAGTCGCGCATTGCGGTGAACCTTTTCGTCGCCTACTTCAAGACGCAGCGCACCGGACAATCGCCGCATTCGCCGAAGAACTGCCTGCCCGGATCGGGTTGGGAGCCAACCGCGACCGGTTACGCGGAGGTCCAGGTGGAAGGCGAGCCCCAGCCGATCAGGATCAACCGCTACGTGGTCTCGCACGGCGAGGAGAAGAACGTAGTGCTGTACTGGTATCAGAGCCCGCGCCGGGTGATCGCCAGCGAGTTTTCCGCTAAGCTCTGGCTGGTCATGGATTCCATCCGATATCGCCGCAGCGACACGGCTCTGGTGCGGGTGAGCATTCCCGTCCGGCAGAACGACGAACCGGGCGCCACGCGCCTGGGCGTGGCATTTGTCGAGAGCGTGTTTCCAGTGCTCAAACACTACCTGCCGGCATAACGGGGTGCTGGGTTCTGGTCTGCTTACAGCGTACACTGTAATTCTGATGGACCGCATCGGAAGGTACAAGATCGTGCGGGAACTGGGGCGCGGCGCCATGGGCGTGGTGTACCTGGCCACGGATCCCACCATCGGCCGCCCGGTCGCCATCAAGACCATCCGACTGGGAGAGGTCAGCAACGCGGAGGAGCGCGCCCGGCTGCGGGAAAGGCTGTTCCGCGAAGCGCGCTCGGCGGGCGTGCTTTCGCATCCGGGTATTGTCACCATTTACGATATGGAGTCGCAGGACGACCTGGCGTACATCGCCATGGAATACGTCAACGGGCCGACGCTCGATCAACTGCTGTCGGGCCCGCCGCTCGGGCCGGAGCGTATGTTCAGCATTCTGGGACAGACCGCGGCGGCTCTCGACTACGCCCACCAGAAGGGCATCGTGCATCGCGACATCAAGCCCGCCAATATTATGGTTGCCGAAGACGGTTCGGTGAAGATCACGGATTTCGGGATCGCCAAAATCAATACTTCCGAGCAGTTCACCATGACCGGCACGATCGTGGGCACGCCGCACTACATGGCGCCGGAGCAGGTGCAGGGGCTGGCCGTGGATGGCCGCGCCGACCAGTTCTCGCTGGCCGTGATCGTCTTTGAAATGCTGACCGGCGAGAAGCCTTTCACGGGCGAGCAGCTTACCACGGTAGTCTACAAAATCGTGGCGGAGGAGCCCGCCTTGCCGCACCGGCTGAATTCCACGCTGAGCCAGCAGATCTCGAACGTTCTGCGCAAGGCGCTCGCCAAGAAGCCGGACGCGCGCTACCCCAATTGTCAGAAATTCGTAGACGCCCTGGAAGCGGCATGCAATGCCACGAAAGGCTGGCAACCGCTGACGCGCGGGGGCAGCCTCACCTTGCCCACGGCCGTGGAGGCGCGCCGGCCGGCCCGGGTCGACCATCTCGCGGCGGCCGGCGCCACGGAAGAAACCAAGACCCGTGAGGGGCGCAAAGTCGGCGTCCTTCCCGTGCTGTTCGCAGTAGTGGTGGCGGCGGGACTGGTCGGATTGATTGCGTGGCAGGCGGCGCCGTGGATTACCGATTCCGGTCCTAAGCCGGCAGCGACTGAAACGAAGCCGCCGGCGCCGCTGTCCACGCCACCGCCGGTTGCGGCTCCCCCGGCCGCACCGCCCCCGACCGAGCTGGAGGAGAAGAGGCCCAGCCCGATGCCGCCCGCCCCCACCGCGCAGCCCGAGACAACCGAAGCTGGTGGCGATGCGGGCACTTCGCCGCAGCGCGCAGCCACGCCGGAACGCAGTCCCATCCCGGAGCCTCCGCCGCAGAACCGCCCCACACCGGATCTAGGGGCCAGCCCATATTTGAAGGTCTCTGTCTCCACCGTTCCTCCCGACGCCACGGCCATGCTGGATAATCATCCCGACACAGCCTGCACCACCCCTTGCGCGTTGGATGCGGCGCCGGGCCAGCACATCGTCAGCATCAGTCGATCGGGCTACCAGACCGAACACCGCTCGGTCACCCTGACCAACGCTTCGGTCGAGCTTCCGCCGGTCGCCCTGCGCGTTCCCGGCGGCGTGCTGAAGCTAACCAGCGTGCCCACCGGCGCTAAGATTTATGTCGATGGAAATCCTATAATCCAAGTCACTCCGGCGACGCTGGAGTTGCGGCCCGGCAAACACATGGTAGTGGTTGAGAAAGACGGTAAGCGCACATCCCAGGAAGTTGAAATTCTGGATGGGTTTTCGAATATCACAAAAATAATCCTGGACCGATGAATATAACGGTAAATATGAAGCTCTCGCGCAGAAGGCTGCTTTACCTGCTCTCGCTTGCGCCGGGACTGGCTCTGCGTGGGGACGAGCAGCCCGGGCACAATCTGATCGTCCGTTCGGCCAACCCGGAAGATTTCGAAATGCCGCTCTCCGGATTCGACACCTGGATCACGCCCGCCGAACAATTCTATGTCCGCACGCACATCTATAAGCCAAAAGTCGAACTGGCGGAGTGGCGTCTGCGAGTGGATGGCCTAGTCGAGCGCGAGCTTTCACTCGACATGGCCGAGTTGAAAAGACTTCCGCCCGCGGAACTGACCGCCGTGATTGAGTGCGCCGGCAATGGCCGCAGCTTTTACGAGCCGGGCGTCACCGGAATGCAGTGGCGCTACGGCGCGGTGGGCAACGCCCGCTGGACCGGCGTGCGTCTCGGCGACGTCCTCAAGCGCGCGGGCATTAAGTCCGGCGCAACCCAGGTTCTGTTCAATGGCGCCGACGTCCCCATGGGCAAAGTGCCGGACTTCATCCGCAGCGTGCCGCTCGATAAGGCCATGCACCCGGATACTCTGCTGGCGTTCGATATGAACGGCGCGCCGCTGCCGTCCTCGCACGGTTTTCCACTGCGCCTGGTGGCCTCCGGCTGGGCTGGCGATTCCTGGGTCAAATGGGTCACTAACATCAGTGTGCTCGACAAGGAATACGACGGCTTCTTTATGAAGACCGCCTATCGCCGTCCCGTGCACACGGTTGCGCCGGCGACTGCGGTCGATCCCGCCGCCATGGTCCCGGTCACCGCCATCAAGCCGAAATCCGTGATCGCCAGTCCGGTGGCGGGGCAGCGGCTGGCGGCCGGGCCGGTAACGATTCGCGGCGCGGCGTGGGCCGGCGAATCGCCTGTCGCGCGGGTGGACGTCTCCGCCGATAACGGCCGCACGTGGCGCCCCGCCAAGCTCGGCGCCGATCGCGCCCGCTACGCCTGGCGCCTTTGGGAAGCCGCCTGGACGCCGCCGGAAGACGGCTCCTACGTGCTGATGTCCAGGGCCACCGACGAAAAAGGCGACACGCAGCCGTTTATCGAGGAATGGAATCCTTCCGGCTATCTATGGAACGTGGTTCCCGCGGTGCGTGTGGAAGTCGGAGGCGGTGCGCCTGGATTGCCGCCGCCACCGCCCGCCGCCGAGATCCCGCCTTTTCCCGATAAGGTGAGAGGCTCTTGCGTCGGTTGTCATGGCCAGGACATGATTGCGGGTCAGCATCTTACTCGCGCCCAATGGGAGCGTGAGCTGGATAAGATGATCCGCTGGGGCGCCGAAGTCAAGCCGGAGGATCGTCCCGAAGTTGTCGATTTTCTGACTCACACATTCGGATCCCCCAAATAAGCAATGCCAGCTATTCGGCGCGCAGAGCTTCCACCGGGCTGATCGACGCAGCCCGCCGTGCAGGTATATAACTGGCCAGGAGCGCCGCAACAGCGAGCACGGCGGCCACCGCGGCCAGCGTCGGCACATCCCACGAGCGCACGCCAAACAGCAGCCCGCGCATCAGAGTTGCTGCGGCCACCGCGCACGCGAGACCCACGGCAATGCCAACCGCGGTCAACCATCCCGCCTCTTTTAGAATGAGCCGATAGACCGAGCTGCGCTGCGCGCCGAGTGCCATGCGGACTCCGATTTCACGGGTTCTCTGGCTTACCGAATAAGCCACCACTCCGTACAGTCCAACCACGCCCAGCAGCAATGCCAGCGCGGCGAAGCCTCCGACTAGCCATGCCGAGGATCGGTGTAGATAGGCTGACTCATTGATTAGGGCACTCATGGTCGTTTCGCCCCCGGTCACAATGCCGGGATCGATTTGATGGATGGTGGCGGCCACCGTGGGAAGCAGCGACGGCCCGGATTGCAAAGTCCGAACCACCACATTGAAATAATTCCCTGCGCTCTGGTTAAAGGGAATATACAGTACGGGCCGATTCGTAGTATCCAGCGGGCCTTCTTTGATATCTTCCACGATGCCGACAATTTCTATGGGCTTGGGCGGATCGGAGAGAAACGAAAGCTGCTTGCCGATCGCATCTTCGCCGGGGAAGTATTGTCTTACGAACGCCTGGTTAATGATGGCGACACGCGGCTTCGAGGCATCCTCTGCTTCGGTAAAGTAACGGCCGCCCAACAACGTCGCCCCCAGCGTCGTGAAGTAGCCCGAGCTCACATCCCGTTCGGGCATTTCATTATGCTCTCCGTGCCAGGGCCGGCCCAGGATTCGCAACCAGGTCGTATCGCCCCATCCGTTCACGGGTAGGTCGCTCGATATGCCGACCGACTTTACGCCGGGCAGACTCTCAATCCGGCTCACCACCTGCCGCTCCAGCGCAATGGCCTGCACGTCCTTTCCATAGTTCGCATCCGGCGCCGCCACGAACATCGTGATCAGGCGATCGGGCCGCAAGCCAATGTCCACGTGCAGCAGGCGGTAGAGGCTCCTTCCGAGCAGCCCGGCGCCCACCAACAACACCATGGCAGTGGCTAGCTCGAGCACCACAAGTTTAGAGCCAAGGCGGCGCCACGTGTTTCCCGCCGAGCCGCGGCTGCCTTCGGCCAGCGCCCCCCGCGTCTCCGACAAAGAGAAGTGCAGCGTGGGAGTGAGTGAGAACAGCACCGCCGCGACGAGTGCGATTACGCCCGCAAAAGCCACCACGCGGACGTTCAAGCCGAGGTCATCGAGAAACGACATCCTGGCCAGCATGTTCGCCGGAATGAGCCTGGTGAGCAGTTGCATGACCCACACGGCCGATACCAGGCCGAGCGCGCTGCCTGCCGCCACCAGAACTAAACCCTCCGTGACAAATTGACTGACTAATCGACCCCGTCCCGCGCCCAGCGCGCTGCGGACCGCGATCTCTCGCTTGCGGCTCTCGGAACGGACCAGCAGCAGGCTCGCGACATTCACGCTCGCGATCAACAGCAGCAGCCCGGCTCCGCTGAGCAGCAGCAGCAGTATGGGACGGATATTTCCCGAAATTGCCTCGCTGAGAGTGATCAGGCCCGCACCCTGGCCGCGATTCTCGGGATACTGCTTTTCCAGTTGTTGCGCAATCGACGTTACGTTGGCTAATGCAGTCTGGACGGAGACGCCGTCCTTGAGCCTCGCCACGCCCAGGAGGCTGTGGCAGCTACGCCTCAAGTCGCATTCGCTCGCCGCGTGTAGCGTAGTCCAGAACTCGGCGGGTTCGGCGGGGGCGAAATGAAATTCCCGCGGCAGCACTCCGATGACAGTGTTCGGAGCGCCATTCAGCGTAACCGTTCGCCCCAGGATATCCGCTTTTCCTCCATAGCGCTGCTGCCAGACCGCGTAGCTCAATATGACGGCGCGGGGTGCGGACGGCAGATCTTCGCCAGCATAGAAATCACGTCCCAGCACCGGAGTAACGCCAAGCGTGCGAAAGAATCCGTCAGTCACACGAGCGCCGCTCGCCGGTTGCGCGCCCGTGGGGGTGCTCAGTGAAGCACCCGTGTGCTCATAAGCGTCCAGGGAGCTGAATACAGTGTTGAGTTTTTTCCAGTCGAGATAATCGGGATAGGAAAGAGGGCATTGCGGGCACTGAATGAGCGGGACGTTCTCATATACGCCCACCAGTCGCGCGGGATTCCGGTAGGGCAATGGCTTAATCAACGCCGCATCCACAAAGGCGAAGATCGCTACACTCGCGCACATACCGAGGGCCAGCATAACGATAGCGGTCGAGGTGAAACCCGGATTTTTGCGCAACTGCCGGATCGCAAACCGAACGTCCCGCAGCAGGTTTTCGAGGAACGGAACCGTCCTCCTTTCGCGGTAAGCCTGCTTGGTGGACTCCACACCGCCCAGCTTCAGAATCGCGTCTCGTCGCGCCAGCTCCGGAGTCATGCCGCGGCGGATGTTGTCGTCGATATGCATCTGAAGATGACCCTCGATCTCATCCGCCAGCTCCCGCTCTCTCTCCGCATTGGGCAGCATGCCGGCCAGTCTCAACATCCACGCACGTAGCATCTTCACGCCGGATCCTCCGATGGAGAGAGGAACCGCGCCAGGATCGCTGTGGTCTGCTCCCAATTTCGCGTTTCGTTCTGGAGTTGCTTCCGGCCCGCGCGCGTGAGCTTGTAGAACTTGGCCTTGCGATTGTTCTCCGACACGCCCCACTCGGAGGCGATGGACCCTTCCTGCTCCAATTTCAGCAATGCGGGATACAAGGTTCCATAGTTCAGAGAGAGGAGATTTCCACTGGTCTGTTCAATGCGGCGGGCAATCCCGTATCCGTGAAGCGGCCCCAGCGCCTCGATGGTCTTCAACACCATCAAAGCCAGCGTCCCTTGCCAAACATCCGCTTTATCGCCCACAGGGCCTCCTATTGCCTAGCCATAGGAAGTGTAGCAGGTTTTCTATGGGAAGACAATAGGTGATGTTTAGCGGCAACTTGATTCCAAAATGGTGACCATGGTAAACTGACCATAGTCATGAATACTCAACAGCAACAACTCCAAGTCCCCGCTGGGGAATTCAAGGCCAAGTGCCTGAAGCTCATCGATGAGGTCCAGCAGCAGCATAAGGTGATCGTAATCACCAAACGCGGCAAGCCCGCTGCACGCCTGGTTCCGCTGGACAACGAGATCCCGGATGTCTTCGGGAGAATGAAGGGGACCGGGAAGATTCTGGGCGATATCGTTTCACCCACCGGCGAAATTTGGAACGCGGATAAGGGCGAGGGCCTTGATTTCTAAAGACCAGCCGCTCTTGCTCGACACCCACTGCTGGATATGGAGCCAGTTCGGGCTCGATCACGAGTTCTCGCCCGCCGGCTTGTCGCTGTTCAGACAGGCGGCTTCGGACGGCAATTTGCGACTTTCCATCATCTCGGTCTGGGAAGTCGCGATGCTGGAATCTAAACGCCGGATCCACTTACAGATGGATTGCTTTGATTGGATAAACCAGGCCCTCCAGACCCCTGGCCTCAGCCTCATTCCGCTCACTCCCGAGATCGCCGTCGAAAGCACGCGCCTGCCAGGAAGTCTCCATAGCGATCCCGCGGACCGCATCCTGGTGGCGACCGCGCGCAACGTCGGCGCACGGCTGATGACCCGCGACCGGCTGCTGCTGAAATACAAACACGCCCGGGTGGTCTCCGCCTGAATCCAACCTACCCGTGCTAGGATCACCCCTTGACCCCCTATCTTGAAATTGGCGGTGACTATCGCGAAGTGTTTCCCGGCATTCACCTGCTGGAGTTGCCGCTGCCGTTCTCGCTGGGACTGGTGAACGTCTACCTGGTGCGGCTGGAGGCCGGGTACCTGCTCATCGATTGCGGCATGCAAACCGACGCCTGCTTCCAGGCGCTGACGCGGGCCCTGGAAGGCCTGAGTCTGGAGTGGAAGGATATACGGCGGATTCTGCTCACGCATATCCACCCGGACCACATGGGACTGGCGCCGAAGCTGATCGCGCTGACCGGCGCGCCGCTCGATCTGCACTGGGCGGACAACCAGCTCCTCGCCGAGCTTGCGGACCCGGAGCGCCACCGCGACTCGCTGCGGCAGGTGCTGGCGGCCGCTGGAGTTTCCCCGGAAATGCGTGCCCTGGTCGAAACATCGACTCTCGAGATCCAGCCGAGCTTCCAGCGCCTCACACCGGACCGGCTGCTGTCGGGCGGCGAGTTCTTCGCCACGCGGCACGGCTGCCTGGAAGTGCTCTGGACGCCGGGCCATTCTCCCGGCCACATCTGTCTCTACGACCGGGCGCGGCGAGTGCTCATTTCGGGCGACCACATCCTGGAGCACATCTCGCCCAACATCGGATGGCAGTCCGGCCGGGACGCCTTGGGGGAATTTCTCTCCTCGCTCGATCGGATCGCCGGTCTGGAGGTGGACCTCATCCTACCTTCGCATGGCGCGCCGTTTTCGGGCCATCGCGAATGGGTCCGCAAAACACAGGAGCACCACGCGGAACGCTGCGCCCGCATCGTGGCGCTGGTGGATGGCGGCGCCCGCACGGCCCATCAGATCGCCGAGCAGCTTTGGAACCGTTCGCTTTCGCCATTCCATTACCGGTTCGCCATTTTCGAAGTGCTGGCGCACCTGGAGTACCTGGAGCGCCGCGATGCATTACGCTCGCACCAGATAGATGGCGTAAATCTTTGGACCCGCGGCGGTTAACATTCGGCCCCGCCGCGGCATCCTTATAGACGGAAGGTTGCCGAGTGTGGACGCGAGTTTCGCTCTGAACCCCGAGTGCCCGACGAGGGCATGGGTGGCTGCCTCGCCGGTTGTCTCGATCTCCCAGGATGAGGATGACACCGAGTTGGCCCGCGCGGCGCGCCAGGGCAGCCGCGCGGCATTCGGACGTCTCTACGACCGCTACGTGGGGATGGTGCACGGAATCCTCCTCGCGCGCGTACCGCGCAGCGAAGTGGACGACCTGGTGCAAGAAGTTTTTCTGGCGGCTCTCGGCCGTCTCTCCGGGTTACGCGACGATGGCGCCTTCGGCGGATGGCTGGTGACCATCGCGCGCAACCGCGCCCACGACTATCACCGGCGCGCACGCGAGTGGACTGAACTGCCGGAGGATGTGCCCTCGCGCGAACGCTATTCGCCCGAGGCGCTGGCCGCTCTGGAAGCCATCCGCAGGCTGCCGGAAGCATATCGCGAGCCGCTCCTGATGCGCCTGGTGGAAGGCATGAGCGGCGATGAGATCGCGGCGCGCACCGGCCTGACGCCTGCGTCGGTACGCGTGAATCTGCATCGCGGGATGAAGCAGCTCCGGCAAAAACTGGATTTGAGGGACGCTCATGAAAAATGATTATCTTTGGGATGGAGGGGATGCCACGGGTGCGCCGGACCCCGAAATCCAGCGGCTCGAGCGTCTTCTAGGCGAGTTTCGCGCCAACCGTACGGCGCCCGAGCTGCCGGCTGGATATCGGTCCGCAAGCTCGCGCCGCTGGGGTGCGATTGCCGCAAGCATTGCCGTTGCGGCGGCGGGGGTGTGGCTCGTCGCTTCGGGATCAGCGCCGGAAGGCTGGCAAGTGGACCGCTCCGGCTCCCGAACCAGCCGCCTCGCGGTGGGCGAAACGCTCGAAACCGGGGCGGACGGGCATGCCACCGTGAACGTCGGCGAGATCGGCGTGATCGAAGTGGAGCCCAACAGCCGCCTGCGCCTGATCCGGGCGCGCAAAAACGAACACCGCATGGCCCTCGACCACGGTCTCATCCACGCCACCATCTGGGCGCCGCCGCGATCGTTCGTAGTGGATATGCCGTCGGCCGCGGCGGTCGATCTGGGCTGCTCCTACACGCTGGAGGTGTCGGACGACGGCGCCGGGCTGATTTCCGTGATCAGCGGTTGGGTGGGCTTCGAGCGCAATGGCCGCGAGTCCTTCATTCCGGCAGGCGCCCTGTGCCGAACGCGCCCGGACGCCGGTCCTGGCACGCCCTATCGCGAAGACGCCTCGCCCTCTTTCCGCCAGGCGCTGGCGGATTTCGATTTCGCGCACGGGGGCGACGCGGCGCTGGCCATTTTACTGACCGAAGCCAAAAGAGACGACGCTTTCACGCTCTGGCATCTGCTGACGCGCTGCGAGCAGGGGCAAGAGCCGCGCGTCTACGATGCACTGGCCGCGCTCGCCCCGCCGCCGCCTGGCGTAAGCCGTGAGGGCATCCTGCGCGCCGACCCCCAGATGCTGGACCGCTGGTGGGACGAGCTGGGTCTGGGCGACACCAGCTGGTGGCGCCTGTTCGAAGGAAAGTGGCCCGCTTCCAGCCGGTAACCCAGTCACACGCTTTACCAAAATTTGTATCAGAGTCCGTTCACCCGGCTAAGCTCTCTAGCCCGGCCCCACGTTAACCTTCGCCGAAACAATGGCTTGAGAAGCCACGCAGGTTACCCGGAAGATCCCCATAACAGCCCTGGAAGCGGATCGTCGACCGCCGCCAAACGACAAATTGATCCGGGGCGGCTGCTATAGTCCGATTGGAAAGCAAGGTGCCGCCTTGGCCCAATTGAGAACTCTAATCCTGTCACTCATTTTTCTGTCGTCCGTGTACGCTCAAGCCAGCACCGCCGGCAAGGTGTCGATAACGGGCGCTGCCCAGATGTCGGCAGCTCAACCGGCCCCGTTCAACGTCCTGACGTTGACCACCCAAAATCCACTTGCGCCAAGTGCCAGCCTCTTTCCCGGATTCCCGACGGTCGCCGGCGGCGTTCCGGCGGAGGGCTATCAGGGTGGCGCCTACGTCAACGGTCTGGCTCTGTTTACCCCATGGCAATGGCAGGCGTCGATCAAGCATGGCACGCTCCTGGCATATCGGGGTGGGGCCTCCGGAACATTCGCCTGCACCAACTCAACGAGCTGCGCGGCCAACTGGGACTGGTTCGATATGACCACGCTGCCGCTGAATTGTCCGTCCGCCTATGCGCCGTGCCCATCGCAGGACACCGCGACCGGTTATGTCGGCCTGGCGCTGGACAACAACGGATTCGTGTACTATACCCCGGACGCTGCTAATCAGTATCCGGTGTTCATGCGGTTCAATCCGTTTGGCTCCGCCGGATCGGGCGTCACCAGTGTGTCGAACGCGGCGAACTATACTTACTTCTCCGCTCCTTCCCCAACCTCCGGCAGCCCTCTTGGAGCGGGCTATGGATGGTGTACCGGCATCTTCGACGGGCAGTATGTATACTACGCTCCGACCGATGCCGGCGGATACGCCAACACCAATTTCATCCGTTACAACACCACCGGCGCTGGCGGCTTCGTCATTGCCAACTTTCAGAACTTCGATCTTACAACTCTCCCCGGCGGCGCGCTGAATGGCGGTTTTGAGTCGAGCGCCTTCGACGGTCAGAAAGTCTACCTGCTACCTGCCGGCGGCAGGGACTTAGTTATCTACAACACGACACTGCCGTTTACGACGGCCAGTTCCTACAAGACACTTAATCTGGCGAACCTGGGAGTGCCTACACAGACCCTCGCCCCGTCCAACATGACCAGTGACAAGGCTCCCTCGCCGTACGTGGCTTCGGCTTCGAGTGAAGTCTCGCCCGCGTGGAATGCATTTGACGGTGTAGCTGGTAGTTATTGGGTAGGCGCCAGTGGCATATGCTGGCTGCAAATCAATCTCGGTTCAGCGTCAACCGTTGGATCGTATTCGCTTTACTCCAACGGAGGCGGCGCGCCGTTAAACTGGACTTTGCAAGGCAGCGCGAACGGGTCTACCTGGACCGTCGTGGACACGGAAACCGGAGTGTCAGCGTGGAATAACGACAGCCTCACCTTCACGCTCAGCTCACCGGCGACTTACCAATACTGGCGTCTCAACATCACCGCCAACAATAACTATACCTATACGTTTGTGTCGCTGTTCTCTTTGTACACGCCTGCTTATCCGCAAGTGACGGGTGCCGGCAATCTGAACGCCGTGCAGACTCAGAATGATTACATCGGCGGCCAGCCCGTGTGGAACCCGGCCGGGACTATCGAGTATCTCTACCTGACGCCGTTTGCGAGCAACCTTACCACTACGTCGCACGCCACCACCGTGCTGCTTTCTACTGTTCTCCGCGTGCCCGTCGCGACGTGCGGTTCTCCCACGGCCGGTTCGCAGACATGCAGCAGTGGCTTCACGCCTCTGGATATCACGGCTTCCACCTCGACCTGGGAAATGTTCGATCTCGCCAACCTGGCCACCAACCAGGCGTGGGCGGCCGGCGCCTTCGCGTATCCACCGCTCTATACGCCCCCAAGCCCCCTGACGAACCAACTTACGCTGGGCGGCTTCCAGCTCACCTGGCTGAACGTCCACAACACGGCGGACCCCATCGTCGGATTCGTCGCCGACTACGGAAATTTCTACATGCGCCATCACGCCTCTCATACGCTATCCGATCCGTCCGGGTGGGATGTGGCCCAAAGGCCGGCCGGACAAGCCAATGGGTGCATGGGTGGCGGCTATGACCCTGTCAACCAATTGCTGTACGTCGCATGCCCAGCAGCAACTCCAGCACCCAGCGCGTGGCAAATCGGACCGCTATGAACACTCACTCAATCAAACTCCGTAGGCCACTGCGGATTCCGCCAATGTTCGAAGAACCTGTGAATTTGCGCAGCGGTGACCCGTGAAATCGAAAGCGGCGGCAAGCCGCCCTCGGCAAACCAATCCACGTCATCGATCTCATGGCTGCGGGCCGGCGCGCCGCCGATCAGCTCGCACAGGAAGAACAGCTTATAGGCGTGGAAGGGGATGGGCGGGTGGCCGTGGCGATTGCGGTCGTAAACAGCCAGTAGCTTCACGGCGCGAGTCTCGTAACCGGATTCCTCGCGCACTTCGCGCACCGTGCCATCGGCCGGCGATTCTCCCACATCCGCCCAGCCGCCGGGCAGCGACCAGCCGCCATCTTCGCGCTCCCGCACCAACAGTATCTTTTCCTCGCGAAACACGACGCCGCGCAGATCCACTTTCGGCGTAGCGTAGCCGGCCTCGGCGGCGAACAGCTTGCGGATGGGCACGATATCGCCGTCCGAGCCCTCGGCCATCATCTCCGCGGCAAGTTCGCGCACGGCCTCGTAGCGATCCACGTCATATTGGTTCAGTGCGTATGTCAGGCCGGTCTGCGCAACGGCTTGCAGGCGCATGGCCCAGTCCAGCCACTTCGGTTCCATCATGATTCCTTCCAGAAGAGCTCGGCATCGGACCGGCGCACATAATTCGCGTCGATGGCGGCAGGGTCCGCCGCGCGGCCGGCGCGCAGTCGCAGGCACGCGATCCTGCCCACAGCCGAGGCTAGTGCGCGCGGAGCCGTCGCGATTCCGGCCCTCTCGAAACGCGTGCCGGCCAGCGCCGCGGCAAACGGGCTGAAGTCCGTCGATACAAACTCGATCTCACCCTCCGGCAGACTTCGCAGCCAGGCCGTGAACGGCATGACGGTCTCCGGCAGGATGGCTTCGCCGCGCTGGTTGTAGACCGCGCCGTACACTTCGCCTCGACGCGCATCCATCACCACGGCGCGCGGCGGCCCCGTGCCGAACGTGGCCAGCGCCTCCAGGTTCGATACCGCCGCCACGAGCTTGCCCGTCGCTTCCGCGAGCCCCTTCACGCACGCCAGGCCAATGCGCACGCCGGTGAACGATCCGGGACCGGACGCGGCGGCAAAGCAATCCATCTCCTGAATTGCATGGCCGCGCCGGTCCAGCAACTCCGCCAGTCGCCCGAAAAGCACCTGGCCGAAGCCCTCCGGCGCATGCAGCAGCACCTCTTCCACGACCTCCGTGCCTTCGAGAAGAGCCAGGCTGCCGAATTCGTGCGTGGTATCTACCGCCAGAATCAGTTCGTTCACTTGTCGAGCTGGTAAGTCTTGTCCACGCTATAGACTTTGCCGTTGGCGTTCATGCCGTAGAGCCGCAGGTCCATCACCGCCGGGTAAGTCATGGCGATGTGCGGCGGGATTCGCAGAGTGCCCTTCGCACCGGTCCCGATCACCCGATAACCCTGGCTATCGCCGGTCGCCTCGCCGGTCCACAGACACATCATGCTGCGCGTGGCGCGGGTGTCCCGCTTGATCTTGATCGCGAACGCCGGCGGCTGCCCTTGCGCCATCGTGGCGCCGGTCGGCTGAACGATCTCGAAAGGCACCTTCTCCGTGCTCTGCTCGACCATCTGCATCTCGATGCGGCGCGACTCGAACTTGTAAGACTTCAGCATGCCTTCCTTGTGGTTTTCCCGCGAGACGCGCAGCACCCAATCGTGCGTTCGGTCCGGCGGCTCGCCCGTGAAGTGCTCCCCCCGGTAGCCTTTCTTATCGGTGAACTCGCCGCCGTCGATGGGGTTGATCCAGGTTACGTCATAGCCGTGATGTTCCACCGCCATCTCCACCGGACCGGGGTTCTCCACGTAGACGATATACTCGACGTCTTCAAGCGCTACCGCCCGGCCTCCATCCACATCGAAATACGGCTCCAGCTCCCAGTGGCGGCTGCCCGCGAAAACGTTGTACCAGACCGTCATGGCCTTCGCGCCGGGCGCTTCCAGGTACTTCGCATCTACCGCGATACCGCCGGCGCCCGCCGTACCGGTATTGAAGTATGTCGGGTAATCGCCGTCCATAGCGGCGTTCCACAGCCGGTGGCGAAAAGCGTCGCTATTGACGTCCTCGGCCCCGGCCTTCCCCGCTCCGCTATCCTCTCCCGCGAATTTCAGGTTCACGAACGGCGTGGCGAAGAGCTGATGTTCAATGGCGCACACTTGATCATCGCCTGAATGGTGAGCCACAAAATCCATCCAGCCATCGTCGAGCAGCGGGCCCGAAGTGGCAGTAGAGCCGCTCGAGCGCGGATGCTGGTAAGGGTCCAGGTCCTTGAGCAGGCCGCCGATCTCCTTCATCAGCGCGCGCCCGTTCTGGTAGGTTTCGAACTCTCGCACGGCCTGCCACGTGACGTTCATCGGGGCATAGCGCGCCACGATGTAGCTGATGTAGCGCTGCCTCTGCTGCCAGTCCGGAAAGAGACGCGCAAGCTGGTCGTCGGCGCCGCCCAGGATGAGATCGGCCACCATGCCTTTCTGGTTTATGTAACGGACGCGCTGATCCAGGCGCTGGAAATAGACCGGGTCGGGCTGGCCGGACGAGGTGAACACGGCCCGCGGGGTTTCAGGGGGCGATCCCAGCACCTGCCCGCGAATATGATTGAACTTCTGGGCCGCGCGCGTATCCACGATGCGCTGAAACACCTCCTGGTCGAGGAAGGCGAAGGTGTATAGCGTGTCTCCCATCCAGAGGTGCGGCTGGTTTCCCTCGCTCCAGGCCCAATGATGCACATTGGCCGTGCGGACGAAACCCGGGGCTTCAGACGCGGCCGCGGTAAACGTGCCGGTCTGGCCCTCCCATCGCTGTATATTGCTCGAGACGCGATAGAGCCACTCGCCGGCCTCCGTGGGAGTGACGCGGATGACCAGCCGCTGGCCACCATCCCAGAAGGCGGGCATCTTGTAGGTGTGAAAGCGCGGGGAGCGAAACTCAACGTGCAGCTCGACGCTCGCGTATGGATCGGGGTGCGCGGCCGCCTCCTGCGGGTTCAGCTCGAACAGAAACTCGCAGGGCGTGTAGGCCGGCGTACCGTTGCACGGCGCTTGCGAAAACAGGGGCAGCCCGATGCCGGCCAGCAGCAACAGGCGGAAGGTGGCCATCCTCATAGTGTAATCGGGCGACAGCCGCCTCCGTCCCCGCGTCTCCGCGTCCCCGTGTCCCCGTGTCTCCGTGTCCCGCCAGTTATAATGGCGCGTTAGGCCGATGGCCCCGACTCCCGACCAAAAACTCCCCTGGACAGCCCGGATGGCACGGTGGGCCGACCCCGGCGCAGTTCGCCAATACGAAGACAAAGTCCTCCTTCTCCTGACGTTGATCATCGGCGCGATCGTTGGCCTGGTGGTGGTCGCCTTTATTCTGCTGACCGAGAATCTTGGCGGGCGCCTCTACCCCGCCAACGGAGCGGCGTGGCGGCGCCTGGTGATGCCTGTAGCCGGCGCACTGCTTACGGGATTCCTTCTGTCGCGCTATTTTCCGAACGCCCGCGGTAGCGGCATCCCGCAAACCAAGACGGCGTTGTTCCTCCGCGACGGCTTCATCTCGTTCCGGACGCTGTTAGGGAAGTTCTGGTTGTCGGCTGTCTCTCTGGCCAGCGGCATCGCTCTGGGGCGCGAAGGTCCGTCGGTGCAGGTGGCCGGCGGGATCGCTTCGGTGCTCGGGCGGAAACTGGGACTGAGCCCGACCAGCGTGAAAGCCTTGCTGCCGGTGGGAGCCGCGGCTGCGCTCGCTGCCGCATTCAATACGCCGATTGCCGCCGTGCTCTTCACCCTGGAGGAAGTGATGGGCGACATGCACGCGCCCGTGCTCGGCTCCATCGTCCTCGCCTCCGCCACTTCCTGGATCGTGCTGCACCTGCTCTTGGGTGACGAGCCCTTGTTCCACGTGCCCGCTTATCAACTGGTCAATCCGCTGGAATTTCTGATCTATGCGGTGCTCGGCGTGGCGGGCGGGTTCGTCTCGGCCGGTTTCGTCAAGCTGCTTCTGTGGCAGCGCAAGCGCTTCCTCAAAATGCCGAAGTCCAACGAGTGGTGGCAGCCGGCGGTAGGAGGGTTGCTGGTCGGCGTGCTGGGCTGGTTCTTTCCGGACGTGCTGGGCGTGGGCTATGGCGTGGTGAGCCAGGCGCTCAACGGCGAGCTGGTCCTCAAAACTATGGCGCTGTTGGTGGTGCTGAAGCTGGTAGCGACGGCCACCTGCTACGCCTCCGGCAATGCCGGCGGTATTTTCGGCCCCAGCCTGTTCATCGGAGCCATGCTGGGCGGCGCCGTGGGCGGATTCGCGCACCTCCTGCTGCCCGACTATACCGGAAGCGTGGGCGCCTACGCGCTGGTGGGAATGGGAACGGCCTTCGCCGGGATCATACGAGTGCCGCTGACTTCGGTCATCATGATCTTCGAGATCACCCGCGACTACTCCATCATCGTGCCCCTGATGATCTCGAATCTGATCAGCTACTTCATTTCCAGCCGCCTGCAGGAAGAGCCGATTTACGAGGCGCTGCTGCATCAGGATGGCATTCACCTGCCCTCCGGCGCGGCAGCCCGGCGCACGCTGCTCATGGTCGGCCAAGGCATGCGGCCCGCCAGCCCAATCCTCTCAGCCGATCTTCGGGTCAGTGAAGCCGCGGCGTCGGTGAACCGCGAGGCCGGCGCCTGGCCCGTAGTTGACGAAGGCGGCCTTCGCGGTATGCTGACCGCGGCCAAACTGGATCAGGCCATAGCGATGAAGGAGGACTATGGCGACGAGACGCTGGACCAGCTCGTCCCCGCGCCCAATCCGGATAAACTCGACGCGGAAGATTTCCCCCATGTGCATCCCGACCACACGTTGGACGTCGCCATGCGCCGACTCGCGGAAACAGGACTCAGCGTGCTTCCAGTGGTCAGCCGGACGAACATACGGGAGCTGAAGGGCGCCATCTCGATGCCGGATATCCTGGCAGCCTATGCCATGGGGAAAGTGCCACAGAGTCCGGCCGGGTCCACGCAGCAGGTGGGCAAGCCAATGGTGCTGCTGGCGGGCGTGCTGGCGGTGCTGATCGGTCTGGCGGTATTGGGCGGCTTCCTGAGCTACTATTACCGCGCCGAGCGGGCCGGAAGGGCGCAGCATTTCCATGAACAGGGCGATAAGCTGATGGCCAAGGATCTATACGAGGAGGCTATCGGGCAATACCGCGAGGCATTGTCTATGTCGCATAGCAGCCAGGACCGTCTGGCGCTGGCGCTGGCGCTGGTCAAAGCCGGCCAACTGAACGAAGCTGACATCTACCTGAAGGAGTTACTCCGTGGCGATCCCGGCAGCGCCCCCGCGAACCTCGGTATGGCCAGGGTATACGCGCAGGAGGGACACATCGATGAGGCCCTGGGCTATTATCATCACGCCATTTATGGCGTCTGGCCGGCGGACGCAACCGAGCGCCGCTTACAGACGCGCCTGGAGCTGATTCACGTCCTGGGTCAAGCCGGCCGGCGGCAGCAGGCCCAGGCGGAGCTTCTTTCCATGCTGGCAACGCTGCCCCACGACCTCGCCATCCGGAAACAAGTCGCGCCTTTGCTGCTCGCTCATGGACTCCCTAAAGAGGCGGCGGACCTGTTCCGGGATGTAGCGCAGCGCGATCCGCTGGACCAGGCAGCCTTCGCCGGCCTGGGCGAGGCGGAATTCGATCTGGCTCACTACTCCGCCGCACGGGATGCGCTGCGCACCGCCTTACGCCTGTCGCCTGACGATGCGGCCGTGCGGAAAAGGCTGGACACCTGCGACCGGATTATAGCCCTGGATCCGACAGCGCGCGGAGTGGGGGTGATCGAGCGATTCCATCGTAGCCGGGAAGTTCTGGCCGGCGTTCTCGACGCGCTCGACAAGTGTTCGCCATCCTCCCTGCGAGACGCCATGGAGACGGCGCGAAAGTCGCTGGCCAGGAACCAACGGCCGCGATCGTTTAGCGATGCCGCGGACAGCGAAACGGCGGCGGCCGAACAATTGTGGGCGGCGGGGGCGACAACGGCAAAGGTCTGCGGCGCGTGGCCTCCCGCGGACTCTCCGTTGAGCAGGGTGATGGCCAAGCTGATGGCTCGTTAGGCTCGGCTAGGCTCGGCTAGGCTAAGGTATTGTTATGCGGCAAACTGCCGATAAGAAGCGACAGGGAGTTAACTCGCGATGACTGTGGAAACCGGATCTAAACGCCTGTGGGAATTGCCGCCGGTGATTCTGCACCCTTTCAACAACGGCGCCGATGCGGGGGCTATCCTCGCCAGCATCCGCCTGAGCCTGTCCGAGGATATCCTACATGCGCGTGACGGCGGCGATCTGGCCGAGGCTCGCCAGCGCCTTCTCCACGGGAAATACTGCGAGTTCCGCATGCTTTGCTTCATTGGCCGGGATGTCAAGCGCTGGATATTGCAGTGTACCGATTTCGTCTTACGGGACGCTCTGTTGGCGAACACCGGAATCCGCGAGCAGAGCTTCTCGGACCTGCTTGTGAAGCGCACGCCGCCCTCGGTGGTGGCCCGCTTCGAGAGTTGGGGCGTGGTCGATTACCACCGTATTCTACGCCGGGCCATTGGAATCGGCGCCATCTTTCCTTATCCGCCGGACTTCGCCATGCTCTCGACCGATTTTCTGGAAAATTGCGGGGCCTTCGGCGATATTCTCTTTGCCTGTTATCAGGAGCTGACTTCGTTCCGGGCACTCGATCCGGAGCAGTTTCGCTTCGCGCTTTACACCTCCGGCGAATATATCAGCGCGATGGAAGTCGGGATCGCGGCAGAGTAGCCGGTTCCGAGCCACTCGCGTTCGCTGTTCCAAGGCCATCTCAACTCCATCTCAACTGAATGCTAAGATGGTCGAATTCCCCTATGCCGGACCTCGCGCCCCAGTTGTCTTTTCGCGACGTATTGAAGATACGTTCGGTGCGGCGGCTCTGGCTGGCGCAGCTGGTCAGCATCTCCGGCGATTTTCTGGCAATCTTCGCGGTCTTCAGTCTGGTCACCTTCCAGATGCACGGCACGGCTACCCAGGTCAGCATGATTCTGGTGGCCTACCTGCTGCCGCTGGCTATCGTCAGCCCGCTGGCCGGCGTATTCGTGGATCGGTGGAACGTAAAATGGACCATGATCGCGAGCGATCTGGCGCGCGGCGTCCTGGTGCTGGCGCTCCTGTTTGTGCGCGACTTGAGAGCCATCTACGCCATTTTTTTCGCGCTCAGCACCGTGTCCAGTTTTTTTGTGCCCGCGCAATCGGTGGCGGTCCGCGCGCTGGCTCCAGCCGATGGATTGCTGGCCGTGAACGGTCTGATGTCGCAGGCTGTGCAGGGCTCGCAAATTGTCAGCCCGGCGATAGCCGGACTGCTCGTGCAATGGTTGGGCGCCAACTCCTGCTTCGTGCTGGACAGCTTCAGTTTCTTTTTCTCGGCCGCCATGGTCATGACTCTCGCCATTCACCGGACGCCGTCGCCCGCCGCCGCCGCAGCGGGATCCGTGCTGGGCTCCATGCGTCAAGGCTTCCGGTTCATCTTTACTCATGCGTCCATCTCGTTCGTGATTCTCGCCATGACCACCGGCATGTTCGCGGTCCGCTGTTTCGGCGTCCTGCTGTCGGTCTACGTGCGCGACGTTCTGGCTTCCAATGCAGCCTTATTTGGAACGCTGAATTCGCTGATCGGAGTCGGCATGATCGCCGGCACGCAATCGCTGCATCGCTTCGCGCGGAAGGTTCCGCAACAGTTCCTGGTAACCTACGGTCTCGGCGGAATGGGCGTGGGTATCTTTGTGACGGCGTTGTTCAGCAGGGTAAGCGCAACCGCCGTCGGCATGCTGGCTTTGGGCTTCTTTGCCGCGTTCATCGTGGTCCCTTCCCAGACTCTGCTGCAGCAGGAAACACCCCACGAGCTGCTGGGACGCGTCATGAGCAGCCTTATGTCACTGCTGGCGATGTCGCAGGTGCTGGCCATGTTCGTAGCCGGCCCCGTGGCGCAGAAGGCGGGTATCCGCAATCTCTATTTCGCCAGCGCAGCCATGCTGGCGGCCATCAGCGCCGGGGGATACGCCAGATTGCGGAAGCCCGGGAAAGCCGCCGCGACGGGGGCTTAAGTACTCCGCTTCAAGAGACGACGCCGCGGCCAGAAGCTACTGGTCGAAAATGATCAATTGATCCTGGGAATCGGCCAACTCGGCGATGCGGATCGCATTGCGCCGAAGCACTTCGGCCGCAACATCAGTTGGATAATCGCAGGAGCGGAGGATGACGACCTTGGCACCAGGGATTTGGCTCAACAAACGTTCGAAATCCTGTCTGTCGAGACCAGGATGAAGTCGTGAACGGCGGCGTAGTCCAGAATTCTGCGATCCGGCAGGAGCCAGCCCGTTTCGAAGCGCACTTTCCGACTCAGGGAATAGGTCGCGCAACAATAGAACCAGCCGCGGCGATAGGCTTTCGTCGAAGAGGAGCTTCATCCTCCAGACTTTGCGCCCTGCCGCCAATTCGGCGGCGTAAGCGTACACGGCAAGGAAGTCATCCGGTTCGAGCTGGGGATAGTCAGCCAGAATTTGCTGCTGGGAGGCCCCACTCGAGAGCCACTCCAGAATCTCCTGAACGGTGATCCGGTGACCGCGAATGCACGGCTTCCCGAAGCGCAGGTCAGAATCAATCGTGATACGCTCAAGGAGCCTATATCATCGCTCTGGACCACCTTCATCTAGTGCCCCAGCCCAGCGTGCTATTTTCACCTGTCCTCGTTCCAAAGGCTGTTCGCAACGAACTCTTCAAACTCCGCGCGACGAAGGACCGCTTGCAGGTTATCTTCAGTACCTATGGCTTTTTCCAACGCTGCGATGGCTATGACCAGGGCACTGTTGATTTCCTCCTTGCGGAACGAACTCGACTCGGAGTGAAAGATCGGGGAGAGGTTGAAGCGGTCGTTCAGGCTTCGCAGTTCGGCGCCGCCGTGATCGTCGATGATCCTTGGGGCAGGGATCTGGCCTCGCGCGCCGATCTCGAGTTTCACGGTACCGTGTGGGTTCTTCAACGGTTTTACCAACTCGGACTGCTCTCCTCAACGCTGGGAGACTGCTTTGCGGTGCTACGCGATCGGGGTGTGCGCCTGCCTTGGGAGACGGTCAACGAATTGTTGGTGAGCATTCGCGAGGAGCCTTTGAAGGCATGACTCCGTGTCTCATGAACGACCCGGCAGGGGTCGCGGTCAGCTTCTGCCAGGGAAGCTGCAAGAGCGCTACACAGAATCCGCAGTCCAATCAAATACGTCCGCACGACTCATACAGCGACATCATGAGCTGCATATCCCGCAGCCCTTCCTCTCCCGCCGTCTTGGGCTCTCGGTTATGCACGATGCACTCCGCCAGATGGTCGGCCTCGCGCACAAACTGAGCCGGGTCGCGCTCCGGATTGGGCTCGTCGATGGGCGGCTCGCCATGAATCTGGGCGGTCAGATGCAGCCCCTCATAAGGAAACGCCGGCTCCACATGCATCATCCCTTTCGATCCATGTACGCGATAAAACCCCGGCATGTTGGCGCCATACGTGGTATTGCAGCTCGCCACGATCCCGGATGGAAACGTCATGCTCCACGCCAGGTTTTCCTCCACTTCCTCAAAGCGCCCGTCGTGGTCGATCACCGAAGAGACGGCCTTCAGGCTATTGGGTTCCTCGCCCGTCAGGTACCGGCAGGCGTTCAACGAATAGACTCCCACATCCATCAAAGGGCCGCCGCCGGCCAGCTTCCGATCGAGCCGCCATTCCTTCGGCTGAATATTAAACCCGTTGGCGCTCTCGATCGCTTGTATCTTGCCGAGCTTGCCATCGCGAATCAACTGTATCGCGCGCAGATTGGTGGGCTCGTATTGGCAGCGGTAGGCGATCATCAGCTTCTTGCCGGCGCTGCGGCAGGCCTCGATCATGGTCCGGCTGTCGGCCACCGTGGTGGCCATGGGCTTCTCGCATAGGACGTGCTTGCCGACCTTGGCCGCGCGGATGGTGTACTCGGCGTGCATGCTGTTCGGCAGCGCGATATAAACTGCGTCAACGTCTTTATTGTCCGCGATTCGATCGTAATCGGCGTAACTGTAAATGCTCGTACCCGGCACGCCATACTCGGCGGCCATTTTCTCCGCCTTGTCGCGATGGCCGGAGACCAGGGCCGTGACCCGCGCGCGCTTGGACATTTTCACAGCCGGCATAAAGTGCTGCATCGAAATACGTCCCAGGCCCACAATGCCGTACCCGATGACGCGTCCTTCGTCTTGCGCTTGAGCGGCCGGCGCGAGACGCGACAACATACCTGCGGCGGCCAGACTGCCGAATTCCCTGCGCGTGAGGCTCATCAGCGTTTCTCCTTCAAGAACAGTATCTCAAAGCTTCTGTCGCCGGCTCTGCCACCAGGCGTTCAGCAGCGTGGCGGATAATATCAGCGCCCCGCCTTCGAGCGAGCCTGGGCCCGGCCGCTCGCCCTCCACCAGCCAGACCCACACGGGGTTCAACGCCGGTTCGAGCAGCAACACCGTGGTGGCTTCAAATGCGGGAACGTGCCGTATGGCGCGCGTTACCAACAGATACGCCAGCCCGATCTGGAACATGCCCAGATAGAGCAGTACGCTCAGATTCCTCAAGCCGGCGTGCGGAGCCGGAAGCGCCATGGGCAGGGTCGCCGCGCACGCGAGCAGATTCCCAATCACAACGGTTGCGGTGGCTGGGTTACCGGAAACGACACCGGAAGCGACACCGGCGGGGGCGCGGCGGCCCAGCCAGCGCAAACCCGAAACCGTCAACGCCCAGGTCAGCCCGGTGGCCGCGCCCAGAAGGTTTCCCGTTCGCGGATCGGGAGCACTGGCGACCGCCGGCCCGGTGGAACCGAAGCACAACCACATGCCTGCCGCCACTGCCAGCAGAACCAGCAGATCGGAGCGGCTGAGCGGCTCCTTGAGCAGCAGGGGCCCGATCACCAGCAGGTACAACGGCGCCGTGGACTGCAAGAAAATGGCATTTGCGGATGTCGTCAGTTTGGTGGCAATCACGAACAGAACCAGCGTCGCTGCGTACGCGGCGCCCACCGGCACGAGCGCCCAGCGCCAGTTGCGCCGCCCGTCCGGGATGAGCAGCGCCAGCGACAAAGCCGCAATCCCCGACCTGAAACTGGCGATCTGCCACGGCGTCAGGGAGATGGCTTTAATGGCCGCGCCACCCGTCGAAAATAGGACGGCGGCCGCCATCAGCATAAGCCAGTTCGTGAAACGCGATTGAAGCACGGAGAATCAATAAGAGTAACAGGCCTATACATAGAGGCTCGGTAGAGCGTATGCTATGGGTTCGGGGTTAGGCATTGCGGACAATATCCAAGAAGACAAAGTACGCACTCGAAGCGCTGTATTCGCTGAGCCGGCATTACGGCGAGGGACCCACGTTGGTCCATGAAGTGGCCACCGAGGAATCCATCCCGCTCAAATTCTTGCAGGCCATCCTGTTGGAGCTGCGGAATCGCGGCGTGGTGACCAGTAAGAAAGGCCGGGCGGGTGGCTACGAGCTCAGCCGGCCGCCGGCGGACATCACCGTAGGCTCGGTCATACGGATGATCGAAGGCCCGCTGGCGCCGCTGCCCTGCGCGCGGGAAACCAACTATCGCCGGTGCGACGAGTGCAAGGACGAAATGACCTGCGGCACTCGCATCGTCATGCGTCGTGTGCGCGACGCCATGGCGCACATTCTGGACAGCACTACGCTGGCGGACGTTATTCACGAGACGGATCAGGCCAAGGAAGCGGAAGCCAGAGGCTCCGCCGCCACCTTCCAGATCTGAGGCGCTACTCCGCGCTACTCCGCGCCAAGATTCGCGGGGATCAGCCTCTCGACGATAATCACGTCGCGCCATTCCCCCTTCAGTCGGCCGTGCTTTTCGTACGTCCCCACTTCGCGAAATCCGAGCGACGCCACTAAGCGGCGGCTGGCGATGTTTTCCGGGAAGATGCGCGAGACCAGCTTCCAGAGGCCCGCCGGCTCCGCGGCATCGATCAAGGCGGCCAGCGCCAGACGGCCCGCGCCTCGCTTCCGGAAGTCGCGGTCTACATAAACGGAGACCTCGGCTATTCCCGCGTAACAGTCGCGCGGCCGGTAGGCGAAAGTCGCCGCAAAGGCCACCACGCGACCCCCTTCGAGGACCACCACCGCGGGGTGCGCGCCGTCAAACCACTCCCTGATGTCGGCTTCCGTGCGTGCCCGTGTTTCGAAAGTGGCGGCGCCTTCCGCGATGCCCTGGTTGTAGATGCGCGCCATATCCGCGGCGTCCTCCGGCTTGCCTGTGCGCGCGTGCATAATACCTCTTCAGCTTCTAAAGAGAGCTTCCGTCAACAGGAGCCTGCCAAGATTTGGCCCCGCGTCGGGGTGCTATGGCCAACCTGCCCAACAGGGTATAGTAACCGGCGATCGCACTGTTCTCGCAACCAGACTAAATGTACTGCGACCTTTCGTCTGGCATCCTGGCCGGCCTGTCGGTCCCCCGATGCTGAAGCAGTGGTCGAGCGCCGGCGCGCCCGGGCGGTCAGGATCAATACGGAGCGTCTTTCAATCGCCCGCTCGGCGCCTGATTCGGCGCTACGAAGGACAAAGTCGATCATGAGATTCTGCTCTTCGTTGAGTCGTGCGTCAAAACGGTACGTTCTGGGATAATCGCGGGGTTTAGCTAACGCAACCGGCGTGAGCATATCTATAGTCGCTTCAGAGAATCGGTTGCGATCAATTGCAAGCAGGGCAGGTCTTCGAGTTTCCGCGCCCGTCCCATCCAAGGCTCGGGGAGGATCGCCTTGACCCAATCGGCGAAGGACGGGATGAGGCCCAAGTCCTAGCGCACTTCTTGCTCGCCGAACCATCGGGTCGGAATGACGCGCCCCGTCGAAAGCGTTATGGTCGGGCCGAATATCGTCTCGGCCATGAAGATGTCCTCGGCGTGATGCCGCACCGCGCCCGGTGGCTGAAGTCGGCGATGATTTTCCTGGACTCGTCAAACCAGTCGTGGACACCCCATTTCTTCACGCTGGATAACGAATGATGGTATGGATGTGCCAGGATGTGCCATTGTCGCCTCCCATAAAAGTCGTGGTTATGGGTGGCGACGTCAGTGAATCGCCCATTGAACTTAAGATGGATGCTGCGCCTGGCGACACAGATAGAGCGTCACGGGCGTCGTCGGCAATGTGACCTCCGCCTCGCCTGCATGGGCAGTCGCGGGTTCGAGTTGTCCGCTGCCGCCTTTGCCGTCAAACTCGACGGTCACGGCGGTTATGCCTCCAGCGGCCAATCTTGTCATTGCGGGAGACCACCCGATGCGGTCTCGCTTACGGCGCACGGAAAGCGGGCGGCACCAGCGAGCGGGTCATAGAATTTTGCCGCGCGAGGAATCCGAAGCGGAGGGAAAAACTCGTCATTGAAGCGCGAGCGCCGCTCGCAAAGTCGCCAGGGATAAGCGAGACCGGGGCGCGGTGCATGCACGAAGGAACGGAAGGGAAGAACGTGTCACGAATTCCAACGCCGATCCCTAGAAAAATCCCTTCTTTGTCTTGCCCATTCCCGCCAGAACCGCCCCATAGTCGATCCGCTCCTTGAATTCGACAGCGTCGACAAAGCCCGTCTCGATCCAGGCCTTTCGTACCAGTTCCAGACTCTGCACTGAGGTTTGATAATGCCCTGTGTCATTGTTCAGTTTGGCAATGCTTCCCTGGGCCCAGAAGACGCCGCTGCCGGCGGTGAGCACAGGCATCCCGCCGGCGGCCACCGAGTGCTTCAATTGACTGCTGACCACCGCCAGCGTGTAGACCACGCCACTCAAACTATTTCGAACGGTGTAGACCCACTTAAAGGTTTTCCCGGATTTCACGAACTTCTTGAATCCGTCAGTTCCAGCGACAAATGGCCCGGCGGCGCCATCATCGTCGTACTCCGTCTCGAGTGCCTTCTCATTAGCCTCGTCGATTTCGCCGGAGAACTTATCCGGCATCTTGTTCGGAAACATATCTCCCTCCTTAGAGTTGAACGGCGACTTCCATTTTTCCATCCGCTGCATTTAAGCGGGGATTCCATTTTGGATTCCCCGGCAGGGTTCTAGTATATACCAGCCATGAATCCTATTGATCCGATTCGGGCCATGGGCTCGCCGTGTATTGAAACGAAAATCGCAAGGCCGCGCCCGGCGCGGTATAATCCACGCTACGAGCGCTATCGCCGCCAATACGATTCGCGACGACTTAGCCGCCCGGCTGGCCGCGCAACGCACCGCACTTGCCCGTGGAGCGCCCACCGAACGCGACCGCACCAAGGCCCTGCGCGCGCTGCTCCAGGCCGTCCGCGGGCGGCGCGAGGAGTTCGTCCGGGCGATTTCAGATGATTTTGGCGGCCGCGCGCGGCAAGAGACGCTGCTGCTCGAAGTCTTCCCCCTGGTGGATACCCTTCGCCACGCCATCCGTCACCTGCCGCAATGGATGCGTCCCCGGGCCGCCGCCACAGGCTGGCAGTTTCTGCCGGGCCGCTCGCGCGTCGTATTCCAGCCGCTCGGCGCGGTGGGCATCATTGGCGCATGGAACTATCCGCTGCTGCTGAGTGTTTCACCCCTGGTGAGTGCGCTGGCGGCCGGCAACCACGTCATGCTGAAGCCTTCCGAGCTGGCCCCCCAAACGGCGGACCTGCTGGCGCGGATGGCGGCCGATCTGTTTCCCTCCGAGTACGTCACGGTCGCGACCGGCGGCCCGGAGACCGGCGCGGCTTTCGCTTCTCTGGCGTTCGACCACTTGCTTTTCACCGGCTCTACGCGCGTCGGAAAGCTCATCTTGCGCTCCGCCAGCGAGAACCTGACGCCGGTGACGCTGGAGCTGGGCGGGAAGTCCCCCGCGCTGGTGCACCGCGATTTTCCGGCGCAAACGGCGGCTGGGCGCATTATGGCGGGCAAACTCTACAACGCGGGGCAAACCTGCATCGCACCCGATTACGCGCTGGTGCCTGCGGACGGCCGCGACGAGTTTGTGCGCTTCGCCTCCGCGGCGGCTACCGCCATGTATCCCAGCCTGGTCGCCAATCCCGATTTCACTCGTATCATCAATCCGGACCACTACCGGCGGCTGCGGTCGCTCGTCGAGGACGCGCGCTCCAAGGGCGCCGAGGTGCTCGAGCTGAATCCCGCACGGGAAGCCGCCAATGAGGACAACCGCGTGCTGCCGCCGGTTCTGCTCTGGAACGTGACCGACCAGATGGCGGTGATGCGGGAAGAAATCTTCGGTCCGCTGCTGCCGCTGGTCACTTACAGCTCGCTCGATGAAGCCATCGCCTACGTGAACTCCCGCCCGCGGCCCCTGGCGCTCTATTATTTCGATTACAGTTCGAAGCGCGTAGAAGACTTACTGGCACGCACCGTGTCGGGCGGCGTGACAGTGAATGACACTATCCTGCACATCGCCCAGAACGACTTACCCTTCGGAGGCGTAGGATCGAGCGGCATGGGATGTTATCACGGATTCGACGGCTTCGAGACCTTCTCCAAGAAAAAGGGCGTGTTCTTCCAGAGCCGCTTCACCACGCTGGGACTCTTGCGGCCGCCTTATGGGACGCTGGCCCGGCGAGTCACCGATTTCCTGATCGGCCGGTAATGGGCTACTCTCCGGTCAGCTCCTGAACCAGCCGCCCGGTGCCGTATAGCTTGCGCAGCGCTTCGGTCATCCCCCCCGTGTGCACGGCTACTGCGCGATTGGCCGTGCCATCATAAACGAAGTCCCCCACCAGCGACTCGATATTGCCGTCGAAGATCAGCCCGACAACCTCGGCATTGCGGTTGATCACCGGCGAGCCGGAGTTGCCTCCGATGATGTCGTTGGTGGTGACGAAATCGAGCGGCGTCGCCAAGTCCAGCTTGTCGCGATTTTCCTTGTATCGCGACGGCAGATAGAAAGGCCCGTCAAAATCGAAACTGTTGGCGCGATCGAACAAGCCGAAGAACGTGGTCTTGTAAGGCGCCTTGGTGCCGTTCATCGGGTAGCCCTGCACCTGGCCGTACGACAGCCGCAGCGTGAAAGTAGCGTCGGGATAGGTGGTCTTGCCGAAAGCGGCGAAGCGCGCCTTGCCCAGCTTTTCGCCGGCCTCCTGTTCCACGCTCTCCACGTTATCCTCGTTCCACTTGATCGCCTCCCGCCGCAGCGGGTCCAGTTTCCGTTGCAGCACGATCATGGGGTCGCCGGAAGCCGCCACCGCCGCCTCGCCGCCGTCCACCAGCGTTTTGCGAAAGGCCGCATCGGCCAGTTTGGTCCCGCTCACCAGCGCCGTGGCTGCGTCCTTCGGCGAGCGGCCGTCCAGCACGATTTTGATAAACGGATCGTCCGGTCCCAGTTCGGCTACGCCCAGCTCCAGCGCGCCGGTCATGCGCGCGATCTCCATCCCCGGATAAATGGGCGCCCGCGAAAACAGGCGCTGTCTCAGAGAATCCAGTTGCGCCTCGTGGTAACCCGGCAGCCGCTCGCCATCGGGCTTCTTGATCTCGGCCACGTAGTCCACGATCTGCGCGCCGATGCCGCCGAGCTGGGAATCCGTGCTGTGGTAGAACTGCTGCCGGGCCCGGGTAGCCTCCTTCTTCGTGGCTTCGGCGATGGCATCCCATGCGCCGCCATAGGCCTGCCGCCACTCCGGATTGCTCATCACCTTGGCCTTGAACTCTTCCTCATCCTTCTGCTTCTTAGCCATGACGCTCTTGTCCAGCAGCCCTTCGTAGCGGCCCTCGATGGCCTTCACGCTGTTCTCCAGACCAAAGATATTGGAAGCCGCCTGACGCTCCTGTTCCGCACCAAGCGCGGAATACTGTTTGAGCACGGCGATGCGGTTCTTGAGCAGCTTGAGGATGTTCGGCTCGATCATGTCGCGTTCGAACTCCAATTGCGCCACCGTATCCAGCCGCTGCGTGCTGCCGGGATGCCCGGGCACAAACACCAGTTCGTTGTCTCCGGCGCCCTTGGGATTCCACTTCAGATAGTCCTTGCTGTCGATGGGCTTGCCGTTCTCATAGACCCGGAACAGCGCCATGTCGAGGTCGTACCGCGGATAGGTGAAATTATCCGGATCGCCGCCGAAGAACGCGATCTGATCCTCCGGCGCGAACACGATTCGCACATCGGTGTACTTCTTATAGCGGTACAGCCAATATTCGCCGCCCTGGTACAACGTCACCACGTCGGAGCGCAAGCCCGTCTTCTGCAGGCTTTCCCGCTCTATATCGGCGATCACCGTCTTGCGCTTGGCGAACTCTTCCTCGGGCGTCTTGGCGCCCTTCAGCGCTGCGAGCACGCGGGGGGTAATGTCTTCCATGGCCGCCAGCACGTTGACTTCGAGATCCGGCGACTTTATCTCCTCTTCGGAAGTGGCCGCGAAGAAGCCGTTCTTCACGTAGTCGTGCTCGGCGGTCGAGTTCTTTTGCAGCTGGCCGCGTGCTACGTGGTGATTCGTCAGCAGCAGACCGTGCGGGCTGACGAACGACCCCGAGCCGCCATCGTTCAGCCGCACGCAAGACAGCCGGACATGATCCAGCCACTCCTGCGTGGGCGTGAAGTGATACTTCTCCTGCAGTTGCTTGACGGGCGGATTGTCGAACGTCCACATGCCCTCGTCGGCGCGCAAGGCAACCGAGATCGACAGCGCGCCAACGCAGGACAACAGGACGGGAAGTTTAGATTTGTGCATAAACACCCATTATAGGGCACATGGGGCGGACCCCGACCCCCCAGGTCGGTGCCGCAAGGTACGCTCGCTAACTCTCGCCCGTCATCTGACCGAAACCCCGCCAGTAGCGCGCCGCATCTATCTGTAAGAGGCCGGCGGCCAATCGAAAATGGCCGCGGGTTTTGGAGACTAGTATGACGCGAAAACTGATTTTGAGCCTCGTTTCCTCGGTTGTTTCCTTGTGTATGCAACCGATGCTCGCCCAAAGTCCGGGCGGCGGCATGCGCACCCCTTCGACTGTCCCGGGCCAAACCGCACCAGGTCAGACGCCCGGAGCGAACGGTCCCCTGAGTCCGAACTCTACCGATCCAATGGCCAAAGTAGATGATAAGAAGTTCGCTAAGGACGCTGCGTTGGGCGGAATGGCGGAGGTGGAACTCGGCAAACTCGCAACTCAAAAGGCCTCCAGGGACGATATCAAACAGTTCGGACAGAAGATCGTCGATGATCATACCAAGGCCAACGATCAACTAAAGGAACTCGCGAGTAAGGAAAACATCCCGATCCCCGACGCGCTCGACTCTAAACATCAAGCGCGTATTGACAAGCTATCCAAGCTGTCTGGCGAGGACTTTGACAAGGCCTTTGTCAAGGACCAATTAAAGGATCACCAGGCCGAGGTCAGAGATTTTAGCGCCGAGGCGCAAAGCGGCACCGATGCGAATGTAAAAACATTCGCGTCCAACGTCTTACCGACGCTGCAGCAGCACCTCGAGCAGGTTAAAGATCTGAATAAGTCCGAAAAGAATAAGTAAGTCCGGTCACGACGCGGTCATAGTTTCCGCGTTCCAGCGGCAAACTGATTTTTCGAAGTAGCTGACATTGGCCAGCAGCGCCGGGCCGGCGGCGCGAAAGCCGAAGACCGCGTCTTCGACAGGGCGTTTGCGGCTGCGTACGGCTTCGTAGAAGACGCGATGGTGTTCCCGGTGCGCGTCATAGCCCTCCGGTGGTTGGTAGCGAAGCTGCTTGTCGGGGCGGACGGCGTCGGCGCTGGGACGTATCTCCGGATATTTTTCGCGGTATTGTTTCAGAAATTGCTCCTGGACGGCTTTGGGAAACGTTCCGATGGTATAGCCCGGTTCGGCTTCGGGCGGCGCATTGGAAAGTGTGAGGTCGCTGTAACCGGTAGTCATGGTGCCTTCGCTGCCCACAAAGCGGAAGCCGAACTGCTCCTGACCCAGTCCGCTCTTTAAATCGACCCGCAAGGCCAGGGTGAATTCGGGATGAGTCGGCTGGGCGGGATAGTCGAGCATAGCCAGCATCACATCGGGCACGTCGCGCCCATCCCTCCAGTAACGCAGCCCGCCGCTCGAGACCACGCGCTCCGGGCCGAGCGAGCCGGTGGCGAAATGCAGACCCGATAGTAAGTGGACGAACAGGTCACCCGCGACGCCGGTACCGTAGTCGCGGTAATTGCGCCAGCGGAACAGGCGTATGGGCTCGAACGGGCGCTTCGGAGCTCTGCCCAGGAAGCGATCCCAATCGATGTTGGCGGGCGAGGCGTCCGGCGGAATGGAGTACTGCCAGGCGCCCAGAGCGGTGTTGCGATCGAGCCAGGCTTCCACCATATTGAGCTGGCCTATGGCGCCGGATTGCAGCAGCTCCCTGGCCTTCTGATAAACCAGCGAGGTCACATACTGGCTGCCCACTTGAAAGATGCGGCCGCTGCGCTGCTGCGCCGCGATAACGGCCTGGCCTTCGTCGACCGACTGCACCATGGGCTTCTCGCAGTACACGTCTTTGCCGGCGTCGAGCGCGTCTATGCTGATCCGCGAGTGCCAATGGTCGGGCGTGCCGATGATGACCGCGTCGATGTCCTTGCGCGCCAGGATCTCGCGGTAATCGCGCGTGGTAAAGATCTGGCTGCCATGGACTTCCTTGGCGCGCGTAAGGCGGCCGTCGTAGACATCGCACACCGCGGCCAGTTCCACGCCGGGAACCGAGAGGGCATAGCCGGTGTCGCCGGAACCCATGCCGCCGAATCCGATGGTGGCAATGCGGATGCGGTCGGTGGCTGCCACTTTCGCCGGCACTTTTGCGTCCTGAGCGGGGAGCTGCGAGGCCATCCCCAGGGCTCCCGTGATTTGAAAAAATTGGCGTCTGGTATTATTCATGGGCGATCCTCCCTTATTATCGTCTGGATGGAGAGTATAAATACCTGCGCGTTTTGCAAGATTGTGGCGGAGGAAGTTGCGGCGGGGACGGTCTGGGAGGACCCGGCCACGCTCGTTTTTCTGGACCATCGCCCGCTGTTTCCCGGGCATTGTCTGGTGATTCCGAAGATGCACTACGAGACCCTGACGGATCTCCCGCGGGAGAAGGTCGGCCCCCTGTTCGGCATTGTGCGACTGATCGCGACAGCCGTGGAACGGGCCATGGACAGCGACGGCTCTCTCGTAGCGATCAACAACCGGGTAAGTCAGAGTGTGCCCCACTTACACATCCACGTCGTGCCGCGGCGTAAGAAAGACGGACTCCGGGGCTTCTTCTGGCCCCGGCATAAGTACGCGAGCGCGGCTGAGATGGAGCAAGTGCGGGATCGCCTTCGCAAAGCGATCGCACTTACCGAGCCGTGACCATGAGGGAGCGGTCACCCGCTAGAACCGCAAATGCAACGCCACCTGCAGAATCCGCGGAGGCGCCGTAGTCGAGATCTGACCGAAGGTCAGATCGGTGATAGTAGTGTCGGGGTTCGAGAACTGCGTGTGGTTAAAAACATTAAACGCGTCGCCGCGCAATTCAAGTGTAGCCCGCTCCCCAAGCCTGAACTGCTTGGCCAAAGCCAGATCCACGTTCGTCGCACCGGGGCCGCGAAAGGCATTGCGCGGTAAAGTGCCGTAAGTGAACCCCGGAAGCTGCGAGGCATCCTGCTGCGCTATCTGATCCAAAGCGAGCAGGGGAGCGTTAGTGAAATTGCCCGGATTGAAATAATAGTTGCCCGCATTGCCGCCAATCGTCTGGTACGGCTTGGGGTTCAGGGTGCCGACCGAGCTTCCGACCAGGTCGGCGCGCACATAGCCCGCATCTCCGGCGCCAGACGGGCCCGGATCGCTGGGCGTGGTGTTCAGATTGGCAAAGACATCCAGCGGAAACCCCGTGTGCCAGGTGACGATCGGATACAGGTTCCATCCGCCGATGAGCGCTTTCGGCCCGCTCTGCCATAAGTGTGCGAAGGGCAGTTCCACGCCGCCCGAAAGCACCAGCGCATTTCGGACGTCGGTATCGCCCGAGGCCCGGAACTCGTCCTGGTCGTAATACGGAACGTTGCTGTTCCGCTGGCGGAAGCCGGAGACATTGTCTATCTCGTGCGACCAGGTGTAGCCCAGCGTGAAGAAACTGTGTCCCCATCCGTGCACGTCGCCGAACTCTTTGCGAAGGTTGACCGTCATGCCGTTATAGTTCGCCTTGGTCGCATTCTCGAATTCATCCAAGTAGCTGAACTGCGGATCGTCCGCGGGAAAAGCCTGGTTGTAGAGCCGGGTGTTAGTGCCGAGTATGAACGGGTTTACGTCCACCAGGCCGGTCAGCTTGTGAGCGTCATACCCCAGGTAGCCCAGTTCGAGCACCATGCCCGCAACCAGCTGCTGCTGCAGCGACATATTGTACTGGTAGACATAAGGTGTGCGCAGGTGTGGATCGACGAAGAACACACCGCCGCCGCCGAATGGGAGAAAGCCTGCGTTGGCGAAGTTGATGTCCTGGGCCGGTGGCTTCGAAGGAAACGGATTGATCGCGCCGGCCGCGACATAGGGATTATCCAGTCCCTGCGGCGCCGAGCCGGCCGCCGGAGCGCTTGGAAAGATATCCGCGAAACCGGAGAACGGCGCCTGACCGTTGAACTGCAGATTGTCTTCGCCCTTCAGGATGTCGTAGAACACGCCAACGCCGCCGCGTAGACTGGTCTTGGCATTCCCGAAGACGTCCCAGGCAAAGCCGGCGCGGGGCGCCCAATCGTTCCGGTCGGGGAAATTGGCGCCGGCGGGTGCGCCCGGGTCGCCGGGAAATACCAGACCCTCTGGGGCATTGGGGAAGCGCTGGGATTGCAATCCGGGGATGAAAGAGAACGTGCGGCCCTGGGTATCGAACTTTGGCTCGGCGTACTCGTAGCGCACTCCTAAGCTCAGAGTTAGACGCTTAGCCGCTTTCCAGGTGTCCTGCGCGTAGCCCGCATACTGGTGAGAGCGGATATTGGAAGGGGCCTTGCCGAACTGCAAAAACTCGTCAGGCAGTCCCATCAGGAAATCGGCTAAGTCATAGCCTGAGCCGACTCCCGTGCTTTGGCCATAGAAGAAGAATTCGCCATCGACGAAAAAGTCATAAACGGTATTGTCCTCGTACGGAGAGAAATAGAAACCGAATTTCCAGTTATGGCGGCCAGTCGTCCAGGAGAGATTGTCGTAGAGGGCATAAGTATTATCGATTTCGCGGGTGGGACCTTGATAGCTGAAGCCGGCCTGCAGGCCGGTCCCCAGGAAGCCGATGATCGGCGGGCCGGTGGATTGGTCGGGAGTGATATTGATGCCAAGCTGGCTGGCGGTCGGGAGCGTCGCGGCCGGAACCGCCTGGCTGTGGTTGAGCCGCTGCCCGGTAATACGTAATTCATTCAGCAAGCCTGGCGAGAACGTATGTGTATAAGTCACTGTTCCAAAGTAGGTCTTGTCTTCGTAAGTGACTGGATAACCGGTTACGTTGACGCCGCCCGCGAACGGTTCGAGCTGTGGATATACGTTGGAGGTAAACGTGCCACTCAGGATATCGCGAGAGCTGATGTTATAGTCGAGCTTGCCTAAGTATTCGTTGTAATTCGCGGTACTGTTCGATTGCGGAAAAATGATTCCGGAAGGCGATGTGGGAATCAGGTTGTTGCTGAAGTAGGCTTTGGCCACCGGATCGATCCTGGTGGGATCGATGATCCCTTGCGCGGCAAGGTCCGGATCGGGCTGATAGTACGGATTATTCATCAGAAACGTGGCCACCGGGTTGGTCTGGCCGGGAAAGGCCTGCGAAAAGTTGCCCTGGGCTTCCTGCGGAGTATACGTAACCACTTTTCCTGGTGAAGTATCCAGCGCCGTCTGCCTCTGCCCCTCATAGGAAAAGAAGAAGAAGAGCTTGTTGCGCCCATTCATGACTTTAGGGACGACTACCGGACCGCCCACGGTGACGCCGAATTGATTGCGCTTCAGGACCGAGACAGGCAGCCCTTGCTCGTTGTTGAAGAAGCTATTGGCGTCGAAATCGGTGTTGCGGACATAGTCATAGGCGGAGCCATGCAGCGAGTTAGTGCCGCTCTTAGTGACTACGCTGACGATGCCGCCGGCATTGCGCCCGTACTCCGCGGAATAGTTGCTTTCGAGCACGCGAAACTCTCCGACGGCGTCCGGATTCGGGTTAGCCACCACGGCGTTTCCGAGCAGGCTGTTGTTGTTGCCGCCATCCAGCAGGTAGGTCACCGAATCGGTGCGCTGCCCGCCAATGCTGTAGTTTCCAGCAGCGCCCGAGTCGGGGTTGGTAGGCGTCACGCCGGGCTGAGTCTTCAGCAGATCCAGGGTATTGCGTCCGTTCAACGGCAGCTCGTTAATAGCCACGCCTGTGACAGTTCCGCCCACCGTGGCATTCTCCGTTTCGACAAGGCTCGCCGTGCTTTCGACGATCACCGTGTTGGTGACCTGGCCGATCGGAAGCTGTACATCGATGCGGAGAGTCTGGTTAATTTGGAGCGGCGTCTGGGCGGCGACAGTCACCTTGTCGAATCCGTTGGCGGTGGCAGTGACTTTGTACCTCCCAATCGGGAGCAGCGGCACCTGATAGAAGCCCGCGGCATCCGTCTTGGTTTCCTTGCTGACGTTGGTTTCGACATTGGTGACCACCACCTTCGCAGTGGTAACGACAGCGCCGGAGGCATCCGTCACCACGCCGGCAATCTTACCCGTGGCATCTTGCGCCAGCAGGCACACGGAAACCAGGATGGCCCCAATAAAAAATGCAAGTACGATGCGAGATGTGTTGAGCATAGCGAACCCTCCGACCCGAGAATGCTTCGTGACGCCCGCGGCGGTACCCGCGCCCTGATTCGCAGGTAGTAGAGCTGACGAGGCTGACTCCGTCGCTGAAAAATTGCAAGTAGGTTAACACGGCCTGCCAGCCGGTAGCAAGCACGAATCGTGTAAAATCCAGCTAGCGGGCTCCGTCCAGTAACCGCTTGACCAGATCTTGGGGAATATCGACGTTCACTTTCACCGAGCGGCCTTGTTGGGTCACCTGTACAGCGTCGAAGGCGCGCCGCAAATCCGGCCGGTTCCTGGGCACGCTGCGCATGAGTCCGAGCAGACCGCGCAGCTCGGCCGAGAGATTCAGAGCATCCGGTTCGGTGCGGCACTCGGCCGCCATAGCCGCGTGCAGGCCCGCGCGCAGGTCCGCGGTCAGAGTAGTGCTTTCGGCCGAACGGAGCACGCGGTCGAGGTTAGCGGCATTGCCCATCTGCCTAAGCGTGTCGGGCCGAAGTCCGGTCCAACCGCCGGTGACGGCCCAGATTTGCGGATCGCCGGGCAGGGCCTCGACGCGCGCCAGGAGGCTGCCAGGAGCGCCGCCACGCCCGCTCTTGTACCGGTCGATAGCCGCGCGCACCACCGGGGCCGGGCCAGCCAATGCGGTGTCTTGGTCGACGATAGTAATCGCGCTGTTCCGCGGCGAGCCTGGCTCCTTCATTTGAAACGCGCCGCGGGCGATCCATAGAGCATTCTGACCATCATAGGCCAGCAGCAGCTCGCGAATGTCGCGCTCCGGGTCGATGCCCGTGTCATTCCGAAACTCATCGAAACGCGGAAGACGATGCTGGCCGGCCAGCTTGCGATATACCGGTGTCGCCCGGAGTTGATCCAGGCGGATACCCGCCAGCGCCATGGTATCCGGCGGCACAAAGGCCGTCCAGGCGGAATCGACGCGGCCCCGGCATCCTGCGAGCGTCAGGCAGAGCAGCAGCGGAAATGCGAAGCAAGAGGCGCGGGCCCTCTTGCAGAGTCCAACGCCGAGTCCAACTTTAGTATGGCCACCCATGGGATAATCTTCGCAGATGGCGCCGGTTGCTTCTCTGCCCTATCAGCTCAAGCCGAGCTCCTACAGCAGCCACAGCCTTCTGCTGGCCAGCCTGCCGGCGGAAGGAGCCGGGCGGCGCGTCCTGGACGTGGGCTGCGCGGGCGGGTACCTGAGCGAGATTTTGGCTGTCAGAGGCTATCGTGTTACCGGCATCGACTCGCCCGGCGCCCGGCACGCGGGTTTCCCGGAATCGGTCGAGCTGGTGGAAGCCGACCTGGACCTCGGTCTTCCACCCGGCCTGTCACTACCGCCTGGCCGCTTCGATTTCATCATTTGCGCGGACGTGCTCGAACACCTGCGGCAGCCCGCCGGAATGCTGCGCGATTTGCGCGAGTTGCTGGCGACAGGGGGACGGCTGGCCGCGTCGCTTCCCAACAGCGGGCACGCTTATTTCCGCTTGAATGTGATGCTGGGACGATTCCCGGCGCATGACCGCGGGCTGTTCGACCGTACCCACCTGCATTACTATACCTGGCGCGGCTGGGTGGATCTGTTTGCCTCCGCCGGCTTTCGCATCGAAACCGTCAAGTGCTCGGGCGTGCCTGTCAGCTTGGCCCTGCCAAAATGGCGAGACACCGCGGCCGTGCGCGCCTTCGAGGGGCTGTCGTACCTGTCCGCGCGCTGGTGGAAGAAGATGTTCGCATATCAATTCGTCGTGACCGCGGCGCCGGAGGCCGGGTCATGATGGCGGTGAAGCCCAAGGTGGTGGTGGTGATGCCGGCGTACAATGCCGCCAAGACGCTGCACATGACTTACGCCGACCTGCCGCGCGATGTGGTGGACCTGGTAATCGTGGTGGACGACGGCAGCTCGGATGAAACCGCCAAGATCGCGCGCGAGCTGGGCCTCGAGCTGTTCGTGCACGACCGTAACTACGGCTACGGGGCCAATCAGAAGACCTGCTATCGCGAGGCGCTCAAAGCGGGCGCGGATATCGTGGTGATGGTGCACCCGGACTATCAGTACGATCCCACGCTGCTGCCCGAAGTGGTCCAACCCATTCAGGAAGGCCGCGCGGACGTGGTGCTGGGCTCGCGCCTTATGGGCGACAGTCCGATGAAGCAGGGCATGCCCTGGTGGAAATACGTTTCCAACCGCTTCCTGACCTGGGTAGAGAACGTAGCGTTCGGCCTGAAGCTATCTGAGTATCACACCGGCTACCGGGCCTTCCGGCGTGAGACGCTGGAATCGGTGAATCTGGAAACCAATTCGGACAGGTTCATTTTCGACCAGGAGATTCTGGCGCAGGTCGTGGCGCTTGGCATGCGCATCACCGAGGTGCCCGTGCCCACCCGCTATTTCGCGCAGGCATCCTCGGCGTCATTCTTCCAGAGCACCATTTACGGCTTCTCCATTCTGTTCCTGGTGGGCAAGTATCTGCTGTACCGCTTCGGCTGGGGTTACCACCGGCAGTTCGACAGCTTACAGCGCCGGTATCACTCAGCCGAGGAGCCGACCGGGCGCAAGACTTAGCAGGGATCCTCGGTTGCCACCGTCCTTCCAATTCTCGCGCAAACTCACGCGCAGCCGCGTGGTCCTCCCTTTGGATTTCTTGCTCATTTTTCTCTTCACGGCGGTACTGGTCAAACCGCTGTTCCGGGCGAAATACCTGGAGGGATGGGGCTCGATCGAGAGCACCTTCATCGCGGATAGCCGGTTTCTGAAGGATCATTGGCCGCACCCGCAGTGGCAACCGCTGTGGTATTGCGGAACGCGCTACGACTACATTTATCCGCCGGCCCTGCGCTACGGGACCGCATTGCTGTCCCGCGTGTGGACGCCGGTGAAGGCGTATCACATCTACACGGCGCTGCTCTACTGCCTGGGAATCGCGGGCGTATATTTTCTGGTAAGGGTGACGAGCGGATCGCGCGGCGCGGCGTGGCTGGCGGCGGCGGCCTCCGCGCTGGTCTCGCCGGTATTCGTCCTGATGCCTGAAGCGCGCTCGGATTCGCAGCACCTGGCGCCGCAGAGACTCTGGGTCCTGCTGCGATACGGCGAAGGGCCGCACATCTCCGCCGTTGCTCTGCTGCCCTTCGCCCTGGCGTTTGCCTGGCTGGCATTCGAGCGGCGCCGTCCCGCCTCCGTGGCCGCCGCGGCGGTATTTTGTGCGCTGGTGGCGCTGACCAATTTCTATGGCGCAACCGCACTGGCTCTCTTATACCCGATTCTGGTATGGAGCGTGTGGGTGACCTCCCGCGATAACGGCGTGTGGCTGCGCGCCGCCGCCATACCAATGCTGGCCTACGGGCTCTCGGCGTTTTGGCTGACACCGTCTTACTTGCGGATCACCATCGAGAACCTGCGCTTGGTGTCATCTCCCGGCAATCGCTCGTCGATGGTGCTGCTGTTGGTGGCGGGCGTCCTTTTTCTGGTGGTTTCGCTGCGCGCGGCATCCGGCAAACCGCGGCGCGCTTACCCGGTCTTCGTTTCCGGTAGCTTACTGTTCGTTGGACTGAACGTGCTGGGCCAATACTACTTCAATTTCCGCGTCATCGGCGAACCGCACCGCCTGGTTCCGGAACTCGACCTAGCGATAATTCTGGCGGCTGTCGAGGCACTGCGAGCGCTGTGGAACTGGCGTTCAAAGTTCCCGGCGCGTGTGCGGCTGGCGCGCGCGATGGCCTTAGTTGTCGTGCTATATGGAGCCTGGATCGCGCGCCACTATGTCCGCCACGCTTGGGAGTTGTATCCGCGGGAGTGGGACTATCGGCAGCGCGTGGAATATCGCATGTCCGATTGGATGGCCGGGCGCTTTCCGCAAGCGCGCACCATGGTGGCTGGGTCCATACGCTTCTGGTGGGACACCTGGCACGACCTGGCGCAGCCCGGCGGCGGCTCCGAGCAGGGAGTACTGAATTCTCATGTGGTCCCCGCGCAGTGGGAACTCACCCTGGGACCGAATCCCGAAACGGCGGTGCGCTGGTTGACCGCTCTCGGAGCCGATGCCGTAATCGTTACGTACAAACAGTCGCAGGAAGTCTATCACGATTTCTCTTTTCCGTATAAGTTTAATGGAGCGCTGCCGGTACTCTACGACGACCATCAGGGCAACGTAATTTATCAAGTACCGCGCCGCTATCCATCATTGGCGCGCGTAGTGGATTCAGCGCGACTGCGGATTCTGCAACCGCTGACGCAGACGAACCTGGAGAGGCTCCGGGCCTACACGGCCGTAGTCGAAGAGGGTCCGGAATCACCGACTACCACAGTCTGGAACGGAACCGATCGGATGCGCATACACGCCCGCGTGGGACAAGGCCAGTCCATCGTGGTGCAAGTGACTTACGATCCGGCGTGGCACGCTTACTTGAATGGGAGAGCGCTGCCGGTTCATAAGGACGCGGTGGATTTCGGCGTGATCGACGCGCCGCCCGGCGAGTACGATATCGCCTACATTTTCGAGACACCGCTCGAAAACCGGATCGGCTGGGGGATTACGCTGCTTTCCCTGGCGATCGTTGTAGCTCTGTCGGTATTCGATCGCATTCACCGCCAGCCGCCCGTTGGGGGTCGCTAGTCTGTCACAAAGCCGATGGGACGCTTCTTGCGAGTGGTGCGCGGTCCGCGCTTCAGTTTCCTAATTTCGTCGACGACAACGGTGATGATCGAGGAGTGCTCCCTCTGCGTGCCTTCGAGTTGCTCGATCTTGCGCGCCAAGTCTTTGTGGCTAGCCAGAAGCTCGCGTAGTTTGACAAAGGCGCGGATAATGCGGATGTTCATCTGCACGGCGGATTTGCTATTGAGGACCGAAGAGAGCATGGCTACGCCGTGCTCTGTGAAGGCCAAGGGGACGTATTTCGAATAGCGGCCGCGCCCTTTCTCTAAGATCACAATCTGTGATCTTAGAGCTGAGGCTTCCTGCCTGGTGAGCTGAAACATGAAGTCTTCGGGGAAGCGGTCGCGATGGCGACGAACAGCCTGATTGAGGGTTCGGGTGTCCACCCGGTAGAGTTCGGCGAGGTCGCCATCGAGCATGACCTTCTCGCCGCGGATAAGGTAGATTCGGCGCTCGATCAGCTCCACGGGCGCGCGGCGCCGGGAAGCCGGAAGTGGCGGGCGTTTGGCAGGCTTAGACATAAGTGAGCGCCCTCGATTACTGCACCGAATTCAAGTATGCCACCAAGTCCGACATCTGCTGCGGATTATTGAACCGCGGCCAGACGATGTTGGCCTGTCGCATGCGCGTGAACATCTGCGGCCCGTGCTTCCACAGCGCCGACATGATGGTGATTTCCGAATAGGGCCGCGCCTGCCCGGGCAGCGGCGGCGCCCCATGCTCTCCGCCCATATGGCACTGTCCGCAGAGCTTCGCGTCGAACACGTGTTTGCCCCGCAACGCGTTGCCCTTGGCATACACGAACTGCCGCATCCACAGGTAACTCAGCAACTGCCGCATTTCGTCTTCGGAAAGCTGCGGCACCGGCTGAATCATGCGCGGCGCGTGATTCCACATGTCCACCGCAATCTCGGTCAGAGTGAGATTGTGTAGACGGTCCTCCAAAGCCAGCTTGCCTACATGGCACTTTACGCAGCCCTTGGATTCGAAGATAGCCTGCCCGCCCTCACCCGAGGTGAAAGAGAAGCTCGCGGTCAGGCTCCTCGTTTCCGGCAGGTTGCGCAGGTAGGCCAGAATGTCGCTCAACTCCTGCTCGGTCAGTTCCTGCCAGGGTATCTTTTTGCGCGCAAAGGCCTCCCGCATGCGGCTGCTATGGTTCCACATGCGCTGCACCAGGACCACCGGCTGTCCCAATGCTTCCCATTTCGCCACGGGCGGCGCGCTCTCCGCCAGCGACTCGGTGATGCCGTGGCACTCCGCGCAATGCCTGGCCGCAAAAGCCTCTTTGCCGCGCGCGGCGTCGCCCGGCTTATCGAAGAAGCGCGTCGAGTACAAATAGGCGAACAGGTCGGCGGCGTCCTCCGGGCTGGGCTTGGGCCGCTCGATTCCGGCGCCCTCAATGGCCGCCCACATGATGGGCGCGTGGTTCCACATGGCGCTGGCCAGCAGCGCGGGAGTAAAGCCGCGATCGACGTGCGCGCTCAAATCGAGCGCCATCTTTCCGCCTTTACCATTGACGCTGTGGCACTGTACGCAGCGCTCGTTCTTAAACAGGCGCGCGCCGCGCACGGAATCGCCTGGAATTACGGGCGGCACGGCGGCTCCCGCGCTCCACGCCATCAGAATGCCAATTGCAAGCTTTCGGATCATGACCTCTTAAATTTACTATACATATTTACTACACGTCATTCTTCTTGAATCGCTCGATCAAATGATCGCACGCCCGCACACACAACGCCATGAACGTCAGCGTCGGGTTCTGGCAGGCCGAGGAAGGGTAACAGGCCCCGTCCATTACGAACAGGTTCTTCACATCGTGCGTCTGGTTATACGGATTGAGAACCGACTTCTTCGGATCGACACCCATGCGCGCGGTGCCGGTCTCGTGAATCGCCATGCCGGGCATCGCCAGACTCGAGTTGACCCGGATGTTTTTCGCGCCGGCGGCTTCCAGCATCTCGGCGGCGGAAACGGCGGCGTCTTCCATCATGGCCTTCTCGTTATCGCCGTGCGTCATCTGAATACGCAGCGCCGGGATGCCCCAGGCGTCCCGCAGGTCGGGATCGATATCGCAGTAATTATCCCAGCGCCCGAGCGATTCGCCGAAGGCGCCCAGGTTGATGCCGTACGCGCCGGCCTTGACCGCCTTCTTATAATCCGCGCCAAAGCCCTCCGCGCCGTAGTTGAAGTCGCTCTCCGCCCCGCCCTGATATCCGTAGCCGCGGATGAAGCGGGAGTGCCGCGGGCCATTCAACACATTGCGGAAGCGGACCACGTAGATGCCGTTGGCGCGATGCGGCCCGCTCAGAGGGGTGGGCGTAGGGTCAAATCCCGGCAAATCGCCCGAAGCGCCCGCGCCCACGGCGTGGTCCATCAGGTAATGTCCCAGCGCGTCGCTCGCATTCCCGAGGCCCCGCGGATAGACGCGCGTGGATGAGTTGAGCAGAATGCGCGTGGATTCCAGAGCCTGCGCGCAAAGGATCACGCTCCTCGCCCGCACCTGGTAAGTCTGGTGCGAGAGGCGGTCGATGTAGGTGATGCCGGCGGCGCGGTTCGCGGCATTGTCCATATCCACATGGCGCACCACGGCGTTGGTGATCAGCGTGCAGTTCTTGGTCTTGAGCGCGTCGGCGACCGTGGTGAACGGGCTGCTGAAGTACGAAAATGTGCTGCAGCCGCGCTCGCACGGTCCACAGTAGTGGCACGCCAGACGGCCGTTATGATTCTGCGTCAGGATGGCGGTGCGGCCAATGGTCACGGTGCGGCCGAATTTCGCCTTGACGCGGTCGCGCATCTGCGCCTCGCCGCAGGTCATTTTCATGGCGGGCAGAAATTGCCCGTCCGGCAGCGTGGGGTTTCCCTCGGCCGCGCCGCTGATGCCCACGTAGCGCTCGACGATATCGTAGTAAGGATCGAGGTCGCTGTACGAGAGCGGCCAATCTTCGCCATACCCATCGTGGCTGGCCGCTTTGAAATCGAGATCGCTCATGCGATAGCTCTGGCGGCCCCAGACCAGTGTCCGTCCGCCCACGATGCGCAGCCGCTGCCAGGTAAACGGCTTGCCCGCCGGAGTGCTGTACGGATTCTGCAGGTCGTCCACAAACCAGTCGTAGTTATATTCCATGCACGCGTAGCATTGCTTCTGCACCGGGCGGGTGCGTGCGATCTCGGGGGACATGTCGCGGTATTTCAACTTGTAGGCCGGCATGTGCTCGGTGAACTCTTTGGGCGAGATGTTGCGGCCGGCTTCGAGCAGCGCCACTTTCAGGCCGGCCTCCGCCAGTCGCTTGGCCGCCCAGCCCCCCGTCGCGCCGGAGCCGACTACTATGGCATCGTATGATTCGGATGTTTGTGCCGCTTGCATGCTAGGGGTATTATAGTTCTCAAATGAACCGCCGGGATTTGTTTCGACAAGCTTTTCTGGGAGCCGCCGCGACGGCATCGGCGGGCGTTGCGCCGGCGCTGGAGTTTCCCTCCGATTACGACGCCTCGAAGGAACTGGCCCGCGCGGACTGGAAGCCGCTGTTTCTCGACGATCACCAGAACCAGACGCTGATCGCCTTCAGCGATATGCTCATCCCGGAAACGGATACGCCCGGAGCCAAGGCCGCGTTGGTGAACCGCTTCCTCGATCGCGTGTTGGCCGCCGAGACGCATGAAACGCAGCGCGGTTTTCTGGACAGCCTGGCGTTCCTCGATGGCGAGTCGTTCGAGCGCTTTCATGCCGCCTTCGTGCATCTGACGCCGGAGCAGCAGACCGACGTCGTAACGCTGATGGCCTACCCGCATACGCTCGAGACCTGGGACGAGAATGTGACGGCCGTGTATTCCGGCCACGCGCATTTCAGCACGCTGAAAGACTGGATCGCCAGGGCCTACTATAATTCGGAAGCCGGCATGAAAGAGCTCGGCTACACGGGATTTCCGCACGGCGTTTTCGACGGTTGCAAATAGAGTGGTGCTCCGCTTAATTCTTGACAACCCGTGGAGGAGGTAGCGCGAATGAAACTTGCTAGCCGAAGATCCTTTCTCGGATCGATACCCGGGGCCATGCTACTGGCAGTGGCAACGCAGTCCCGGGGAGATGTGATACCCAACCGCCCGAAAGTGCCCGGCGTGCTGAGTCTCTGGGCACGGCGAAGAACAAAGGAAGGGGTGGCCTCCGAACAGGTCCTGCACTGGCCGGTGGCCCGCACGGCGATCATCATCTGTGACATGTGGGACACGCATACCTGCGGCATGTCGGCGCAACGCGTAGCCTTGATGGCGCCGCGGATGAATCAGGTGGTCAGCGGCGCCCGCAGTCTCGGCGTAATGATCATCCACGCGCCGAGCGACACGATGAAATTTTACGAAGGCACCCCGTGGCGTGATCGGATGCGCAACGCTCCCATCGCAGCGTCGCCATTTCCCATCATCGCCCGCTGCCCGCGTGTCCAGGAGGAGGAACGCGATTTCCCCATCGATGATTCTGCCGGCGGATGCGATGACCCGATCGTGAAACAGTTCGAGGGACCGCCTTATCCCTGGTCCCGGGAGCATCCGGCCATCGACATCGTAGGCTTCGACGGTGTGAGCGAGAGCGGCCAGGAGATCTACAACTTCTGCAAGCAGGAAGACATCGATAAGATCGTCCTGATGGGAGTCCATACCAATATCTGTATTTTGAATCGCGGTTTTGGAGCGCGACAGATGACCCGGCTCGGCTTCGAGGTGGTGCTGGCCCGGGATCTTACCGACTCCATGTATGATCCGCGTACCCGGCCATTTGTAAGTCACGCACGCGGCACCGAGTTGGTGATTGAGCACATTGAGACGATGTGGTGCCCCTCAATCCTCAGCGAGGATTTGATCCGGGCCGTACCCGGCTCGGCGGATCCAGAACGCACCGTCAGCAGATGAGCGCTTCCCTCGATCGATGGCACCGTCCAGAACCAGCACCGCGGCACGCTGGTTGACTTCGATTTCTTCGGGTTCAGGGCAAGCTGTAAGCCGAAGTGAAGGCGCCGCGCACAAGGGCGCAGGTACTGGAACTGTTGCGCACCGAGGGCGAGAAGTACGCCAAGGTTCTGGAAGGTCGGCACAGGCAGGCCGATAGACATCAGGAGACTGGCGGCGGTTGATACAATTCGCCGTCAATCACATCATAAACAGCATGCCGAAACGATTGCCCTCGAATGGTGGGGCCGATCCACGAATCTCCCGTTTGCGATTCAATGTCATCATGCGACGCTCTATTGGCTCGCACAGGCTCAACACATGCAGCGATGTGGTCCGGTCGCCGACCACGGTGTGCTCGCCGTTCCACCCCGAATCCCGGTAAACTGGTGCCGCGCAATTACCTGACGATGCCCGGACCGCCAATTGTCCCTCTGCTGTGAACCAGCTGACGCGGGCCCAGGTCCGGATTGGGGAGGTATGGGGCGAGGGCGGCTGCCGCTCCACCCGGAGCCAGTATAGCGAAGCGCGTTACGTATGCCCGAGCACGCGGTGCGGCGCATAAGGCTCCGCCAGCGCCTTCAACTCCGCTTCATCCAGCTTCACGCTCAACGCCGCCACGGCATCTTCCAGATGGCTCATTTTGCTCGCCCCGACAATCGGCGCCGTGACACCGGCCTGCTGCAGAATCCAGGCCAACGCCACCTGCGCGTTGGGCACGCCGCGCCGCCGCGCAATCTCGCCGACGCGCTCGACCACGGCAAAATCCGATGGCTGATAATACAACCCCTGGGCGTACTCGTCGGTCTTCGAGCGCAGCGTTTCGCCGAAATCCTCCTTGCGCCGGTTGCCCGCCAGAAATCCGCGCGCCAGCGGGCTCCACGGTATGACGCCGATGCCCTCTTCGAGGCACAGCGGGATCATCTCCCGCTCCTCTTCGCGATAGACCAGGTTGTAGTGATTTTGCATGGTGACAAAGCGCGCCAGGCCCAGCGCATCGGCCGTGTACAGCATCTGGGCGAACTGCCATGCGAACATCGAGGAAGCCCCCAGATACAGCGCCTTGCCCGCCTTCACCACGTCGGCCAGCGCTTCCAGAGTCTCTTCGATGGGCGTGGCGTAATCGAAGCGATGGATCTGGTAAAGATCCACGTAATCGGTGCCGAGCCGGCGCAAGCTGTCATCGATGGCATGCCGTATGTGCTTGCGCGAGAGCCCGCGTTGGTTGGGATCGTCGCCCATGGGGTTATACAATTTAGTGGCGATCACCACCCGGTCGCGGGAAGGGCCGAAATCCTTGAGCGCGCGGCCCAGTATCTCTTCGCTCACGCCCACCGAATACATGTCGGCGGTATCGAAGAAGTTGATGCCCAGCTCGAGCGCGCGGCGAATGAACGGGCGGCCCTCTTCCTCCTCGAGCACCCATTCGCGCCAGCGCTTCGATCCATAGGTCATCGTGCCCAGGCAGATGCGCGAGACCTTCAGCCCGGCCGATCCGAGATTGACGTATTCCATATCTGGATTCTACACTGGCGACATGCCTTCCTCCGCCGCCAAAGATCCCCAACGCGCCATCGGCCGTGCGCCCGAGCGCCTGAACCTGGACGAGCGCCTCGCGCTGACCGGCAAGTACGTTGCGCTCGAGATCTACACTCCGGAAGCCCTGCCTTTGCGGCGCATCGAGGCTATCGGCGACACCGTGCAGGAATGCGCCCGGCAACTCGTGGCGCGGCACCTCGACCCGCTGCGGTTCGAATTCACGCGGCTAGGGCCGGCGTTCTAGCGCGGGGTAACATAAGGCGTGCAACTTCCAGTAAACCCGCCGATTTTGCCGATGCTCGCCAAGCGAGTCGGCGAATTGCCGGTGGGCGGAACATGGATTTTCGAGCCAAAGTGGGACGGGTTTCGCGCGTTGGTCTTCCGTGACGGGGACGAGATCCTGATCCAGAGCCGCGACGAAAAATCGCTGAACCGCTACTTTCCCGAGTTGCTCGAGCCGCTGCGGTCGATGTTACCTGCGCGCTGCGTGCTGGACGGCGAAATCGTCCTCGCCAGGGATACTGGTCTCGACTTCGAGGCGCTGCAGCTCCGCATTCATCCCGCCGCATCGCGCGTGAAACTTCTGTCGCAGGAAATTCCGGCATCCATCGTGTTCTTCGACCTGCTTTGCGAGGGCAGCCGGGATCTGCGCGGCGAACCGTTCCAAAACCGCCGCCGCGAGTTGGAATCGCTGCTTTCATCCGCGGCGCCTCCGATCCATCTGACACCGGCAACCCGTGAGTTGAACATCGCGTCGGATTGGTTCCGTCGCTTCGAGGGCGCGGGTCTCGATGGAGTCGTCGCCAAGCCGATTTCAGGCGCCTACGAGTCCGACAAGCGCGTGATGCTCAAGGTGAAGCACGAGCGCGATTGCGACTGCGTGGTCGCCGGGTTTCGATGGCACAAGAAAGGCGAGGGCACTGCCGTCGGCTCACTTCTACTCGGGCTCTTCGACGACGCGGGCGCGCTGCAGCACGTCGGCGTTTGCGCGAGCTTCACGCAGGAGAAGCGTCTGGAGCTCGTAGAATATCTCGAGCCTTATCGCCGGGATGCTCTGGCCGCTCACCCTTGGAAGCTCTGGGCCGAGCATGAACACGCCAGCGGTGAAGGTCCGCATCGCATGCCGGGCGGCCAAAGCCGCTGGAGCCAGGGCAAGGACTTGTCGTGGGAGCCATTGCGGCCCGAACTGGTGGTCGAAGTCGCTTACGAGCACATGCAGGGGACCCGCTTCCGTCACATGGCGCAGTTTCGAAGGTGGCGCACGGACAAGAAGCCGGGCGACTGCACCTATGCCCAGCTCGAAGTGGTTCCGCCGCAGGAGCTGATGGCGATTTTCGCCGCCGGCCGCTGAAGCTCACTTCGCAGCGCGCCTGGTGCGCCATTCACGCGTCGGATCGTCATCCGGGTCGGGAGTTTCCTGCGGCGGCCGGAGCGCTTCGGGAACATGGCGCAGGTTCACTCGGATGCGGGTCCAGGTGGATGATCGGCCTCGCATGGAGTCGACCAGCACGTCGTCCACCGCGAGAAATCCGGCTATGTGGGCGTGTTTGCTTTTCCATCTTTCCAGACCGGCTACGGCGGCGGCCTTGTCCGGAGAGTTCGCCACCACCACGAGTGGCATCTTCGTCCGCGGCGTCTTCGGAGTAGACTTGGCGCGCGATGGGGCCACCCGCGGCGCCTCGCCCTCCATCTTGCGAAAGTGCGGCGGCCAGGGTGCGTCGCCAAGACCCGCGGCCTCATCTTTTGCCGCGAGCTCGAGTAATTTTTCGAGCGAACCTGATGCCGCGTTCATGCCTGCGTGCGGATCGCCGATTTCCGCGAAGCGCTTGGGAACCGTGAAAACCGTAAAGTCGGCTGGTTCGCAGTCGGGGACCTCACGCCAGTCCAGCGGCGTGGACACACGCGCATCGGGGAGCGGGCGCACAGAATACGCGGAACAGGTGGTCCGATCCTTGGCGTTCTGGTTATAGTCGAGGAACACGCCGTGACGTTCTTCTTTCCACCATTTCGAGCTGGCCAGGGCAGGCGCGCGCCGCTCAACCGCACGCGACAACGCGAGCGCCGCGCGGCGCACCTCACTGAATGTCCAGCGCGGTTGAATCCGCACATTCACGTGCATCCCGCGTGACCCGCTGGTTTTGGGCCAGCCGCGCAGCTCCATCTCATCGAGGAGCTGCTTCACCTCAAGGGCCACACTGCGTACGTCCGCCCAACCGACGCCCGGCCCCGGATCGAGATCAACGCGCAACTCGTCCGGGTGGTCGAGATCGCCGCATCGGACGGGGTGCGGATGTAGCTCGATGCAGCCCAGGTTGACCATCCAGGCAAGCCCCGCCGCATCGTCAACCACAATTTCCTCCGCGGTGCGGCCCGAAGGAAATGACAGCGTTACCGTACGCAGCCACGTCGGCCGCCCGCCGGGCGCGCGCTTCTGATAAAACACCTCGCCCTCGGCCCCGTTGACGAAGCGTTTGAGAACCACCGGACGATCCTCGATTCCGGCGAGAGCGCCGGGCGCGACCGCCAGGTAATAACGTACGAGGTCAAGTTTAGAAAGCTTCGCCTGTCTCGAAAAATAAGGCTTGTCGGGGTGCGTCACCGTAACCTCGCGCCCCTCGATCGAAAGTACTTCAGTGGCTTCTTTGCTCACAAAAACAGGCTACACCTATCGTTTGTCCTGGCGCATCAACCTCCACTTCGTGCGTGTGTACGCGATCAGGAACCCTTTACGCTCGGCATTGCGCTGAGAATTGCTGCCCGCCTCGGCAACCATCATCGCTAAATCGCAGCCATAGTCAAAGGCGTAGCGCATACGCTCTTCCAGAAGCGCGGCTTGCAGCCCGCGACGGCGCAGCTCCGGAATCGTAGCCGAACCGCCGAACAGAGCAACTCCGTCATGGATACAAAGCGCGCCGGCAGCGCCCGGTTGGCCGTCCAGCTCGGCCAGGAAGCACGGACTCTGCTCGCGTGCTGAAGCAATGGCACCGGTCTGTTCAAGAAATTCCTGAAATTCCGGATGTTCGTGTGTCCAGCCCCTCGCGCTGATATTGGTCCAGAGTTGCGCTTCTTCGGGATCTGTGACGCGCACTCGGATATTGCCGTGCTCTTCAGTCGCGGGCTTCTCCACCGGCCGATACATGACATTGCTGATTTCGATGGGTCTGTACTGGCGTGCGCAGAGCAAGTCCAGCGCGGCGACCCCCGCGAGCGGACTCACCTCATGAACCACCGGTGCCCCGCGGTCGAGAAAGAATAACTCGATCGCATCCAGCGCGGCCCCGCTCAGCTCCTCGAAGATGCCGAGTCCGAAAGTCTGAGTGACCAGAGAGTCGATGCCATCGAAAACCGCGTAGGCTCCCGCGCATTCCATCCACTCGGCGCGGCTGTCGGGGAAAAGACGGCGCCGGACCCCCCGCGAACTGAGCGCAGGCGTGCCCTTCCGCGCGCTCCAAACGTCTTGAGAGGGCGAGGTCGGCAAACAGCATGTCTGGTTATGGTACACGTCTCGGGCGTTAGCAGCAACGCTCCGACACTGGCGCCTCACTGTTTATTCTAAAATGCATGGATAAACTGGTTGGACCTCATGACAATCACACAGACGGCGATCTTGAATTCCAAATGGGTATGGGCCTGCTTCCTGACAACGGCTCTGCTCGGCGCCTCCTCCTGTTCGAGCACCTCTTCCGGCATGAAGCCCCCGCCTCCGCTCGTTGTTGAGGTGGCCCGGGTAGAACAGAAAGACGTCCCCATTTACAGCGAGTGGATCGGAACACTCGACGGCTTCGTCAACGCGGACATCAAGGCGCAGGTATCGGGCTACCTGCTCAAACAGGATTACACGGAGGGTTCGTTCGTCTCCAAGGGTGCGCTGCTTTTCGAAATCGATCCGCGGCCGTTCCAGGCCGTGCTGGATCAGGCTCTCGGGCGGCTGGCGGAGGCCAACGGGCAACTCTCGCAGGCCAAGGCCCAGTTGACGCAGGCGCAGGCGCAGGTGCAGGTGGCGGAGGCCAATCAAACCAGAGCCCAGCTCGACGAGGACCGCTACATCCCGCTTGCGCGACAGCAGGCTATCACCCAGCAGGACCTCGACAACGCCACTCAGAACAACGTCGCCGCGAAGGCTCAGGTCCAGGCGGCCAAAGCCGCGGTGGAAACATCGAGGGCCCAGATAGAGGTGGCCACCGCCTCCATTGCCAGTGCGAAAGCCGCCGTGGAGACAGCTCAGGTGAACCTCGGATTCACCAAGCTCGTTGCGCCGATCGAGGGGATCGCCGGAGAAGCCATGCAACAGGTCGGTGCTCTGGTGAGCCCGACCAGCGGCCCCGTGACCACGGTTTCTACCGTCGATCCCATCAAAGCTTACTTCACGGTGAGCGAGTCGGAGTACCTGGACTTCCACCGCCGCTACTCGGACCCGAACAATCTCGAAGCGGAGAGGAAGCAGTTGAAGTTCGAGCTGATCCTCGGCGACGGGACGGTCTATCAGCACATTGGGAGCTTCTTTTTTGCGGATCGCCAAGTGAATCAGAGCACTGGGGCGATCCGGGTCGCAGCGAGCTTTCCCAACCCGGGAAATATCCTGCGGCCCGGGGTGTACGGCAGGGTGCGGTCCTCCGTCAGAACTCAGATCGGCGCCCTGCTGGTCCCCGAGCGCGCCGTCAACGAGCTGCAGGGCTCCTACCAGGTGGCCGTGGTCGACGCCGAAAGCAAGGTCCGTATCCAGACCGTCACGGTGGGGGAAAAAGTTGGCTCGATGTGGATCATCACCAGTGGTCTGAAACCGGGTGAGCGGGTGGTCACCGAGGGCGTGCAAAAGGTCCGCCCCGGCCTCACTGTGACGACCAAGCCGTTTTCGGAAAAGGAGAGCTGACCGTCATGTCCAAGTTCTTCATCAATAGGCCCATTGTGGCTATCGTGATTGCCATCGTCATGGTGATCGTGGGCGCGGTCACCATAGCCTCACTGCCGGTCGCTCAATTCCCCAGCATCGTTCCGCCGGAAGTCAAGCTGCTCGCCACCTACGTTGGCGCCGACGCGCAGACCATCGAGCAGTCCGTGGCCACTCCCATCGAGGAGCAAATGAGCGGCGTGGACAACATGAACTACATGTATTCACTGAACGCCACCGCCAACAGCGGCATGACCATGATCGTGGACTTCGACGTCGCCACCTCGCCGAACACCGATCTGATTCTCGCCCAGATGCGGGAAACGCAAGCCGCGTCGCAGCTTCCGGCGGACGTCAATAACTACGGAGTCACGGTGCAAAAGGCCACCACCGCGCCGCTGATGCTGATCTCTTTATACTCGCCGCACGGCTCTTTTGACGCAGGATTCATGGCCAACTACGCCTATATCAACCTCGTGGACCAGGTTCTGCGAGTGCCCGGCATCGGCACCGCTCAGGTGTTCGGCGCGGGCCAGTACGCCATGCGGATGTGGGTCAAGCCGGATCAATTGGCCAAACTGGGCATCACCGTTACGGAAATCGTTTCAGCCATCCAGGCCCAGAATACGGTGAATCCTGCCGGAAGCGTGGGAGGCCCCCCGGCGCCGAAGGGTCAAGAGTTCACCTACTCTGTCCTGGCGCAGGGCCGCCTGACGTCACCCGAGCAGTTTGGAGAAATCGTGGTACGGGAAACTCCGGACGGCGGAATCGTGCGCGTCAAGGATGTGGCGCGCATCGAGCTTGGCGCTCAGGACTACAGCATGATCGGCCGCCTGAACGGAAAGCCCGGGGCGAATCTCGCCGTGTACCAGTTGCCTGGCTCGAACGCCGTCCAAGCCGCTAACGGCGTAAAGAAAATGATGGCCGAGTCGAAGCAGCGCTTCCCACCGGATGTGGATTACGCCATTGCGCTGGACACCACCAGGGCAGTGACCGAGGGCATGAAGGAGATCATCATCACCCTGCTGATCGCTATCGCGTTAGTAATCGTCGTGGTGTACGTCTTCCTGCAAGGCTGGCGCGCCACGCTCATTCCGCTGCTCGCGGTGCCGGTGTCGTTGATCGGCACGTTCGTGTTCTTTCCAGTGTTCGGCTTCAGCATCAACACGCTTTCGCTGTTTGGCCTGGTGTTGGCGATCGGCCTGGTGGTGGACGACGCCATAGTCGTGGTCGAGGCGGTGGAGCGCCACATCGAAGATGGCATGACGCCCAAGGACGCGGCTTTGAAAGCCATGGAGGAAATCTCCGGACCGGTCGTCGGCATCGCCTTGGTGCTCTCCGCCGTGTTCATACCGACGGCTTTCGTTCCCGGCATCACCGGGCGTCTCTATCAACAATTCGCCGTCACCATCGCCATTTCCGTGATCCTCTCCGCGTTCAATGCGCTGTCGCTCAGCCCGGCGCTGGCGGCTTTGCTGCTCAAACCGAGGAAAGACAGCCGCGGGCTGTTGCGAAAGTTCTTCACCTGGTTCAACGGGATGTTCGGGAAAGCCACGGATGGTTACGTGCGATTGTCGGGCGCGCTGCTGCGCAAGAGCGCGATTGCGTTCGTTCTTCTGGCGGCGTTCGGGGTCGGGGCCGGTTTCTTCGCCAAAAAAGTACCGTCGAGCTTTTTGCCGGATGAAGATCAGGGGTACGCGTACGTCAATCTGCAACTTCCCAGCGCGTCTTCTCTGGAACGCACCCAGCAGGTTTGCACCAAGGTCGAAAAAACGCTGCTCGACTCGCCGGGTGTCCAGTACGTCACCAGCGTGATCGGCTTCAGTCTGCTCAGCTATGTGCGAACCAGCTACAGCGCATTCTTTTTCGTGGCGTTAAAGGAATGGGGCGAGCGCAAGACCCGCGCCGAACAATTCCAGGAAATCAAACAGCGCCTGAACCGCCAGCTGAGCAGGCTTCCCGAAGGAATCGCGTTCAGTTTTTCACCACCGGCCATCCCCGGTGTAGGCACCTCCGGCGGATTTACTTTCGTTCTGGAAGACCGGTCCGCGACGGGAGTGCAGTTTCTCGCCGCGAATCTGGCCAAGTTCATGGCCGCCGCGCAAAAGCGCCCCGAAATCGCCGGAATCAGCACGACCTTCCTGCCCAACGTTCCCCAGGAGTTCATCGATGTGGACCGGGACAAGGTGATCAAACAGGGAGTGCCGCTGAACGACGTTTACCGCACCATCCAGGCGTTCATGGGCGGCCTGTTCGTCAACTACTTCAACCGCTTCGGCCGCCAGTGGCAGGTTTACATCGAAGCGGAGGGCGCGTACCGGGCGCGGGCTGAGAATGTCGGCCAGTTTTACGTCCGCAATAGCAAGAGCGAGATGGTCCCGCTCTCGACGCTCACGAAAATCAAATCGCGCACGGGTCCGGAGTTCACCATGCGGTATAACGAGTACCCGTCGGCGCAGATCAACGGCAACGCCGCGCCGGGCTATAGCGCGGGTCAAGCCACGGCTGCTCTGGAAGAGGTGTTCAAGCAGAGCATGCCTCCTCAGATGGGTTACGACTACCTGGGCATGTCATTTCAGGAGAAGAAGGCCGCGGAGGGTGTGCCGCCCTCGGTGGTTTTCGGATTCTCGGTGCTATTCGTTTTTCTGATTCTGGCCGCGCTCTATGAAAGCTGGACGCTGCCTTTCAGTGTTCTGCTGAGCACGCCGATTGCGGTGTTCGGCGCTTTCGCGGTGCTGTGGCTGCGCCGCACTGTTCTCAACTGGTTCATGCCCGCTTACATGGTGCAGATCGAGAGCGACGTGTACTCACAGATCGGGCTGATCATGCTGATCGGTCTGGCCGCCAAAAATGCGATCCTGATCGTTGAGTTCGCCAAGGACACCTATGAAAAAGGCGGCGCTCTGGCCGACGCCGCGCTCGAGGGCGCCCGCCTGCGATTGCGGCCGATCCTGATGACTTCCTTCGCTTTCATCCTGGGGTGTGTGCCCCTGTGGACAGCGTCGGGCGCTGGATCGGTGGCCCGACAGATCATGGGCACCACAGTGATCGGAGGAATGCTGGCCGCCAGCGTGATCGGCATCTTTTTCATCCCGGCGATCTTCTTCGTGGTGGAAAAGCTATCAGGCGCCGGCCGCGACCACGCTCCCGCGCTAGCGCCGCCGGGACCCGAACCGAGGCCCGCGGAGGGAGACTGACGATGAACGGTCGCTCGATCGCCGCCGCATTCGTTCTCAGCCTGCTCGTCGGTTGCACGGTAGGACCGAACTATCACCGGCCCGCGATTCAGACCCCTGATGTTTATCGCGCGGCCCAACCGACGCCCGCGCCGCCGCCGTCGTCCCTGTCGGATCTCAAGTGGTTCGAGATTTTTAAGGATGAGAAACTGCAGGATCTGGTACGGACCGCGCTCGCACAGAACTATGATTTGCGGGACGCGGTAGCGCGCGTCGACGCGGCGCGGGCAAATTTCGGCATCACGCGATCTGCTCAATTTCCGCAGGTTAGCGCCAGCGGCGCCGTGAACATCGATCGGCTCTCGCGTGACGGCGAAACACCCATACCGGCTGCCCTGCTGCCTTCGCAAAATCGCAATTGGGGAGAAGCGTTCCTGAATCTGCTGTCGTTCGAAGTGGATCTGTGGGGGCGGCTGCGGCGGTCGAGCGAAGCGGCGCGGGCGAATCTTCTCAGCGCGGAAGAGAACCGCAAGGCTGTCGTCACCACCCTCGTCAGCGACGTGGCGACCGCCTATATGAGCCTGCGCGAATTGGACAATGAGCTGGAGATTTCCGAGCGCACGCTGGCCAGCCGGCAGGCCTCCCTGGAACTCACGCGCGCGCGGCAAAGCGGCGGTGTAGCCACGCTTCTCGATCTTCGTCAAGCGGAGCAACTGGTTTACACGGCCGCCGAAACGATTCCCGTAATCCGGCAGCAAATCGAGCAAACCGAAAACAGCATCAGCCTGCTGTTGGGTAAGTCGCCCGGTGACGTCATTCGCGGCCGCGGCCTCACACAACAGGAGTTGCCGCCCTCCATGCCCGCCGGGCTGCCGTCCGCTCTGCTTGACCGCCGGCCTGACATTCGCGAGGCAGAGCAAAACCTGGTCGCGGCAAACGCCCAGATCGGCGTGGCTAAGACCGCTTACTTTCCGCAGGTGACCCTCACTGGCTTTCTCGGCGGGCAGAGCACGCAATTAGCGAATCTCTTCGGCGGGCCTCAAAGCGCATGGAGCTTTGTTCCGCAAGTCACCCAGCCGATCTTTACCGCCGGGCGAATCAAGTCGGGCGTGCGGCTCGCCGAGGCTGAACGGAACAGCGCTTTGGCTCAATACGGCAAGGCCATCCAGACCGCTTTCACCGAGGTCTCGAACGCGCTGATCGCTCACCAAAGAGTGCATGAAAGTCGAGTGCAGCAGGAGGCGCTGGTCGCCGCGCTACGAGACCGCGTACGTCTGGCCTACTTGCGATACCGGGGCGGTGTGGATACGCAACTCAATGCGCTCGACGCCGACAGGGACCTTTTTCAGGCCGAAGTCTCCTTGTCGCAGATCCAGTTGAACGAATTGCTGACTGTAGTCCAACTTTACAAAGCGCTCGGTGGAGGGTGGCAGCAGTGAAGCGGTCAGAAGCTTGTGACCCTCGACAGATTGAGATGTGAGAAGCGGATCGAAATCCTACGCCTTGCGGACATGCTCATTGAAGGATTTCACCGGGACATTTCTCGGAGCTGTTAACAGCCTACCGGTAGTCACATATCGTATATAGCTGTTGGCAGGCAACATGTCTGAACACAAAACGGACATCCCGTACGGAACCCTGGATCTGCTGATCCTAAAAACACTGGACACGATGGGGCCGATGCACGGCTACCGTATTGCCAGGAGAATTGAGCAGGTCGCGGAGAACCTTTTACGATTGAACCAGGGGTCGATTTATCCCGCTCTCATACGCCTGGAAGAGCAAGGCTGGATTCACACGCAATGGGGAATTTCTGAGACAAGACGCAAGGTTAAGTTTTATTCGCTGACCAGGGCTGGAGCAAAGCAACTCGGTGTCGCGGTTGCGAACTGGGAGAGGGCTACGGCGCTGGTGGCCAGGTTCTTCGTTAAAACAAAGCTGGAGGCAGAGTCGTGAAGCTTCGATTCGCGGCGCGTCGCCTGCTGGCGCTGGTTATCCTTTGGCTTTGACCAGGACTGTCACCGTATTGTGCGAGCATCAATAGCCCAACACCTGACGCGTTATACTATCCTGCCGGTCAGCCGGGAGTAACGCGGGCATTCGGCGACCGGCAGTGTCATAATTCGTAATTGGCCCGGCCGGCCGGCTGGAGGAACTCTCAATGACCAACGAACAACTGGATCAGCTTTCGATCAACACCATTCGCACGTTGTCGATGGACGCGGTGCAACAGGCCAATTCCGGACATCCCGGAACACCCATGGCCCTGGCGCCGGTGGCCTATTCGGTATGGCAGCACTTCTTGCGATTCGACCCCGAAGATCCCATCTGGCCCAACCGGGATCG
>Ga0302325_10000583_pt1 | contig 100779 bp, 89 predicted proteins | sample Palsa_T0_2_FD_201948 | JGI IMG/M metagenome (GOLD analysis project Ga0302325, IMG submission 201948) | Peat permafrost microbial communities from Stordalen Mire near Abisko, Sweden - Palsa_T0_2 | ecosystem: Environmental > Terrestrial > Soil > Palsa > Peat permafrost | place: Sweden: Abisko...
CCGTGACATCGCTCGCATCGGCCACTACCGCCAGGACCAACACCGCACGTAACCGCACCAGCCGACTTCGAGGCGCAGTCGCCGCCAACGTCCAGACTGCTGCTTCGTCCCCGCGGGAGCGGTCGTCTTACGAGCCCCAGCCGAGGCGATCGAGACTCGTCCCAAGCATGCGTCTCGTCTCGGGCAAACGAAGTGCCTGCTTTCGGCGCAAAGAAGACCCCAGACCCCTCTGTTGGAGGCGCGTCCAGACGTGAAAGTAGGTCCAGCCAGAACCACTGCTCCGCGACCTTGCGGTCGCCCGGCGCCGACGCTTCTGTGGAGTCGCCTCGTCGCCGACGCGATCGCCCAGCTCTGGCCGCGCCGGCGATCTCGGTCGTGGCAAGGCAATCGCAGGCGTGAGCTGCGCCTTCGGCGAAAAAAATTGAAAGCGTCGTCCTGGGGCGGCCTCGTAAGCACTGACCCCCGTCCGCCACGCTAGAGGGCTGCTCAGGCGCCCCACACCGAATCGCCCGGTAGTCGCACCCCGCGCGGCCGGCCACCGGACCCCCTCACGATGTCCCGTCCAGCACGGCCCTCGAGAAACCCATCCAGGCCCTCATAAGGAGCCGAGCCGGCGTCCGCCGCGTACGCAGGACGCGCTGTCCGGATCGTCAGGTCCTCGATGAATGGACCCGCCGTGAGCGTTAGCACGCCTTCCGCTGCGCGGTAGTCCGGCAGCAGATGGCGGCGTACGAGGTGGCAGATCAAGTTCGCTGCTCGGGTCAGCTCATACGCGAGGTCCTCGACCAGGAATGCGTAGAAATCGTACATATCGTCGAGGCGCTGAAAATCTGGCTCCTCGTCACCTGAACCCCAGTATCGCGAGTCATTGTAGAAACGCGCGATCGCGACCACTCCCTGTTCCTGGAGGTGCTTGTGCGGATGCTGGGACAGAACGCCCTGGAGATCCTGGGCGACGTGGCGGAAGTTCTCAAACGCGTCCTCGACCTCCGGGATCGCCTGCGGCCAGGTCCTCGTGAAGATCCAGTTCCGCGTCTCCGTCAACGCGTCAAAGTCGGCCTGCGTCATGTGCGGATGGCCGTCCGCCACCAGCGGCCCCACCCAATGCTCCCAGGCGTCGAGTCGCGCCCGCGACTCCCACTCCTCGGTGATCCCGAGATACCACAGCACGTCGGCCTCGCGCTGCAGGTCGCCGGGCGACTTTCGTGCGGCGACAGCTGCCTCGTGACTCGCCTTCACCTTGACCATCCAGGCCACCGATCTGTCCTGCGCCGGAGTGTCGACGAGCCGTGAATGTGTCGGGCACATGATGACCAGGTTCTCGAACCCGTGACGGTTTTCGATCAGGTGGGCGAACTGCAGCCGTGCATCGTCGCTTAGCGACGACACTGAGCGGGCGACCGACGGATCGTCCTTGCGCGAGACGATGTGGCACTCGATCCCGACGATTGTCTCGTCACCACCGTCCGGGGTCGGCTCGAGCAACTCGACGGGGCAGCCAGGGTAGGCGCACGTCCCGCCAGACCTCAACCACAAGCGCTTGCGGGTCCGCGGAGAGATGTCCTTGTCGGGCACCACCCGCATCCTAACCCGGGTGCGTGCGGTGATGACGAGCCACGCAGTCGCTGGCCCACGGATCGACAGGCTGTCGTGCATGCCCGGACTTGCAAGTCGTCCTTCCTGATTAGCGGCCCCGCATCATTCTGCGAATGGCGTGAACCACGGGAGGTCGGGCGGCCCCTCGCGGTTCATAAACGCATGAATGCGGCGGCCTGTAGGTCGCACATCTTTGTTGGTCTCGATCGCCTCTCGCAGTTGCGAGATGTAATCGGGGAGCCCGCTGAGTTCGGGCGGACAGACCCCCGAGAGCATCGCCCAGGCCGAAGACAGCGCATCTCTGATCTGGTCGAGTTTCGCTATGGCCTGACCTCGGTCCACGCGTTCGAGGTGGGCGGCGACCTCGAGCTCAAGCAGTCCGGCAACCACCCAGATCGCCGCCTCTGCGGCCCGTTGGGCCATCTCGGTGTAGACGGCAGCGGTGTTGTCCACGACGTCGGAGCGCCCGACAGCGATCACCGGCCAGAGCACGTATGGCGGCAGTCCAGACTCGCCCGCCTCATGTCTGAGTCTCCGCAGTTCTGCCAGGACCGTCGCCGGCACGTGGAGAGGCGTGCGGTCCACGACCCTCAGCTCGACGCCGCTGAGCTGATAGAGATCGGTGGCTTCAGCGAACTCCGTCAGCACCAGCGCTCCCATGGCCGCGTTGAGATTGGGAACCGTGAAAGTGACTTGGTCGACGGCAATGTCGATGCGGTCGCAGACAATGCCATGTCCGGCCAAGAGGCTGGCCAAGCGCGCATGGACCAGGTGAGGTGCGGTTCGCACATCGGCGCCGAGCCCCAGCTCCTTCGCCAGTGGCTCACTCGATGCCCGGGCGATCGTCACGCCACACTCGAAGCCGTAGGCCACGGCTTCCCCGAATTGTCTGAGACCGCGCAACTGATCGGTGCTGACATGATCCGCGCCGAGTCGCAGCACGCCGGTGACCGGGTTGTATGCCATGTCGCGGTGGTTGACGGCGTTCCGCCACACCGCCACTATCGCGTTGCCGGCGGCCGTCGTTACGAAAGGGCCGGCGGCGAGCAGTCGGCTGCGTAGTTCGTCGAGCATCGGCATAGGGCCGTCCGCTTCGGTGTAGAGGCGCAGACACGTCCAGCCCAAACGGCGGATCGGGCCCTCCATGAAGGTGGCCGTGACTTCGGCTTCGGCGAGCGCCGAATCCTCCGGGTCCGATTCGCCGGCGGCTGCGATCCGTCGCTCATGGGTGCGAATGGAGCGATGAGCGGCCCAAATCTCTGGCAGGAACTCCCGCCACGCCATCAGCACCTCGCCGACATGCTCGGGAGCCATTTGCAAGAGGTCCTGGGATAGGTGAAGAGCGACGACGTGCGCTAGGAGCGGGCGCGCCAAAGCGAGCATCGGCGCAAGCACGCTCGTCGCACTGGGCGCGTAGGTCGCGTCCTCGGTAATGAGATGCTGAAGGATGTTGCGGGAGAGCTCGTCGAGTTCTCCGTGATTGAGTGCGGTTGCGGCCCTGAGCCGGGCGATGGCGTCGAGTCCCCCGAGCTGGTTCATCACCGCATGGTCGAGAGCGAACGCAGCCGTGAGTGTGTCGGATGGAGGTTCGGTGCTCGGAAGCGTCATCTCGCGCGCGACCGCGTCCATGATCGCGTTTCCTGCGCTGACGTCGGCGTCCGTTGCATCGTCCCCCGCGATCAGTCCGAATGCACCGTGGGCGATGTTCCGAGCGTGCTCGGCGATTTGAGCGATCTCGGAGATCGTGACGGTCGAGTTGGGTGCCGCAATGAACCAGCAGACTGGCTCGACCTGGAGAATGACGATCTCTGAAGCTGTGATGAGTGCTCGGAGCGCGCCCGTCGCCCGTCGGCCGGCTTGGGCGGGGGAGGCCTCCAGCAAGTCGGTGAGTGCGGTCCGGGCCTCGATGAGCGATCGCCAGCGATTGACGAGATTCGAGTCCGCCAGCACGGATCGCCACTGCCCCGGGGTCGTCGGGACGTGTCCGGTGGAGAGATCAGGGACTCGAACCTGCGTTGGGTTGATCTTGGCCCCGTGCAGTGCGCGCTCAACTGCTGACGGTTGACTCACGATCGCATCGTTGCGTATCAGCAGCCGCAGGGCAACCCATTGGAGGCGCCTGTCTGACGATGATTCGCGCGTGTCGCTCAAACCGCGAAGTACCTATAGGTTGCTTCCTGGCGCGGCGCTCGGGTCGCCCACGAGCCTACGGCTCGTCGTCGGGCGGGAGCATGTGCGGCTCGTTCTCGCGCCAGAAAGCCCCGGCCTACTCAGACGTCGGGTCGAGCAGCCCGGCGCGCTCGCGGATCGCCTCTGCGGAGGTGTCGGGAACGAGCGTCAGCTCGCCGCCGGCCCGCCGGTCTGCCACGAGGTAGCGGCCGTTGATATCGCCTCTGAGCTTGACGTGCGCCTGCTCGGCCATTCCTCCGTGATGGCGGGTGGTCCGCTCATCGGTGGCGCCGGGACAGCGGCACGTTCGGTGGGTGACGACGACTATGGCGCGACGCCCCGATCAGGTTATGCCCGCTCACGCACCTCAGCGGTTTCAGTGATCTCGCACCTTGAGGGCACCTGATAGTGATGATGACGGGCCGAGGTCGATGTTCCCTAATGGCCTCGACCGTGTAGATGAGCACGAGCGCCAAGACGAGGGCAATCACCAAGGCACCAGCCCGGCTCATCCATGACCCGAACCGCCCTTTCATGATGCGCACGCGCAGGGCCTACGGACAACCATTAGCTCCTGCATGCTCGCAGTGACCGTCATCACAACACCGCAGGTCCCGCTGCTCTTTGGCGATCTGAAGCGCAAACGCCGATGGCGAGACCGACGTTTGCGCCAGCGATGGCAGCGCTAGACGATCTGGCCGAGGTCTCCTCGGCAAGGAACTCGACTTGCCGGCGTTGCTTCTTGTTCATCCACATAGTTTTATGGATTCTCGCGCAGCGGTCGGCGCGTATTGTCCATGACGAAGCGCCGTCCCGCATCAAGCGGGATGGGACCACGACCATCGACCGAAACAGATGCAGGCGGCGAGGCTACGGCTCCCTGGTCCACGACGGCGCCCGCCAGACTTCGATGCCCGCACTACGACGAAGCGCAAAGTCCGGGCGGGACCCCCGTCGCTCCCGTACTTTACCCCCGCGCAGGCAGCGGACTTTGGGCGCCGTTCCTTGAAGAATGGGAGGAACGGCGGCTTTGGTTGGACGGCGATGACGCGGTTTGCGTCGAGCCAAACGCCCTCGAAGATGAGGCTGAGGAACTGTCGCTTGGCGGCGGGGTCTTTCTCCTTTTCCCAGAACACGGTGAAGTCTTCGAGCACCTGCTGGGCGTGGTCGAGGTCGGGGAGCGGCTGTGGTGCGAGCGCGGAGAGCTCAGCGTGGATGGCGTCGCGGCGGGCGATGTACTCGGGGCGCTGCAGGTCGCCGAGTTCGTAGAGGTCGCGCATCCGGGTCAGGCGCTCCTCCAGCGCGGCGCGGCGCTTGGCAGTCTCGCTGGTCTCGGGCGCGGCGGCGTTGGCGAGGCGGCGTAGGATGTCCTCGCGGATCGCGGGGGTCGGTGCGAATCCGGTGATGTACTGCGCGAGCTGGGCCTCGATCTGCTCGGCGTGCGCGATCGGCTGGTCGCAGGAGCGGTCGGCGCGCCGCGTTGCGCAGTAGTAGCGGGCCGTCTGCTCGCGGCCTCCGGTGGTGCCCTGCATCTTGGCGTGGCAGCGCCGGCAGCGTGCGAGGCCGCGCAGGAGGTAGCGCTGGGAGGGGCGCCCGGGCTTCAGGTTGCGGGCACGCTGGCGGCGCATCTGCTGCACCCGGTCGAACAGCGCCTCCTCGACGATTGGCTCGTGCAGGCCTTTGATCGCCTTGGTGGTGTCCCTGCGCCCGGAGACGTATCCGGCGTAGGCGGCGTTGCAGAGCATCTCCCTGACGGTGTCGATCCCGAACGGCCGGCCGCGGGTGGTGCGCTGCTCGTTGACGTTCAGCCAGGCGGTGAGGGTGCGGTCGGAGTGAAGCCCGGTGGCGTACATCTCGAACAGCCGGCGGACGTACGGGGCCTTCTCGGGGTTGGGGGTGGCGATCTCGTCCTCACCCTTGACGTATCCCCAGGGCAGGCTGCCGGTGAGCTTGCCCTGGCGGGCCTTCTCGCGCAGCCCCATCTTCGTCCAGAAGGACAGCGAGACGGAGTAGTACTCGTCGAAGATCTCGTGCACGGACTCCGAGAGGAACGCGGCAGGGTCATCGGCGTCTGCGCCGAGCGGCTGGGTGACGGAGATCACGTCGATCCCTAGCTCTGAGCGCAGGAGCTTCTTGTAGCGCTTGGCCTCGACCGTGTTGCGCGCGAACCGTGATGTGTGGAAGACGAGCACGACCTCGAAGCGGTGCTCCATCCCGTCCTCGATCAGCCGCTGAAACCCCGAACGTTTCTCGACTGCGCGCCCGGTCTCGAAGTCGAGGTACTCCTCGACCAGCCGCATTCCGTTGTCGGCGGCGTACCGGGCGATCGCCTGGCGCTGCCCGTCGGGTGAGTAGCCGCGGCCCTGCTCCTCCGTTGACTCTCGGATGTACGCGACCGCGCGCCTGGCTTGCTCGGCTTGCTCAGGCATTCAGCGTCTCCTCTCCTGCGGGGTGGTCGGTGAATAGCTGCGCGCCTCGGCTCCGCCAGTAGGCGACGAACCACTCGACGAACGCCTCGTGGTCGGGGTCGGGCAGTCGCTGGCGCTGCGGGCACACGTCCCGCGGCTGGCGCCCACGACAGGCGCCCTGGCGCTGGTTGGCGGAACGCCGTCGCCCGGCGGTGCCGCACGCGGCTCGCCGACCGTCGGGCTCGCTTGGACTCATAGGAGCACCTCTCTTTCTGTGCTTGTCGTCGGGACGTCCTCGCGGTACGCCTCGACCTGGTAGGTCTCGTGGCAGTAGTGGCAGGCTGGCCTCCGGTCGCCCTGGCCGCTGCCGTGATCGGCCGGGTAGACGATCTCCTGGCAGCTGCGGCAGACCCCGAGCGACTGCCGGTTGATCTTCGGGTAGAAGTCCTCTCTGCGGTGGGTGAGCCGACCGAGCGGCCCGGCCTGACGCGCGAGTCGCCGCGCGGCGTGCTCGCGCCACTGCAGGTATGCCAACCGCCGCTCGCGCTGCTCCTCGCGGCCCGCGGCGTCCCGCTCGGTGTCGAGGTGCAGGCTGCTGAGTATGCGGTGGTCGATCAGCTCCCCGGATCGCAGGCGCTCGCGCGCCTCGCGCAGTCGTGGCCCCTCCCCATACCGCTCGGCGAGCGCCTGTAGCCGCTTCTGCTGCGCGGAGCGGTAGGAGTCGATCAGCAGCGCCAGCTCGCCCTCAACGCCGGCACCCGGCGCTGGGATCGCGCTCATCCCCGGATCGAGCAGGGCATCCCCAAGGTTGAGGTCGCGCGCGATCGCCCTGAGCGCTTCACGCTCGTCCGGGAGCGGCGGGGAAGTCGAGTCGAGCATCAGCCCGACGGCCTGCACACCAACCGGCCCGAGGGCCTCGAAATAGGCGCCGAGCGAGTGCCTGTGGCGACACAGGTGCTTGCGCATCGCCTCGGGGTCCTCGCGCAGACGGTGCCGCTGCTGCTCTTCGGCTTCCTCGCGTTCGCGCCGGTGGGCGAGCGCCCGCTCATACGGCGCACGCGCCCCGTGCAGCACCTCGAGCAGACGTTGCCCATCGTGGCCGTCGAGGTCGGCCAGGCACGCCTCGCTGAGCAGCCGTCCGGGTGTGTGTGCGAGCGCACCCGCCGCGGTGACGAGCGGCGCACGCGAGCGTGACTCATAGCGCCGTGCGGGCTCCCGCAGCGCGCGCTCCAACGCGGCGAGGAACCGTGCGGCCCGCGGCTGTGTGGTGGTCAAGAACAGCAGCGCGGGCAGGAACAGGTGGCGCTCGCGCCAGGCGTCCGATTTTGCGTAGGCGGCGTACAGGCCGGCCTTGAACCGCAGTCGCGCGTGCGACATCGTACCGAGGTCGATCTCCACGAACGCGCCCAGCTTCCGGCCCTCCCCATCGACGAGGACCACCATCGCGTCAGGGGCGAGCGTGCGTTCCTGCGCCCCGTCCTTGAACGTCTCGCGCGCTTCGCCCTCCCGCCGGTAGATCGAAAGCTCAAGACCCACCGACGGGGCGCGGGTGGCAAGCGTGACGTATAGCTCGGTCAGCGCCGCCGTGTGCGCGAGGAACACCGGGTTGGGAGTCTGGCGCTCACCGCCGCGCGGCAGCGGCTCCGCACGCACCAGGCAGTCAGCGCGGCGTGTCGGCCAGTGGTGGTTCGGCACCGACCCGCTCTCCCGGTAGGGGCGGCTGCGTCCCGCGAGCCCGAGGTCGTGCAGCCGGCGGGTGCGGTAGCGCAGCGTGCGCTCGGGCACATCGGGGAACAGCCGCGCGAGCTGATCCTGGCGCACCACCCGGTGAGTGCACATGACACCGAGCAGGCGATGATCGATGTCTGCCAACGCGGTGCAGTTCGGATCGAAACGACGAGGCCGCACGACACGACGACGGTCGCCAGAAGCACGAGCACTCATGAGCGCAACCCCCCGCAGCGCGGTGGCGGTGAGCATGGGGGTGACGTCATAGAGACCTCCAATGAATTGGGGTAGAGAGAGTCGGGCGCGCCCGAGCACCCGCGATTCCGCATGGACAAGCCACAAACGCCGTGTCTGCCGTTGCCGTTCGGAAACGAGCGAACGGCAAGCCGTGACAACGCGAACATCGGCGCGCAAGGCGCGGTGTGGGCGGCGGTTAAGGGGCGGGGCGTCACGGGGGGCAGGATGGTGTAGCTCCAGCAGTCGAGGAAGTCAAGGGCTCGTTCGATTGCAATGGACAATGTTGCGAGCGGATGATGGGGGATTCGGTGCATATCTCTTAAACCAAGCTGCGGCCTGCTGGGACCAACGAATTTGGGTGAGGCGCCCGACGTGGGCCGGCTCCGCGCTGCTCGGACTCACGGATCACCCCTCCCCGTTCGGCGGGAAGACCCCCGAAATGCTCCTGGAACTCGGCGGGGGTCAACATCTCCGGGGCCTGCGCTCCCGCGGTACGGGCAGCCCGTCGAGCAGGATGTGCGGCGGGACCTCCAGCGCATCGGCGACGATCAGCAGCGTGAGAACGCCCGGCCCGCACTGCCCACGCTCCAACACACCGATCTCGTTGCGGTGGACGTTGGCGACTTCCGCGAGTCTTTCCTGCGCGAGACTCCGCTGCTCGCGCAGACCGCGCAGTTGCCCTCCGAACACGCTCAGGACCCGGGCGCGCTCGACGGTGTAGGCGGTCAACGCTCAGCCCTCCCCGTCGGTGGGAAGGTGCTCGAAGTGCTCCTCGAGCTCCTTTGGGGTCAGCCTGCGCTCCCCGTGGCGGGCGAGCATCGCCTCCACGCTCAGATCCGGGCGCAGGAGCACGGAGCGAGGGAGATCGAGAGCGGACGCCAAGGCGCGCAACGTGTCCCACCGTAGGTTGCCGTGCCCTCGCTCGATCCGGCCAAGGTGCCCCGTGGACATCCCGGCCTTGCGGGCGAGCGCTTCGATCGTGAGGCCCTTGGCGTGGCGGTGGCGGCGGACAGCCTGCCCGAGCGCGATCAGCTCCTGTTCGTATTCGGTCATTGCGCGCCCCCTCAGATGGCGATGAGGTCGAGGGTGTCGTCGATGTACCGCAGCCCGTCGGACGCCTTGAAGCGCGCGCCGTTGCGGTTGAGCAGCCCGAGGCGCTCCAGGTTCGCCAAGGACCCTCGCACCGCGTCGGGGTCGATGTCGCGCAGTTTGCGCAGCATTTCCGCGCGGCGCCACCACTCGGAGCGGTCGTTGCGGAGGAGCTGCAACACGATGATGCGCTCCGTCGCGGGCTCGCCGTCTGGGCACTGATCGGGGGTGGGGGTCATCTTCGGTTCCTCCTGTGTTGGAGGCCCCGGGAGGTCCGCTCTTGGCGAGCATGCGCAACCGATACGCTGCGCCTGCGCCGGGAGTTCGCGCTTCCGGTGCCACGCGGGGCGGTCACTCACGGTGGCGCGCCCCGCATCTCGTGTATGGGCACCCGAGCATAGCCGTGTACTCGTACCGTGTCAAGCGTATAGACTAGAGGCCCTGTGAGTGAGAGGCTGCCAGCCCATGCCGCCAAAGATGCCGCCCGACCCCGCGCTCGGCGCGGCCGTGCGCCAACTACGCGAGGCGCGCGGCCTCTCTCAAGAAGCCCTGGCGTACCGGGCCGGCACAACCTACGGGACGATCAATCGCTTGGAGCTGGCGCAGAGTGCCCCGGCGTGGGCGACGGTACGCGCCATCGCCGAGGCCCTCGGGGTCACTCTGGTCGAGCTGGCGACTGCCGTCGAAGCGCAGGGCCGGCCGCAAGGATTCGATGACCAAGCGCAAAAGCCCCGCAGGCGGTAATCGACGGCCGCAGGCTTCGCCAGGCGGCGCCTGGGCGGTGCGCTATCACCCGAAGGCCCGGGCGGAGGCGGACGCCATTCCCGCGCACGAGCAACGGGCGGTCGACAACGCCGTCGACAAGCTCGCCGCGCTCGGCCCGCTCCTCGCGTTTCCGCACTCCAGCAAGGTCATGGGCGACCCCGGAGGCGCGCTGCGCGAGCTGAGACCCCGCGCCGGCCGCAGCCCCTGGCGGTGCATCTACCAGCGCATCGGCGACATCTTCGTAATCGCCGCCGTCGCGCCCGAGGCGCAAAAGGACAAAGCCGGCTTCGAGCGCGCCGTGGCAGCCGCAAAGACCAGGCTCGCCGAGATCGAGCCATAACCCCACGAACTATCACAAGTTTGATATAGTTGGGAGCCCACGATGAAGCTCTCCGACCTACCCACCCACGAGGAGGTGCTCGCTGAGCACCTCGACGCCGACCCCGAGTACCGCCGAGAGTGGGAGCGCACCGCCCTCGCCCGAGCGGTCGCGGTCAAGGTAGTCTCCTACCGCGCCGAGCACAGCCTCAGCCAGACTACGCTCGCAAAGCGCCTGCAGATGACGCAGCCCGCCATCGCGCGCCTCGAGAGCGGCGAGCACAACCCCACCTTCCCTACACTCCTGCGCCTCTCCACCGCGCTTGGGATCGAGCTGGCCATCGACATCGCCCCCACCGGCAAGGAGCCGCAGCTCATCGGTCAGCGGGCACGGCGTAACGCGCTGGAGGCGTTCGAGGGCGACGGTTGCAGCGTAGTTGTCGCCACGGCCTGAGCCACCTCAAGGGCCATGAGACAGTCTCTCGCTCGCCGCCGTGCTCCAAGACCTCGGTTTGCCTGACTTGGGCTATGCCTATGCGGTGGCTCGTGCGCATCCCGCTGGGCAGCCTGCCCGCCGTGCGACGGGTCGCTCTACTAGTGGTCGCGGCCCGGCCAGGCTGAGCGGCCAGGCGCGTAGGTGCAAGGCGCCACGCGCCCCGGTGTCAGCAAGCAAGCGCTGCGCGAGTAGGATGCCGCCAAACGCCGAGATGAACGACACGGTTGGGATCTCACGGCCGTCGTCCTCGCCGTCACGGTACAGGCAGCCCGCGCACGGCTCGCCTGGGGGGTGGTCGGAGATCACGACCTCGAAATGACTCGTTGCTCCGACTAGGACTCTCCCTGGCGCCGCTGCCTGCGCGATCCAGCGTGAGGGAACGTGATCGACGCCAACGGCGACGGTTGGCGCAAGCTCCGCCAGCTCGGCGAGCCGCTCGTTGAAGCGCATCTGCACGCCGCTAATTTCAAGGTTCCCTGACAGCTCTTCGAGTACCCGCACCTTAGCCCGCTCCAGCACGTCCCGGTGGGCGAGCGGGTAGCGGTTGAGGTTCGACTCGCCAAGCGTATCCGCGTCGAAAAAGCGCAGCCGCCCATATAGGCCGGGAACGCGCAGTAGCGCGAACAGCATCCACTGCGCGATCGCGCCCGCGCTGATGACGTCGAGTGCCCCAAGATCACGCACAAGCGCGGGCTCCGCGACGGCGAGCGTAATGGGGAGCGGCTCACGCACGGCGCGCGCGGACGCGGGGCTGTGTCCCCCGCTTGCCAGCCTGCGCATCGCTGCCCGGAACGCCTCAGTCCCAGCAGCAACACCGCCGAGCAACGCTGCAAACACCTGCTCCTCCGGCCACGGACTGAGAGTAATTTCGCCTGCTGGCGCGAGTGTGACGCCGGTACTGCTTGCCGCTAGTCGCAACGCCCCCACCTCCCGACAGCGGGTGGAGCCGAGCGCGATCGTGAGGTCGGCCTCCGCGCCGTCCTCGAGCCGCGCGCGCGTGATCAGCTTCCCCGTCAGTCCTACCAGCGCCTCGGCTATGTTGCCTCCCGCGAGCGGCGGTTGGACACCCAGCAGGGGTGCCTGAGCGAGGTCGAGCACGAGCTCGATTCCGCACTCCGCGGCGACGATCGCGGCGGTCGTGAGCGCGACCTGACCCGCCGGGCTCATCAGCTCCTGCTCCCCGGCGCACAGCCGCACGCGCGTGCCGGTCAACGCCGCTACCACGTCCTCGTCCGCGGCGCTGGGGAACAGGTCTCTGCGCACGAGGTCGACCGTGCGCTCGAGCGCGACGGCGACGCTCATCGCGCGAGCCTTATCCGCTCGGCGGGTGGCACCCCACGCCAGCTACCGTCGGACTGTAGCTCGGCGAGGTAACACCTGTCGAGCGTGACGGGCCCGTGCGCGTGATCGGGTACGACAAGCGAGAGAAACCCAGGCTTGGAGATGATCGAATGCTGGTCGTCCGTCGTCGAGTGGAACGCGAGGCCAGGGTGGACGTGGACCTGTAGCCGCACGGCACGCCGTCCCCGCGCACTCTCGATCGCGAACCGCACTGCCAAGCGCTGATCAATGACGTATTCGTGCCTCGTAGCTGTGTGCATTGGGTGTACAATCTCGTCTGCCAACTCTGCGTCTTCTAGCGGCCCCGTCCAGTAGACGACGCACTCGTCAAGGCCACGGCCGCACTGCCTGAAGTGGGCGAGGGTCTCCACCAGGAGACCCTCGCCCGCACATACGACCACTGCTAGCCGCCCTTGACGACGGATTGCCCGAGTACGAGCTCCTCACCCGCGGCCGCCAGCGACTTGTCGTCGGGCAGCTCACCGCCGTTGGGGGCGAACAACGAGAGCAAGTGGTTGGAGACGACGCCGAATGCGTGCTTGGCGCGTTCGAGCAGCTCCGTGACTTTCTCATGCTCTTTGTAGGGGAACTCCTTGACCTCAGAGTCGTAGAGGACGCCGACATCCTGCTTGTGTGCCTGTGCTTCTGTGCCAGTCATGTAATGTGGCCTTTCGCCGGGGCCGGGGAGCCTTCAACTTCCCCGACCTGGTTTTCCATTCGCGGGGCCCCTCTCAGAGGGGCCCCGCGCCCATTTAAGGAGAGGTTAGCATGTTTGGACAGCCACGTTGCACAGCTGTGCACCCGATCACTTGACTCCAGCACTATATGTGCATATACTGGGAAAATGCCCATCGCCCAGGAGGACTCATGCCGCTCAACCTGCCCGATCAGCCGCGGCGCTTCTACAGCACGAACACGCTGCGTCTTGTCATCTGCCAGTTGCGCTTCCCCGTCATGCACCGTTTCGACGAGCCCGGTGCGCTGGCCGCCTTCCATGACGTGCTCAAGGAGCGCTACCCACGTTCGGCGCCTGAGCAACAACTCGCGCTAACCGTCGGTCCCGCTGGCGCCGTGCCGGGTCCAGCGAGCGTGCTATGGCGCTTCCAGGGAATCGAGGATGGGTGGAGCGTCGCAGTAGCACGAGACTTCGTCTCGATTGAGACGACCACCTACGAGCGCTTCGAGTACCTGCGTGAGCGCGTGGCGGAAGTACTCGAAGCGCTCATCGCACTCGGCGTGACGGTGCGTGAGCGGCTCGGTCTGCGTTACATCGATGAGATCCGCCACCCGCAGGCGGCTCGCCCCGGCGACTGGCGCGAGCTGATCGAGGAGGAACTGCTCGGCATGGTCGGCGGCGAGAGGCTTGGCGACGACGTGATCCAAGCGCTGCAGGAGATTCGTCTGCGCGAGCAGCACGGCTCGGTCACGATCCGCCACGGCTACCTCGGCGCCGAGGCGACCGGCAACGAACCCTTCTACCTGCTCGACCTCGACTATTTCGATGAGCGCTCAGCGCCACTTGTTCCGGGCGAGGTGCTCGATCGCATCGACGGCTACCACCGCACGATCCACAACCTGTTCGAGACGGCGATCAAGCAGAAGCTACGCGACCACCTCGGGATCACGGAGCAGGTCGATGCCTGAGCTCCCGGTCGTTCCTTCCGGCTTCGCCACCACCGCACCGATGACCAGTTGCCCGCACGCGGTGCAGCCCCCGTGGTGGCTCGTTTGCTCGCACGAGAGCGGCTTCAGCACGACGGGTTCGGAATCCGCGGAGCCGCAGATGATCGGCGGGTGCGAGCACGTCACCGTTCCGCACCTGGCAACGGGCCATCGCCCGCGCTGGGGCTTCGTAACGATGGCGACAGCCCCACCGGCGGAGCTCGACTTGCCGGCGCTGCGCGTGCTGGAGGCCGGCCTCGGCGGCACCTGGTTGTCCCGTGGGTACTCCCTTCCTATTCTTTGCGTCGCAGCTACGGCCCATGCTGCCGCCCTCGAGCGTGCCGACCTCTCTCCAATGGTCTCGCTGCGCGAGCTGCTGCGCTGGACGGGCGGCTCGGCTGAGGACCTCGCGGAGCTGCTCGGAGCCTCGCGGCGCTCGATCTACAATTGGCTAAACGGCAGGCCGCTGCGCGGCGAATTCGCGGCGAGCGTGACGCGCCTGCGCACCGTTCTCGCACCGCTCGGCACCGATTGGCATCCGCAGGCGCTTGCGGACTGGCTGAAACAGGGCCGCCCACTGCGCGCGCGCCTAGCCAGAGAGGAGCGCTGGGCTGAGCTTGAGGAGCAAGTGCGCGCCGCCGTCGAGCCGTTGCGCCCGGACGCGGCGCCCCAGCTAGCCGACCATGTAGAGGAGACAGCACCGGTGCCGCTGCTTGACGACGCAGTGATCGCCGCGCTGCAGGAGTTCTCCTCGCCGCCCCCCGTCGCTGGCCGTGCCCGACGTTCCTGGACGCCGCGTGAGCTGACGGGCGCAACCCCGGGGCCAGAAGAGGGGTGATGCGCCGCGCGACCGCTGCTCTACCAGCGACCCTCTGCGCGCAACCTGCGTCAAGGTGACATCGCGATCTGTGAGTTCCACCAGCTGCGCGCTCGCAGCGGCGAGGCGCGCGGCCCAGGACCCCCCAATCTTGCCGACGCCGACCTTCCATACCTCGGGCGCTACGAGACATTCACGCTCGACATCCCCGCATCGGGAGGGAAGTCTGTGCAGCGACAGCTGCGCATATGGCGCGGCCCGGTAATCGTCGTGCACCAGAACTGTGAGATTGCCTACGCGGGTGAGGAGGATTCACGCCTAACGATCGCGCCCGTCGTCAGCCGCCCCGCTTGGCCCTCGGGCCCCTGGCCGCTGATTGAGGCGGGCGAGCTACCCGGCTACATGCATCTGCCAGCGCTGGACAAGGATGAGGCGCACGAGATCGGACTACAGGCTCCCTGGCCCGAGTCGGCCGTAACGTTCGCGAGCATGACTGCCTCCTCACGCGGGATCGTCAAGCCGAACCGCATCCTCGCGCTCGCGCCGGCGGCGCTGCCGCAGCTGCAAGAGGGACTCGTGCGTTTCACGAGTGTGCGCGGCTGGGGCTCGCTAGACGCCGCGCGGAGCCTGGTAGGCGGCCGCATCGTCTCTATCGCCGAGACAGCAGAGACGGTACCGGGCCCGGCGCGCCTGGCGAAGGTCGTTGTACAGGGTGACGACGACGCCGACGAGATAACGGTCGCGTGGGGCCTGCGCCGCAGCGGCACACCGCTCTAGTGCCCCCGGCTGTGGACTGCGTCCGGCGGTGGCCCAGACCAGACCTCGATCTCCGCCAAGTCCGGGGGTAAAGTCCGGACCCGACCCCCGTCGCTCCCGCTTCCTCCGAGAGCAGGCGTCTCGATCGATCCTTCGCAGAGTGTCGCTGCGGACGATGTCCGCGTGTCCGAGGTGGCCGAGTTCTCACGCCCGCATTCGCCGTAGAACGGGAGTGGATCGGCTTCACGCTCTTCCCGGGGCTCCGTTTGCGGGCAGCTGGGGGATCGGGTCATCCCACCCGTGTCCCTGCGTCAGGCCATGCTGCACCTGCTCCTCGGTGAGGCCCAGGTCGAGCAGGATGTTCGCCTCGAGTACGAACTCGAGGGCTGCTGCGAGCAGGGCATAGCCGTAGGAGGTGTTGGCTACCCATTCGTTGGGCGCGTCGAAGTGGGTCAGGTGGTTGCGCGTTTCGGTCAGTGAGTCCACCAGAGCACGCTTTACCTCTTCTAGGCGTGAGTCGGCGCTCGCCGCCCTTGTGATGAGCCAGCGGACGCGCTGGCGTTGACTCTGGGCATTGGCGTGCAGCAAGCGGCCCGCATACACGTCACACTCTCGCTGGGAGGGGAGTCCGGCGAGCATCTGTTTGGAGAGTGCGTCGTGCTCCGCCTCGGCGAGCGGTGGCTCGTCGAACCTGCGGCGGTGGTAGGTCTCGGCGAACGCGAGCAGGTTCAGCATCCGGTTGAGCGCCGGAAGGTCTCGATCGTTGATAGTCCCGAAGAAGAGCTGCGCAGCATTGCCGAGCTTGCGGTGCAGCGCGAACCATTGCGCGATCAGCTCGCCAATATCGTCAACGGCGTTCGCAGGCAGGATCGCCCGTCCCTGATAGACGGCCCACAATAGGTCCGGCACGCGAGGGTGCCATAGCGCATGCACCTTCACGTCGAACGGCAGGCCGTTGGGGCCGACAGCGCCCGCGTGAATCCCGGACAGCGAGATCGTACTCGACGGCTGGCGCATCCCGAAGACCATGAGATCCTGTATCGGTGTCACCCACCGCTCAAGCCACTGGGTGAGCGACAGCGGCGTCGGTGACTTGAGCTGAAGCACCGCGGTCGCCTCGAAGTGCTGGCGGTACCAATCGCCACTCTTGATGGCGTTGACGTGGAAAAGCAGCTCGACGCCTTCGGCACTCGCTTGGCACATACCCCAGAAGTCATCACGCGCATCAGCGGGACGCGTCAGCGCGCTTTCGCGGTCTCTACGTCTTGCGTCAGCCACTCGCGCATGCCGTAGCAGCCAAATGCCAGGTCGGTGAACGCGATGTCGGCCTCCTTGTCGGCGTGGACGCCGGTGACGAACGTCTCCGCCTCGCACCCTGACCGGCTGTTGGCGGCGCGCTGTGAACTACGACATCTCACGTCGAACAGCGACCACGGCTGGCCCCATAGCGACTCGCCATACAGCACGTCCCACGGCTTGCCGACCTCCAAGGCCCACGGGGCGTTGATCAGCGTCAGGTCAGTACCGTGATCGGGATCGAAACGCAGATGCGCCACTGCGCGCTCATCCGACCCGGGCTCCCAAACATATCCGTCCTCCTCAAAGGGCTCGCTCATCGTTGCTCAGCTTGACGGACGGCCCTTGAGGATGCCGGGAGGCACCACGGTCCCTCGCCGCGCACAGCATCAATGTGTGTCCGCCGGCCGGCGGATGAAAGGTGCTCGGCAAAGGCGCCGTCCACGAACAAGCCGCCGCGCTGGTCGCGGCCCACTATGTTGAGCGCCGGCAGCGCCATGACATCAAGGCGCCCGGGAGGGCCAGGCCAAACCCGCATGGCCACCCGGCGCGCTCGAACGGGCGCTCGAAGTCGCCCAGCGGGTGTAGGACGAGTTGCACCAGGAGTACCCGTGTGCCGGTCTGGGCGAAACCGACAAGCAGGGTCGCCGGTTTTGCCGCCGCCATCGCCTGGTGCAGATGTCGGGTACGGGTAAGAGCGCCGGCCGGTCAAGCGCCGCGTAGTGCTGTCAAGCTCCGCGGCGTGGGTGTGCTGCCCGATTACTCCCGCCAAGCCGAGCGCTATGACGAGACGCGCTCCGCGAGCCCGTCGGTTCTGCGGGGACTGCGCGAGGCTCTCAAAGGTGCGCCCGGTCGACGGCTCGCCGACATCGGTGGCGGGACGGGTAACTACGCTCTCGCCCTCAGGCGGAAGGGATGGGAGCCTGTTGTGGTGGACCGCTCGGCCGCAATGCTGGCGTGGGCCGCCGCCAAGGGGCTCAAGACCGTAGAAGCCGACGCACAGCGACTGCCGTTCGAGGACGAGACGTTCGACGCCGCCACGATGATCTCGATGCTGCACCACGTCGAGGACCGCGGCGTCGCACTGGCCGAGGCGCGTCGCATCCTCAGACCTCGGGGACTCCTGGTGCTCGTGGGCTACACCGGCGAGGACGCCGCCACCCTCTGGATTCTCGACTACTTTCCGAGCAGCCGGCGCTGGATGGAGGCCACTCACCCGCCGCGCGCGGCCATACTTGAGGAGCTACCCGGCGCGCGGCTCTTCGCCTTCGAGTTCGAGGACATGGAGGACGCATCGCTGGCCGCTCTCTCGGCCGACCCCGATCGTGTGCTGGAGGCCGCAGAGAAGGGCGAGACGAGCTACTTCGAGCGGATGCGGCGCGACCATCCCGAGGAGCTGCGAGCGGGGCTTGCGCGGCTCCGCGAGGACATCGCCGCCGGCCGGGCCCCGAGGCGTGCCGGGACGGCGACGGTCTGCAGCTGGACCAAGCGCTGATCCCAGGCGCCTGTGTTGCCCATTCCGTTGCCCACCCGGCCCAGCTCCGGCCATCACCGGCCCAGCCCTGCACCCCGAAACCAGCGTATTTGCGCGATTCAAGCGATGCCCGGGGTGGGAGTCGAACCCACAAACCCTTTCGAGGCGCCGATTTTAAGTTGGAGCACGACGCCGTGGCCAACGTGATCGCTTCGCGCGAATCCGGGCATCTGCGCGTATGTGAGCGTGGCTGCCTCCGGGGCAACCACATTGGGCGTAGAGAGGGGTCTTTGCAATCTATAGCTTATTTTGCTAATTTGTGCTACGAGATGATTACGCCCCAGCCAACCGCCGAAATCCTCCGAGAGCCCCTCCTCGACGCCGAGCAGGCCGCGACCCTGCTGGGGATTCCGCGGTCCTCGGTCTATGCCTACGCCAAGCGCGGAGAGCTGCCCCACGTAAAGATCGGGCGGCACCTGAAGTTCATCCGCGGCGATCTGGAGCGCGCGTTGGGTGAGCGACGGGTCGGCTTCTAACCGCCGACCCCGGCGAGCTGCACGCCCGACTCCTCGGCGAACGCCGCCGAGATCCTCGCCGCGTCGGCCTCCTGGGGGTAGAACGCCGTGTAGATCTCGGTCGTCGCCAGGTCGGAGTGGCCCATCCACTCCTTGATCGTCGTCTGCGGGATGCCCTTCGCGGCGCAGACCGTCCCGAAGGTGTGCCGTAGAGCGTGGATCCTGATGCGCCTCAACCCTGCGCGCTCCAATGCGGCGTAGTAGCGCTTGCGCAGCGCGTTGCCGTCGACGTGGCGTCCCTGGCCACCGACGAACACCAGGTCCGCTTCGGACCTTGCCGGCCCCTCCTGCAGGAGCTCGGTGAGCGCCTGCGCGACCTCCGCGGCCATCGGCACCGTGCGCCCCGCTCCCGACTTCGGGGTGCCCTTCGCGTTGCGCACGTAGCTGGACTCGACGTGGACCGCGGAGCCCGTGAAGTCGATCGCGCGCCAGCGCAGCTCGAGCAGCTCGCCGAGGCGCAGGCCGCAGAAGGCGGCGACCATGAACATCGCCGCGTCCTGGCTGTTGCTTTCGGCCGCGGCTCGCACGAGCGCGTGGACCTCGGTGGGGCGCAGGAACTGGGTGGTCGCCAGCGTCCGGTGCTTGCGCACCCGGCCCGGGCGGTCCACCAGGGTGACCGGGTTGCTCGTGATCGCACCGAGCTTCATCGCCCGCTTCATCACCCCGTTGAGGTTGACTAGGTACTTGCGCTTGGTGCGCGAGCTGGCGGGCGTGAGCTGCACATGCGTGCCGTCGACCAAGCGCCCTACCTCGACCCCTGCCGCACGCCGCTTCCTTGCCTCGGCCTCGGAGATCCTCCGCTCCGCCTGGAAGCCCTCGATCCACTCCTCCAGCCGCTCCGTCGTGATCGCCGACACGCGCGCCTGGGCTCCGAGGTCGCGGCAGATCCGATCGCACACGTTGCCGTAGTCGCCCAGCGTCGAGCGCTTGACCTCGCTGTCGCTCTCGGCCCAGCGCAGCCAGTGGTCGCACGCCTCGCGGAGCGTCATCGCCGTCGTGGACGACCTCGCGCGCTTGGCCGGGCGTCTCGGGGCGGCGGTGAGCATGTCGCGCAGTATGTCCTCCGCCTCAGTGGGCGTCAGGTGGCCGTCGGGCTTGGTGCCATCACGCGCCACCCATCTGACCGCGCCCCGCGCGGTGCGTTTGCCCGAGTCCTTGACCCACGCCGGGCCGAGCCTCCGCTGCCGGCGCCCCTCCGCGTCGCGCACGAAGGCATAGAAGGCGCGGTTGCCGCGCTTGCCCTTGACCTGTAGATGGCCCGTCGGGCGGACCGTGTCCTGCCGGCTCATTCGACCCCTCCTCGCCGGGGCACCGCACCCCTGGCGATGTCGTCTGCGGGAGTTCCGTGGGAGCGCTGTGTTCCCTACGTGTTCCCAAATCGCATCAAGCAACTGGACGAGCGGCTTAAAAACCGCTTGAACAAGCCTTATTCTACAGGGGTCTGCGGCGGAATGGCAGAACTTGGGAGCCGGTGGGCGCAAGCCCTTGGGGGTTCGAGTCCCTCCGCCCGCACCTCAACTCACTTGCGCTTGGCCACCGGGCTCGGCGGCGGCAGTAGCCTACTTGCGCTTGGCCACCGGGCGCGACGGCGCGAGCTGAACGCGCGTGCCCTCGGCAACACCGCCGCGCGCGAGCTCCCGCTCTCTGCGACGGTTGCGTTCCTGCTGGACGACCCAGAGCCGGATCTTGCGCTCGACTGTTCGTGCCTGTCCATGCATCGCTCTTCAGCCCTCCTTCTAGGTTGTTCGTATCATCGCCCGCACCGGGGGATTTCGCACTGGACGCAGGTCCAAACACGCCCCTGCCCTCTCGGACAGCCGGTCAATGGCAATGCACACCACTTTCGCCGCGCTGGCGGTGCCCAACTATCGACGCTACATCTCGGGCCAGGCGATCTCGCTGATCGGCACCTGGATGCAGATGGCCGCACAGGCCTGGCTGGTGCTCACGCTCACGGGCTCCGCTACCGCGCTGGGGGCGATCGTGGCACTGCAGACGCTGCCGGTGCTGCTGCTGGGCCCCTATGGCGGGGTGATCGCCGACCGCGTCGACAAGCGCCGCCTGATGGTGGCGCTCCAGTGCCTGATGGGGCTGCAGGCGCTGGTGCTCGGGCTGCTGACGGTCACGGACATAGTCGCTGTGTGGCAGATCGGCGCCCTGGCGCTGCTTTTGGGGCTCAACAACGCCTTCGAGAACCCGGCGCGGCAGTCGTTCATGTTGGAGATGGTGGGCGAGGAGTACCTGCGCAACGCAGTCAGCCTCAACTCGGTGCTGGTCAACGTCGCGCGCACGATCGGCCCGGCAGTCGGCGGCATCCTGATCGCCACCGTGGGCACAGGCGTGTGCTTCCTCTTCAACGCCGTCAGCTTCGTGCCGGTGGTGTTCTCGCTGGTGACGCTCGACCGCACGGCGCTGCACCCCAGCCCGCCCACTCCCCGTGCGCCAGGACAGCTGCGCGAAGGGCTGCGCTACATCCGCCGCACGCCCGCGCTCGCCACGCCGCTACTGATGATGGCGCTGGTCGGCTGCCTCGCCTACGAGTTCCAGGTCTCGCTGCCGTTCATGGCCCGCGAGGGGCTACACGTGGGCGCCGAAGGGTACGGCTTCATGACCGCCGCGATGGGCGTCGGGGCCGTCGCCGGCGGTCTTGTGGTTGCAGCGCGCGGGCGTACCGGGCTGCCCACGCTGATCGTCGCCGCGGCCGGCTTCGCGCTGGTGTTGACGCTCGCGGCGCTCGCCCCCACGCTGCCGCTGGAGCTAATCGCGCTCGCGCTGGTGGGGTGGGCCAGCATCTCGTTCATGGCAACCGGCAACTCGACGCTGCAGCTGGGCTCCGAGCCGACGATGCGCGGACGGGTGATGTCGCTGTGGTTTGTCGCCTTCCAGGGCTCCACCCCGATCGGGGGACCGATCGTCGGCTTCGTGATGGCACAGCTCGGTGCCCGTGCCGGTCTCGGCCTCGGCGCGATCACCTGCCTGGTGGCGGCCGCAATGGGTCTGCTGGTGCTCCGCCGGAGGCACCCCGACTACCACCTGCCGAGCCTGCACGTAGGACGCGCGGCGCACAGCCCGGAGGCGGAAGTGAAGTAGGCCGAGTGGCTGTCGGCACCGCACTACACCGGCACCTTGTCCACGGTCGCCTCCTCCGCACGCTCCGGCCCGGCGCGGGCGTGCTCGTGGCGCGTGACGAGTACCACGATGATCAAGGCAACGGCCACCGGCACCGTGGCGGGCAGCTCGTCGACCGTGAAGAACAGCAGGTCGAACGCCAGCGCGAGCCCCGCCACCAGCGCCGCGGCCCACACCTGCTGCGCCCACGCGGAGCGGCCGTCGCGCAGCGGCGGCCAGCCACGGGCGAGCAGGCCACCGAACAGGCCCGCGACGAACAGATCTCCATAACCCATCGCCGCCGAGCCAAACACCTCCGCCTGTAGTTTCGGCAGCCCCGCCGGGGGATGCGCCGCGTTGAGCACTTCGTTGGGGTGCTGCAGCAGTTCGGACACGACCAGCGCCGCGTCGGCGCACGCCATCAGCACGATCCCCGCCGCCAGCCACCGCGGCGGCGTGACCGCCGCCAGGAGCACCCCCAGTGCCGCACAGCTGAGCGCCGACAGCGCGAGCGCAGCCCCCTGTCCCGCCAGTCCGCCCCGGTCGGCCCACGCCAACACGAACAGCGCCGGCGCCCCCAGCGCGAGCACCGGGCGCGCGCCGCGGCCCCACCACCCGAGCGCCAGCGCCGCCAGAATCGGCACCGCCACCAGCGCCAGGTAGGTGAGGCTCCGCGCGCTGGCCTGCTCCGCCGCGCGCGCGGCGAGCACGAACAGGATCACCGACAGCGGCGGGATCGCCGCCCACAGGCGACTGCCGCGGCGCTCCACCCACCCGATCGAGATCGTGCCCGGGAACGCCACCAGGGCGCCCTGGGTGGCGGAGAGCACGCCGATCGACAGCCAGAAGGGCAGCACCGGCTCAACATAAGGCCTCCCCGGAGCCCGCCGCGTGGTTGGGGGTGCAGATACAGCCCCCTCCCCCCTCCCTTCCTCCCCTTCTCCGCCGCTCCCGCCACCCGCCGGTCAGCCGCCGAGCTGCACGGTCTTCACCACCAACAACGCCACCGCGACCACGAGGTAGCCGCGCAGCAGCAGCATCGCCGCGCGCCGCCCGGGCGACCACACCGGCCGCTCCAGCAGCGCCAGCGGCGGCATCGTCCAGGCGTGGCGGCGCTCTCTGGACATGCTGGCGACCTCCTCCGCGCCGCCTGCCTCCGCGGCTCCGGCCGCCCCGGCCGCCCCGGCCCCGGCGAGCCCCCGCCGGCGCAGCAGCGTGTAGCCGCCGATCCCCGCCAGCGCCACCGCCAGCGCGATCGAGAGGTCGATGAAGAGGTGCGTGACGTTCACGTCGGGGAAGGCGGTGGAGGCGACCAGCACCAGCGAGAGCTCCACCAGCACGCCGACGATCACCGCGGCCAACGCGTTCAGCCACGGGGCGTTGACCCACGGGCCCAGCACCGCGCGGTCGTTGCAGAGCAGCAGCAGGAACACCGTGGCGCTCGGCAGCAGCACCCCCGCGAGCGCCTGCACCGAGGTCGTGATCAGCCCCAAAGGCGCGCCCGGGAGCAGCACGATCCCCGCCGCGGCGCACACCATCAACGCGAACGTGGCGTAGAACGTCTTCGCGTCCTTGATGCCCCGGTGCAGCGAGTGGCTGGCGCCGAACACGTCGCCGAACGCGTAGGAGGTCGCGAGCGTCACCGCCGCGGCGCCGATCAGAGAGGCGTTGAGCAGCACGATCGCAAAGCACGCCCCCGCCGCCGGGCCGACGTAGGTGCGCAGCGCGCTCGCCACCGTGCCCGCGTTGCCGAAGTGCCCGGCCACGGGCGTGCCCGCGAACGCGAACGCCGCGATCGAGATGATCGCGCCGGCGCCGATCACCACCACGAACGCCCCGATCACCGTGTCGGCGCGCTCGTAGTTGATCCAGCGCGGGGTGATCCGCTTGTCGATGATGTTGGACTGCTGGAAGAACAGCTGCCACGGGGCGACCGTGGTGCCGACGATCGCGATGATCAACAGCACCGCCGTCGAGCTGGCGCCACCGGCGATCGAGGGCGTCACGGTGTCGTGGGCGATCGTGGCGAAGTCGGGGTGAACCACCACCAGCAGCGGGATCACCAGGAAGTTGGCGACCACGAACACGTACATGAAGCGCTCCCAGCTGCGGAAGCTGCCCGTGGCGGTGATCGCCACCAGCGCCACCGCCGCGGCGGGCACGGCGATGTACTTGCTCACCCCGAAGTACCCCAGTGCGAGGCTGACGCCGATGAACTCGGTGACGATCGTGAGGAAGTTGAGGATGAACAGGTCCCCGACCGAAAACCAGCCCCAGAAGCGCCCGAAGCGCTCGTTGATCAGCCGCGCGTGGCCCACGCCGGTGACGGCGCCGAGGCGGATCACCATCTCCTGATTGACGATCAACACCGGGATCAGCAGGATCAGCACCCACAGCAGGCTGGTGCCGTAGTTCTGCCCGGCCTGCGCGTAGGTGGAGACGCCGCCGGCGTCGTTGTCGCCCACCATCACGATCAGGCCGGGGCCCATGATCGCCAGCAGCGCCATCGCGCGCGAGCGCCAGCCGTGGCGAGCGCCGGTGTCGTCCATCCGGATCGTACCCAGCGCCCCGCGGATGTCGCCGATGTGGGCCTCGTCGAGGACGGGGGGCACGCCCCCCTTGGGCGCGGGCGGCTGCGGCTGCGCGGGCAGCTGCGTGTCGTCCAGCGTCGTCGGGTTGTCGGCCATCTTTCACCTCCTCCGCGGGCATTCGGGACACGTCAAAGCGACGCGCGTCGCGCAGATCCGGCGCGGGAAAGACTCTAGTCGCTGACCAGCCCGAAGCGCCGACGCCAGCCCACGGGCAGCGTCTGCTCCAGCACATCATCCACCGTGACGACGCCAACCACCCGCTGGTGGTCGTCGACGACGGGGAGCGAGGCGAGGTTGTAGTCGGTCATCGTCCGCGCCACCTCCGGCAGGTCGGCGTCGGTGGGCACCGACTCGGGCTCGTGCTCGGCGACCTCCGCGAGCGCCGTCGCGGGCTCGGCGCGCAGCAGCGCAACGATCGCCGCGGAGCCGCTCAGCGCGCCGTCGGGGTCGTGCAGGTACACCGTCGTCAACATCCCGGCCGCGATCGTGGAACGGCGCACCGCATCGAGCGCGTCCCCAACCGATGCGTGCTCGACGAGCGCGATGAAGTCGGGGCTCATCATGCCGCCAGCCGTCGAGGGGTTGTAGCCGAGCAGCGTTTCGATCCGCCGGCGGCCGGCCAGCGGCAGCAGCTCGAGGATCCGCCCGCGGCGCTCCTGCTCGATCTCGCCGATCAGGTCGGCCGCGTCGTCGGGCGCCATCCGCGCGATCACCGCCGCCACCTGCGCGTCGGGGCGCTCGGCGATGAACTCGAGCTGGTGGTGCTCGTCGAGCTCCTCGAAGACGTCGGCCTCGAGCTCCCGGTCCTGCCCGACCGCCTCGATCAGCTCCTCCCCCTCCTCGTGCGAGGCAGCCTCGACCAGATCGGCGATCTCCGCCGGGTGGAGGTTGGCGAGCTTGCGATGGGAGAAGCGCAGGCGCGCGGTGGGCACGTGGCCGACGAACGGCTCCATGTCGGCCCAATCGAGGAACGGCCGGTCTGCCGCCAGCCGCCGCAGCCGGCGCGGCAGCGAGCGGCGTAGCTGGGCGCGGAGGGAGGGGTCCACGCCGACCACGCGCCACCAGCTCTCGATGCACGCCAGCTCGATCTCGTGCGCGCTGACGAGGCGGGGCGGGTCGGCCTCGACATTGACCAGCTTGCGCCCAAGTACGTCCTGGCGCAGCAGCACCTCCCCTTCGCGGCGCTCGAATTTCCCGAGATTGAGTTTTTGGCCCGACAGCCGCGCCGCGCCCGTCTCCAGGCTGGCGATCTTGTCGATCGGCACGAACAGCTCGCGGCCGCCGATCCGCGCCTTCAGCCCCGTCACCGGGGGGTAGCCGCCGTCGGCGAGGCGTACGATCACGTCCTCCACCCTCCCCAACCGCTCTCCCGTGCGATCGAGCAGTGGACTGTGCAGCAGCGTCGATAGGTGCATCACTTGCTCGGGCAATGCTCCCGGTAGGTTAGGGCATCCGGCGGAGGTTCCCGCCCCCAGGTGCTCGCCGGGCCCCGCAGTGGTGGGACTCGCGGTCGGTTGGGTCGCGTCCGCGCAAGTCGTTGCACGTCCCACCCGGTTGGGCGCGGGACATCCTGTCCCGCGACCGGCGTGCGACTTCCATGTCCGCGGCCGGCGCAGCGAGGTCGTCCAGGCCGTAGCTCACACTGCTCTTGCGCTTTCTTTAGGTGCGCTTGCAGCCTTTCTTCGCACCCTCTTATGGCCTCGACACAAGATCAGACAATGCCTCCACGCGCGCAACGGCCCTGGCCGACCTACCTGCTGGCCGCCCTCTGTGTGGGGGCGATCGTCGCCGCCGTGCTCGTGGTCGGGCCCTCCTCCGGTACCGCCAGCAGCACGGGGCGGACGATCACCGTCGGCGAGGGGGTCGTCCAAGCGACCGTCTCCGGCAGCGGCAACATCCAGGCCGCCACACAGCTCGACCTCGGCTTCAGGACCTCCGGCGTGGTCACCCAGATCTACGTCCACCAGGGCCAGCACGTCACCGAGGGGCAGCTGCTCGCCGAACTGAACCCCGACAGCGCCGAAGTCACGCTCGAACAGGCCCGAGCCTCGCTGCAGGCCGCCGAAGCGAGCCTCGTGCAGGAGGAAGAAACCGACGGCGAATCGTCCGGTTCGGGCAACTCGGCGACGGGCTCCAATCACGCCACCGCGTCGGCGGCCTCGGTGCAGGACGTCTCCTACAGCCCTCCAACCAATCCGACTAGCACCGCTCCGACGTCCGCACCCACACAGACCACCTCCACGCCGAGCACGACCACTCCGAGCACCGCCGCGCCAACGACCAACGCGCCGACCACGACCACCGCTCCCGCTCACGTAGCCCCCAGCACCACCACCCCCTCCCACGCCGAGCACGGCAAAACGCGCTCCAACCAAAGCTCCTCGGAATCCGGCGCGGGGGCCGGCACCGGCAGCTCCTCCACGAGCGCCGGCCGTGAATCCGACTCGGGCTCGGCCACCAAAGCCACGCTCAGCGCAGCCGCCCGCGAAGCCAACATCGCCTCCGCCCGCGCCGCCGTGAAGAGCGACCGCCTCACAGTGCAGAGCGCCGAAGAGGCACTGTCCGACACGAAGCTGTTCGCCCCCACCACCGGCACGATCGTCTCGCTCGCGGGCGAGGTGGGCGAAGCCGTCTCCGCCAGCGGCACCACCAAGGCCTCTTCCAGCTCATCGGGGTCGGGCTCCTCCAGCTCCGGGTCGAGCTCCTCCGCCGCATCGGCCTTCGGGGCCTCCTCCGCGGCAACGGGCGCCTCCGGCTCGGACTCCTCGGGGTCGGGCTCCGGCTCATCGAGCTCCTTCGCCGTGCTCAGCGACCTCTCCTCGATGCAGCTCGTCGTGCCGCTCAGCGAGTCCGAAGTCATCGACGTGCGCGACGGCCAGCCCGCCACCGTCACGATCGAAGCGCTCGAAGGGCTGAAGCTCGCCGCGCACGTGGTGAGCGTCGCCACGCTCCCGACCTCCTCCAGCGGCGTGGTCAGCTACGACGTCACCTTCCAGCTCGACCAGCTCGAAAGCGGGTTGAAACCGGGGATGAGCGCCACCGCGGAAGTCGTGGTGAAGCAGGCCGAAGGGGTCAACGTCCCAACCTCCGCGATCACCGCCGACACCGTCACGGTCGTGCACGACGGCACGACTACCCGCCGGCGGGTAGTTACTGGGCTGGCCGGCAACAGCTCAACGATCATCCTCTCCGGACTCTCCTCCGGCGAACAGATCGTCCTGCCCGTTGCCCGCAGCTCGTCCGCGACCTCCAGCCTCCTCTCGCGGCTGGGTCGCACGGGGGCCCTGGGCGGCGCCGCCGGGGGCATCGGCGCGGGCGGCGGAGCAGGCGGCGCGGCGCTCTTCGGCGGCGGCGGAGGCGGTGCCTTCCGAGGCGGCTGATGCGGCCCCCACGCTCCCCTCTCCGCGCGCGCGCCGTGCGCAGCCAGCCGCTCGTGGGCCGTACTTCTCCCGCGACCCCCCGCGACTCCTCGCATCCGGTGATCGACGTCCGCGACGTCAGCAAGACCTACGCGATCGGCGCGATCCGCGTTCCGGCGCTGCGCGGCGTGTCGCTGAGAATCGAGCGCGGCGACTTCGTGGCGATTATGGGCAGTTCGGGCAGCGGCAAGAGCACGCTGATGAACATCCTCGGCTGCCTCGACATCCCCACCAGTGGGCGCTACCTGATCGACGGCACCGACGCCCATGACCTCGACGAGGACGAGCTCTCCGACCTGCGCAACCGCAAGCTCGGGTTCGTCTTCCAGTCCTTCAACCTCGTCGCGCGCACCCCCGCGCTCGCCAATGTCGAACTGCCGCTGGCCTACGCCGGCCTGCACCGGGCCGAGCGCCGCCGCCGCGCCGAACGGGCGCTGGGCTCGGTCGGCATGGCCAATCGTCTGCACCACCTCCCATCCGAGCTCTCCGGCGGTCAGCAGCAGCGCGTGGCGGTCGCCCGCGCGATCGTCACCAACCCCTCGCTGATCCTCGCCGACGAGCCCACCGGCAACCTCGACTCCCATTCGACCGAGGACGTGCTGGAGATCTTCGCCGACCTCAACGCCGAAGGGCGCACGGTCGTGCTGATCACCCACGAGCCGGACGTCGCCGCGCAGACCAAGCGCGTGATGCGCCTCAGCGACGGGCAGATCGTCGAAGACCGGCGCTCGCTCGGCGTCCACGATCCCCCTCCCCCCTCCCACCGGCTGAAGTCCGCCCACCTCGTGGCCCCGGTTGGGGCCCAGTCATGACCAAACCCGACCCCCAAAGCCCATGCGCCCGCCCGGGCCTCCCCACCAGCGAGGCCCGGCCATGATCGGCGCCGAGACACTGCGCATCGCGTGGGGCGGGATCGTCGCCAACAAGCTCCGCTCGGGCCTGACGATCCTCGGCATGACGATCGGCGTGGCAGCCGTGATCATCCTGATCGCGGTCGGCAACGGCTCCTCCAAAGCGGTCGAGGAACGGATCGAGAGCCTCGGCACCAACGTGCTGCTGGTCGAGTCCGGCGCCGCCCGGGGCGGACCTCGCTTCGCCGCCCTTACCGGCGGCAGCTCGGTCTCGCTGACCAGACAGGACGCCGAGGCGCTACAGAGCCGCTCCGAAGCCCCCGACGTCAAGAGCGCCGCGCCCGTCGTCAACGCCACCGGCGTGACGCTCGTCTTCGACGGCACCTCCTACGAGCCCGGCACGTTCGTCGGCACCACCCCCTCCTACCTCGCCGCCCACGGCTACCACCTTCAGGAAGGCACCGCCTTCACCGAAGCCGACGTCGCCCACCACGCTCGCGTGGCGGTGATCGGGGAGACCGTCGTCGAAGAGCTGTTCCCGGCGCAGGACCCGATCGGGCAGACGATGCGCGTCAACGGCGTCAACTTCGAGGTGATCGGCGTGCTCGCCGCCAAGGGCTCCAACGGGGTGTCCAATCTCGATGAAATCGTCGCCGCCCCGATCACCACCGTGCAGGACTCCCTCTCCGGGTATGGCCCGATCGACTCGATCACAGTCGAGGCCACCTCCGAGTCCGCGCTCGGCTCCGCCGAAGCCGAGGTCACGCAGATCCTCGAGCAGCGCCACAAAATCAAGGACACCGCCGAACCGGGCTTCGAGGTGATCAACCAGGGCTCACTGCTCGAAACCACCAGCTCCACCACCTCCGTTTTCACCACCCTGCTCGGCGAGGTCGCGGCGATCTCGCTGCTGGTGGGAGGCATCGGCGTGATGAACATCATGCTCGTGTCCGTCACCGAGCGCACCCGCGAGATCGGCATTCGCAAGGCCGTCGGCGCGCGCCGCAGCGACATCCTCACGCAGTTCCTCACCGAGGCCGTGCTGGTGTCGCTGATCGGCGGCCTCACGGGGGTGCTGCTCGGGGTGGTGGGTAGTCAGTTCGAAATCGCCGGCGTGCACCCCGCGATCGCCACCTACTCGATCTTCCTCGCCTTCGGCGCAGCCGTGCTCACCGGCCTCTTCTTCGGCACCTACCCCGCGGGGCGCGCCGCCCGCCTGCGACCGATCGAGGCGCTGCGCTTTGAGTGATCCCGCCCCGCACATCCCCCCCGAGGAGCCCCCGGCCACGCCCGCCCGCGGCGAGGACGGCGAGGAGCGCCGCGTCGCACCCCCAAATTCCAACGAGGAGCCAGTCATGTCAGTCGAGGACACCACCACCCACACCACCGATATTCCCGCCGCCGCCCAGGCGCCCTACATCTCCCCCGCAGGCGACACTTGGGCAGAGGAGCCGTTCGAGGAGCTGCCCCCACGCCCGCGCCGGCGCCTGCTCGGGACGGGCGGCAATCCGATCTTCCTTGCGCTGCTCGGCGTGCTGCTGATCGCCTTCGGCTTCATCGGCGGCGCGCTTGTCGAGAAGGGCAGAGCATTGTCGAGCTTCGGCTCTGGCGCGGCCGGGCTAGCCTCCCGGTTTGCGGCCCTGCGTGAAACTGCCGGCGCCAGCACCACGAGTGGCGCGAGCGGCGCGGCGACCGGCGGTGCGCCGGACGGTGCGGCCGCCGGCCCCGGTGGCTTTGCAGGGCACTTCGGGGGTCTCGGTGGCGCAGGCGGCGCCACGATCGGCGAAGTCTCCTACATCTCCGGCAGCAGCCTGTATGTGACGAACGTCGAAGGCAACACCGTCAAGATCACCACCTCCCCAGCTTCGACGATCACCAAGACCGTCAAATCCGACGTTCACGGCATCCACCCGGGCGAAACGGTTGTGGTTCGCGGCAGCAAAGGCGCAAACGGGGCCGTCACGGCCGAATCGATCAGCGTCAGCGCCTCCGGCCTGACGAGCGGCGGCCTCGGGGCGCTGTTCGGGGGCGGCGGAGCGGGCGGCGGCAGCTCGGCGGCAGGCAGCGGCGCAGTCGGCGGACTCTTCGGCGGGTGAGGCGTGACGACCAAGCACACCGCATGGCAGGCGGCCCACCACCTTGTGCCGCGCTTTAGGTAGATCAATCAAGGTTGTTTGACCCGAACGCATGACCGACAAAGGGAGCTTCATGTCTCACCACAGGACCTCACGAAGCAAGCGGAAGACCTTCACGTCGCTGATTGCGCTGACCGCCACGCTCGTGGCCGCCTCGCTCGGGCTGGCGGCGTGCGGCGGCTCTTCGAGCACCACCACGACCACCCAGACCGCCGCCAATGCGGCGGCTACCGGCACGACAACCGGCAGCACGAGCACCTCTGGGACATCGAGCACGGGCACGACGAGCACCGGCACGACGAGCACCGGCACCTCGAGCACCGGCACCGCTGCCGGTGCGCCCGCCGCGACGCGCTTCGCCGCGGTGCGTACGTGTCTGTCGAAAAAAGGCATCACGCTGCCCCCGCGGCCAGCCGGAGCCGGAGGCTTCCTGGGCGGCGCCGGCGGGGCCCAGCTGCCCCAGGGCATGTCGCGCGCGCAGTTCGCCGAAGCGCTCCGCAGCTGCGGAGCCGGCTTCAACGGCAACCACTTCGGCAAACGCAGCAAGGGCTTCAAGAACCCCCTCAACAACCCCCGCTTCCATGCAGTGCTTGCGAGCTTCGCCGCCTGCCTGCGTCAGAACGGGATCGATATCGGCGAACCCAACACCTCGGGTAAAGGCCCGGTCTTCGACACCAAAGGAATCAACACCGGCAGCGCGCAGTTCAAAACGGCGGAGGCGAATTGCCGCAGCACGCTGCTGCATGCGCTGCAACCCAACCACGCCCAGCCGGGCGCGAGCGGCACCACAACCACCGGCTGAGAGAGCGGTCGCGGGCGGCTGGCTTCGTCAGCCGCCCGCACCGATGCACAACGGCCTGCCGCCGCCGCCGAGCCGGCTCAGCCCGCGCCGAGCTCGCGGTTGGCGGGCGCCGCCTGCGGGTCGCGGATCGCGGACGAGCTGGGCGTGACCGAGACCTTGGGCTTGGGCAGCGCGGCGATGCGCCCGATCAACTGGCTCCACTGAGCTTCGTCCAAATCGCCGCTCGCCGCCAGCGGAGAGGCCGCGGCCGAAGCGCCCGCGGCAACGTGCGCGGACGCCGCCGCGCGCACCGGCAGGAACTCGAGGTGAATGTGGTTCCAGGCGGTTGACAGCGCTTCGGTGGAGGACGCTTCGGGGTACTTCATCAGGCTCACGATCCGGTGGGGCGCAAACCTGCCGTGGAGCGTCAGCAGCGCGCGGATCGCGGCGTCTGTGACCGAGCTCGGGCCCTGGTGGCCGGCGATCGGGATGTTGTTGATGGCGGTGATGTCCACCGCCATCCCGCCACCATGGGCGGCCGTTTGCTGGGCGGCCGAGCGTAGGGCGGCGCCGGCGCTCGCGCCAGCTCCAACAGCAGTTACGACGCTCAAGCCCGACGGGGTGTCACCGCCGCGGGGGCAGCGTAGCGCGGAGACGGTTGGCTGCAGGCCGCTGCGCGAGAGGAACAGGAGCGCCGCCAGCACGCGCTTGTCCACCGTGCCCCCCGCCACGTCCCGGCGGCCGCACGTATCGAGCTGGATTCCGGTGTCGGCGAGCACGGCGCGCTCGAGCTCGCCTTTGGACATCGATAGCACTGCCCCGGCGGTCGCGCCGAGTAGCGCGTCTGTGCCCTTGGAGCCCTTCGGGTGCAGCGCCGAGTCGAGCTGGCGCCAGTTCTGCAGCAGCGGCTGGGGGTCGATCGTGGCGCTGTCCCCCGCCGGCCGCACCGCGAAGCGCAGCTGCCCGGCGGTCGCGCCGGGCGGGGTGTCGAGGTGGCCGAGCACCGTGCCCTTGGTGACGATCGAGCCGGCTTTCAGCACCGCCCAACCGCCACTTGCGCTCGCCGCGCTCCGTGTGTGCGCCGCCGCGCGCGCCACTGGGTTGTCGGGGTGCGCGAACAGACGCACCCTGCCCATCCCCGCGGGCGCCGTTTCGCCTTCGGATTCGACCGGCGCGCCCACCGGCACGACCGTCTGGGCGGCGTGCGCCTTGACCTTCAGGGTCAGCGGCGACTGATGTCCTGCGGTGGCCGCCCGGGTGGGCTTGGGTTCCCGCGACACCGCGATGCGGGGCTTGACCGACGGAGCCGAGGGGCGGTAGCGGGGGGCGATGTTGCCGAGCCCGGCGTAGGTGAAGAGGTCCCCGTAGATGTCGCGCAGCACCAGGTAGCGCCCAAGCGCGTGGGAGTGCCCGAGGTGCTCGATGCGACCATCCTCCACGGCTACCACCGGCGCGCCGGGGTCGCCGAGCAGCTCGACCAGCTGGGAGGGCTTGGCGGGGGCGTTGGCGGCGACTTGAGCGCGCTTCGCGGCGACTCGCGGCGAGGGAGCCGGCGTCGAGCCGGGCGTGGCGGCAGTGGCAGCGTTGCCAGCGCTCTGTCCCGTCCCAGCTGCGCCCGCGGTCGCACTCCCGGAGTGTGCGTTCGCTGCTGCCACGCCAGCGGGCCGAGCGTCGCCGCCCGCCTGCGCGCCGGCCGCGGCCGGCGTGGGCGCCACACCGGTGGGCACCGCGCCCGCGGTGGCATTCGAAGAGCCGGCGGCCGCCATGCTCCCCGAGGTGGCCCCTTCGCCCGAGGCGCCACCAACCATGCCCGCCGCTTGGGCTTCCAGCACCGCCCTCGCCCCCGGTGCAAGGCGGGCGCCGGCAGTCGGCTCGCGCCCATCGACGAGGCCGGTGAGCGTGGCGATCACCGAGCTCGGGTAGCTGGCGACCAAGCGCGCGCGCAGCAGCACCGATTCGACGTATTCCTGGGAGTGGTTGTAGGAGAAGATCGCGGCGCGCAGGTTGTGGGAGGCGCCGGCGGCGTGCAGGTAGCGCGCGGCGGCGAAGATCGCGTCCACGGGGTTGTAGGGGTCGGCGTAGCCGGCATCGGTGGCGTCCACCCCGTACTGCAGCCACGTGCCGGGCATGAACTGCATCCACCCCAGCGCGCCCGCGCTCGAGACCGACAGGTCGGTGCCGTAGTCGGTCTCGATTTCGTTGATCCCCGCGAGCACCTGCCAGGGCACGTCGTACTGGAAGGCGGCGGCCTGGTAGACCGGGAGCAGGAAGAGCGGGATGCGGTAGAAGTCGAGCGCCTGCGCCGACACGGTCGAGCCCGTGAGCAGCGTGGCCAGCGCGCCCGCTTCTTCGCCGGCCGTCTGTGGAGCGGGTGCGACGCCGTTGGGAGTGCCGGCGGGGACCGTGGTGGGCCCGCCCCTGCCGGCGCCTTCGCCTTTGGAGCCTTCTTCCTCGTTCGAGCCGCTGCCCGTGCCGGCTTCGCTCTTGCCGGAGCCGGTGACGCTCGCGCCGCGGCGACGGCCGGGGGTGGTCTGCTGACTGCGCTGCACCACCACTGTCGGGGCCACGTCTTCGCCCGCCGGCGGAGCGGCTGGCGCGGGGGCCGTCGAGGTGCTCGAGGGCGGAGTGGCGGGAGCGGTTGAGGTCGTGTTGGAGCCCGTCCCGCTGGTCGCGTTCGTTTCGCCGGCGGCGCTCCCGCTGGCTGCACTCGAGCCGCTGCCCGACCCCCCTGCCTGCGTCGGAGCCGACGCCTTGGGGGTCGTTTCGGTGACCGCGGGCGTCTGGTCTTCGGACGTGGTGGTGCCAGGCTGCCCTTCGGCAGCGAGCGCCCCACCGGCGAGCGGTCCACCGAAGCCGGCGGCGCCGAGACCGCCTCCGGCAAGCATCGAGAGCATGGCGCGCCGCGCCCAGCGGTGCGGGGCGCTCATCCGCGGCCTCCGCGGGCGCCGATCATCGGTGGCGTGGGCTGGTTGTCGTCTCGCATATGCAGGCCAAGGCGGGGCCGCGGTCGCTGGACCAACCACCCTGGCTAGGGTTCATATCGGCAGCCAAGCACCCTGCGGTAAAGGATTTGTAATCTCCCTCGCACGCAAGGCTAAGGGAGGAGCGGTGCACGGCGCGCAGATTCCCCAAGGTGGAAGCCAAGGCCGCTGCACTGTACAGACCCTTGAGGCGGAGCCCCGCCGGTGGCCGGATTGCTCGCTCGGCGCAGGATCCGTTGCAAAGCATCACCTCATTCCTCCGCTCCATCTCCGGCTTCGACGGGTTGTAAGCGTGGAGGCCACACGTCGCGAGTTGCAATGGAGACGGGCGGCCAGTAGGTTCCAGTGGTCGAGATCGGACGCCGCAGCACGCCACAGCGGCCAAGTCGATGCTCGGTACCGGGTCATTGAGCAGTCACAGAGTGAGGGGTGAAGCCGCATGTCCAGAAGCAGAGCTCTCGTAGCAGCAACCGTCGTCTGCGTCTGCCTGACGGCCGCCTCCGCCGCGTGGGCCGCAGAGACGCTGGAAGTGAGCGCGAGCTTCTCCCCCGACAAGCTGGGCGCGCCCACCAACGTCCACGGCACCGCCACGATCGGCTCGACCAGCGGCCCGCTGCCATCGCCGATCGCGGAAGCCACCGTGATGGGACCGCCGGGTCTCACGGTAGACACCAAGGGCGTCGGCATCTGCGATGCCGTGAAGCTCGAACAGACGCTCGAACCGAGCGTCTGTCCCAAGGACTCCAAAGCCGGCTTCGGCGGCGGCGTGGGCGCGTATGAACTGGCCGGCCAGGTAAACGAAGAGCCGTTCACGCTCAACTTCTACCGCGGCCCCAACGAAGACGGTCACATCGTGATCCTCGCCTACCTCAACGCCGTGTCGCCGGTGTCGGTGCAGCTCGTGCTCAAGGCGCAGGTGATCGACGAGCCCAAGCCCTACGGGTTGGGCTTCACGTTCAAGGTGCCTCCGATCGAAACCCTCCCGGGTGCCTCAAACGCGACGGCGAAAAGCATCTACATCACGCTCGGGGCACCCAACGCCGCCTACTTCGAGAAGGTGGGCGGCAAGCGCAAGCTGGTGCACGTGAAGGGGATCGTCGTCCCCAAGACGTGCCCCAAGGGAGGCTTCCCCTACGAGACCCAGTTCGTCTTCGAGGACGGCACCACCAACACCGTCAAGCACACGATTCCCTGTCCGCCCAAGTAGAGAGGAGCGTTGGCCGATGAGGCTCAACCGGACGAGCAGGATCTGCGTGGCGCTGGCCACCGGGGCGCTGCTGGCGCTTGCCAGCGCGCTGCCCGCCGCGGGGGATTCGGGATCGGCCCCCCACTTCACTCCGGCGCCGCCCCCACCCGAAGCGACGACCGCGACGATCCGGCCTTCGTTCTCTCCCGACAAGCTGGGCGCGAAGGCGGCCTTCACGTTCGCGGTCCACTTCGGCGGCGGCGCGCTCGATGTGCCCTCGCCGGTGCGCCGGGCGGTGGTGCACTTCCCCGCGGGGCTGACGCTCAACGTGCCGAAGCTCGAGAGCTGCTCGAAGGCACGGCTGCGGGCGCACGGCCCGCGCGGTTGCCCAGCGCAGTCGGAGATCGGCACGGGTCGCGCCCTGGCCGACGTGCACGTGGGCTCCACGGTTGAAAGCGAGGAGGCCGCAGTCGGGGTGTTCGTGGGTCCGCCACAGGGCGCCAATCCGACGATCGAGATCTTCGGGCAGGGCTACTCGCCTCTGGAAGAGCGCGTGGTGATCACCGCCACGGTGCTGCCGGACAACCCGCCGTACGGCGAAAAGCTCGTGATGTCGGTCCCCGCGATCCCGACGATTCCGCTGGAGCCCAACGCCTCGACGGTGTCGTTCTCGGTCACAGTCGGTGGCAAGGCGGCCAAACGGCACCACAACCCGAACACGGCGCTGCTCCCCTCCCGCTGCCCCACCGGCGGCTTCCCGTTCGCGGCCGAATTCACCTACGAAGACGGCTCCACCAGCACCAGCACCGCGACGGTTCCCTGCCCGTAGGCCCTCTGCCTGCTGGCAGCTCCCTGCCCGTAAGCCCTCTACCTGCTGGCAGCTCCCTGCCCGTAAGCCCTCTACCTGCTGGCAGCTCCCTGCCCGTAAGCCCTCTGCCCGTGGGCGGTTCGCTGCCCGTCGATGCCCTGCCCGCGACGGTGGGTGTCGTGGGTTATGTACGATTGAGCGATGGAAGCGATTCTCTCGATCCTGCAGGTGATCATCGCGGTGGTGCTGATCTTCCTGGTGCTGATGCACTCCGGGAAAGACGCAGGGCTCTCCGGGGCCTTCGGGGTCGGCACCGGCCAGGGCCCGTTGGGCGGCGGCTCACTCGTGGAGCGCAACCTCAACCGCTGGACTGTCTTCTTCGCGATCCTGTTCGTCGGAAACACCATCCTCCTGCTCAGGAAGCCCTGGTAGCGACCTCGCCCGCCCGTTCGGCCGGCCGGAGTCGGAGGAACCGGGGTTGGCGGGATCCAGTGCATCGGTGGGATCGGACGCATCGGCCGGTGGCTCGGGCTCGAGCTGGTTGAGGATATCCATGGCCTCCGCCCGCAGCGTGGCGTTGGTGGCTTCGTAGTCCTCGCGCGAAAGCTTGCCGGTGGCGAGGTCGAGCTCGAGGTCGCGCAGCTCGCGGTACTTGACTTCGCGCGCCAGCTCCAGCGACGCCGGCCGCGTGATCCGGCGCCGCAGCGCCCCTGGCGAGGGCGAGAGCGCCAGCAGACCCCCGGCGAAGACGATGAGGCCGCCCAGCCAGATCCACATGATCAGCGGCGAGACCTCGAGGCGGAACTGCGCCGGCGGCGGGTGCTTGAGGTATTCGTGGGCGAGGAAGTCGATCACGAACAGGCCCTCGTCGGGGCGCGAGAAGGGAATCGTCTTGTTGCCCACTTCGATGATGTGCTTCAGCTTGGGGCTTTCGAGTTCGGGGGCGATCGCGGCCCAAATATCGCGCGTGAGGGATGCCTCAATGCCGACGCTGCTGACCGGCTGCCCCCCGATCAGGTGCCCCACCGAGCCCTGCGATTCTTCCTGGGATTCGTAGAAGTCCTCGCTGGGACGCAGTGTGGTGACGTAGTGCCCATCCTTGGTCACCCGCAGCACGGCGCCGACGTTGAGAGTTGACCCAGTGTGGGTGGGATCGTCGTGGGGCGTGAGCGCCGCGGTCGGCCGTATGTAGTGGATCGTGTAGGCGCCCACGCGCGTGGACTGCCCCGGAGAGAACGCCCGAAGCTGGGTGACGTGTTGGAAGGAGGAGGAGGCGGCAACGCCGACGAACAGCACCGCCATCCCGACGTGCACGATGTAGCCGCCGTAGCGCCGGCGGTTGCGGCGGATCAGCGCCAGCAGCGCCACTGGGGGCGCCTCGCCCGAGGCGCCGCGGCGCACGCGCGTGCCGCGCCACAGCTCCTGCGCGACGCTGCCGAGCGCGAAGGCGGCGCAGCAGAACATGGCGATCGCCAGGGGCTTCTGGGTGATGCCGGCGGCGATCAGCACGGTGAGCGTGAGCAGCGCCGCGGCAATCGGGAAGAGCAGGTTGCGCAGCACTCCACGCGGCGTGGCGCGCCGCCAGGCGATCACCGGGCCGATGCCGGAGAGCAGCACGAGGATCAGCGCCAGCGGGACGGTGTAGCGATCGAACCACGGCGGCCCCACCGAGGCGGACTGGCCGGTGAGCGCTTCGGAGATCTTCGGGAACCAGGTGCCCCAGAAGATCACGAAGGCGAGGCCGACCAGTACGAGGTTGTTGAACAGGAAGATCGCCTCGCGCGAGAGCAGCGAGTCGAGGTGGTGGGTGCTGGCGAGGATCGCGCGGCGGGAGACGACCAGGTAGATCGAGCCGGCCAGCAGCGCGGCGATCAGCAGCAGGAACGGGACGCCGAGGGTAGCCCCGCCGAAGGCGTGGATCGAGTCGAGGATGCCGCTGCGCACCATGAAGGTGCCCATGATCGCCAGGATGCCGGTGGCCAGGGGAAGCGAGACGTTCCACACCTTCAGCATCCCGCGGCGCTCCTGGATCATCAGCGAGTGCAGGAACGCGGTGCCGGTCAGCCACGGCAGCAGCGAGGCGTTCTCGACCGCGTCCCAGGCCCAGTAGCCCCCCCAGCCGAGCTCCGAGAACGACCACGAGGCGCCGAGCAGGATGCCCATGCCGAGGAACAGCCAAGCGGCCAGCGCGAAGCGCCGGATCACCGCGATCCACTCCCCGTCCACTTTGCGCGCGATCAGCGCGCCCATCGCGAACGCCAGCGGGATCGTGCAGAGCGTGTACCCCGAGTAGAGCATCGGGGGGTGGATCATCATCGTCGGGAAGCGCAGCAGCGGGTCGAGGCCCACCCCTTCGGCGGGCACCGGATTGGTGGTCGTGAACGGGTTGGCGTAGAACACCATCAACCCCACGAAGAACCCCCCGAAGCCGAGCAGGATCGCGGTCGCGTAGGAGGCGACCTCCTGCAGGCGCTTGCGCGTGAGGAACAGCACGAGGCTCGACCACATCGACAGCAGCCACGCCCACAGCAGCAGCGAGCCTTCCTGGGAGGACCACAGCGCGGCAAGGCGATAGAGCAGCGGTGTGGTGCGCGAGGAGGTGTCGGCGACCGCGTTGAAGGCGAAGTCGTCGCCCACGAACGCGATCTCCAGCAGCACCATCCCGACGGTGAGCAGGCTGGCGAGCGCATACACGGAGCGGCGGCCCGCCAGCGAGAACTCGGCCCGGCCGCTGCGCGCCCCGTAGACGGAGACGACGATGCCGTACGCGCACACGATCAGCGCGAGCCCCAGGCAGACGTGTCCGAGCAGCGCCATCAGGCCTCACCCGCCGGCCGTGCGTCGGTGGGCATCCTTCGGCGCGACCTGCCGGCCCGGCCCGCCGTTGGGTGCACGGAGAGGGACACTCAGGCGTTCTGCTTCTCGGAGGGCGGCGCGACCGTGTACTTGGAGGGGCACTTGGTGATCAGGGAGTTCTGTTCCCCGGCGTACACGGCGCCCTGCTTCTGCACGGTGACGATGATCTCGCGCCCTTCTTTGAAGGGGTCGGGGACGATGCCGGCGTAGGCGACGGGCACGGCGTCGGTGCCGTTGGCGCGGTCGGCGACGCTGAAGTGCAGCACGCCGCCGTCGTGATGCACCGAGCCTTTGACGACGGTGCCGGTGAGCTGGTAGCTGCGCCCAGGCTGGGCCTCGCGCAGCAGCTGGCTGGGCGTGAGCGCGGGGCTCGAGGCGTTGAAGCTCGTGTAGATCAGCGCAGTGGCCAGCAGCAAGGCGGCGCTGAGCGCCACCACCAGCCGCACGGTGCGCTTGCGGGCGGGGTTCATCGCGCCCAGTATCTCAAACAGAGGCCGGCGATTCGCCGCTGGTCGAGCGCTCGGCCCCCGCGCCAAGCCGGCGGGCGGTCCGCGCCCGGCCAGGGATTCGGCAATCGAGGGCGAAACATTCAGGCGTGCGGCGGGTCTTACCGAATAGAGAGCTGTGAGAGGGAGCCTCCTACATCCAATCGGCGTGCGGCGCCGAGCACAGCGCATTCGCGGCGAGCACCCCTCAGCCCCCGTGCCGGAGCCCAACCTCGTCCCACCGCCACCCCACTTCGCCCCACCGCCGCCCGACGCCGCGGCTCAGCGCGTGCGCGAGTCCGGCGGCCCGACCGACCTGGCCTGCTACGCCTGCCAGTGCGGCTACGTGTTCGCGGCCCCGGTCAGCACCACCGTGGAGTGCCCGCACTGCCGCACCCCACAAGCGTGGTGAGCGCTCCAGTGGTCGGTCGGCGACTGGACGCACAAGTCTCCAGCCGCGACCCTATCCACAGCCGGCTGCGGAGCTACCGAATGTGCATCCCCGAGATCGCGCGCGAGACCACGAGCTGCTGGATCTCGGCGGTGCCCTCGAAGATGTCGTAGATCTTGGCGTCGCGGTGCCAGCGCTCTACGGGGAACTCGCGGGTGTAGCCGTTGCCGCCGAGGATCTGGATCGCGCGCTCTGTGACCCACACGGCGACCTCGCCCGCCTTCCACTTTGACATCGAGCCCTCGGCGTTCTCGAACGGGACCTGGTTGCGACCCATCCAGGAGGCGCGCCACACGAGCAGGCGGGCGGCGTCGATCTCCAGCTTCATGCGCGCGAGCGTGAAGGCGATCGCCTGGTTCTCGATGATCTTCTTGCCGAACTGCTCGCGCTCCTTGGCGTACTCCAGCGCGTACTCGTAGGCCGCACGGGCGATCCCGAGCGCCTGCGAGCCGACCGTGGGGCGGGAGGACTCGAAGGTCTGCATCGCCGCCTGAGAGTTGCTTTTCTTGCCCTCCCGCACGCGAGCGATACGCTCGTCGAGCTTCTCCTTGCCGCCGAGCACATACCCGGCGGGGATGCGGCAGTCGTCGAGGAAGACGTCTGCTGTGTGCGAGGCGCGCAGGCCGTGCTTGGAGACCTTGGTGCCCTGCGAGATGCCCTTGATTTCGCTCATCGGCACGACGAACGCAGCGTGGCCTTTGGAGCCCAACTCGGGGTCGACGGTGGCGATGATCACGTGCACGTCGGAGATGCCGCCGTTGGTGGCCCACGCCTTCTGGCCGTTGATCACCCACTCACCCGCTGCCTCATCGAACTTCGCGCGGGTGCGCACGCCCGAGACGTCCGAGCCGGCGTTGGGCTCCGACGCGCAGAAGGCGGCGACCTTGATGTCGGTCTCGGTGCCGAAGCAGCGCGGGATCCACTCCCCGATCTGCTCGCCCGAGCCCTGGCCGAAGATCGCGGCAACCGCCAGCGCGGTGCCCATGATCGACATGCCGATGCCGGCGTCACCCCAGAAGAGCTCTTCGTTGACGATCGGCAGCGTCAAGCCGGTCGGATCGGCGAAGAACTGGGCCAGCCCTTCGAAGCCGTAGAGGCCGATCTTGGCGGCCTCCTGGATGATCGGCCACGGCGTGGCCTCCTTCTCGTCCCACTCGTGGGCGGCGGGGCGGATGACGTCGGCGGCAAACCCGTGCACCCAGTCGCGCAGATCCTTCTGGTCCTGGGAGAGCGCCAGCGAGAAGGTCGCCTCCTTGTTGGCCGCGCTGGTGATCGCCTCGACTGCCGCCTCGGCTGCTTCGGTGGTGTCGGCGACGGAGGTGGCTGACATCGAGAAGGGCTCCTTTTTGCTTTTTCGGAAGATGGATGGGCCGGTAAGCGGCGATCCCGGAGGCCGCTTGGATAGGCACGGAGCGGTCAAAGCCGTCGCGCGGAGAGAAGGAGTCTACCGGAAGAACGCCGTTTTTGGGGTGATTTGGCCTGGCCTCAAGGTCTAGGGCGTCGCTGAGCAAGCGATGCAAGGACGCAGTGAGCGAAGTGTGCTTTGCACACGAGCGATCGAGGACGCCGCAGCGCGTAGCTCAGCGACGCCCTAGCGGGTGTGCCAAGCGTCCTCTCCGCGTGTGAGCGCGATCACCTCTTTGGGCAGCTTCCCGGCGGCCACGTCGGCGACCGACACGCGCTCGAGCACCTTGCGCAGGTTGGCTCGCAGCGCCACCCACACCTGCTGGAGGGACTCGGCGGAGCCGCCGTAGGCGACCTCCTCGGGGCGCTGGCCGCGCACCCCCACGAGCGGGCCTTCGACCGCGCGGATCACATCGGCGAGCGTCACCTCGGCGGCGGGATGGGCCAGCCAGTAGCCCCCCTCGGGCCCCCGCTGGCTGCGCACGATCCCGGCCGAGCGCAGCTGCGTGAGGATGTTCTCCAGAAACGACAGTGGGATCCCCTGTGCCTGGGCGATCTCATCGACCTTGCGGGGTGCCTCGGCGCCACTGCCCACCAGCTCCACGGTCGCCCGTACGGCGTAGTCGGCCTTCGCGGTCACGCGCATACCCGAGACTCTACGGAATGCGCCGGTCGCGGGGCATGGATGCCCCGCGCCCCACCGGCTCATCGCCAGCCTGCCGGCGCGCGGACGCGCCCCAAAGAGCCCCGCCCTACAGCACCCGCCGCGCCCAGGTGAAGCTTTCGGCCAGCCAGCCGGAGGTGAGCGGCAGCACGTAAACGCCCTGGCCGGAGGAGTTGATCGCCCATTCGCTGCTCATCGCGATCGCCTCGTGGATGACGTTTGACTCGGTGGCAGTCGAGTTGAAGTGCGCCGAGCCGAAGAACAGCAGGTCGCCGCCCGCCACGTCGTGCAGATGGATGCGCTCGCGCTTGGGGATTTCGCCGGCCTGTTCGGCTGCCGTGCGTCCGCGGATCTGCCTGCCCCAGGGCAGGCCGGAGAGCTTGTACACGCGCCACGCGAAGCCCGAGCAGTCGTAGCCGCCGTGTTCGAGCCCGTCGGCGGTGTTGTCGGTGGTGCCGCCCCAGATGTAGGGCATGCCGATCTTCGACACGGCGATGTGGAGCACCTCGCGTTGCGCGGCGGTGTAGGTGGGTAGCGCAAAGCTCATCAGCACTGCGCGCGCCGCGGCGAGCGCCCAGCTGCTCGACGTGGTGGCGGGAGCCTCTTCTTCGCCCCCGCCCGGCGGCGCCTGGGCGGCCGGGCTGCCCACCAGGCCCAGCACGACCGCGAACGAGTGGGCGGCTTCGGCGCGTGTGATCGGGTTCCATGGGTACAGCGCGAGCCTCTGTTCGCCGGGTGGGTGGGTGTAGCGCAAGCCGAGGTAGCGGGCCACCACCTCGCTGCCGAAGTAGCTGGGCGGGGCGAGGCCGGCCTCCGTGGCGGCCTCCTGCACGTGTTCGGCGACTTCGCCGAGCCCGAGCTGGTCGACGAGCAGCGCGTCGAAGCGGGTGACCGTGAGCGGCGTGCCGGTGTCGAACGCGATCGGGGCGGTGCCCTCGCGCTTGGCGATCGCCGCCAGCGCCGCGCTCTCGGCGGCGGCGCTCATCGGGCTGGCGCCCGCAAAGCCGCTTCCTTCTTCGCTCATCACCGCTTCGTGCACCACCAGGCGCTGTTCGGAGCTGTCCCAGTTGGCGGCGGTGAGCTTCTTGGCGGCGGCCGCGGGGATCGGTGCAGCTAGGGAGCCGCCAATCAGGACAGCCGCCACGGTGGCAATCGCGGCGATCGGCGCGAGCCGGCGCGCCAGGGAAACGCGGCGGGGCGAGGCGATGTAACCCACACCCCTCCATCGGCGGTGGCAGTGGGCCTCTTTAGCTCAGGCGAGCGCGCCCTCGTGCGCCGGCTGCGGCTCCTCGTGCAGACCGGCCGCGTCGGGGGAGGCGCCGACCAGCGAGCCGCCCGCGCACTCCTCCGCGCAGACGGCACGGCGCGGGTTCTGGATGCCGACCGCACCGATCACGCCCCCGAGCAGCACGAGCCCGCCGGCGATCGCGATGCCGGCGCGGAAGCTCTCGAGCGACGCTGCATTGGCCGCGTCGGTGACCGCGTGGGCCTGGCGCGGTGGGAGACCCGCCACCGGGGGGCGCCCGAGCGTGACGCGCTTGGCCTGCGCGACCGCCGCTTCCGCGCGCGAGTCGAGCCGCACCCCCGCTAGGCGGGAGTCGAGCGAGGCAGAGAACTGCACCGCCACGACGGCGCCGAGCGCCGCGATCCCGAGCAGCCCGGCGACGCGGGCGACCGCGTTGTTGACGCCCGAGGCGATCCCCGCTCGCTGCTCCTCGACGCCCGCGAGCACCGCCGCGGTGAGCGGGGCGACCGTCATCGCAAGGCCCAACGAGAACACCAGCAGCCCCGGCAGCACCTCCGTGTAGTAGTCCACGTGGACGCCCACGCGCAGGAGCAGCAGCAGCCCGGCGCCCGCCAGCAGCGGCCCACCGCCCATGAACAGCCGTGGCCCGTGGCGGTCGGCGAGTCCCCCGAAACGGCGCGAGAGCAACAGCATCACCACTGTGACGGGCAGCGTGGCGAGCCCGGAGCGCAGCGGCGAGTAGCCGGCGACCTGCTGCAGGAAGAGCGTGAGGAAGAAGAACAGCACGGACAGGCCGGCGTACATCGCGAACGTCTCGATGTTGCCAACCGCGAAGTTGCGCCGCTTGAAGAGACCCAGCGCAAGCATCGGGTGCGAGGCGCGGGACTCGTAGAGCAGAAACGCGGCGAACAGCAGCGCGCCGCCGATCAGCCCCGCCATCACTGCGGGGCTCGACCAGCCCAGACGGGGCTGCTCGATCAGCGCGAACACCGGGCCGCCGAGACCGAGCACGCACAGCAGCGCCCCGACGTAATCGACCGCGGGACCTGCGGCGCCGACGGCGCGCGGCGCAGCGCGGGGGATCACCGCGAGGATCAACCCAAGGCAGAGCGCCACGAACGGGAGGTTGATCAGGAAGATCCACCGCCACGAGCCGATCCCGAGCAAGAGGCCCCCGCCGAGCGGGCCGATCGCCGCTGCGATCGCGCCGAACGCGGTCCACGTGCCGATCGCGGCGCCGCGCTCCGATTCCGGGAAGGTGGCGACGATCACCGCCAGCGAGCTCGGGATCAGCAGCGCTCCGGCGACGCCCTCCAGCGCGCGGAATGCGATCAGCAGGCCGATCGTGGGCGCCAGCGCGCACAGTAGCGAAGCCGCCCCGAAGCCGCCGACGCCGAGCGCGAAGATCCGCCGCTCGCCGAACAGATCGCCGAGCGAGCCGCCCACCAGGATCAGCGAGGAGAGCGTCAAGAGGTAGGCGTTGCTGACCCATTGCTGGCCGGCCAGACCACCCCCCAGGCCACGCTGGATCGTGGGTAGCGCCACGTTGACGACGGTGCCGTCGAGCACCGCGATCCCCGACCCGATGATGCACGCCGCGAGTGTGACCTGCTTGACCTGAGCGGTCGAGAGCTTCACCAGACCAATGTAAGCAGGGCCCTATCGACCGCGGGCGGAGTGACAGCGGGCCGGCCAGGGCGTGTCTGTCATATGAGGCTCGAGTCCCTTGTGTGTGCACGCAGGCCCGATCCGACCACAGGTGTAACGCATCGGTGGGTGGACGGACTGCACCGCACAAGGCGATCCAAGCGAAGGAGACCTCGATGAAAGCGATGACCCGATTCGGCGTGGCGACAGCCACCGCCCTGGCAGTGATGGGCGGTGGCGCCGGCGCCGCGAGCGCGTTCGGGGGCCCCGGCGGCCCCGGCGGACCGTCCTTCGGCGGCGGCTTCGGCGAGCGCGCGGCGCCCGTGTTCGTGCAGACCGACAACACCGCCGGCAACCAGGTCGTCGTCTACGACAGCGCCGCCGACGGCGCGCTCACCCAGGCCGGCGTTTACAACACCGGCGGCCTCGGCGGAGTGCTGGCGGGATCGGTCGTCGACCACCTCGCCTCGCAGGGCTCGCTCGCATACGACCCGGCAGCGGGTGAGCTGTACGCGGTCAACGCCGGCAGCAACACGATCTCCGTGTTCGCCGTGTTCGGCGACCATCTGACATTGCGCCAGGTGATCGGCTCGGGTGGCACGTTCCCCGTGAGCATCGCCATCCACAATGGTCTGGTGTATGTGCTGAACGCAGAGAACGGCGGCGAGGTGCAGGGGTATGTGTCGTTCTTCGGGCGCCTGGTGGCGCTGCCCGGATCGGGCCGCGCGCTGGGGTTGAACCCGACCGAAGAACCCCAGTTCACGCACACTCCAGGGCAGGTCGCCTTCTCGCCCGACGGCCGGCAGCTGATCGTCACGACAAAGGGCAACGGCAGCGACATCGACGTGTTCGCCGTCGCGCCGTTCGGCCGCCTGTCGGCAACGCCGGTCGTCAACTCCGAGCCGGGCGCCGTCCCGTTCGCAGTGAGCTTCGACCAGGAGGGGCATCTGATCGTGGCCGACGCCGGCACCGACGCGCTGAGCGACTTCGCGTTGAACCCCAACGGCACGCTCGCCCCGCTCGACGAAGTCGGTACCGGACAGGAAGCGACCTGCTGGGTGGTGGCAACCAACGGCCGTTTCTACTCCTCCAACGCCGCCAGCGCATCGTTGACGGGCTTTCAGTCCAGCGACGGCGGCACACAGCTGACGTCGCTGGGTGACACGCCCACCGACGGCGGCACCGTCGACGCCACCGTGAGCGGTGACGGGCGCTTCCTCTACGTGCAGACCGGCGCAGCGGGGATCGTCGACGAGTTCGCAATCAGCGCGGGCGGCGCGCTGAGCAAGATCGGGTCGGTGACCGTCCCCGGCGCCATCGGTGGCGAGGGTATTGTGGCCGGCTAGTGGACGAGGACGCTGAGTTGGTGGCGCGTGTGCGGGCGGGCGAGGAGCAGGCGTTCGTGACGCTGGCGACGCGCCACCACTCAACGATGCAGCGAATCGCCCGCACCTACGTGGCGAGCGCCGCGGTGGCCGAGGAGGTCGTGCAGGACACGTGGCTGGCGGTGCTGCGAGGCCTCGACGGCTTCAAGGAGCGCTCGTCGTTTCAGACGTGGTTGCTGGCGATCCTCGTAAACCGGGCCAGGAGCACAGGCGTGCACGAGCATCGAAGCGTGGCGATCGGCGACGCCGGACCGGCGGTGGACAGCTCGCGGTTTGACGAGTCGGGCGCCTGGATGTCCCCGCCCCTGCACTGGGTGGAGGAGAGCGACAGCCGGCTGCTCGCCGAGGGCCTCGCGGATCGCATCCAGGCAACCATGCGGGAGCTGCCCGAGCGCCAGCGCGAGGTCGTGATGCTGCGCGACGTCGCCGAGCTGAGCGCGCGCGAGGTGTGCGAGGCGCTGGAGATCAGTGAGGCCAACCAGCGCGTGCTGCTGCACCGGGGCCGCAGCCACTTGCGCCAGGCGCTCGAAGCAGATTTGGGGAGGATATGAGGGTGCTGTTGCGTCGCCGAGAGCTGGTGTGTCAAGAGATGGTCGAGCTCGTCACCGCCTACCTCGAGGGGGGGCTGTCGCGGGGGCAGCGCCGGCGCTTCGAGGCGCACCTTGCGGGGTGCGAGCACTGCACGGAGTATCTGGAGCAGATGCGTGCCACCATCAGGCTGACGGGCGGGCTGCGCGCCGAGGATCTGACGCCCGAGATGAGCGCGGAGTTCGCGGCGCTCTACCAGAGGTGGCGCGCCGAAGAGCAGTAGCGCCGGGGGCCGGGTGCGTGGCCGGAGCCAAGGCCGAGGGGCTCCTCGCACGGCGCCGATGAGCGACTCGAGGCGCTGATCACTCGCCCACCTCTTCGAGCGTGCGCCCGCTGAGCACCGAGCGAGCCTGTTCGGCGACGACGTCCGACCCGGGGCGCGCGTAATCGTCGCGGCGCTTGATCAAGAGCCACTGCGCCTTCGGCCCGCCGCTGGTGCGCTGCAAGGCGAAGCCGCCGCGCAACTTCTCACCGTGCAGCACGAAGACGGCGTGGCCGCGCTCCAGCGCCGCCGGCCACGGGACGCGCCCGCCCTGCTCGTAGACGCCGCGATCCCACACGATCACCCGGCCCCCGTCGAGCACCCCCTCGAACGGGTTGTGCAAGATCGCGTGGTCGGGCACCTGCACCGCGAGGCGCTTGACGGCCGGGTCCTGCGAAGGCCCCTTCGGCACCGCCCACGACCGCATGACCCCGCCGACCTCCAGGCGCAGGTCGAAGTGGTGGGCCCGCGCCAGATGCTCCTGTACGACGAACACGCCGGCGCTGACGCCGCGCACCGCGAACTGCTCGTGGCCCTCGACCGCCACTCTGTCGACCGCTACCTCGGCGACCAGAGCCAGCGGCGGACCCTCGCCCAGGAAGGCCACCAACTCCTCGACCGCGTGTGCGGGACCCTCGGCGTGGACCTCCACGGTTCCCTCCTCGCCGTTGCGCACCCAGCCGAGCACGCCGAGCTCGCGCGCGCGTTCAACCGTCGCGTCGCGGAAGCCGACGCCCTGCACCTCGCCGCGGATGAAGGCGCGGATCGCGGTGGTCTTCTGCTGGCCTTCCTGCTTGGACATGGTCCCGACGTATATCGCGCATCCGCGTATATCGGCGCATGACATCCGTCGATTACGGCGCACGCATCAGCTGTACCCAGGGTCGAGATGCAGACTCAGATCGCGGCGCAGGACATCGCTCGCCACGTACCGCGTGGTGCGTCCCCTCCCCCGCCGGACGATCAGCCCCGCGTCGAGCAAGCGCCTGAGGTCGCCGCTCGCGGTGGCGTCGGATACGTCAGCCTCGCTGGCGTAGGCAGCTCTCTCGGTGCCACGGAAGAGGCTCTGCTCGAGCGCGATCACCAACCGATCGGGCCATCCGCGCCGCTCGACGAGCGCCTCCAGATACGCCCATCGCCTCCCGACCTCGGCGAGCTGCTCCAGTCGCATACGAGCCTGCTCGAGGTGGGCGGCAACGCAGAATCGCACCCATGGCGTCGCGTCGCGCTCAGGCCGATAAGTTCCGCCCTGAACCGCTTGGAGCGTCGCGTAGTACGAGGCGGTGTGCCCGCCGAGGTACTCCTCGATCGAGACGAACTCCGGCGCCAGCAGCCCTCCACGGGCGAGGACGAGCGACTGCGCGATGCGTGCGATCCGTCCGTTGCCGTCGCGGAAAGGATGAACCGAGACGAGATGTAGGTGAACCATCGCGGCACGCACCACGAGATGCTCATCGGGGTCGCCGCGATCGAGCCATCCGATGACCTCGCCCATGAGCCCCGGCACTTCTGCGGCGGCGGGCCCAACGTAGGCCGGCTGCCCGCCCTCCGGGTTGGTCACCTCGATCCCACCGCGGCGGTACTGGCCCGGGTCTTTGTCCTTCTGGAAGTAGCAGGCGTCGAAATGCAGGTCGAGCACGACGCGCTCGTCCCAGCGGAACGTGGGATCGCCTGACATCACGCCGACGTGGTCCATGGCTCGGGCGTAGCAGGAGAGTGCCATGCGATCCTCATCGCCTGGATCGGCCCGCTCCTCTCCGCTTGTCAGTGCGATCCTCTCGTCCACCGGCACGCGAAAGCCCTCGATCTCGATCGAGCTCTCGGCGGAGGCTGCTCGCCACTGCCGGCGCAGGCTGCCCAACCACAGGCCGGCGAGTCCGGCCTGGTCGCCCAGCTGCCGGCGCAGCTCATCCAGGTCGGCAAGCTGGGCTAGTAGATCGGGCTCTGCTTCGGGAGTTTGAAAGATCATGGTTCATAGGATATACGTTTATACGCATAATCGTATGATCGTAAGAGGCTCTGCGTAAGGAGAGCAGCGGGCAAGGGCCCTTCCCCTCACCCTCACCGGATGAACCAACTCGGGCGCCACCAGTTGAGGTGGCCGAGGAGGCGCATCAGCGCCGGCACGAGCAGGCTGCGCACGATCGTGGCATCGATCAGAATCGCGGCGGCGATACCGATGCTGACCTCCTTCACTTCGACCGCCTGTGAGGTGGCGATGCTGCCGATCGCGATACACAACATCAGCGCGGCGGCGGTGATGATCCCCCCCGTGCGCTCCAACCCGAGCGCGATCGCCTGCTGGTTGGTGAGACCCGCGCGGTGCAGCTCGCGGATACGGTCGAGCAGGAACACTCCGTAGTCGGTGGACAGCCCGAGGACGACCGCGAGCATCACAACCGGCTGGGTGATGTCGATCGCCTTGGGGTCTTCATAACCGAGCACTCCCTGCAGGTGGCCGTGCTGGAAGACGAACACGATGATCCCGTAGGCCGCCCCGACCGTCAGGGCGTTCATCAGCAGCGTCTTCAGCGGCAGGATCGCCGAGCCCGTCATCACGAACAGCGCGATCGTGGTGATGGCGATCACAAGCGCCGCGGCGAGCGGAAGGTGCGCCGCGAGGCTCTGCTCGAGGTCGACGAAGCCCGCCGTCTGACCGGTCAGCGCGACCGGGAAGGGCGCCCGCAGACCCTGGATGCGATCGACGAGCCGCTGGGAGGCGGGGCCGAGCGCGTTCTTCGTGGCGGGGGCCAGTTCGAGCAGCTCGAGCCTCCTCGACAGGCGCACGGGCCGGGCGAGCGAGGCAACGTCCGGCAACCGCTGCAGCTGCGCTCGATAGCGCCCCAGCGCCCGCCCATGCGCATCGGTGGCGAGGATCAAGACGTTCTGAGAGGGGTCCGCCGGGAAGTCGCGCCGCAACGCGTCGCTCACCTGCCGGGGGCTCGCGCTACGGGGCAGCGTATTCGCGTTCGCGCTGGTCAGCGTGATCCCCGGTACGGGCGAGGCGAGCGCGATCAGCACCGCGGCGGCGGCCAGCGCCACCGACACGGGATGGCGCATCACGAGCTCCGCGAGGCGGTACCACCGCCCTCCCTCCACGGACTTTGGGGCGCCGTGCATGTCGGTCGCCTGCAGCCATGCCGGCGCCAGCGCGTTGACGCGGTGACCGAGGAGCGCCAGCATCGCGGGCAGCACCACCATGGCCGCGGCGCACGTCAGTAGGACGACGAGCGCGCCACCGAGCCCCATCGAGAAGAAGTAGGGCTGCGGGAACACGAGCAGCGCGGCAAGCGTGGCGGCGACCGTGCCCGCGCTGAAGCACACGGTGCGGCCGGCGCTGGCCATTGTACGATGCAGCGCCGCGGGCGGATCGCCCGGCGTGGCGGCGAGCTCCTCGCGGTAGCGGGAAACGATCAGCAGGCTGTAGTCGATTGCGAGGCCCAGCCCGAGCGCGGAGACGAGGCTCAGCGTGAAGATCGAGATCGACGTCACGCCGCTGGCCAAGCGCAGCGCGAGCTCGGTCAGCAGGATCGAGAGGCCGCCCAGCGCGAGCGGCAGCAGCCCAGCGACCACGCCGCGGAAGAACACCAGCAACAGCACCAGCAGGATCGGCAGCGCGATCAGCTGCGCGCGGCGCAGGTCGCGCTGCACGGTTTCATCGCCCCACACGAACGCGAGGTCGGTGCCGCCGAGCGTCAGGCCGGGAATGTGTTGCAGGCGGCCCGATAGGCCCTCCGCAGCTTCCTGATGGTGCTTGGCCGAGCCCCGGCGCAACCAGACCGCCAGGTAGGTCATCGTGGCGTCGCGCGACACGAGCATGCGCGCCTCGCTGCCGCCATCGAGGAAGCTTCGCGCCCGGCCTACCTCGGGGTCCGCGATGATCGCGCGTTCGATCCGCCGCACCTGAGCTCTACCCGCCCGGGTGTAAACACCGGCGGGCACTCGCGCGAGCGCGAGCACCCCCGCGCCCAGCTCCAGGCCGGTAGCCCGTTCGATCTTCTGCGCGGCCGCGGCGCTCGGCGTCGCGGCGCCAGCCGCTTCGTAGGGGTCCAACCGCTTGCCCACGCCCGCACCCAGCACCGCTGCGACCGCGGCAAGCGCCAGGGTGGCAAGCAGGATCGAGCGCGCGCGGCGCAGCGCGAAGGCCGTGAGGCGTAAGAGCACCGGAGAGGACCTGCTGCTGCTGCCCATACGTTTGTATTGTATACCCTGCATATGTATGGTCGATATGTGCCTGTACCCTGCGTGCGCATGGAGGCACCCGCTTCCGACCTCACGGGCCTCGCGCGAATCCGTAACGCCGCCCTGGAGGGCTTCGCCAGGGACGGCGTGCCCGCGACCTCGATCCGCGACGTCGCCAAGCGCGCCGGGGTCTCGCCCGGCCTGGTGCAGCACTACTTCCCCTCCAAGACCGCGCTCGTCGACGCGGTCAACGCACACGTGCTCGAGCTCGCCACGGACGCCTTCACCGACCTCTCCGAGAGCACCACGCCGATCGAGGCCCAGCAGGAGCTCGGCGACCGCGTGACCGCATTCGTGGCCGAGCACCCCACGGCGCTGCTGTACGTCGCCCGTTCGACCGCCGACCGCGACGACGCCGCGCTCGGCATCTTCGACGCATTCGTGGCGATCGCCGGCGCTCAGTGGCAGCGACTGGCCGACAACGACCTCCTGCGCCCCGACACCGACCTCACGTGGACCGCGCTGCACGCGGTGGTGATGATCCTCGGCACCATCCTGCTCAGGGACGCCATCGAGCGCCACCTGCCGGAGCCCTTCTTCACGCCGGCGCAGCTCGATCGCTGGAACGCCGCGAGCAACGCGCTGTTCCGGGAAGGCACCTACCGGGCCGCGATCCCACCGGGCGATGCGTGAGCGCGGGCCAACCGATATGCGTGAACGCAGGCGGTCATGAACGACGAGCCCGCCGGCGCCCCGATTGAATGGCGGCTCGGCTGCCCTGCACGCACTCTTTGGCGTTCGGGGTGATGGATGCGGAGATCCTGACGGGCGCCGTGGTGCGGACGATGGACCCGCAGGGCCCCCTCGCACAGGCGGTGGGGACCCGGGCCGGACGGATCGCGGCGGTCGGGACGCTCGCCGAGGTGCGCAGCGCGCTCGGCGAGGGGGCTCCCGTCCACGAGCTCGGCGGCGGCGCGCTGCTGCCGGGGTTCATCGACGCCCACCACCACCTCGCGTACGCCGCCCTCGACCATGGCGGGGAGAGCCTGCGACTGCCCCCGGGCAGTCGGATCGAGGAGCTGTTGGAGGCGATCCGGGAGGCCGTCGCAGTGAAGCCCCCGGGGTGGGTGTACGTCTGCGGTTACGAGGCGGGCGACCTGCGCGAGCGCCGTGCGCCCCGCGCCGACGAGCTCGAGCAATGTTGCCCCGGGCGCCCACTCTTCGTGCAGGCCGCCAGCGGCCACGACGGCGCACTCAACCACACAGGGCTCGAGGCGATGGGATGGGCGACCGGCGCGCCCGACCCGGCCAACGGGGTGCTGATGCGCGACCGTCGCGGGCGGCTCACCGGCGTCGTGTCGGAGGGCGCCGCGTTCATCGCCGAGGCGGCGTTCCGCGAGCAGCTGCTCGCCGAGGGCCCCGAGATGTGGCTGGCCGCGTGCGAGGCCCACGCCCGCGACCTGCTCGCGCTCGGCATCACCCGCATCGGGGACGCTGCCGTCGCCCCGTCGGTCGAGCGCCTCTACCGGCGCGCCGCCGCGGAGGAGCGCCTGCCGATCACCGTGCACTCGATGCCGGTCGCCTCCACCACGCTGCTACTGCCCCGCTTCGACGGACCCGCAACCGGGGAGGGCCCACCGCGCGCCCCGGTTGGGCCCGCAAAGCTGTTCGTCGACGGAGGGCACCGCTGTGCGGTGTGCCTCTCCGCCGGCCAGGCAGCGTGGGTCGCAGGCGCGCTGCTGAAGAACACGCTCGGCGGTGGCGGGCTGGCCGTGCTGCGCGCAGCCTCGCGCAGCGGGCGCCCGCGCGTGGGGCGCGACCTGCATCTGCACGGGGGGATGCGCTTCTGGCACCGCGACGCGCTCGCGGAGGCCGTCGGCCGCGGCGCCCGGCGAGGCTTTCAGATCGCGCTGCACGCGATCGGCAACGAGGCGATCGACCTCGCCCTCACAGCGCTGGAGCGCAACCAGCCCGCGCTCGCCGCCGCGCCCGGGCACCCCCGCCTGGAGCACGTCATCTTCGCCGCCGCCCACCAGCCGCGCCGGATCGCCGACGCGGGAGCGATCGCCGTCGTGCAACCCGCGTTCATCGAGAGCGCCGGCGACGACATGCTGCTCACCCCCCTGCCCCCGTCGATCCGCACAATGCCGCTGCGCTCGCTCCACGAAGCCGGCGTCGAGCTCGCAGGCAGCTCCGACTACCCCGTCTCTCACCCCGACGTGCTCGCGGCCATCAGCACCGCGGCCACCCGCCGTACGGCGGCGGGCGCGACGCTCGCGGCCGAGGAGGCAGTCGGCGTGGGGCTGATGCTTCGCGCCTACACGCTCGGCTCAGCCCGCGCGCTCGGGTGCGAGCAGGAGGCCGGCTCGATCACACCGGGCAAGCAGGCCGATCTCGTGCACCTCGCGCGGGACCCGCTCGCTTGTGACCCCGCGCGCCTCGGCGAGATACAGGTCAAGGCGACCTGGGTGGCCGGCAAGTGCATGCACCCAAGCCCTCGCCCATAGACATCCAGCCAATCGGGGCGCCCAGATTCGAACTGGGGACCTCACCGACCCAAACGGTGCGCGCTACCAGGCTGCGCCACGCCCCGACGCGCACACAAGTCTACTGCCACCCACAGCCTCCTCCGCTCATACGCCTGTCTACCAAGCGCGAGCCCCCTCCCCACCCCCAACCCCAAAACACCCACAAGCCCCTACCCGCTGCTAGGGTCCCGCCCCGCGATGGCTGACGTTCAACCTCTGCGGGCGCTGCACTACGACCTCTCGGTCGTTGGAGCCCTCGGCGACGTGGTGGCCCCGCCTTACGACGTGATCGACGCCGCGCAACGGGCCGCGCTGATCGCACGCTCGCCGTTCAACGTGGTGGCGGTGGATCTTCCCCGGGCGCCCTCCGCGGGCAAGGGCGGCGCCGATGGGCAGGCGAGCGTCGAGAGCGAGCTCGCCGATCCCTACCGGGCGGCGGGAGAGCTGTTCGAGAGCTGGCAGCTGCAGGGCGCCGTGGTGCGCGACTCGCGGCCTGCGATTTGGGCGCACACGCAGCGGTACACCGGCCCCGACGGGGTGGCGCAGACCAGGCGCGGGTTCTTCTGCAGGGTGCGCATCGAGGAGTACGGGCCGGGGCGGGTGCGCCCGCACGAGCGCACGCATCCGGGCCCAAAGGAGGACCGGCTGCGCCTGACACGCGCCACACGCGCCAACATGTCGCCGATCTTCTCGCTCTACTCCGACCCCGCCGGCGCAGCATGGGGGGCGCTCGAGCCCGCCGCCGCGCAGGCGCCGTGGGGCGAGGCCACCGACGCGGAGGGCACCGTCCACCGGTTGTGGCGGGTGGCAGACGAGGCGGTCATCGCCGCGGTACAGGCCGCCGCGCGCGACTCCGAGCTGCTGATCGCCGACGGCCACCATCGCTACGAGACCGCGCGCGCCTACGCGGAGGAGGTGGGCGGGGAGGGCGAGCACCGCTACGTGCTGATGTGCTTGGTGGCACTCGAGGACCCCGGGCTCACCGTGTTCCCCACCCACCGCCTCGTCAAGGGCCTCGACGCCACACGCCGCGCAGCGCTGGAGGAGGCGCTGCGCCGTGATTTCGACACCACGGAGGTACCACTCGAGCAGCTTGCGCCGACCTCCGGCGACGTGTCGCCTCTCACTTCCGGCCAAGCGCCGCCATCGCCACCCGCGCCGACGCCCGGCGAGGGCCTGCTGCAGCTCGGCTACATCGATTCCCACTCGCAGCGCCCGCTGCGAGTGACGCTGAAGAGCCAGGCGATCGCCGACGCCGCCCTGCCCGGCTTCTCCGAGGCCTACCGGCGCCTGGACACGGGCGTGCTGGAGGCGCTGCTGCTGAAGGGCGCGCTGGGGCTCTCCGACGAGGACATCTCCCACCTGCACAACTTCCGCTACGCCCGCTCCGCCGAGGAGGCGATCGAGCTGGTGCAAAGTGGCGAGTACGATGTCGCCTTCCTGCTGCGGCCGACCCCGGTTGGGCAGGTCAGAGACGTTGCGGGCGCCGGCGAGAACATGCCGCCGAAGTCCACCTTCTTCTTTCCCAAGCTGTTGACGGGGTTGCTGTTCAACCCTCTTTGACCGAAAGCGAGTCCCCACCGACCCCCCTCGACGGGATCTCCGATCGGCCGGCTCGGCAACCCCCCAGAGCCCGTATCCAACCACCTTGGAAAAGCTTCTTACATAACTACCATCTGTGGTGGAGGGGTGAGATTGACGACCGGATTGGAAAGGCGTAGAGCGATGAAGGCGACAGCGAAGCGCAGCGATGGGATGTTCAGGCACAGCGTGCGGGTACGCGACCACGAGCTCACGATCGACGAGGGCCCCGAGGAGGGCGGCGAGGACGCCGGCCCCGATCCTCAGGAGCTGCTGGCGGCGAGCCTCGCGTCGTGCACGGCGATCACGCTTGAGATGTACGCGGCTCGCAAGGGCTGGGAGATTGGCGAGGTGGAGGTGGCGGTGGAGTACACCCCCGCCGAGCGGGGCTGCCCGACGCGGTTTGAGCTCGTGGTGGGACTGCCGGAGGACCTTCCCTCGGAGCAGGTGGAGCGTCTGCGGGTGATCGCGGCGAAGTGCCCCGTGCACCGCACGCTCGACGGGGAGGTGATGTTCGAGGAACGCCTCGAGCGGATCGCCCCGCTTCAGGCGGCATCAGGACCGCGCGTTTGATGAGCGCCGGCTCGCCACCCGCACACCCCTCCTCCAGCCCGCCGCGGCCGGCCGCCTGAGCGCCCTGACCGAGGCTCCGGATCAGGTTTCGGCCGCGGTGCTGGTGCCGCTGTTCCGCGACGTGGCCGGCGAGGCCCACGCGGTGCTCACCCGCCGCCGCGCCGATCTGCGTCGTCATGCGGGCGAGATCTCCTTCCCCGGCGGGCGACGCGACCCCGAGGATGCCGACTTGCGTGAGACGGCGCTGCGCGAGACCGAAGAGGAGATCGGCTTGGCGCGCGCGGAGGTGACGGTGCTCGGCGAGCTTCCCCCCGTCTCCACGTTCGTGACCGGCTACCTGATCCACCCTTTCGTCGGGCTGATCCCGGCGGACCAAAGTTGGCGCCCCTCCCCGCGCGAGGTGGACGCCGTGTTGGAGCTGCCGCTGCGCACGCTGCGCGAGAGCAGAACGCGCACGCCGATGGAACGCCGCGGGATCTCCTTCGAAACCGACGCTTACATCGTCGCCGAGCACCTCATCTGGGGCGCCACCGCCCGGATCCTCGATGAGCTCTATGAGCACATCGACGCGATCCTGCCCGTCTGAGTCTTGCTTCTTTAAAGCCCTATAGCCAAATGAGATCAAGTCTCATGCTTATTTGGTTGGGGGCCAACAAAGAGATGTTGCCCGATGCTGCCCCACCTTCGCAGCGCATTCCCTTCAGGGCGTCAACATCTCGGATAGCGCTGCGCGCGCCTGCTCCAGCCAGCCGGGAATATCGGCAGGATCGGTGTCCAGGACCGCCAGCGGGATCGCGTTGCGTAGGGCGATCTCCCGCGCTACCCGCTCGCCCTCGGCCAGGGCGCCAGCGGGCGTCGAGGACCCGGCGGCCTCGTAGAGCAGGCCGCGCATAGTGGAGTCGATCGCGCTCTCCATAAAGGCGCGCAGGCGGTCGTTGTGCAACGCCCGCAGTTGCTCTTCGGGGCCGGTGGCGCCGCCCAGCAGCCAGCAGGCGATCGTGACTCCGTCCAGCACCCCGCGCAGCGTGCCAAGGCGGTTGGGGTCGCCGATCCGGCACTCGGCGCCGGCCGCCTCGATCTCCGGGTGGCGATCCTCGGTGCGAGTGACGACGCGCACGGCGTGCCCCTCGCGCCCAGCCTCCTCAGCCAGCCGCAGGCCCCGGCAGCCGCCCCCAACGATCAGCAATCGCGCCACCGCCGGAGCCTATCCGCGCGGCCCCGGCCGGGCTGGCGAAGGGATGAGCCGCTAAGCAACACGACACATGCGACAGCCCGGAGGCAAGCGGATCTACCCAAAAAAAGAGACGCCGCGGCCATCGTGGCCGCGGCGTCCTGTGAGGAGACCGGCAATGAGCCTCGGTCCTGTGCCGAGGCTTCCTCGAGCGCCACCGGAGAGGTATGGGTAGCGGCGCTCGAGCAAGCTCCGGCAGCGAGACGTTCAGCCTTGTCTGACTCCCCCCTGCCTGCCCCTCGGGTAGATCCCTGCCATCCACCCAAATGAAAACATAAAACGAGGTACTTGTCAAGGGAGATATGTCAAAGACAGTTTTTTTGAGTTGGACATCGTGGCCTACGACTCATACGCGCAAGCTCGAGCGGGAGATGAGCTCAAAGTCTCGCCGGCCTCCAATACCATCCGGCACCGATGGCGGAGACCGCAGACATCGTGAGCATGGACAAGATCGTGGCGCTGTGCAAGCGCCGCGGCTTCATCTTCCCCTCCTCGGAGATCTACGGAGGCGTCGGCTCGACCTACGACTTCGGCCACTACGGGGTGCTGCTGAAGGGCAACGTCAAGAACGAGTGGTGGCGCGCAATGCTGCAGGAGCGCGACGACATCGTGGCGCTCGACTCGGCGATCTTGCAGCATCCCCGCGTGTGGGAGGCCTCCGGCCACCTCGCAGGCTTCACCGACCCGCTGGTGGACTGCCGCGTCTGCGGGCAGCGCTTCCGCGCCGACCACCTCGGAGACTTGGCGTGCGGGCGCAAACCCTCCAAGCACCCCGGCGAGGCCGAGGAGTGCGATCTGACGGAGGCACGCGACTTCAACCTGATGTTCGAGACCACGATCGGGCCCGTGAAGGAGTCGGGCGCGACTGCCTACCTGCGCCCCGAGACCGCCCAGGGGATCTTCATCAACTTCAAGAACGTGTTGCAGTTCTCGCGCAAGAAGCCCCCCTTCGGGATCGCGCAGATCGGCAAGTCCTTCCGCAACGAGATCACCCCCGGCAACTTCATCTTCCGCACGCGCGAGTTCGAGCAGATGGAGATGGAGTTCTTCGTCCCCCCCACCGAAGCCCCGAAGTGGTTCCAGCACTGGCTGACAGAGCGGATGCACTGGTACACCGAACTCGGCCTGCGCCCGGACCACCTGCGCCTGCGTGCGCACGACCCCGACGAGCTCTCGCACTACTCCTCGGGCACCTCCGACGTCGAGTACTTATTCCCCATCGGTTGGTCGGAGCTGGAGGGCATTGCCAACCGCGGCGACTTCGACCTCACCCAGCACGCCAAGTTCTCCGGGGAGAAGCTCGAGTACTTCGACCAGGCGACCGGGGAGCGCTACGTGCCGCACGTGATCGAGCCGGCGGCGGGCGCCGACCGGGCGACGCTGGCGTTCATGGTGGACGCCTACGACGAGGAAGTCGTCGAGCGCGAGGGCACGGGCGAGGGCGAGCGCCGCACCGTGTTGCGCCTGCATCCGCGCCTCGCCCCCGTGAAGGTGGCGGTACTGCCGCTGGTCAGGAAGGACGGCCAGCCCGAGCTCGCGCGGGAGGTGTATCGCGCGGCCCGCGGCTTGGTGCAGGCCGAGTACGACGACGGCGGGGCGATCGGCAAGCGCTACCGCCGCCACGACGAGATCGGCACCCCGTTCTGCGTCACGATCGACCACGAAAGCGTCAGCGATGGCACGGTGACGGTGCGCGATCGCGACTCGCTCACTCAGGAGCGCCTGCCAATAGAGGGGCTGGCGCAGGAGCTGCAGCGGCGGGTGCAGGCGCCGTGGACCACACCGAAGCTGAGCAGCCCCCCGGGCGCGGGGCCGGAAAGTTGAACACGATCATCCAGCCTGGCGGCTGGATGGGCAAGGGAGTGACATGGACTTCGATTTGACCGACGAGCAACGCCTGATCCGCGACACCGCACGGGAGTTCACCGACAGGGAGATCGTCGAGCGCACGCGCGAAAACGCCCGCAACCACCACTTCGACCTGGAGCTGGTCAAGAAGGTCGCCGCGCAGGGCTACCTCGGCGCGATCGTCCCCCAGGAGTACGGCGGTGCCGGCCTCGACTACTTCGACTACGGCCTCGTCGTCGAGGAGATCGGCCGCGGCGACTCCGCAATCCGCACGGTGATCTCGGTCCAGACGTCGCTGGTGTGCTCGGGCATCGTCAAGTTTGGCAGCGAGGAGCAGAAGCACAGGTACCTGCCGAAGCTCTGCTCTGGTGAGTGGCTGGGCTGCTTCGGCCTCACCGAGCCCGACACGGGCTCCGATGCGGCCAATCAGAAGACGCGCGCGCGTAAGACCGACTCCGGCTGGGTGCTCAACGGGGCGAAGATGTGGATCTCGATGGGCAACTACGCGAAGGTGGCGATGATCTTCGCCCAGACCGACCCGGCGCTCGGACACAAGGGCATAGCGTGCTTCCTCGTCGACACCGATCAGCCCGGATACACGGCACAGACGATCGAGCACAAGATGGGGCTGCACGCATCCGACACCGCCTCGATCTCGCTGGAAGATGTGGAGGTCGCGGACGAGGACATGCTCGGCGAGGTCGGCGAAGGCTTCAAAATCGCGATGTCGAACCTCGACTCCGGGCGCTACTCGGTCGCCGCCGGCTGCGTGGGGATCTGCCGAGGCTGCGTCGAGGAGTCGGTCTCCTACGCCAAGGAGCGCGAGCAGTTCGGCAAACCGATCGCCTCCTTCCAGCTCGTCCAGGCGATGATCGCCGACATGGTCCTGAAGACCGATGCCTCGCGGATGCTCGTCTGGCGCGCGGGCTGGCTGAAGGACCAGGGCCGGCCCAACACCCTGGAGACCTCGATCGCCAAGCTGCACGCGACGGAGGCATCGCTGGAGTGCGCCAACCTCGCGATCCAGATCCACGGCGGCGCCGGCTACGTCGACGACCATCCGGTCGAGCGCTACTTCCGCGACGCGCGCGTCACCACCCTGTACGAGGGAACCTCGCAGATCCAGAAACTGATCATCGGCCGCGCGATGACCGGCGTCAACGCGCTGGTGCCCTCCTGAGATGAGCGGCGAGACGCAGCCCGCCCGCATCATCGGTGTGCTGGGAGCCGGCACGATGGGTGCTGGCATCGCACAGCTAGCCTGCCGTGCCGGGGCGCGCACGCTGCTGCACGACCCGATCCCGGAGGCGCTCGAGCGGGGGGCCGGGAAGGCGCGCGGGGGCCTGGAGAAGGAAGCCGCGAAGGGCCGGATCACCCCCGAGGAGGCGCAGGCGGCCGCCGCGCGGCTGGAGGTGGTCGCCGGCTTGGAGGCGTTTGCGCCGTGCGATCTGGTGATCGAGGCCGCGCCGGAGCTGCCCGAGCTCAAGCGCGAGCTCTACGAGCGGCTGTCGGAGATCGTCGGCGGCGAGTGCGTGCTGGCGACCAACACCTCCTCGCTGCCGGTCACGGGGATCGCCGCGGGCGCCACCCACCCCGAGCGGGTGGTGGGTATGCACTTCTTCAACCCCGCCCCCCTGATGGCGCTCGTCGAGGTGATCGCCGGTCTGCGCTCCAGCGAGAGCGCCCTGGCGGTGGCCGACGCGACCGGGCGCGCGATGGGCAAGACCGTGATCCGCGCCAGCGACGGCCCCGGCTTCCTCGTCAACCGCTGCAACCGCCCCTTCGGGCTGGAGGCGCTGCGGCTGCTGGGCGAGCGGATCGCCGGCATCGAGACGATCGACCGCATCGTGCGCCTCGGCGGCGGCTTTCGTATGGGGCCCTTCGAGCTCAGCGACCTGGTCGGCGTCGACACCGGCTTCGACGTGGCCCGCTCCTTCTACGAGCTCTCCTTCGGCGAGCCCCGCTGGCGGCCCTCCCCGATCCAAGCCCAGCGTGTGGCCGCCGGGCTGCATGGGCGCAAGACGGGGCGGGGCTACTACGACTACTCCGGCGACTCCCACCGCCCTCCCGACCCCGACCCGCCTCCGCGTGACGGCGACGCATTGGTGCGGGGCAGCGGGCCCATCGCGGAGGCGCTGCGCGAGCTCGCGCCCGGGGACTCCGGACCGGAGATCGTGGTCGAGGGTCTGGGCGGCACCGTCGCGGGCGAGCCCTTCTACGCGCTCCCCTCCCCCGCGCGGGGTGGGGCACAGGAGACCGTTGCGCGGGCATCTCACGTGGCGCGGGCATCTCACGTGGCGCAGAGATCCCTCGTGGCGCAGACATCCCTCGTGGGGCGGGCTCCCCTCACGCTCGTCGAGGTCACCGGCGAGGCCGGCGAGCAGGCGTTCGAGGGACTCGGCCTGCACACCGCGCGCGTGCAGCCCTCCGCCGTGGGGGTGCTCCCCCGGATCGTCTGCCAGGTGATCAACGAGTGCGCGTTTGCGTTGGGCGAAGGGGTGGGCAGCGCGCAGGACATCGACGCCGGGATGACGCTCGGCATGAACTACCCGTACGGCCCCTTTGCGTGGGCGCACGCGATCGGCCTGGAGCACGTGACGGCAACGCTGAATGCCCTGTGGCAGGAGTACCGCGAGGAGCGCTACCGGATGGCCCCCGCGCTACGTGGAGCGGCGTTGTAGAGCGCCGCGCTACTCCCCGCCGGCCGTCTGCACGGTGGCGGGCGCCGCCCATGCCTCGGCGGCGAGGTCCCCGATCGGGATCCCCTCGGGCGTGGGCACCTCCGGGGTGTCGCGCAAGTACCACTCCGCGTCGAGCGCCGCCTGGCAGCCAGACCCCGCGGCGGTGATCGCCTGGCGGTAGGTGTGGTCGACCAGATCCCCTGCGGCGAACACGCCCGGGCGGTTGGTGAGCGTGGAGCGCCCGGCGGTGACCACATACCCGTTCTCGTCGACCGCCACCTGCCCGCGCACCAGCTCTGACTGGGGCTCGTGCCCGATCGCGATGAAGGCGCCCGAGATCTCTAGCTCCCGCTCCTCGCCGCTGCCGACGTCGAACAGCAGCGCGCGGTCGAGCGCGCCGTTGTCGCCCGGGAGGAGCTCCTTGATCGTGTAGGGGGTGAGGAACTCGATGTTGGCCTGCGCGCGGGCCCGCTCCAACATGATCTTCGAGGCGCGGAACTCGGGGCGACGGTGCACGACGGCAACCCTCGAGGCAAACTTCGAGAGAAAGATCGCCTCCTCCATCGCCGAGTCCCCCCCGCCGACGATCATCGTCGGCGCGTCCTTGAAGAAGGCCGCGTCGCAGGTCGCGCAGTAGCTCACGCCCCTGCCGCTCAGCTCCTGCTCGCCGGGCGCGCCAAGGTGCTTGTGCTCGGCGCCCATCGCGAGGATCACGGTGCGGGCGCGGTGCTCGGTGTCGCCCACCCACACGGAGTGCACGCCCCCGGGCTCGCTCGCCAGCAGCACACGCTCGGCCTGATCGGTCTCGAGACGCGCCCCGAAGCGCTCGGCCTGCGCGCGCATCTTGCCCATCAGCTCCGGACCCATCATCCCCTCGGGAAAGCCGGGGTAGTTCTCGACGTCGGTCGTCTGCTGCAACAGCCCGCCCCACGCGAACCCCTCGATCACGAGCGGCGCGAGGTTGGCGCGCGCGGTGTACAGCGCGGCGGTGTACCCCGCGGGGCCACTGCCGATGATGATCGTGTTCTCGATGTCCGCCATGTTCATCCTTTCGCGCGCTTACCAGAGGCAAGCGTACACGGCGCCATTACTTTACTTTTTGAAGTATAGCAGGCGGAGGGCTTGGGGAGCATCCGCGCGCGCTGTCACGGCACCCAACCGCCGGGGCGTGGGGCATCGTGCCCCACGACGGCCCGCAGCTCCCCACCACGCAGCTCCAGCACCTCGTCGAACAGCTCCACGCCGAGCTCGCTGTGGGTGATCACGAGCACCCCACGCTGGCCGGCGCCTGTGAGAATCGCGCGCATCACCGACTCCGCCGTGGCGGCGTCGAGGTGCGCGGTGGGCTCGTCCAGCACGAGAAAGCGCGCGTCGCTGAGCAGCGCCCGCGCGAGCGCGACCCGCTGGCGCTGACCGCCTGAGAGCGCGCCGCCATCCTCGCCGACGAGCGTGTCGAGGCCGTCGGGCAGCGTGTGCACCCAATCGGCCGCGCCGGCCGCCTCCAGCGCCTCCCACAGCTCCTCCTCGCTCGCCTCGCGCCGCGCGAGCTGCACGTTCTCGCGCAGCGTGGTGTTGAACAGGTGGGCGTCCTGCGCGGCGAAAGTCACCGCGCGGCGGACATCGTCCTGGGCGAGCTCGCGCAGATCGACGCCGCCGATCCGCACGCTGCCGGCGTCGGGGTCGCGGAAGCGCACGAGCAGCTGCGCGAGCGTGCTCTTGCCGGCGCCGCTCGGCCCCATCAGCGCCACCCGGCGCCCCGGCGCAAGGCGCAGGCTGACGTGCTCCAGCACCCACGGCTCCTCGGGCGCGTAACGCGCGCTGAGCTCCTCCACCACCAGCTCCCCCTCCCCGGGCAGCGCCCGCGGGTGCGCCGGGTCGCGCACCGAGGGCTCGCGCGCACACAGCTCCTCCAGCCGGCTGGCCGCCTCCGCGCAGGCACGCAGGCGCCGCGCCGCCAGCGGCAGGGGCGCGAGCCCTTCGAATGCCGCGAGCACCAGCAGCGCGATCGCCGCCAGCAACACCCCCGCGAGCGCGCCGCCGTGCACCGCGGGGATCGCCACCAGCAGCACCGCCACCACGCTCCCCCCGGCCGCCGCCGACCCGAGCGCCGTCGCGGCGCCCGCCGCGATCCCATCGCGACGCGCGAGCACCGCCAGGCGCCCGTCTGCGGCGCGCAGGCGTGCGAGCCGCTCACGCGCGCGCCCCGCCACCGCCAGCTCGGCGGCACCTTCGATCGTCTCCACCAGCTCCGCCGTCAACGCCGCACGCGCCGGCGCCTGGCGGCGGCCGGCGGCCGAGGCGAGCAGCGCTGCGAGCGCCGGCACCACCGTGGCGGCCACCAGCAGGCACACGAACACCACCGGGCCGGCTGCCGGCAGGATCGCCCAGGCGGCGAGCGAGGCGGCGCAGATCGTCAGCGTCGCCACCACCGGCGGCGCCAGCGCCCGCAGGTAGAGATCCTGCAGGGCATCCACGTCCCCCACGAACCGCGACAGCAGATCGCCGCCGCTGCCGCCGCCGAGATCGCCCGGCACGAGCGGAGCGAGACGCCGGTAGAAGTTGGCGCGCACGCGCCCCAGCAGCCGCAGCGCGGCATCGTGGGAGGCCAGCCGCTCGCTGTAGCGCAGCAGCGCACGGGAGATCGCGAACGCGCGCACAGCCACAATCGCGACACTCAACGCGAGCACCGGCGGGCGCTGAGCGGCGCGCGAGATCAGGTAGCCAGAGGTGGCCAGCAGGCCGCCCGAAGCAACGACCGCGCCGAAGCTCAAAGCGATCGCCAACCCCAGCCGGCGCCGCTCGGTGCGCCCGGCACGCGCCGCTGTCGCCAAGCTGGCGTAGCTGCTGCTCATGCGGCAATCCCCCGCGAAGCTCGGTAGCAACGCCTCCCCGAAACGGTGGGCGCGCCCATCATGCCTCCACCAACTGCGCCGCGGGGAGATCGAGCTGTGCGAGTCGATGCGCGCGGCCACCATCGAGCCTCACTGCGCACTCGGCGCGTGCCGCCAGCCGAGCGTCGTGGGCGATCAGCAGCGTGGTGCGGCCCTCGGCGAGTCGCGCGATCGCGTCGCCCACCGCGGCGGCGGTGTCTGCGTCGAGGTGAGCGGTGGGCTCGTCGAGCACCACCAGCGAAGCGTCGCGCAGGAACGCGCGCGCCAACCCCACCCGCTGAGCCTGGCCGGCGGAGAGGCCGCGGCCGCCCTCGCCGACCCGGGTCTCCAGGCCGTCGGGCAGCTCTCCGAGCAGCTCCTGGAGCCCCGCGGCGTGCGCCGCCGCGGAGATCCGCTCGCGCGCCGCGGCGGGGACGGCGAGCGCGATGTTCTGCGCGATCGTGCCCGCGAACAGGCGCGTGCGCTGCGGCACCCAGGCGACGCGCTCCCGCCACGCATCCGGGGCGAGCTCACGCAGGTCGCGCCCGCCGCAGCTGACGCGCCCGGCGGTCGGGTCGGCCAGACGGAGGGCGAGCGCCGCCACCGTGCTCTTGCCCACGCCACTGAGGCCCACCAGCGCGGTGGTGCGGCCGGGCTCGAGCTCCAACTCCAGCCCACTCAACACCGGGGCGGGACGATCGGGGTAGGCGAACGACACCGCCTCGAAGCGCAGCGGCTCCAGGGCCGGATCGGGCACCCCGCCGCCGCCGTTCGCGCGCGCCATGTCGACGGGTGGCATGGTGGGCGCCACAGTCGCCAATAGCGTCGCGGTCGTGGGCAGCGTCGCGGGCGCCGCGGCGGTGGACCTCGCGGCGGCGGCGGACACCGCTACAGGCGCCACCACCGCAAGCGCCGGCGGGGCGTCCAGCACCGCGAAGATCCGCTCCGCCGCCGCCATCCCGTCGGTGCTGGCGTGAAACTGCTGCCCAACCGCGCGCAGCGGACCGTACAGCTCGGGCGCCAGCAGCAACACGGTGAGGCCGGCCTGCAGGCTGAGGTGGCCGCCGTCGAGCTGCAAACCGATCGTCACCGCCACCAGCGCGGTGCCGATCATCGCGCACAGCTCCAACACCAGCGCGGAGAGGAACGCGACCCGCAGCGTCCCCATCGTCTCCACACGGTAGCGCTCGCTGACGCGCTCGATCGTCTCAGCCTGTGCCGCCTCGCGGCGGAACGCGCGCAGCGTCGCAAGGCCGCGCACCACGTCGAGGAAGTGGCCGCTGAGCAGGGCAAGCGCGTGCCAGCGCGAGCGCGCGCGGGCGCGGGCACCACTGCCGACGAGGATCATGAACACGATCAGCAGCGGGATCGTCAGTGCCAGCACACCGGCGGCGATCGCGTCCACCGGCACCACCCACAGCAGGATCGCCGCGGGCACGGCCGCGGCCAGCACGAGCTGCGGCAGGTAGCCGGCGAAGTAGGCCTCCAGCGCATCCACTCCCTGCACGGCGGCCGCCGCAAGCTCTCCCGTGCGGTCATCCACGCGGCTGATCGGCGAGCGAACGAGCAGCTGCTCCGCCAAGCGCCCGCGCAGCTCCGACATCACCCGCGTGGCCCCGATCCGCCCCGAGGCCTCAAACGCGCCGGCGAGCAGCCCCCGCGCCACGACCACGGCGGCGAGCGCCACCAGCGAGCCTGTGAGCCCCGCGAGCGCCGTGTGGTGCACCGCCGCGCTCGCGATCACGTGCGCCAACAGCGCCGCCTGCGCGACCACGGTGGCGGCCATCGCCACGCCCAGCCCAGCCGCCAGCCACAGCTGCGTGCGCGCGGCACGGCTCTCGCGCAGCAGGCGGCGGTCGATGCGCACTCCCTCGCGCGCTGCGCGACCCGTAGCGCGGCCCTCTCGCCCTCGGCGGTCGATCCGTCTCCCAGTCAGTAATTTCATATACCCGGAACCAGACTGTCAATTAGAGCAGAATGCAAGTTTCGATATGCACGTTTATACTGTCTTAAATTGCGGCCCTTCACGGATAAGGTGTCTCGAGCGAGCTGCAAAAGTGCCTCAGCGAACCTCGTCGCCGCCGGATGGACCCGTGCGAACTCCAGGTGCAACGATCGGACACCCGCATGAGGAGGTCCAGCGTGATGTCAACCACAGCGTCTGAACCGGATCAACCGCCGGGGAGCGCGCGCCGGGCACGATCCCCGCTCAAGGTCCCGGCCCCAAGCCTTGCCGCCGAGCCCATCTCGGCTACACCCATCGCAACGGTTCCCCTCCCACTCCCACCCCTTCCTGCGCCCGTCCCAACCGCGCCGATCCCGACGGTCGCCACCAAGCTGCTGATACCTCCGCCCTCGCGCCATCTGATCGAGCGCGGGCGACTGTACGACACCCTCGACAAGGGCATCGAGGAGGGCATCGTCCTGCTCTCCGCGCCGGCCGGCGCCGGCAAGACCATGCTGCTCTCCGCGTGGATCGCGGCGCGCGCGCTGCCCGGCCCCGCGTGCTGGCTGTCGCTCGACGGGGAGGACAATGAGGCCAACCGGCTGCTCAAAAACCTCCTGAGCGCGTTGCGCGGTGCGGGAGCGCTCGAGCCCGGCGGCGCGCTTGATGACCTCGTCGCTCCGGCGGGATCCGGCACCGAGCGCTTCCTCGCGCTGCTGGTCAACGGCCTGGCAGAGCTGCGCTCGCCGCTCGTGCTGGTGCTCGACGAGATCCACGAGCTCACCAGCCCCCCGGCCGCCGCCGCGATCGACTTCCTTGTCCGCCACGCCCCCGAGCAGCTGCGCATCGTGCTGGCGGGCCGCGCCGATCCGCCGCTGCCGACCGAGCGCCTGCGTGCCGGTGGCGCGCTCACCGAGCTGCGTATCGCCGAGCTCGCGTTCAACCGCGAGGAGACCGCCGAGCTGTGCGAGCGGCTGGAGCTGGCACTCTCCAACACGGAGATCGACTCGCTGTGGGCACGCACCGAGGGCTGGCCCGCCGCGATGCGGTTGGCGGCGCTGTCGTTGCGGGGACACTCCGAGCCGGGGCGTTTTCTGGCCGAGTTCGCCGGCACCGATCGAGCAGTCGCCGACTACCTGATCGCCGAGGTGCTCGCGCGCCTGCCAGAGGAGAGTCGCGAGTTCATGCTGCGCACCTGCCTGGTTGACGAGCTCAGCCCCGAGCTGGCGGACGCGCTCACCGGGCGCGAGGGTGGCACGCTGCCGCTGATGGAGCTCGAGCGCCTCGGCGCCCCGGTGCAGCCAACCGCTGTAGGTGGCCGCTGGTATCGCTATCACCCATTGTTCGCGGAGCTGTTGCGCGCCCACCTGCGCCACGCCCATCCGCGGGAGATCCCTTCCTTGCACCGTCGCGCGGCCCGCTGGTATGCCGAGCAGGGGCAGGCGATGCTCGCAATCCGCCACGCGCTCGCCGGCGGAGACTGGCAGCAGGCCGGTGGCCTGATCGCCGAGCATTGGCTGGAGCTGTTCCTGCGCGGCGGCTCGGCGGCGATGCGCGGCCCGATGGCGCAGCTGCCGCCGGAGGTCGTCGCATCCGACCCGCGTCTGGCGGCGGCCGTCGCCGGCTCTCGCCTGCAGGATGGCGATCTCCAGGACGCCGAGCCGCTCCTGGCGCTCGCGCGGGAGTTGGGTGCCGATACGAGCCAGACGAGGGCGATCATCGCCGCAGTGGGGCTGCGCCACGCGCGCCTGTGCGTGCATCCCGGTGACGCCGAGCGCTTGGCGCACGAGCTGAGCGCTGCGGCACACGACTGTACGCGCCACTGCTGGACCGCGCTTCGCAGCTTCGCGCTGTGTGAGCTCGGCGCCACGCTGCTGTGGAGCGGCGGCGACGTGGAGACTGCCGTCGCCCACCTGCACGAGGCGCTCGCGCTCGCAACCGAGCACCAGCACGAGCAGATCGCACTCGACTGCCTCGCGCAGCTGGCGGTCGTCAACGTGCTGCGCGGCGAGCTGACACAGGCACACGAGCGCAGCACACGCGCGGTGGAGCTGGCCGAGCAGCGTGGCTGGTGCGAGGGCCCCGCGGCAGCCTGCGCCCACCTGGCGGCGGCCACTTGCGCCTACCAGCTGGGGGAGTTCGAGCGCGCCGAGGGACTGCTGGCCCGCGCCGCGGCCGCGGCCGACACCGCCGAGACGCCCGTGCGGCTCACGGTTGGCCTGTTGCAAGCGCTCACGCTCGCGGCCGCCGGGCAGCGCTCCGCCGCACGTGGCGTGCTGACGCTGAGCGCGATCCGCTCCGAGCTGGCAGAGGGCACGGCGGCGCCTGGCTTCTTGAGGCTCGCGCTCGAGGACACCGAGCCGCGCGTGCTGATGGCCGCCGGGGAGGTCGAGCAGGCGCGCGCAACCCTTGCGGGCGCACTCGATCGAGCGCCCGACAGCCCCACTCTGCTGGTGCGTCAGGCAAGCTTCGAGCTGCGCGACGGCGAGCCCGCACTGGCCCGGGCGTCGCTCGCTCGAGCGCGTGCTGTGCAGACGCCGCGCCCATATCCGGCGGTGCTCCTCGAACAGTGGCTGCTGCAAGCGCTCGCCGACCAGGCGGCCGGCGATCACCAGGCCGCCTCCAAAGCGCTGGACCGGGCGCTGGCGCTGGCCGAGCGCGAGCCTTTCCGCCATGCCTTCCTGCTGAACGGACCGACGGTGCGCGAACTGCTGGAGCTCCAGGCGCAGAACGGCACCGCCCATCCCGCGCTGCTGGAGGTGCTGCTCGACGGCGTCGGCCAGGGTCCCAGGAGCGGCGCCGCGCTGGCCGAGCCGCTGACCGAGCGCGAGCAGCGGATCCTGCGCTACCTGCCGACGATGCTCACAAACGCGGAGATCGGGGCGGAGGTGTTCGTTTCGCTGAACACCGTCAAGACCCACCTGCGCAGCATCTACCGCAAGCTCGAAGCCAACGGGCGCGCCGACGCGGTCGAGCGGGCGCGCCGGCTGGGGCTGCTCCCCGCGGGGATCAAGCGCCCGCGTGTCGTGCAGCGGGTCTGAGCACCTCATTTCGAGTCATCGCCCTCCGGCAGGCGCCGCACCTCGACCAGGTCCAGGCCGAGCGCCTGGATGCGATCGAGCAGGCCATGCAGCGCGGCCTGGTCGAGCACGGGTCCGCGCAGCACCGTCTCTCCTGGCCGGATGGTCGCGTCCATGCCTTCGAAGGCGCCGAGCAGCTGCTCGCTCACTCGCCCCTTGATGTGGATCTCGTAGCTCGTGCGTCTCACGCCAACCACGCTGGGCGCCTCTCTTTGGCCGGTTCTCGTCCAACTTATGGCCGCGGGGGATGAGCGGTCGTCACCCAACGGGGATGAGGATCACGCGAGGCTCGGGTACGGCACTCCCACGCGCTCAGCTGAGCGCCTGCTCTGCCTCCTCGGCGGCGAGCAGGCCGACCTCGACCAGGTCGCGGGGGTGCACCCACGTGTCGAGGATCGGGAAGCCTCCGGCACGCACGATCGCCTCGCGCAGGGGAATCGCCCAGCGGTGCTCAAGCAGCGCGATCGCGACCGCGGTGTCGGGCGGGATCTCCTCGAGCACGTCGAGCAGATCCTCCTCGGCGAGGCCACCCTCCTCCTGCGACCACAGCCCGGCCGCGCCCTCGAGGTCGCCACCTGCGACCTCACCGAGGCCCACCAGCGCCTTCACCACGGCTCCGAGCTCCTGCGCCTCCTCCTCCGAGAGATCGCTGATCTGGGCGGTGGTGACGACGCCGTCGGCATCCTTGTTCACCACCAGCACGTCGATCACCCGGGCAATGTCGTTCTCCCTGAGGCTCTCCAGGTGGGCGAGCACCTCGCCCTGAAAATCGGGCTGGTCGAAGCCTACGACCAGCAGCTGCACGGGGCCGATCACTGCGTCACCTCCTGTTGTCTTTCTGGATCCACCTCAACGTCTCAACCCGGCGCGAGGATCTTCTGCTTCTGGCTCTCGAACTCCTCGGGCGTCAGCACGCCGCTGTCGCGCAGTTCCCCAAGCTGTTTGAGCTGCTCGATGACCGACCCGCCCGCCGGTGCCGCGGCGGCCGGCGCCGCGGCCGCTGGCGGGGCGCTCGGCGGCGCCTGCTGCTGGCTTTCCAGTTCGGCCAGCCGCTGCTCCTGCGAGGACTCCTGCGCGGAGCGGTTGGCGCCCGCCTTGCCCGCCATGTAGCCGACCCCGCCAACCATCGCGCCCCGCATCAGGGGCCTGCGCCTGCGCATCATCGCCTTGCTCCTTCCGGTGCCCAGCGCGCCGTCAGCTGGTAGAGGATGATGATGTCGATCGCGATGATCATGATCGACCACAGCGGGAAGAGCGTGAAGGTGCCGAACTGCACGAGCAGGTCGAGCGACACGAACACGATCCCCAGCACCCGCGCCCAGGTCGCACCCGCCAGCAGGCCGAGGCCGGTGCACGCGACCAGCGTGCCGAGGATCAGGTGACCCCAGCCCCACGCCGAGATATCCCACACGATCACACCGCGGCCACCGACTGTGATCACTTCGTTGTTGATCACCGCCGCCAATCCCCACATCGCGTCGAGGAATCCCTCGATCATCATGATCACGCCGGCAAAGACGATCCAGCCGCTGATCGCTGTGGGTTCGCGCTCGTAGCGCGAACCGGGGGCGTCGGGCTCGGGAATGGTGCTGGACATGGCGGTCCTCCTGACAAAGACGTTTGCGCCGCCCCGCCGGGCGGCATTGTTCATTCGTGTTCGTTCGGGCGCCGTTGCCCGCCTCCGAGGCTGAGCATTGCCGTGCGGCGGGTGAGGGCTCATCACCCCCCCGGGATGACCTGCGCTCACCCCGCGCGCCCAGAAGATAATCGCCATGGCGAGCGCGACCGAAGCCCAGGCGGCATCCCCGGCTGCGCGCTCGACCGCCCCCGAGCGGGCGGGGCTGGTGCTCGCCGCGCTGATCCTCGTCGCCTCGGTCGCGAATCTCAACCTCGCCGTTGCCAACACGGCGCTGCCCGACATCGGCAAGGGATTGAACGCCTCGCAGACCGCACTCGACCTGATCGCGGTCGGCTACTCGCTCGGGCTGGCGGCGTCCGTCCTGTACCTCGGCGCGCTCGGCGACCGCTACGGGCGCAAGCTGATGCTGGTGCTCGGCACGTTCCTCGCGATCCCCGCTTCGATCCTCGCCGCAACCGCCTCGAGCGCCGGCATCCTCGTCGGCGCTCGCATCTTCGGCGGGCTCGCGGCCGGGATGGCCTTCCCTACGACACTCGCGCTCGTCACCGCGCTGTGGTCGGGCCCGGCGCGCACGAAGGCGATCGCCCTGTGGTCGAGCATCGGCGCCTCGATGTCGGCGCTCGGCCCGCTCCTGTCCGGCGCGCTGCTCGAGCACCACGCCTGGGGCTCGGTGTTCCTGATCACCGTCCCGCTCGCGGCGGTCGCCGTCGTGCTCGCGATCGTGCTCGTGCCGGCCCACGTCAACGAGACCACCAACCCCGTCGACAACCCCGGCGGGATCCTCTCGATCGTCGCGATCGCGTCGCTCGTGCTGGCGATCAACTTCGCGCCCGTCCCCGGGAAGGGCAAGGTGGCGATCGCGCTGGGGGTCCTCGCGCTCGTCGCCCTCGCGTTCTTCTACGTCCGCCAGCGACGCACGCGCTTCCCGCTGTTCGACCTGCAGGTGGCTGCGCGCCGGATCTTCTGGGTGGCCGCGCTCGGCGGGATCGTCGTGTTCGGCAGCCTGATGGGCGCGATCTTCGTCGGCCAGCAGTTCCTGCAGAACGTGCTCGGCTACTCGACGCTCGGCGCCGGTGCCTCGATCCTGCCGGCGGCCGTGCTGATGGTGCTGATCGCGCCGCACTCGGCCAAACTCGTGGAGACGCGCGGCGCGCGCTTCACGTTGCTGATCGGCTACCTCTTCTGCCTGCTCGGCTTCATCGCGATGCTCGCGCTGTGGGAAACCGGCATCCCCTACTGGAAGGTCGCGCTCGCCTACGGCTTCATCGGGATCGGCGTCGGCTTCGCCGGCACCCCCGCCTCGCGCTCGCTGACCGGCTCGGTCCCGGTCAAGCGCGCGGGCATGGCCTCGGGCACGGCCGACCTGCAGCGCGACCTCGGCGGCGCGATCATCCAGTCGATCATGGGCGCGCTGCTCACCGCCGGCTTCGCGACGGCGGTTTCGAAGGCGATCGCCGCGGCGCCCAACAAAGCGCTGATCACGAGCTCCGTGCAGAACACCCTGACGAAGTCGTTCTCCAGCGCCGAAGCGGTCGCCGAGCAGTACCCGCACTACTCCAGCGCGATCATCGCCGGCGCGCGCTCCTCGTTCGTGTCCGGCTCGGACTGGTCCTACGTCGCCGGCATCATCGCGATCGTGTTCGGCGCGGGGCTGATCTTCTTCAAGTTCCCGGGCAAGCTCGACGAGCAGCGCCTGCTGGCCGCCTACCACGAGCAAGACACCCACGGCGGGTGAGGCAGCCTCACCCACTCGCGCGCCATCGTGGGGCGCTATGGCGGGGGCAATCGCGAGTGGCAGGGTCGAAGCCCGAAGCGGCGTATGAAGCACTCATGAACGATTCCCACAAAACTCCCCCCGCTGACGTGCTTGTAGTCTTCGGCATCACCGGCGACCTCGCCAAGGTGATGACGTTCCACTCCCTCTATCGCCTCGAGAAGCGCGGCCTGCTGAACTGCCCGATCGTCGGCGTCGCCGGCGACGACTGGACCGTCGAGCAGCTGCGCACACATGCGCGCGAATGCATCGAAGGGTGTGGCGAAAAGGTCGACGACGACCTCTTCAAGCGCTTCGCCGCGCGGCTGTCGTTCCTCAGCGGCGACTTCAAGGACGCCGCCACCTATGAGTCTCTGGCCAAAGTCCTCGGAGACGTGAGCAGCCCCGTCTTCTATCTGGAGATCCCTCCCTTCCTGTTTGGGCCCGTGATCAAACAGCTCGCCGCCGCCGGCCTCACCAAGGGCGGGCGCGTCGTGGTCGAGAAGCCCTTCGGCCACGACCTCGCCTCGGCGCGTGAGCTCGCCGCCGAAATCCACCAGTCGATCGAGGAGTCCCAGCTCTACCGGATCGACCACTTCCTCGGCAAGATGGGCACCGACGAGTTCCTCTACCTGCGCTTCGGCAACACGATGATCGAGCCAATCTGGAACCGCAACCACATAGCCTGCGTGCAGATCACGATGGCCGAGAGCTTCGGCGTGGAGGATCGCGGGCACTTCTACGACCCGGTTGGCGCCGTGCGCGACGTGGTCGTCAACCACCTCATGCAGGTCGTCGCCGTGGCGGCAATGGAGGCGCCCGCGGGCAACGACGCCGAGACGTTCAAGGACGCCAAGTACGCCGTCTTTCGCTCCACTGCCAACGCCGACCCGGGGCATTACGTGCGTGGGCAATACGACGGCTACCTCGACATCAATGGCGTCGCCAAGGACTCCACCACCGAGACCTACGCGGCGATGCGCCTGGAGATCGACAACTGGCGCTGGTCGGGGGTCCCGTGGTTCATCCGCACGGGCAAGAAGCTGCCCGTCACCCAGACCGAGTTGCGCGTGGTGTTCCGCCATCCCCCTCGTTTGGGGTTCATGGAACATGGGCACCGCCGCCCCGAGCCCGACCAGCTCGTGGTCAAGCTCGACCCTTCCACCGGCACGCAGGTGATCCTCGACGCCCACCGCGCCGACGCCGGCGGCCCGCAGGCGATCGCGCTCGACATGGAGTTCGCCGAGCAGGGCGGCGAGGCGCCGACTCCGTACGAGGTGCTGCTGCTGGACGCGATGAACGGCGACTCCACGCGCTTCACCCGCCAGGACTCGGTCGAAGAGACATGGCGCATCTTCGAACCGCTGCTGAACGCCCCCCCGCCCGTGCACCCCTACGCCCCGGGGTCCTGGGGGCCCGAGGAGGCCGATCGCCTGGTGGCCGGCTACGGCGCGTGGCACGGACCGTGGATCGCAAAGTGAGCGACACAGCCCCCCAGAGCGCCGCCGCGCCCTCGCCGTTCCCGCCGATCGCCGACTACGCGTTCCTGTCGGACTGCCACACCGGCGCGCTGGTGGCACCCGACGGGGCGATCGACTGGCTGTGCGTGCCGCGCTTCGACGCTCCCTCGGTGTTCGGCACGCTGCTCGACCGCGAGGCCGGGGCGTTCCGGTTTGGGCCGTTCGGGATCAACGTGCCGACCGCGCGCGTGTACGAGCCCGGCACCAACACGCTGCTCACGACCTGGACGACGTCGAGCGGCTGGGTCGCGGTGCGTGACGCGCTCACCCTCGGGCCCCGCCGCGGTGTCGACATCGTGACCCCCCACACCCGGCCCCCCACCGACGAAGACGCCGAGCATCTGCTCGTGCGGGTTGCGTTCTGCATCGAGGGCGAAGTCGAGGTCGAGCTCACCTGCGAACCGGTCTTCGACTACGGGCGCGTCCCCGCCGAGTGGACCGTCGCCGAGGACGGCCACCAGGCCGATGCCTCCGGCGCCGGGCTGACGATCCGCCTGCACACCGACATGGCCCTCGGCGTCGAGGGCGACTGGGTGAGGGCCCGCCACGTGCTCAAACAGGGCGAGCAGATTTTCTGCTCCCTCTCCTGGGGCGGGCACTTGGAAGGACCTGCCGACGTCGACGACGCCAATGCCCGCCTCGCCACCACCGGTCGCTACTGGCGCGACTGGCTCGGCCGCGCGCGGCTGCCCGACCACCGCTGGCGCGAGCCGATCCAGCGCTCCGCGCTGGCGATCAAGGGCCTCACGTACATGCCCACCGGCGCCACCGTCGCCGCGCTCACCACCTCGCTGCCCGAGACCCCCGGCGGCGAGCGCAACTGGGACTACCGCTACACCTGGCTGCGCGACTCCACCTTCACGCTGCAGGCGCTTCACTACCTCAATCTCGACTGGGAGGCCCAGGAGTTCATGCAGTTCGTCGCCGATTTGGAGTGCAACGAGGACGGGGCGCTGCAGATCATGTACGGGATCGACGGGCGGCGCGATTTGACGGAGTCCACCCGCGACGATCTCTCCGGCTACGCCGGCGCCAGTCCCGTGCGGATCGGCAACGGCGCCTTCGACCAGCGCCAGAACGACGTCTTCGGGGCCGCCCTCGATTCGATCTTCCTGCACTCCCGTCGCTCCCAGCGCCTGCCCCGGCGCCTGTGGCCGATCGTCGAGGCCCAGGCCGAATGCGCCACCCGCGTCTGGGGCGAACCCGATCAGGGCATCTGGGAGGCCCGCGGTGCGCCCCAGCACTACGTCTCCTCCAAGCTCATGTGCTGGGTCGCGATGGATCGCGCCGCCAAGCTCGCCGCGATGCGCGGCGACACCAAGCGCCAGGAGTCCTGGGGCGCCACCGCCGATGAGATCCGCGCCGACATCCTCGCCCACGGCCTCACCAAGGACGGCGTCCTGCGCCAGCACTACGATACCGACGCGCTCGATGCCTCCACGCTGCTCGCCGCAATCTTCGGCTTCCTGCCTCCCGGCGACGAGCGCCTGAAGGCCTCCGTGCTCGCGATCGCCGACGACCTGACCGAGGACGGCTTCGTGCTGCGCTACCGCACCGGTGAGACCGACGACGGCATGTCCGGCAAGGAGGGCTCCTTCCTGATCTGCTCGTTCTGGCTGGTCTCGGCGCTGGCGATCGTCGGCGAGGAACAGCGCGCGCGCGACCTGATGGAACGGCTGCTGCGCGTCGCCTCACCGCTCGGGCTGTACGCCGAGGAGTTCGACACCTCCACCGGCCGGCACCTCGGCAACTTTCCCCAGGCCTTCTCCCACCTCGCTCTGATCGAGGCCGCCTCGCGCATCATCCTCGCCGAGCGTCTCGCGGAGCTCTCGTGATGGACTCCTACGACGTCATCATCATCGGCTCCGGCGCCGGCGGGGGCACGCTCGCGCGCCACCTCGCGCCATCGGGCAAGCGCATCCTGCTGCTGGAGCGCGGCGATTGGCTGCCCCGCGAGCCCTCCAACTGGTCGGCCGCCGACGTGTTCGTCGATAACCGCTACGTCTCCCCCGACACCTGGTATGACAGCACCGGCAAGCCCTTCCAGCCGCAGGTCCACTACTACGTCGGCGGAGCCACGAAGCTGTACGGCGCGGCGCTCTACCGGATGCGCAAAGAGGACTTCGGCGAGCTGCGCCACCAAGGCGGCATCTCCCCCGCGTGGCCGATCCCCTACGAGGAGATGGAGCCCTACTACACGAAGGCCGAGCAGCTCTACGAAGTGCACGGTGCGCGCGGCGAGGACCCCACCGAACCGCCGGCGAGCGCGCCCTACCCCCACCCCGCCGTGTCGCACGAGCCGCGCATCGCGCAGCTCGCCAAGGACTTCGCTGCGGCTGGCCTGCACCCCTTCCACGCCCCCTGCGGAGTGATGCTGCGCGAGGACAACATGCCCTACAGCGCCTGCGTGCGCTGCTCGACCTGCGACGGCTTCCCCTGCCTTGTGCACGCCAAGTCCGACGCCGAGGTGCTCGGTGTGCGACCGGCGCTGGAGCATCCCAACGTGACGCTGCTCACCGGGGCCGCCGCGCTCGAGCTGCGCACCAACTCCGCCGGGAGCGCCGTCACCGAGGTCGTGGTGGAACGGGACGGCGAGCGCGAGACCTACCCCGCCGACATCGTCGTCGTCTCCTGCGGCGCCGCCAACACGGCGAAGCTGCTGCTGAGCTCCGCCACCGACAAGCACCCGGCCGGCCTCGCCAACGGCTCCGACCAGGTTGGGCGCAACTACATGTTCCACAACAGCCAGGCGGTGCTGGCGATCTCCAAAGAGCCCAACCCCACCGTCTTCCAGAAGACGCTCGGCGTCAACGACTACTACTTCGCCTCCGACGCCTGGGAGTTCCCGATGGGCAACATCCAGATGGTTGGCAAGTCCGTGCCCGACATGTACCGCGGCGAGAAGCCACACATCACCAAACTTGCCCCCTTCGGCCTCTCCCTCAAGGAGGTCGCCGAGCACGCCGTCGACTTCTGGCTCTCGACCGAGGACCTCCCGCGGGCCGACAACCGTGTCACCGTCGATCGCGACGGCAAGCTGACGCTCGCCTACTCTCCCTCCAATGACGTGGCTCGTGACCGGCTGCTGGAGCAGCTGCGCTCGCTGCTCGGGCACCTCGGCATGCACGAGCACCATCTGATCCCGCGCTGGGCCTACCTCGAGAACAGGATCCCCGTCGCCGGCGTCGCCCACCAGGCCGGCACCTGCCGCTTCGGCTCCGACCCCGCCTCCTCTGCGCTCAACACCGACTGTCGCGCGCACGAGCTCGACAACCTCTACGTCGTCGACACCAGCTTCTTCCCGAGTATCTCCGCCGTCAACCCGGCGCTCACCGCGATCGCCAACGCCGTGCGCGTCGGCGACCATCTGCTCGAGCGGTTGGGAGCCAATGGCCAGTGAAGCGAACGTGGCCGAGCCGAGCGCCGCTGCGGCACGCGGCGGCGAGCAGAGAGCGGGCCGCCGCCGGGTGGTGATCGTCGGCGGCGGCTTCGGCGGGCTCGCCGCGGCGCGCGAGCTGCGCGGCGCCGACGTCGAGGTGACGGTCGTCGATCGCGTCCACCACCATCTCTTCCAGCCGCTGCTCTACCAAGTCGCCTGCGGCGGTCTCTCCGCCGGTGAGATCGCCTCGCCGATCCGCGCCGCGCTGCGCGGGCACCCCAGCGCGACTGTGCTGATGGCAAGCGCCACCGGCCTCGACGCCGAGCGCCGCCAGTTGGTGCTGGAGGGCGGCCAGCGCCTGGATTACGACAGCCTGATCGTCGCCTGCGGCGCGCACACCTCCTACTTTGGCAACGACCAGTGGCAAGAGGTCACCTGCGGCCTGAAGACGCTCGCCGACGCGATCGAGCTGCGCAACCGCATCTACGGCGCGTTCGAGCGCGCCGAGCGCACCGATGACGAGACCGAGCGCCGCGAGCTGATGACGTTCGTCGTGATCGGCGGTGGCCCCACCGGCGTGGAGGTCGCGGGGGAGCTGGCGATCGTCGCCAAAGACACGATGAACCGCGACTACGCGCGGATCCAGCCGCGCGATACCCGCGTGATCCTGCTGGACGCCGGCGAGCGCGTGGTCTCCGCCTTCAGTGAGCGCCTCTCGCGCAAGACCGCCAAGGCGCTCACCTCGCTGGGGGTGAGCGTGCGCGAGCGCACCCGCGTCACCGCGATCGACGAGCTCGGTGTGAGCGTCGAAGTCGGCAACTCCACCGACCACATCGCCGCGCGCACCGTGATCTGGGCCGCTGGCGTGCAGGCTGTGCCGTTCGCTGCCACGGTCGCGGCCGCGACCGGGGTGAGCACCGACCGCGCGGGGCGCGTGCAGATCGAACCCGATTTGACGGTGCCCGGACATCCCGAGATCTCGATGATCGGCGACGCCACCTCGCTGAACGCGCCCGACGGCAAGCCGCTGCCCGGCCTCGCCACCGTGGCGATCCAGCAGGCCCGCCACGTCGCCAAGGCGATCCACGCAGGCGCGCCGAGCGCCTCCACCCCGTTTCGCTACTTCGACAAGGGTGCCCTCGCGGTGGTCGGGCGCGGGAAGGCGGTGTGCGAAATCCGCGGCCTCGAACTCTCTGGGCGGCCCGCCTTCTTCACCTATCTCACGGTGCACATGTACTACCTCGGCGGCGTCCCCGGCCAGCGCATAAAGGTGCTGATCGACTGGGCCACTACGCGGCTGGGGAAACTCCAGAATCAGGTGATCGAGGGGGAGCTGGAGAGCTGACGCGGGCACGGAAGATGTAGAACGACCAGCCCTGGTAGAGCAGCACCAGCGGCAGGAAGATCACCGTCACGATCGTCATCACGACCAGCGCGTAGTGGCCGGAGGCCGCGTTGTTGACGGTGAGGTTGTAAGCGGCGTCGGTGCTGGACACCATCACGCGTGGGTACAGGTCGATGAAGATCGACCCCACGGTCGAGGCAATCGCGACCGCCGAGGCGGTGAAGGCCCAGCCGTCGTGGTCGCTGCTGGCCAGGCGCGCGGCGAACACCACGGCGATCACCGCCAGCACCTGCACGGGACCGGGGACGTCGGTGGAGCTGTTGAGCGAGAGCGTCCAGATCACGAAGCCCACCACCAGCGCGATCGCCGCCCAGCCCAGTGGCCGCGCGGCGGCGCCTGCGCGCTCGCGCAGCTCGCCGGTGGTGCGCAGCTTCAGGAAGGTGGCGCCGTGCAGCAGGCACAACCCGAGCAGCGTCACCCCCGTCCACAGGCCGTAGGGGGTGAGCAGGTTGAAGAAGTTGCCGGTGAAGTTGTGGTGGGAGTCGATCGGCAGCCCGTTCAGCAGATCGCCGAGGCCAACGCCGATCAGCAGCGGGATCAGCAGGCTGCCGAGCGTCAGGCACCATGTCCACGTCGCCCGCCAGCGCGGATCGTCGCTCTTGCTGCGGAACTCGAACGCCACACCTCGCGCCATCAACGCCACCAGCACCAGCAGCAGCGCCAGGTAGAGGGCGGAGAACATCGTCGCATACCACGCCGGGAAGGCCGCGAACATGCCGGCGCCGGCGACGATCAGCCACACCTCGTTGCCGTCCCACCAGGGGCCGATCGTGTTGATCGCCACCCGCCGCTCGGTGTCGCTGCGGCCGACGAGCGAGTGCAGGGCGCCGACGCCGAAGTCGAAGCCCTCCAGCACGAAGAACCCGACCCACAGGATCGCGAGGATCACAAACCAGAGCGTGTGCAGGTGCATCGCCAGCTCCTCAGTAGGTCAGCGCCGGAATCGAGGTCCCGCCCACACCGGCCGCGCCCGCCGCCGGAGTCCCGCTTGGCGCCGAGCCCGACTCGCCGCCGTCGGGCTCGAGCCCTTTGCGCGCGTAGCGGGTCATCAGCACGACCTCGACCGCCCCGAGCGCGATGTAGACCAGCACGAACACCGCCAGGCTGATCCCGATCTCGGTGGCGCTCACCGAGGGCGAGTTGGCGTTGGCGGTCTTCATCAGGCCTTGCACGATCCACGGTTGGCGGCCGCTCTCGGTGAGCAGCCAGCCGGCGGTGTTCATCAGGAAGGGCGTGACCACGGCCCAGATCGACAATCGCAGGAACCACTTCGAGCGATCGAAGCGGCCGCGGTGCAACAGCCAGCCGCCCCACAGCGCCAGCAGTACGATCAAAGACGCCAGGTAGGCCATGATCCGCATCGACCAGTACTGGATGAAGACGTCGGGCACGTAGTTGCCGGGCCCGTATTTCTTTTCGTATTCGCGCTGCAACTGGTTGAGGCCGGTCACGCCGCCGCTGAATGAGTTGGTCGCCAGCAGCGACAGCAGGTAGGGCACTTCGATGATCTGCGAGGGCGTCTTGTCGTTGTTGCCACCGCCGACCTGAAACAGCGAGAACGAGCACGGTTTGCAGTTTTCCCACTGCGCCTCGGCAGCGGCGATCTTCATCGGCTGGTACTTGGTCTCGACCACACCCAGCTCGCTGCCCACGAACATCGTCAGCAGGATCGAGGGGAGCAGCACCGCCACCGAGATCTGCGCCGCTTTGTGGAAGGCGGCGACCTCGCGCTGCCTGCGCAGATGCCAGGCCGCCACGGCGAGCATCACGAGCGCCCCGGTGATCAGCGAGGCGAGGATCACGTGCACGTACCCCCACAGGAACGTCGGGTTGGTGAAGAGCGCCGCGACGTTGGAGAGCTGCGGTTCGCCGTGGCTGTTCATCGTGTAGCCGACGGGGTGCTGCATCCACGAGTTGGCGACCATGATGAACATCGCCGAGAGCATCGTCCCGGCCGCGACCAGCCAGATGCACGCCAGGTGCACCAGCTTGGGCAGCCGGCCCCAGCCGAATAGCCACAGCCCGAGGAAGGTGGACTCCAGGAAGAAGGCCGCCAGCCCCTCCATCGCGAGCGGCCCGCCGAACACGTCGCCGACGTAGCGCGAGTAGGTCGACCAGTTCATGCCGAACTCGAACTCCTGCACGAGGCCGGTGACGACCCCGACGGCGACGTTGATCAGCAGCAGCGTGCCGAAGAAGCGCGTCAGGCGCCGATAGTCGTCGTTGCCGCCCCGGTGCCATGCCGTCTGCAGGATCGCGACGAGGAAGGCCAGCCCGATCGTCACGGGAACGAACAGGAAGTGATAGATGCTCGTCGTCGCGAACTGCCAGCGCGCAAGGTCGTTGGTCATCCGTGGGCGGCCTCCAGGTGCGGGCGGGAACCTATTCCGGGATCCTCACGTCGCGCGGGGTGAGCGGTCCTCACCCCCCGAGAGCGAACCGGCGTCGTCCTCCCGCATACGAGCGAATTGGTTGGCCGCGCCCGCCCTGCCGCTCGACCTCGTGCGCCACCACTCGCCGCTCCGCCGATCTGAGAGGGGACCTTTCACCCGGGCCGAGTGATGGTCGCTCACCCGCCGCCCCAATAGCGTGACGGCGTGCGCTACCGTGTCGCCCTCCTCGGCCTGCTGTTGCCGCTCGCATTCGCCACGGGGTGCGGCGAATCCGCACAGGCGAAGGCCGAAAAGACCGTGTGTGAAGGCAAGAAGGAAATCAGCACAAGCGTGGACAGCCTGACGAGCATGACCCTCACCGATGCCAGCGCCAGCACGGTGCAGAACGACATCAAAGGGGTCGAAGCAGGGCTGCAGAAGGTCAAAGGGGCCCAGGGCCAGTTGAGTGGCACGCGCAAGGAAGCGGCCGAAAAGGCCACCGCCCAAATGTCCGCGGAACTGAGCAGCATCTCGCACGAACTGACGAGCCTCTCGCTGCCAGAGGCGCTGACGAAGGTGCTGACCGTGGGCGAAAAGCTCGTCGCGAGCTACAAGCAGGCGTTCACGCCCGTCGAATGCTGAGCGCCTGAGCTGGACGAACCAGTATTCGGTTGGGGTTGGGGATCATCCGCGTGAGCGGCTGTCTCAACCAGCCGCTCGGGGGCGGGGCCTCCTACCCCGCCACCAGGCGCATGGCCTCCCCCAGCCTCGGGCCTCCCCCAGCCTCGCCAGGCGCGAGGACTCCTACTACGCCGTGTCAGGCGGCGGCTGCACGAGCGTCGGCGGACCGGCCGCCTCCCCCCGCTCCTGCTCGATCTGCCGGCGCAGCGCGAGCACGCCGACGACGACGAGCACGAGCTCGATCAAGAGCGGCAGCGCCTGACCTGGCGTGCGCGTCGGGCCGAGCGTGGCGATCAGCAGCACGATCGCGGCCGCCCCCGTGGCAAACCAGCCGGGATGGTGCTCGAGCGGCTCGGCGATCAGGTCGCGCAGGCGCCGCGCCCACCGCATCGGGCCGGCCAGCCAGCCGGCGAAGATCACCACCACGCCGGTGATCAAAAGCCACAGCGCGCGGCTGCGCCAACCGGCGGTGAAGATCTCCATGACTTCGCGCATCGCCGGTCGCAAGCCTTCGTTGTGCACGAGGCTGCTGACGACGTAGGACTCGATCCAGCGCCGCAGCACAAGCGAGATGAGCGCGCCGGCGATGATCCCCACGCCGATCTCCAGCAGCACCCGCCGGCGGTAGCCGGCGGCGAGCGCGAGCGCGCCGATGTACATCAGCACCACCAGCAACGGCAGGATGAACGAGAGGCCACGCATCGCTTTGACGCCATCCTGCGCGAGCTTTAGCTGGGAGGAGCGCAACAGCACGAGCGTGCGCCGGTTGGCGGGCAGTTTGGCGCCGACTTCGTTGCCCACACCCAGCCGTTCGCCGACCCGGTCGACCAGCAGTTCGAGGTTGATGCTCACCACGCCGCCTGACGTCGAGAGCGCGCCGCTGCCCCCGTTGAGGATCCTCGTCACCTGTTCGTGCGTGATGTGGTTGGCGCGTCCCCACAGTTCCTGGATCGCGGGGACTTCGAGCGCCTTTTCGATCGCCTGGGGCACGACCTGCGCCGCGGCGGTGGAGAGCAGCGGCGCCAGCGGCTGCAGTTCCTTCGGCAGCTTTTCAGCGGCGAGGTTCTGGACGTCCACCACGCTCAGCAACCGTTCGGAGAGGTCGCTGGCGACGACTTCACGGACCTTTTCGTTCTGCAATAGCCGCACGCTGGTTTGCGTCCAGCCTTCGGTGTCGATGATCTGCGCGCGGATCCACGTCGCCATGATCGAGAAGACGATCAGGACGCTGGCCAGAATCACCAGCGTTCGCGCGCGCCAGAACCCCGGCGGATGGCGCCTCGCCGCCACCGCGCCACCGGCGACCCCACTCCCACCGGTCGCGGTAGGACCTCCAGTCGCGACAGGACCTCCCCCCTCGGGGGACGGGCTCGCTCCAGTGGGGCCTGCGCTCGTCATCCGCTTGCAGCCTCTCCGCCGCGAAGGTGATCCGGCCTCGCCCACCAAGGGTGGTAGGGCATGCGGGGCACTCTACACCGCCGGCTGCGGGTTGGACGGCGGCGCGGCCGGCTGGTCCTCCACTGTGGCGAGCGCCTCGCCGGGCAGCGAGCGCGCGAACCACAGCCCGACGAGCGCGAACGCGCAAGCCACCAGCAGCGCCCGCTTGAGCGCTTCGATCTGTGTTTCGCTGTAGTAGCCGACCAGCTTGGATACCTGCTCGGGCGGTAGCCCCGTCTGCTCGGCCTCGGACTTGAACTGCGCCTGGGAGACCATCGGCAGGCCCTCGTCGGTGCCGTGCACCACCTGCTGTTGCACCTGCGCGGGGATCGCAGGGTCGGCGAGCACACGCTGGTGAAAGCCGGTCGTCAGGCCGGTGAGCAGGACGGCGCCGATCAGCGCCGTGCCGAGCGACTGGCCGAGGTTCTGCGCGGCGCCCTGCACACCGCCGGCCTCGCTGGAGCGCGCTTCCCCGACGGAGGACATCACGACGTTGCCGAGCTGGGAGAACGCCAGACCGATCCCCACGCCGAAGCCCGCCAGCGAGAGCGCGAACGCAACGGAGGAGAGCGACGGGGTGATCGACGCCATCAGGCAGCCGATCGAGACGAACAGGAAGCCGAGCCCGATCTGCACGACTTTGCGGGGCGAGGTGCGCGTCGCCAGGCGTGGGCCGAGCACCGCGGCGAGCATCATCGTCACCGAGATCGGCAAGATCTTCACGCCGGTTTCAAGCGCGTTGTAGCCGAGCACCAGCTGCAGGTAGAGCGGCAGCACGAAGAAGGTGCCAGCGAGGATCAGGTACTGAGAGACGAGCGTCGAGAGCCCGGCGCGCAGCTGCGGGATTCTCAGCAGGTCGGGGGCCAGCAGCGGCGTGCGCCCGGCGGCGGCCACGCGCTGCTCCCAACGGGCGAAGAGGCCGAGGATCACGAGGCCGGCGAGGATCAGGAAGGGGACGACCGAGAAGCCGAACGGGGTGATCCGCGTGCCGGCGATCGTGAGCGCCCCGATCGGTTTGAACAGGCCCCATGTGGAGATCTTGAGGATCGAGAACACGGTGAGACCAAGGCCAAGCGCCGACAGCGCCGCCCCGACCAGGTCGAGCTTGACCGGCTCCTCCGAGGGCCGGTCGCCGATCTTGCGCACGAACGTGAGTAGCACGAGCACGATCACGGTCTCCGCGGCGAACACCACCCGCCAGCTGAACTCCGTGGTGATGAAGCCCCCGATCAGCGGCCCGGCAGCCGCGCCGGCGCCGGCGATCCCGCCAAGCAGCCCATACGCGAGCGCCCGTTCGCGGCCACTGTAGTTGGCCGCCGTGAGCGAGGCGATCGCGGGGATCACCAGCACCGCGCCAAGCCCCTCGATCCCCGACCAGCCGAGCAGCAGCACGCCGAGGTTGGGGCTGAGCGCGGTCGTCAGCGACCCCACCCCGTAGATCACAAGGCCGATCGAGAAGGCGCGCCGGCGCCCCCAGATGTCCCCGAGCTTCGCGCCGGTGAGCATGAACGCCGCCATCACCAGTGTGTAGGCGGTGATCGCCAGCTGCACCCCCGTCACGGTCGTGTGCAGATCCGCCACGACCTGGGAGATCGAGACGTTCATGACGGTGCTGTCGAGCACCATCACGAACTGCGCCGTGCCCAGGATCAGGATCGTCGTGCGGCTGCGCATCAGGGGGCGAACTCCCGACCGAAGAGATGACGCGCCGCCACGAGCTTGGCGATCTGGGCGGTGCCGTCGCCGATCTCCAGGCCGATCACGTCGCGCAGGCGCTGGGCCTGCGGCAGCTCCTCGCTGTAAGCGGCGTGCCCGAAGGCGAGCAGCGCCTGATGGCACACCTCGGCCGCCAACCGCGGACCCCACCACTTCACCATGTTGGCCTCCATCGCGTGCGGCAGCCCCTGGTCCTTGCGCCACAGCGCTTCGTAGGAGAGCAACCGCGCGCCGCGCAGCTGGGCCGCAAGCTCGACCAGCGGGAAGGCCACGGCCTGCTGGCGCGAGATCGGCTGGCCGAAGGCGCGGCGCTCGCGCGTGTAGGCGATCGCCTCCTCGAGCGACTGCTGGGCGCAGGCCAGGCACATCAAGGCGATCAGCGCGCGCGAGTAGTCGAAGCCCTGCATGCAGCGCACGAACCCCTCGCCTTCGCGGCCAACCAGGCACTCCTCGCCGACGGGGTGGCCGTCGAACGCCAGCGAGGCTCGGCCGATCGCGCGCTCGCCGAGGTCCTCGAACGGGGAGCGCTGCACGTGGCGATCGTCGAGCTCGACATAGAACGCGCTGATGCCGCGCGCGCCCTCGCCGCCGGTGCGAGCGAACACGAGCGCCGCGTGCGCGCCCATGCCTAGCGAGATCGAGGTCTTCTCCCCGGTGAGCCGCCAGCCCGTGCCGTCGCGCTCAGCCCGCAGCCCGAGGCGCGCCGCGTCGGAGCCGTGCTCGGGCTCGGTTAGGCAGAAGCAGGGGAGCGTCTCCCCCGCGGCGATCGCCGGCAGCCAGCGCTCGCGCTGGCGCTCGTCGGCCGCGCCCACCAGCACCTCCGCCACCAGGGCGGGCAGGAAGACAAGGTAGGAGGCGTTCAGATCGGCGCGTGCCACCTCCTCGACGGCGATCCCGGCGCTGAGCGCATCGGCACCCTGGCCTCCGTGCTCCTGCGGGATGCGCAAGCCCACCAACCCCAGCTCCGCCATCTCGCCCACCAGCCCCTCGCGGAACGAGCCGCGGCGGTCGGCGCCGGCGTAGTCGCCGACCAGGCGGTCGCGGGCGAAAGCGGCTACAGCGTCCCGGAAGGCACGCTGCTCGTCGCTCAGCGCGAAGTCCATCGACGCGTCCTCGGAGTCCATCGGCGCGTCCGCGCAGTGGCTATTCCCCGCACGAGCATGAGGCGGGTTATACACGTCGCGAGGAACAGCACCTGCGCGACGATCGGATCAGACGACGTGCACGGTGAGGTCGTGGCCGATCGCAGCCGCGATGCGACGGAGATCGTCTGGGTCGCTCGTCACGACCAGATCATCGCGGGCAAGGGCGGTGATCACGACCGCCGCATCGACCAGATCGCTCCCCCCGCTCGCCGCCAGCGCCAACCCGGCCGCGCGTGCCTGCTGCTCGGTGAACGGCTCGATGAGACATCCGTGCACGAGTTGCGACAGCCGCGCCTGGGGCCCGCCCCGCCAAGCCTGGCCAAGCACAACCGTCGGAAGCGTTGGATGCGTCCCACGTTCAAGCAGACGCCTGTGCAGCCGCCATATTGACCTCGAGGACTCGCGTTCAGCCGCGATCAACGCGCCCGTGTCGTAGGTGACTCCATTCACGCGGCACGACGGGACTCGCGCCGACGGCCAACCCCGGCGGCATTGAGGATCGCGTCAGCCTCGGCCAGCTCCTGCGGGGTGATCGGCCCATTTTCGGCTTCCCACTCGGCGACCGCAGCCAAGCCATCCTCAATACTCGCCTCGGTTTCCAGAGCCCGCTCAGACATGTCGTTCAACCACGCCGACAGGCTCATGCCCCGGCGCTCAGCCGACTGCCGAGCGGCGGCAAGCACCTGCTCGTCGAGACTGATGGACACCTTCTGAACGGGCATAACAAAATGGTAGCACCAGATTCCTACCGGGCGTCGCACAACCCCTTACCGGGCGTCGCACAACCCCACACTGCATCGCACGACCTATCCGTCAGCATGCACCAGCGAGTTCCCGAGTCGATTGTGGGCAACCAGCCGAACTTCCCAGCCGACCGCTGGCAAGCGCAACGCCGTTGCCCTCCGACCGGAGGCACTCACTGAGCGGACAGTTGCAGCATCAGCTCGTCCACGTAGCACCAGCTCCAGGTCTCGCCGGGCTCCGCCGAGCGGACGATCGGGTGATCGGTGTCGCGATGGTGAGCCGTTGCGTGGCGTCCCGGTGAGCTGTCGCAGCAGCCGATGTGACCGCATGTTTGGCACATCCGCAGATGCACCCACCACCCACCGGTGGCCAGACACTCCTCACAACCCGCCACCTCCGCCGGCAGGTCGAGGATCTTCACCGCATCGAGATGGGTGCAGGTGGCCATTGCGCACAAGATAGCGAGTCAGCTGAGCACGAGTTGGTGCACCTGGTTGCCTTGCTCGTCGACGTATTCCACTTTGATCTGCGGCCCTTCGAAGTCGAGCACGGCGAAGCCAAAGCGCAGCCACTTGTTGCCGTCTGCCGTCTCATCCCCTTCGTAGGCCCAGCTCAGCGGCGCGTAGCCCACGACTTCGCGCGCAGAGCCCGACAGCGGAGGGTCGGGCAGGATCTGCGGCACGCCGCCGTTGCCCACGCATGAGCCGAAGCGCAGCCACGACACCGGGCCATCGGGGTGTTCCTGGTCGGGGCCGTACACGGTGCAGCGGTGCTCGTGGCCCCAGAACCACGCATCCAGCCGTTTGTCCTCGTTGAACAGCGGCTGAATCTCCTTCGTCATCTTCTGCGTCACCGTTTCGTAGGCGCTGAACGGCTGGTGGTGGGTGAGGAGCATCGTTTTGCGCGTGCCCCCGAGCTTGCTCGCCACCCACTCGGCCTGCGAGCCGGCGAGGTCGTGATCGTCGTAGGCGCTGTCGAGCCCAAGGATCTGCCAATCGCCGTTCTCCAGGCTGAAGTGGCTCGACGGCGTCTGCTCGGGATGCCCGTCCAGCCAGTGCCCGCGGAAGCGGGGATCGTGCAGCAGGTAGCCGAAGTAGCCGTGGCCGCCCGAGTACATGTCGTGGTTGCCGTTGAGCGACCAGCACAGCACGTCCTGCTCGGAGCGATCAACCGGCCAGTAGCGCAGGAAGCGCGTTTCATACTCCTCCTGCCAGCCGGAGTAGTAGGTGTCGCCGAGGTGAATCACGTGCTGCTCGCGCCCCCGCCCTGCTTCGAGCCGCTTGCGAATCTGCCCGGCGACCGCGACCGCGCCAGGCAGACCCGTGGCCCAATCGCCGACGACGATCACCCGCGCGTTCGGCGCCAGCGCCACCGGGCCGGCGGGGACGTCCGGGAAGTCGGGTCTGCCATCGATCTTGGCGAGCTCTTCGGCGAGCTTGGTCTCCATCCACAGCGGGTCGCAGGGACCGAACTTGCGGAAGATCTCGATGTCGCCGATGATCGCGTGCGCCAACCGGTCGAGCCCCTCCGGGAGCGCTTTCAGCAGATTCTCCAACCGCGACTCGATGCAGGTGGTGAGCACCGACTGCAGGTTGCTGTTGGTGGCGGTGCGCGGCATGAAGGGTGTCGTCTGATCTCCCGTTTTGGCTTCCTCGAGCTCTTCATACGCCTCGTCGTAGGCAGCCTTCGAGAGCTTGTTGCCACCCGGCCTCTGCGCTCCGGCCGCCTGGATGCCGTCCAGCTGGCGCTTGAGGAAAGCGGGGTCCATCACATCGCGGATCACCCGCCCGCCACCCGGCGCGCCGCCGGGAAGCGCGTCGCGATCCCGCAGCCCCGGAAGCACCCCGCGAAAGCGCTCCTCGATCTCATCGAACATCCGGTCCTCCTTTTTTGGCCAACCTTTGGAAGATAGTGTAGGGTCGCGCATATGGATGCGACCTATGACGCGATCGTGGTCGGATCGGGCTTTGGCGGCGGGATCGCGGCCTGCCGGCTGGCCGAAGCGGGGCTCCGCGTGGCGGTGCTAGAGCGGGGACGGCGCTTCGCCGCGGCGGACTTCCCCGCTACGCCTGCGCAGGCGCCCGCGGCACTGTGGCATCCAACGCTCAATCCACACGGGCTGTTCGACCTGCGGCTGATGCGCGACCTCTCGGTGGTGACCGCCGCGGGCGTCGGCGGGGGCTCACTCGTGTACGCCAACGTGCAGCTGCGCACGCCGGCGGACGTGTTCCAGAGGGGCTGGCCGCGGGCGATCGATCGCGATGTGCTCGACCCCTACTACGACCGCACCGAGGAGGCGCTGCTGCCGATGCAGACGCCCCCGGGGCTGCCCAAGATGAACGCGTTCGCCGCCGCCGGCCAGCGCATCGGCAAGCAGGCCGAGCGCCTGCCGCTGGCGGTCAACTTCGAAGGGGAGCGCAACCACCCGTTCAGCGGCGTTCACCAGAAGCCGTGTGAAAACCTGGGCCGCTGTGACATCGGCTGCCCGATCCACGCCAAGAACACGATCGACATCACCTACGTGGCACGCGCCGAGCAACTGGGCGCGCAGGTGTATCCACTCCACGAAGTACAGCGGCTCGAACCTCCGGCCCACGATGGACAGCGACTCCGGGCGCCCGAGCGCGCCGGCGGGATGTGGAACGTCGGCTTTCGTGACCTGGAGCGGCGCAAGGGCGGCACAGTGCAAGCGCCCACGGTGGTGCTCGCGGCCGGGACGCTCGGATCGACGCGGCTGCTGTTGAAGAATCGCGCGCGCCTCCCCCGCCTCTCCCCCGTCCTCGGGGGGCATTTCTCGGGCAACGGCGACGCGCTCGGTGCTGCGTTCGACCCGCGCGCGAGCGAGGCCGGCAGCCCACGCACCGACTTCGGCCCGTCGATGACGAGCGTGCTCGACTACACCGCGGAGCACGGCTTCCTGCTGGCCGACGGCGGGCTGCCCTCGAACTTCGGCGGGCTGCTGGAGATCGTGCGCGTTGTGGACAGGATCCACGGCTGGCGTACGCTGCTGCTGCGCGCCAAGCGACTGGCGGCATACGTGGGTTTCAGCGACCAGCACATCACCCACCGCCACCTGCGTCCGCTCCCTCCCGAGCGACCGATCGACGATTCGCTGGTGTTCCTGATGATCGGCCGCGACGCCGCCGACGGGCAGATGCGCCTGACGCCGCTGCTGAAATGCTTTGACATCCGCTGGAGCAGACGCGGTAGCGAAACCCTGTTCGAGGCGATGAAGCAAGTTGCAAATGAACTTGCCCGCGGCGTGGGTGCCGAGCCGTTCTTCGCGCTCGACACCTGGCCGCTCAGCGGCTACATCACCGTGCACCCGTTGGGCGGCTGCCCGATGGCCGACGATCCCGCCCTGGGCGTGGTCGACGACGCGGGGAAGGTGTACGGCTACGAGGGGCTTCACGTGCTCGACGGGTCGATCGTGCCCACCGCGCTCGGAGTGAATCCGTCGAAGACGATCGCCGCACTCGCCGAGCGGGGCATCGAGCAGCTGATCGGCGAGTTGGGAGCCTGAGACGGTGGGGCTGCGCGAGCGTGTCACGTTGCGCAAGCGCTGGCGCAACGACACCGGCAACGAGGGCATCGACCCGCTGCGCCAGGTGACTCCGACTACGCTCGAGGAGCTCCAAGCGATTGTCCGCGAAGCCGAACGCGACGGCTGCGCCGTGCGCGCCGTGGGGTCGGGGCACTCCTGGTCGGACGTGGCATTGACCGACGGCATTCTTATCCATCCCACGGGGATGACCCGGCCGCTGGAGCTGGAGTCGGATCTGCTGCGCCCCGGGGTTGCGGAGACCCGTGCGCTCGTGCGGGTGCAGGCCGGGATGACGATCGCCGAGCTCAACGCCCACCTGCAGGGGCGCGAGCTCGCCCTGCCGAACATGGGCGGCTTCGACGGGCAAACCGTCGCGGGAGTGATCTCGACCTCGACCCACGGATCGGGGATCGCCTTCGGGCCGCTGTCGGACTTCGTCCGCTCGCTCGACATCGTCGCCGCCGGCGGCACCATCCACCGGATCGAGCCCAGCGACGGGCCCACCGATCCCGACGCCTACCGGGCGCGCTACCCCGGCCATCAGCTCCATCAAGACGACCACTGGTTCCACGCCGCCGTCGTGGGCATGGGCTGCATGGGAGTGATCCACTCCACGATCCTCGAGGTGGGACCGCTGTTCTACCTGCGCGAGGTACGCGCGATGAGCACCTGGTCGGACGTGCGCGAAGAGCTCGCACGCGGCGAGGTGCTCGCGCAGAATGCCCATTACGAGCTGATCTTCAGCCCCTACCGCAATGCGGAGGGGGAGATCGAATGCCTCGTCACCACGCGCAACCCGATCCCGCCCTCCGAATACCGCCACGACCACCGCCGCAGCCGCAGCCTGCTGATGGAACTGGCCGCGCGCTTCCCACTCACCCCTTGGCTGATCAACCTCGCCGTCGGCCTGCGCCCACAGATCTCCCCGTTCCTGCTCACACAGTCACTCAAAGCGCTGGTGAACGACGACTACGTCAACATCGGCTACCGGGTGTTCAACATCGGCGCGGCCAACTACCTGCCCGCCTACTCGTGCGAGATCGGCGTCCCGGTCGACGAGCGCGGGTTTCACCTCGCCGCGGTCGAGCGGATCGTCGAGCTCGCCGCCCAGCGCCGGCGCCTCGGCAACGTCTACCACAGCGCGCCGATCTCGCTGCGCTTCGTGAAGGCCAGCGACGCCTACCTGTCGATGATGCAGGGGCAGAACACGATGATGATCGAGCTGATCATGGCCACCCACACGGTCGGCGGCGTAGAGCTGCAGGCCGCGCACGAAACCGCGCTCCAGGCGCTCGGCGGACGCCCGCACTGGGGCCAGGTGAACACGCTCACCGGCAGTCACGGCCTGGTGGAAGCGATGTACCCCCGCTACCAGGATTGGCAGGCGATCCACGCCGAGCTCAACTCAAGCGGGGTGTTCGACGGCCCCTTCAGCAAGCGGGTGGGGATCTCGGGGTGACGCCGCTCACGCGGCACGACGGAGCCGGCGCCGCCCAAACCCCGACGGTTACTCAGACTCTGGAGCAACCGCGAGGGCGTTCTGCCAGCTCAGCGTCGTAGGGTCCCACTCGCCTCGTGCTGTCCCTGCAAGCGCTGGATCGATGAAGCACCCGACGGTCGCCACAGCGCCTGCGAGGTCGCGCTCCTTCAGCTGGGGTGCGTCGCGTGCGACCCGCCGATAGCCGCGTGCCCAATCCGCTCCCGTGGGTGCCGTGAGACGGTCTGGCAGGATCAGGCCGCGCCGTTTGGCCTCGGATGCCATCGCTATCCCGAGTTCGGTCGCTCCGACTGAGACCGCGTTCGCGAAGATAGCCAGATCGGCCAGGTCACGAAAGCGCGTGCTCGGCTGGATCAATCCGCTGGCGCGCTCATGCGTCTCGAACAGAGCGCATACCTTGTCGGCCACGTGGTCGACGAGCGGATACACGCTGTAGGTTGTCGTTACGAGTCCGGGCAGCGCTATGGGCACCAGCGGCGAGACAACATCCGGGGTTCCGGTCATCGCCATGTAGGCGACCAGATCGACGTGGAAGCTCGCGAACTGATCGAGCCCCAGAAATGCGACGACATCGACGCGTACGGCTCCCGCCCCCTGCGTGATGCGCCGGCCGGGGTTCAACGTGAAGGTGAAATAATCGCCCAAGTCGACTCCGGACGCGCTGCGCAGAGCACGCTCGGCCTCGTCGAGGTCGCCGACACGAGTGAGCAGATCGATATCGCGCGTGTGCCGGGCATCCGCTCCAAGCCGGGCCAGCATCGCGGTCCCGCCCTTGAGCACCCATCGAGTGGGATCGGTGCGGAAGATCCGGCTCAGCAGCCGGTCGTAGGCGAACTGGCGCTGCAGACTGCTGAGCTCGATGCCGCGCTCGCGTGCCAGCGGGCGCAGGCGATCGGCGATCGCGTTGCGCATGGCACGCGGATCGCGATAATGACTAGCGCTCATCGCCTCTGGCCAGCGCGACCATCTCAACTCGATCCGAGTAGTTGGCCAGCGTCAGTAGATGGTCGAGCAGCGCCACGCCATCACCCCGGCGGAACCCGAAACGAGCCGCCGACGGCGCGATGCATTCCGCGATCGTGCTCGGGTAGTCGAACACGTGGTGGACGACCTCCGCAGTGATCTGAGCCACGCTCGCCGGCTCGATGTGGTCGCTGAGCAGGTCGGCGATCATCCGCCCGGCGCGCGTAGTCGGAAGACCGTGCAGCAAGAGCCGCTGCTCGTCCGGCACCTGGCCGCGGTGCAGGCGCACATCAGACCGGCGAGTCTGGCGTCGCACGGGCAGCGTGAACTCGTGCACGTCGGCACGCAGATCGCCAACGCCATACAGGGACGCCGCTGAGGCGTGCGAGACGACTGCCACATCGGGTAGGCGCGCGCAGGCCCATGCCGGCGTGCCGGGCTCCAGCTGAAGCCATGCCGCCCTCAGCTCGAGATGGTCCGGCTCCGCAGCGCCACGTACTCTGTAGACGCCGTGCGCAACGCGCTCGAGCAGCCCGTCACGGGTGAGGCGCGCTAGTGAGCTGGCGCCCACACCGGCTTGCTGAGCCTGCTGGCGGGTGCAAAGACCCCACTGCTCCCCGGCGACGTCGAATAGTCGTTGGAGCGGACGAGCCATACTGCGAAATGTACTAGAAATGGAACATTATGCAGACTCATACGCCACACAGGTCTGCGAAATATCCCGCAACCGACGTACTTTGCAGATCATAGCCAGGGCCTCGGGTTGGGTCAGACGCTACGGCACCCCGACGTGCACTCCCAGCTACATCCATCGAGCGGATTTGGCGAACATATGTTCCCCCTGTGCTGCTCGGCACGGGCGTGCACAAGTTCCAGACACTAAGATCGGGCGGCTTAACCATATGAAAGCCGCGACAAACGAGGAGCCAACTGCATGGCACGCCGAAGCGTTTGGGTACAAATGCAACGCGAAGCCGAGCACCGCCGGCGCGAAGCCGAGCACCGCCGGCGCGACGCCGAGCGAGCGGCTCGCGCGCTTGAGCGTGAGCGACAGCGCCGGCTGAAAGTAGCGTCTCGTCAGCGGGCGTACGACGAAAAAGAGCAGAAGCGACTCTATGCGGAGCAACGCGCGCACGAAGCTGAGCAGCTGACCCGCGAGATCACGGACCGTGTCGGGCAACTCGACGGACTTCTAACCGCCTCCTTGTCTACAGACAAATCTTTTGAGATCCAGACATTGAAGGAGCAGCCGGCCACGATCCCGTTCGATCCCGGCGAGCTTGCAATCCCAATCGAGCCTCCCGTCAAGCAACTACCTCCACCCCCGTCGGGCATGCAGAAGCTTCTCCCGGGAGCAAAGGCAAAGCACGCACAGGCGGTGACCGAGGCTGAGGCTCGGTACGCCGAGGAGCTCGCCAAGGCCGTCGAGGCCAAGCGTAACCGACAGACGGCGCTAACCGCAGCCAAACGCGGCCACCAAGCACGCGTCCATGCTGAGGCTGAGCGGGTGGCGACCCAGAATAAGGAGGTGGAGGCGTTCAACGCTGGCTATGAGGCGCGTGATCCTGATTCGGTCGTTACTTACTGCTCCATGGTGCTCGCCGCGAGTCGATACCCGGACGGGTTTCCCCAGCAACACAAGGTCGCTTACGTGCCGGAGTCGCGACAGCTCGTCATCGAGATGGATCTACCGACGTTCGACGTTGTGCCAAACGTGGCCGAATATCGCTACGTCAAAGCCAAAGATGAGATCACCTCAAAAGCGCGACCAGCGATCCAAAGCAGGGTGCTTTACGCAAACGTCGTCGCACAAGTGACACTGCGATCGGTGTACGAGATGTTTCGAACAGATCGAGCCGGCCACGTTGAGTCGGTCGTCTTCAACGGACACGTCGACACCATCGACCCTCGCACCGGGCAGCCAACGCATCCCTGCTTGATCACACTCCGCACAACTCGCGACCTCTTCGATAGCCTCGACCTCGCACGAGTTGAGCCAGGTGCTTGCCTACAAGGACTCAACGCATCGATCTCACGCAACCCAGCGGAGCTCGCCCCCGTGCGTCCCGTTCTCGAATTCAGCATGGTCGATCCACGCTTCGTCGAGAGTACCGACGTCCTGTCTTCGATAGACCAACGACCAAACCTCATGGAGCTGACACCAGGCGAATTCGAGACGTTAATTACCAACCTGTTCGAGAAGATGGGCCTGGAGACACGGTTGACGCAAGCCTCCCGTGACGGCGGGGTTGACTGCGTTGCCTACGATCCACGGCCCATCTTGGGCGGCAAGGTCGTCATACAAGCAAAGCGCTACAAGAATACGGTCGGGGTGAGCGCTGTTCGAGATCTGTTCGGGACGATGCAGAACGAGGGAGCGAGCAAGGGGATCCTCGTCACTACAAGCGGATACGGCAAAGCTTCGTTCGAGTTCGCGCAGAACAAGCCACTCGAGCTGCTGAGCGGTAGCAACCTGCTCTACCTGCTAGAGGAGCACGCTGGAATCACGGCCAAGGTCGAACCGCCCGAGGATTGGGCTCAGCCCGAAGAAAAATCGGCTGGCGAAGCACAGGTCGAGACAAACCCTCCACGAGTGCACGTTCCGGCTTCCGACGGCTCCGTGCCCGAAGCTGATGCTGTTTAGGACTGGATCGCGTCGATCGCCGCGATCGCGTGGAGCAGGTAAGTGCGCTCGTCCTTCACAGGGGCACGAAGTCCGCGTAGATGCGCTCGCGTAGAAACGAGCTCACGCTACCCTCGCTGAGCACATCGACATGGGTACCGAGCAGATCCTCGAGATAGGTGCGGAAGCCCGTGGTCATGGTGGCCTATGGCCCGCGTGGGCGGTTTCGTGGGCGGTCTGGCCGAACGGATCAGCGGGATGCGACCAGCACCGACGCGCCGGCATATGCGTGCGCCGGCGCGTCCTTGACGGCCTTGCCGACGAGCTTGGGCTCCTGGCCCAGGGGTGCGACGTCGATCGCGAACTCAAGGCCGGTTGCTGCTGAGATCTTCACGAGCGTCTCGATCTGGGGGTTCTTCTCGCCCGACTCAAGCTCGACGACGCGCGGTTGGCTCACGCCCAGGCGCTCTGCCAGCGCCCGCTGCGAGAGCCCGTGGTCGTAGCGATAGCCGACCAGGCACGCGGCGAGCATCCGGGCCAAGGAAAGGCGCTCCCACTCGGCGGCGAAGCCAGGGTCCGCGGCGAGCTCGGCGGAGAGCAGCTCCTCGTGGGTCTTCGTGCCCTTGGGCAGTCTCTTTGAGGTCGTGGCCATAGCAGACATGATAAGTCAGAGCTTATCGCGATTCAAGGGGTGGCCCGGCGTATTGGACGGCGCGTTGCTGGGCGCGAGCCACGAGGGCTGAGAAGTTGTCGTGCCTGTCTAACGCGAGCACACGAAGCAGAACTCGCCTTCCTCGGGGAGTGAGACGAGCGCGTCGCGCGCGGGTGGAGTCAGTGGGGCCTCGCGTCTCTTGCCGTTCTTGGGCAGCGTGAACGTCCGCGTCTTGGCGTCGAAGTGCTCCACGACCTCGATACGCGCGCGCACCAGATCGACGCGGGCGCAGCGCAGAGCGTCGAGCTCGCCCGGACGCAGGCCGCTGAACGCCACCACCTGCAGCCAGGCCGCGAACGACGGGCTGACAAGTCTGCGAGCGTGACCGATCAGCGTCCATATCTGCTCCTCGCTCGGTGGCTGCTCGTGGCGGCGGCCGGGTCCTCGTGAGATTCCCAGCCGCGCGAACGGGTTGTGCGTCAGCAGGCGCCCGGCCTTGGCGGATGCGGCGTCGTTGAACATCGCACGTAGCGCCGGGACGGTGCCGTTTGCGTTTGCCGCCGGCCAGCCACTCGGCCACGACCTCATCGCCGATCGCCGCCAGGCGCAGGTGCCCGTAGCGATCGACGAACGCTCGAACTGTGACGAATCATGGTTCCTCCAATGGGTTGGCCTACCGTGAGGCAGGTGGGCGCCTGCCCACCTGACTGCTCGCCTCAGCAGGTCGTGGAGGAGCGGTCAAGCAAATTCACAAGTACAAGTAGTGCCCCGCCGCAGGCGGGGACTTGAAATTGTTTGACCGCGGGGGAGCGACCTGCTATCCGCGTTCCGGCGCTGGAGCTAGGCGGATTCGAACCGCCGACCTCCTGGGTGCGATCTGTCTCAAATAGTGGACCTCCTTCGACGTGACGTTCTTCACCTCCGTGGCGACGTCCTTCGGACTCGACGCCGACTGCGGGCAGACCCCGGGCACTCTCTCGGGGTCGTTCTGCGTCCGGGGTCGGTCGCCGCGCCGGGCGGCGCGGCCGAGGGCGCGGCCGAGAACCTAGGAACGGCCGAGGGCCGCCTGGCTCGCCAGGTACTGGTGGACGAGGCGCACCGACATCGAGCCCTCCCCCACCGCCGAGGCGATGCGCTTGATCGAGCCGGTGCGGCCGTCGCCGACGGCGAAGACGCCAGGCAGGCTCGTCTCCAGCGGCATCGGCGGGCGACCGCCGTTGATCGGGTCGACGTCGAGGTGGGTGACGTCGAGGTCGCCGCCGGTGAGCAGGAAGCCGTCGTCGTCCTTGGCCAGTTGGCCGTCGAGCCACTCGGTGCAGGGATCGGCACCGATGAAGATGAAGAGGCCGCCAACGTCGAGGTCACGGCGCTCGCCGGCGCGCGTCTCCTCCACCGTCAGCCCGGCGAGGACGGCATCGCCGTGGATCTCGCGGACCTCGGTGTGGCGGAGCACGTCGATGTTCTCGATCGCTTCGATCTTGTCGACCAGGTACTGCGACATCGAGGCACCGAGGTCGCCGCCGCGCAGCAGCAGGAAGACCTTTTCGGCGGTGCCGGAGAGGAAGATCGAGGCCTGGCCGGCCGAGTTGCCGCCGCCGACCACCGCCACCGCCCCCCTCCCGCACATCCGCGCCTCGACCAGCGTCGCCGCGTAGAAGACCCCCGCCCCGTTCAGCTCCGGGCAGCCGTCGACCGGCAGCTGGCGGTAGCTGGCGCCGGTGGCGAGGACGACGGTGCGCGCCGCCAGTTCGTCGCCGCTGTCGAGCGCGACGACGTAGCGGCCATCTTCGTGGCGCAGGCTGAGGGCGCGCTCGGGGACCGCGGTGCGCAGGCCGAAGCGGCGCGCCTGGGCGATCGCCCGCTCGGCCAGCTCGGAGCCGGAGATCCCGGCCGGGAAGCCGAGGTAGTTCTCGATCCGCGACGAGGTGCTCGCCTGGCCGCCGAGCGCGGTCGAGTCGATCATCATCGTCGAGAGCCCCTCGGTCGCCGCGTAGACGGCCGCGCCGAGGCCGCCCGGGCCGCCGCCGACGATCAGCGTGTCCCAGGATTTTTTCGCCGTCTTGTTCGGGGCGCGCAGGTTGAGCGCGGTCGCTGCCTCGAGGATCGTCGGCGCGCGCAGGATCTTGTCGCCGCCGATCAGCAGCGGCAGGTCGTCCTCGGCGAGCGGCCGACCGTCGGGCGTCGGCGCCGTCAGGTCGGAGCCGTCGAGGTCGATGAAGCGGTGCGACACCCGGTTGCGGGTGAGGAACTCGCGCAGCTCGCGCGTCCCCGGGTCGCCGCCGTGGCCGATCAGCCGGGCACCGCTTTCGGCTTCGATGACGATCGCCCGCCGGTTGACCAGGGCGTTCATGATCATGTCGCCAAGCCGGGTGTCGTGGGAGATGACGGCGCGTAGCGCCTCGCGGCTGACGAAGATCGCCTCGCCCGCGGCCGCGACGCGCGCGGTCAGCAGCGTCGGTTCGAGAGTGATCAGGTTCAGCTCGCCGGCGAACTGGCGCGGGCCGTAGCCGACGATGACACGCTCACTGGGAGTGCCGTAGGCGTCGATGATCTCGACGCAGCCACTGGCGACGACGATCAGGTCGAAGTCGAGGTCGCCCGGGGAGAAGAGGATCTGCCCGGCGCTCACCTGCTCGCGCCGCCCGGCGGCTTCAATCGTCGCCATCTGCGCCTCGGTCAGGCGCGGGAAGGTGACGTCGCTCTCGCCGGCGACGGGGGGGCGGGCCGGCGCGGCGCCGGTCGGGTCGGTCTCGCTCATCGAGGCCGCAACGTTAGAGGCTCGGCTCGCTCTTTCCCAGGGTCTGCCCAGCCGACGCCGACCTGTCCATATTCGGACAGATCGGCGCGGACTCGTTCGAGCTGTTTCTCGTCGCGGCCACAGACCATGACCTTCCCCCCCTCCCGGAGCAGTCGCTCGGTGATCGCCAGGCCGATCCCTTTGCTGCCGCCCGTCACCAACGCAGTGCGGCCATCCAGGCCTAGGTCCATGGCTCGATCTCCTTTTCGATGCGGATGGCGGCTTGATGCCGCCGGATCCCGCACTACGAAGACGGATGTCGAAAGCGTGGATTCCCATGATCATTCTCCTGGCTGCTACGGATCGGCCGGCGTCTAGGGCCGGGCAGCGGCGCCCGTGCGCGCCCAGAGAAATTCGGTGACACGGTCGAGAGCGAGGTCGCCCTCCTCAAGGACGGCGGCGAACGACTGGAACACGTGTGGAACCCCCGGCGTCACATCGAGGATGACGGCCACGTCCTGAGCGGCGGCGCGGGCGGCCAGCCGGGTGGAGTCGTCGAGCAGAATCTCATTCGATCCGGCCTGGATCAACATCGGGGGTAACCCTCGTAGGTCGGCGAACAGGGGACTGATGGCGGGGTCGGCGGGGTCGGCGCCGGCCACGTAGTCATTCGCACGGACCTGCACCTTGTCCGGGACGAACGCCGGGTCGATCCCCACCTTCTCGGTCATGCTCGCGCCGCTCAACGTCAGGTCGGTCCAAGGCGAGAAGAGGACGGCGCACGACGGCTGCGGGAGCCCGAGGTCGCCCAACGACGCCATCGTCGCGGTGGCGAGGCCTCCGCCGGCCGACTCGCCGACGAAGGCGACCGTGGCCG